>Ga0265293_10000706_pt1 | contig 77386 bp, 73 predicted proteins | sample Munlanlewell138R_FD_192505 | JGI IMG/M metagenome (GOLD analysis project Ga0265293, IMG submission 192505) | Leachate microbial communities from a municipal landfill in Southern Ontario, Canada - Leachate well 138R | ecosystem: Engineered > Solid waste > Landfill > Unclassified | place: Canada... | reverse complement strand
GAAGGATGCTTTTTTTATTTTATCTTTGTCCATAGTGCGGGGTTTTATCTACAACAAATATACTGAAATTCAATGGAATAACAGTATATTTACCCGCATTTTTTTTATTTTTATGAATAATTCAGGCATTTATTGAAGAGATTAAATCTGTTGAAGAAATATATTTGATTTAGCTCTGATCAGGAATTTTCCCTGATCTATGGGATTGATGTTTTGGTTATATCGTATAGCTCTGCATCCTGACATAAATCAGTTGGGATGATCCAAAACGGATGACACTTATAGTGGGTTCGTTTGCGGTGGGCTTATTGACGATTTTTTGGAGTTTTTAGTGAAATTTTCCTGACGCCTCAGCCTGGTAGATCACGATGTAGAGTATGTGGTGATCATCCTGAATATAGTGCCTTTATTGGAAGAAAAACTATCGCAGGTACCAATTTGGACAGATTGATTCATACTGCACACAAAATTGAACGAATTTAGGTGGAATTTAAAGAAAAAAGCTGTAATATTGTAAGCAGAGATGTTCTTTTAAATTGATTAAATTATCAAAGGGGTTAGTATCACCGAAGTATCTATTTGGGTGTGGTTTAGTTCGAAGGGTGTTTTTGGTAGTGTGCTTGTCTGAAACCCAAGCTGCGAAATGTCGTAAGGAACGACTTCCACATAAATTAATGAATAACGATTGTGAAACTAAGACTTAAATTTATTCTATTTGGGATGATCGCTTTGCTGCGTGCAAATCTATTTGGGCAGCAGACTGAACAATGGAATCATGATATCGGCATTAATTTGTTGCAAATTCCTGCAACAACTATTGATCTAACCTATGAACTGTCAAACAATCCAAGATACAGCATGGTTGTCAATCCGGGATATACCATACATTATGCGAGCCCTTTTGATTTTATCAACTTCATTATCGTACCAAACTATAAATGTGGAAATTATGGCTATTCCATGAAAACCCAGACCGGTGGATTTTTAAAGCTTGGAGGGAAATTTAATCTTAGAAAGGAATTAGAAAAGAAAAATTATTTTTATTTAGGTTCATTCCTGACGAATTCATTGATTCATGAAAAAACTGATTATGAGAATATGAACGAGCCGGACAGCGAACTTGAATATTTTGAACATACCATGTTTATTGTCGGCTTAACCGCAGCTATTGGGTATAATTTCAAGATTTCAAATAAAATAAGTTCTGATTTCGGGCTTCATCTTTCAATGCCTTCCAAAAATCATAAGGATATGTTTGGATATACTAATTATATCCCGGGTATGGGGTTTTTGGAAACTTGCGGTGGTGAATGGCTTTTTCCAATGCTGGTTCTTAATTTGAAATATAAATTAAATGATAACACAAGATTACCGAAATACATAGCTTTAATAGTTGATGACGCTAAAGTTAAATTGAGTTTCGACTTTAAGGTAACTTCAAATGTAATTGTTTACAATGAACAACTTTTAATATAGTCAACCTTACGTAATAATTTAAAAAGTAAAAAAATGAAATTAAAAGCAAAAACGATTATTTTATGTGTGGCAATGCTGCTTTTCGCTCTGACGAGTTGTAAAACTTACCGCAGTTTAGATAAAGCATTGGCAAATCCTGAAGATGTAATAGTCCTCAAGATAAAAAACAAGAATCTAAGAGAGTTGCCACCGGAGATTTCAACACTTAAGAATTTAGAAACTTTGACTCTTTTTAGAGACAATCTGACGTCTATCCCTAAGGAAATCGGTTCATTGGAAAAACTAGAAACTCTAATTCTAAGTAGCAACAAATTAGAAACATTACCCGGGGAAATAGGAAATTTGAAAAGACTTAAAAAAATCTCGCTTAAGCATAATAACTTAAAATACCTGCCTGCTGAAATAGGCGATATTGAAAATTTGGAGTATTTTGATATTCAGTATAATAAGCTGAAAACACTTCCACCCGAAATAGGAAATTTAAAAAATCTGAAACAGTTATACCTAACTAACAATGAATTGTCATCTATACCCAATGAAATTGGAAAACTTGAAAACCTTCGATACTTGGTTATTGGTAAAAATAGTTTAGTGAGATTACCAAATGAAATAGGACAATTGGAGTATTTAATTGAACTTAATTTGGTGCATTGTGGACCTATGGTTGCAGTTCCTCAATCAGTCTCAAATTTAAAATATTTGGAATATATATTTGTTGACAAATCTATACTGTTTCCTTATCCTTTCAATCCCAGGAACCCAAGGATGAGGGTAGTCGTTAAATAAAACTAAAGCTAACACAACACAGAAGGACCTATACGAAAGGAACCTGAAGTTTTTATGAACTATATAGGTAATGGTAAACCGGAACCTATAGAGTACCCTGTTTTGAAACCAGGCGTTCTATGGTGTCTTGAAGCTTTACAATCAATTTCGGTTGTCTGCTAAACTTGTAATTTGTCATTGTAGGCTACCTCAAATCTATACCAGACTATCCATGATCTCCCTCCGTATTCAAATACCGTTTTTTTTAGGTTTATTTTCTCAAAAAAGTTCCTTTGCTTTTATTCTGGCCTGATCATGACTTTTCTCTGATCAATGGGAATGCTGTTTCGGTTGGATTATGTAGCTTTGCACCCTTATATAATTCAGTATGGACGATCCGAAACGGATGACACTTATAGTGGGTTCGCTTGCTGTGGGCTTGTCGGCAATTCTTTGGGGTTTTGATGGGGTTTTCCTGACGCCTCAGCTTGGTGGTCTTGATGTGGTGTATGTGGTGTTCATCTTGCATATAGTACCTTTCCTGCTGATGAACATCTTATTCTATAAGGAGTATAGACAGCTGCGCTATATGCACCGATCTGATCTGCTGACCTTTTTTCTGATCAGCTTTTTTGGTGGTGCAATAGGAACACTGGCCATAGTGAAAGCGCTGTTTTTGATGAACTTCAACAATCTGTCTGTCGTAGTTTTACTGCAGAAGCTTCAGCCGGTCTTTGCCATTGCATTGGCAGCTATCTTATTGAAAGAGAAACTCAAACAGCGATATTTGTTATGGGCCTCAATTGCTATAGTAGCTGGCTATTTCCTGACGTTTGGATTTTCGTTGCCCGACTTTGATTCAGGTGAAAACACCATACATGCCTCACTCTTAGCCTTATTAGCGGCTTTTTCTTTTGGAAGCAGCACGGTGTTCTCAAAACGGATTTTAGGAAATTTCAATTTCGTCACCTCCACTTTCTATCGCTACGGATTCACAAGCCTGATCATGCTGCTTATGATGCTGATGTTTGGTGATTTTTATTCCATAGTAACCACTAGCCAGCGCCAATGGTTTTTTATCCTTCTGATAGGTCTTACAACCGGATCGGGAGCTATCTTTTTGTACTATTACGGCCTGCGTAAGATCAAAGCCATGACAGCTACTATAAGCGAGTTGCTGTTTCCTGTATCAGCTGTAGTATTCGATTATCTGTTAAACAAAAACCTGCTTCAACCAGTGCAATGGGTGGCTGCCGCATTGATGGTTTATGCCATCATCCGGTTGAACTCTGCACCGGAAAAGATATGACCTATTGCTTCTACAGAACGTAACGGTATAGTAGCTTTTCATGGTTGACCGTCGGAAGTCTTCTTATTTTTGAGGCTATCAATAATATCATTCTGTATGAAAATAATATGTATCGGACGTAATTATGCAGCGCATGCCAATGAGTTGCATAATCCTGTGCCCGTTGAGCCAGTCTTTTTTATGAAACCGGATACAGCTTTATTGCCTAATAATCATCCGTTTTTCCTGCCCGATTTTTCTGCTGACATGCAGTATGAGACAGAGTTAGTCGTACGTATATGTAAAGCAGGGCGTAGCATTCAACAGAATTTTGCTTATAAATACTACGATCAGATCGGGATAGGCATTGATTTTACGGCCCGTGATCTACAGGCAGTTTGTAAGCAAAAAGGATTGCCTTGGGAAATAGCTAAAGCGTTTGATTTTTCTGCGCCGGTAGGTCGTTTTTTACCTAAGGAACGATTTGATCGACCGTATCAGATTGGTTTCGGACTTAAAATTAACGGGGAATGGCGTCAACGTGGAAACAGCAGGGATATGATCTTTGACTTTGACCATATCATTGCGTATGTGTCGCGTTTTGTCACCTTACGTCAAGGCGATCTGATATTTACCGGTACACCTGCTGGGGTTGGACAGGCACAAAAGCACGATCATTTTGAACTTTTCATTGAAAATGAATGTTTGCTTGCTTTTAATGTGAAATAATTTCTAAGCTTGCCATACATTTTGTACTTTTACCTATATGATAGCTTTTGAACTGACTATAATAGGCTCCGGTTCGGCTGTCCCTTCTCTTCAACGGGCTGCCGCAAGTCAGCTGCTTACCTACGGCCAACACCGGATATTGATTGACTGTGCCGAGGGGACACAAATGCGGCTACAGCAGTTGGGACTAAGTGCTATGCGGATCAATTATGTGCTTATCAGTCACTTGCATGGAGACCATTATTTCGGACTGATCGGCTTGATACAGACTATGCATCTATTAGGCCGCAGCCGTCCGCTGATGATCTTTGGCCCTCCTTTGCTGATAGATATCCTGAGATTGCAGCTTGAGGTCTCACATACAGAGCTGCGCTATCCACTTGAGTTTACCCCATTAGAGATAGGAGGGAAGCAGATGATATTGAAAAATGAGCAGCTCAGCATCTATTCGTTTCCCTTGAATCATCGAATCCCTACCTGGGGTTTTCTGATCAGCGAGATACAAGCCAAGCCAAACCTACGTCCTGATTTTGTGGAAACATATCACCCTGAGCCTGATGCGATGAAGCAGATCAAACAAGGGGCTGGATTTCGTCTGCCGGACGGTACCTGGCTACTACATGAAGATATTACTTATGCAGCCCGTAAACCCAGATCGTATGCCTATTGTAGCGATACCGCATATGTTGAGGAGTTGAGCGGATGGATAAGCCATGCTGATATGCTGTACCATGAAGCGACATTTATGGATATGCATAAGGCAGAGGCGGAGAAGACGTTTCATTCTACTACTACTCAAGCGGCGGCTGTTGCACTGAAAGCTCAGGTAAAACGATTGTTGATCGGGCATTTTTCAACGCGCTACGACGATACGAAGTCTATGGAAAATGAAGCGAAAATGGTTTTCCCTTATACAACCGCTGTGAAAGATGGAGATCAATTTCTGATAGAATAAGAGAGAGAGGCAGTAAGGTAGGGGTAGGCTTTAAATGGAGTGGGCTTGGTTTTTTTTATTTAACCGCAGAGAACGCTAAGTTTTTTTAACCGCAGAGAACGCAGAGCTTTACGCAAGGACGCAGAGTTTGTTTAACCGCAGGGTGGTATCATGAGTTCAACGACTTTAAGACTACTCCATTAGCAGGAAATCGGTGATATACAGATGTTCTACACCCTCAATAGAGTCTCGCCATACTTCATCCATAGTAACTACATATTTTGGATATTGATCATTTATCGACAATAAATTGCCAAATTCACGACGAATAGACTCTTTGTTTTCTAGCTTATATGCCACCTGTACATATATTTTACTGCCTTGTTTCTCTGCTACAAAATCAATTTCAAGTTGACCTAACTTTCCAACATATACTTTGTATCCCCTTCTCTTTAATTCCAGAAAAACAATATTCTCCAGTATGCCACCAATCATTCGGTCGCGGTAACCCATAGTAGCATAGAGGATGGAAATATCGTTCACATAAAACTTCTCCTGTGTTTTTAGTATTTCTCTTCCCTTGATGTCGTAACGTGGAACCCGATACAAGATAAAAGCGCCTTCTAATGCATTTAAATAATTGTATACCGTGTTGATATCTAACTTACGTTGCTGACTCTTGAAATAATCGGCTACATTTTTCCCGGAAAAAGTATTCCCAATATTGTCAAAAGCGTACATAATGACACGCTCGAGTAATTCCACATCACGTATTCTGTAACGCTGTACCGTATCTCGTAACATAACGGATGAATAGATGTCATAAACTACTTGATACGCACTCTCTTCGGTATAATCAGCAGTGTGTATAACCGGAAAGCCTCCTTTTCGCAAATAGTATAAAAAAGGATTCACTATCGGTTGATCGGTTGAGAAATAATGATTTCGAAAATCCAGGAACTCCTTATACGATAAGGTGTAAACCGGTATCTCTACATACCTGCCAGTTAGATATGTTGCTAACTCAGATGATAGTAAATGGGAGTTGGAACCTGTGATATATATATCCACATTGAAATCTACTAAGAACGAATTGACTGCTTTTTCCCAATCCTCAACTTCCTGGACTTCGTCTAAAAGAAGGTAGAATTTATCGGATGTCTTTATTTGATTATTAATATATTGATACAATGTCGAAACCTGCAACAGCTCAAAATTGGCATAGCTCTCAAAATTGATTGACAGGATATTCTCTCGCCTAACTCCCCTTACTACTAACTCGTCTTCTAACAAACGTAAAATAGTGGATTTACCGGAACGCCTGATCCCGGTAATAATTTTTATCAATGGCTTGTCAATGAAAGGCTTAATTGCATCTAAATACAGGGGTCTTATAATCATGATTCAGTATTTATGGTTACGTCCACAAAAATAGCATTATTTTATCAAGTATTTATGGGTATAGGCATAAATAATAGTAATGTTGCTGTGATAAAGTATAGGGTGTTGGGATTAGGCTCAACAGAGTATGCTGGTTTTAAAAGGTTGGATTATTAACCGTAGAGGATGCTAATAAAAGATTAGTATATACTCTGCGCTCTTTGCGGTTAAAAAAACTTTACGTCCCGATGGCTAGCGGGTCTGCGGTTTAACAAAAGTAGCTGATAGTCATAATAATTCTGTTTTACCTACCCATATATCTTTATATCTACGGCTTTTGAATACGTTTAACCTCTATGCGTTTTTCGGTACGATAGGATGGGAGCTGTTGAAGATTCCGTAGGTATTTCATCATACTCTCGGCTGTCTTTTCCGGGAGCATACGAGACGGTTCAGCATGAGCAAACTCATATACCGCCGCCATATAACTGTTCATGGCAACCGTATAAACCGTATCCATATCCAATGGCTCACCTTCTGGCGTAAAAAGTTGAATATCCGTCAGTTGCTCATCATCTATGAAATAATATAATTTCAATCTGGCAGGGATGACAGGCTTCTGATGGTCTATGTAATATGCAGATGTCAATAATGCCAGCAGCTCTTTTCCACTAAGCCGGAAGAGGGTAATCTGATTCCCGAAAGGGTCCATCAGATATACGTCTTTCACTGTGATAGCTCCTTTATTCAGGTGTTTTGTTCGTACTCCGCCTAGATTAAGGAGTGCTATATCCGCTCCTGTGGAAGCCTGTAACGCATCTACCATCAGATAGCCCACCATCTCGCTCCCGATCAGCTCATCATCGGTAAAAGCCAAAGGAGTATTCAGTACCGGGTTATCGTTAAAGCTATCTACCATAGCACGTATATCGGCCCGCTCATTACCTTGCCGGCCTACGCTAAGCAGCTCCATAGTCTTTTTTGTGCTGCCATCGGATAGTGTTGACAGTTGGATAAAGCTGGCATAATTCAGCTTGCTCTCGGCTTGAGTGATGAGAATATCGTTTACAAGATGTATCGTATCAATTTTCGTATGCGAATGACCGCCTATGATGAGGTCGGTAGTACCCGCCGGAAGCTGCTGCGCCAGGATGCTGTCGTTTTCATAGCCAAAATGATTTAAGAAGATAAGCCTGTCACAGCTGTCTTTCAGATACAGGTATTTATGTGCTGTCTGGAAAGGATCGTCGAAGGTGAAATCATGCAGATTATCGGGATGCGTAGCCGGTAACCCATGCTCGTTGATGTCTAATACTGATAAGAAGATGATTTTATCACCTTTTGGCATAGTGATCGTCTTATAGGGTTTGATAGGATATCTGCTAGGGTCGTTGGATTGGATATTAGCACCTATGAAGTCGAACTGTGCTTGTTTGAGGATATAGGCCCATGCCTCAGGCTTTACGTCAAACTCATGGTTACCTACTGCTGAGATGTCGAACTGCAATGCGTTCATCAGCTCAATAACTGGCATCCCTCTTTGTGGGTATTGGTCGTTGACAGGGTTTCCGGTTTGATTGTCGCCACCAGACACCAACAGCATATCAGGGTATAATGTTCTAAGGCTGTCCACTATAAAACCTAAACGAGGGAAGTGATCAATAGCAGCATGTATGTCATTGACAGCCAATATTTCAATAGTATTTACCCCGCTTTTGTGGAAAGCTTTCCGACTGCTACTACATGCCGTCAACAGCCAGAGAGATACTAATACACAAAAAGGATAGTAAATTAATCGTCTGATACTGAATGTGTTTCTCGAATACGCCATGATAAAACTTTTTGTGGCGAAAGGTAGGGATTTATTCGATATTGAAAGGCATAGAATGGTGAGCTGTTGGCAGCATACTGCCATATCGGCTTCATTTCTGAATCGATGAATATATTTGCAATATATTGATAGATAGAGCTTTTAACTAGTCTTAAATAGGTTTTTGGATTTCAGAACATCCAAGGGAGGTAAGGCAGGTTATAACGGATGTTCAGTGCGGTGAGCTAGGAAGGGAAAACTTCATCCATATCATTTTTTGGGCTTTGAACCTGATATGTTATGAATTATAATAGGATATTTGTACTAAAAACTTTATGTATAACTGGTATGATCAAGGGAAACGTTTGTATTATGGACGTTTTGGATTTGTTGCTGATGTGTTGTTATTTGCCTTGATAACCTATGGGTTTCACTTGGTTTTCAGGTATTTTGCAATTGAATTCATGTCTATTCCTTTTGTGCATCATTTGGCACAATTTCTTGCTGATCTGGTATTCAAAGTCAGCTTATGGATCAATCGTTATGTACTACAAATGTCTATTACAACAGAGGCAGACAATCATATGTGGTTTTCAAATTGCGGATATATAAAGGTTAACCTTGGATGTAGTGGGTTAAAACAATTTTATCAGGTTTTAGTTTTGTTTCTATTATTTCCGGGGCCATGGAAACATAAAGTATGGTTTATCCCATTGGGTTTCTTAGTGATGTTTTTAACGAATATTTTCAGGATAGTAAGTTTATCTGTCGTACTTTTATGGAAGCCTGACTGTTGGGAATTTTTCCATAATTGGATCTTACGGCCTTTCTTTTATTTCATTCTTTTTTGTTTATGGCTATGGTGGGTAGAAGTGTTTAGACGGAAGGGAAAGGCTAGTGTATCAACATATTGATTTTATACATTTTAAACATAGCATATATCTGTGCAATATTCAATAGTGTTTATGTGATGTCGTAGCAATAGCTTGTTTATGATTATCATGCAGTATATCAGTCATCAAATCAAAGGTATGGGGCAAGCTGTTTACACTTTTTGAACCGTCCGTAGTATATTGTATGCTATTTCGGCTAAGAAATAGGCGAATTTATTATTTCGTTTTGCAAGTCTTCCGTGGTTTACTGTTATGCCTCCGAAACGTAGTTTAAAGTCTCGCACTCCATATGGGATATGCGGTGTACCTAAGCCCATAAAATCAAAGCTGGGTATTTTATTTTGTATGCCATAGTCTAATGCAGCCCAGGTGAGCATGATGCTAGGACGCTGTGCAGGATATAGTTTATCTAAACCACAGACATATAATTCAGATATAGTTTTGTTGGGAGTAACAGGGGCTACTATTCCGCCAATGATCTTTTGCTGACTAAGGGCTATCAATATGATCCCATTACCGCTTGGAATGAGTTGATCGAAGAATTCATAGAAAAAGGAGAGGTCTGGCAAAGGTTTTTTTATTTTCTTCTTATACAATAAGTGCAACAGCCCATACAGTTCTTTTATTTCTTTATGGTTTCTGGCATTTCTAATGATACACTCAGAAGTCATCGCCTGTTTTAATTGTCGCCTTCTGGACTTACTAAATCCTGCTAGGACAGATTTTTGGTCTGTTAATTCGATAATTAGGTTCAGACGGTCTCGGAAATGGTATCCATGTGTTTGAAAAAGTTGTATAGTCTTGTTATCCCATTTTCTGAAGTTTCGAAATTGTGTGAAGATTGACTTTTTACTCAATTCTTCGTGTAAAGCAGTTAAAAGCAATCTTATTATCTGATGGTCGTCATTTGTAACAAGAGGACCACCATAAATTAGACATCTACTACTAAAATATGACAAATATCCTGTAGTATGACTGATTATCACGGCTAACATCAGACCTATTACTATGCCCTTATCATTACAGACAACAAAATATGTCGGATGGAATTTATCTTGACTTTTATAGAGCTTGTAATAAGCAGGGGATTGGAAGACGGTATTATGTGGATGACTTTCTAAAAAATCAGTAATAATTTGTGTGGTGTGATCGGGTAATGAGTTTGTTATGATAGTAAGTTTCATTTCCTTATCAGCTAAGGTATGGTTTAAATACCCATCATAAATCCTATTTGCACTGTATTGGTTTTCCCATGCATGTATTTAGGACTGAACCGTTTAAGATAATACTCTGCTGTTTGTCCATCAGCTTCATATCCTTGAATATCGGCTCTATCATATTCGGCAAACAAGACAATATAATGTATGGGCTTATATTCTATTCTAAATGAAGTTATCTTACTACTCCATGTCTTGTCCTTTAGGATAGGATTTTCATCTACTTTTGTTTTACCAAACACGTATTGGTATTCGTTTGCATGCCATGCGTTTGTATAATTGAACTGAATCTTCATATACGGTAATGGGCTCCATTTTATCATAAAGAATAGTTCTTCTGAATTATCCAACAGATAGTGCCCCAAATTAAAATTGTTAGATGTGAATGTAGTGGCCGGCACTCTATGTTTGTATGTTAACGGACTGGTTCGTGTAAATTCTGTTGTCAGGCTAACTGATTTAATCGGCCAGTTTTGCAAGGAGGCACCTGCTTTTACTGACCAGAAGTTATGTCTGTCAGGGTTGCGAATACGTGAGAATGAGAATTCGTCTATGAAAATAGTGCCAAAAAGATGTATATGCTTTATTTGTCGGCTACTGATATTCATAAACATAGCCGAGTTTTGGTTGTCAATACCTTTATTTAGTGTGTGGTCTAATGACTTAAAAAAGAAGAAAGGGATCAGGTAGGCCGGTTGCACAGGAACATCACTATATACTATTGAGTTACCGACTGATAGTCGAAACTGCTTAAATGGTTTAAAGGTGTACATATTGGCAGCAATGTATTTCTGTCGGAATACGACACGAAAGTCACCATTAGTAGTATAGTAGGATCTTGTGCTGTCAATGATTTGTGAGATCAGCCATCCATGAAAATAGGTAAATTCGATCCATTCGGCCGGTTTCAGATGTAGTTTTATCAATGGAAAGGATGGGTTTCTTCCAGAAAAGATATTACTCCCATTGTAGCTGTCACCCCATTGAATATAGTCTTTTACTAGCCCAAATGAGCCCCAATTCCAGCTATAAGTGATACCTCCGCGCATCTCACTGAATTCTGCTCCTTTACGTCCCTGAACACCTATCTTATAATTACCGCCTGGTTCGGTTGTCAGGTAGGTAGGTAGGGCTAAGGGCTCAAGTGTTTGGTAGTTATCGCGTATGCTTGCCCAAGCAGCCCAGTGATCTCCTGCATAAGCTGAAAAAGATGCACCGCCATAACTGTGGTAAAAATCACCGTTGGTACTAGAGATATAGCGAATACCATAGATAGGACGGAGTGTTATACGCAGCAAGCTGTCTTTATAACTGATCTCGGGTGGGAGAAGGTGAATAGCAGTTGTGTTTGTTGGTCTGATAAGCTTGAGATAACCTGTAGGAAGGAGATGGTTCTCAGAGGAATATTCGGTTTTATATTGTTGAATGGCAGCTTTTAGTGGATGAGGTATATCTTTATGTTCTGCCGAGACCTGATTAAGCCAATGAGCGATTTGTGTTTTTGAATAAGGCTTCACAGCAGAATTGATGTCTATCAGATGCAGCGTAGCTAATTCATCTAATAGATCGTAAATGCCATTGTTTCCGATTTCCTCATGTATAGTCTGTGAGGTAAGGTTTAGACCTAAAAGAATGAGAGACAAAGTGAAAAATCTATTCATAAGTGCCATTTATTTCACAAAAACAGGTTAATTAAGCCCAGACGAGGGCCTGATTAAGTCAGCCTACCTGTGTAATATGATATGTTTTTATTATTGACTTCTGGCTTTCTTAAAAAGAATATTATATAAAGCAATCCGCAGGTATCGCTGATCGGTTCGCCATGGTTTCTTATCCCATGCATCTAAATATCGTATCTCTGATTCTACTATTTCTTCTAATGTTTTCGGTAAATCCACATAAAATGGCGGTATCAGTCCGGGTTTATAATTAAGCCGGCGCTTCTGCACATCTTCTGGGTACAAGCTCAGATAATGTTTGCTTAATGGTCTGACGCCAACTATTTTTAATTGACCCTTCATCACGTTGATAAGCATAGGCAGTTCGTCTAGCCATACTTTTCGCATAAATTTTCCTAATGTTGTTACACGGAAGTCGTTTTTAAATTTCCCACCATCATCCAACGAGTTATGTGTGTAGATGTATTCTTGCAGATACTCTGCATACGGATGCATAGTTCTGGCTTTATAAACTTTGATAGGCTTGCCGTCCTTACCTAATCGTTCTAATCTGACTAAAGGCCCATAAGTTGGATTAAAATCAAAATAAGGTGTTCGTGTTTTCCGGGCTATGAAATAAAGGTCTTTTCCGATCTGTTTTTCAGATATCACCTCAAAACCACATGAGTAAAGCCTTCCAAAAGTTTCTGCTTTGCTAAGCACCCTATTATTACCCTGCGTCATCCAAAAGTATATCTTTTTTATGAAGGGAAGCTTAGGGAAGACACGTCGGAAAAGGACGTCGAAAAAATATATGATCCAGTTGAGTACAAGGGGGAATCGAGTTAAAATTCGCTCTTTACGAATTGTATATGTCTCAACACTGTTGATATAAATCCCTTCGATAGGCAGTAGAGAGTTAACTGCTTCGAAAAACTTGTTAAGGTACCGTACATCATTAACCCGTTTGATGTTAATCAGGTTTTGATATGTTTTTTCAGGTTGGTTCTGGAGATTAAATCGGGTACTTGTAGCAATAAAAAGATTTCCTCCAAGGAGTATCGCCTGTTGGTCAAAGATATAATCAGCTACTTGGGAGCCGGCCTGCTCTGTGATGATCTGCCTGAGCTTGTTCCAGTAGTCGAAATTCTTTATGTTCTCTAATGCAAATTCTTTGATCTCCTGCTCTTGATCATAATAAACGAAAGATGGCATATTATCTCAATTTTGGTTACTTTGATAAGTCCGGTTGTTACTTTATAAGGTTGTTTCATTGACTGGCAAAGGTAAAAAAAGAAAAATTCATTTGCAACACAAAAACCGAATGGGATTGATTCCCGCTGATTTTAGGTGTTTTTGTTTCCCGCAGATTGCGCGGATACCCGCTGATTTCATGTGTTTTTGTATCGTCCCGATAGCCATCGGGAGACGCAGAGGGTTTTTAACCGTCCCGATAGCCATCGGGAGACGCAGTGGTTTTTGTTTCCCGCAGATTGCGCGGATACCCGCTGATTTCATGTGTTTTTGTATCGTCCCGATAGCCATCGGGAGACGCAGAGGGTTTTTAACCGTCCCGATCCCGATAGCTATCCGGATCGGGACGCAGATGCCCGCTGATTTATGGTTTTTTACTTCCCGCAGATTGTGCGAAATGATTCCTTTAAATCACAACAATAACGCGTTGGTACCCAAAATGATTCTTGCTGAGTTTTCCTATACCACATTTACTAATCCCTTAGACATCCTATAGGAACAACCAACACGCCATCAGGTCGGGAATAGGCATACTCTCCACCGGTAATCACCATAAGAAATGAAGCTTTACCCATTTTCTTTTCATTAATCTTTGCCTGTAATGCCAGTAGATTATTCGCCGCCACATCAACTTGACTATGACCTAATTTCACTTCTATAGCAGCCCATCGGCCATCTCTTAGACGCACAATCATATCCGACTCTAAACCACTTTTATCGCGATAATGAAATACATTACCATCATTGACCTGAGACTTTTTGATCAGGTGGGACATCTTGTAGTGCAATAGCAACTTCATCAATACGAAAGCATCATTGAAACTTCCCATTTGCCCGCCGGTGTTTACCTGTATCAACTCACCGCACCCACCGGTCTGAACGAAAGTGGAAAATGGGTGAAGGAGTAACGGAGGAGATTTTCTTACTATCGAATCCAACACTACCGAAACACCATTTGATGAAAATACTTTATGGGATTTAGAGGTTTACTCAGGATCGAATCTATTACAAACCAAACAAACTGGATTACGTTGTCAAAGTGCCATAATACAAATAGAAGGATGGAAAGAGGGAGTTTACTTGGTATGAATAATATACCAAAACGGAGTTTAACCGGTAAACTGATACTAATATAATTGATTCTTCAGGCATTAAGCAGTCGTACAGAATCGTGTGTGAGATTTCTCGCTGACGCTCGAAATGAAGTAGAACTTTTTACAGACAGGGAGTTCCTCACATAGGCGGCGCAGCCGCCTATGTGAGGAACTCCTTATCCCAACTACCTGTTGTCATTCCGAACGCAGTGAGGAATCTAATAAAAGTATATCTCTAATTTTTATGAATGGGTAGAACTTCCCGAGCAAAATTTTCACGCTTTTATGCAGCTGCAACTCATCAGCCTGACAGGCCGTAAACTGTATGAGGCTCCGGCTAAGAGACGTTCACAGGACGGTCAAGTAAGGTACACAACTTATGGGCAAACATATCTGCGGCTACCATCAGTTTCATATTTACACCAAGAAGATTCTTCACTTCATACCTGTCGGCAAATCTACGGTTAGATATTTCTACTTTTAATTTACGCTCACCCATACCATAATCTAAAACCAGGATGATCCCATGAAACTTTAGCGCTTCATCATGTAGCGATCCGTATTTCAATAGTATCTGCCTTAGCTTCTCATCCACCATTGATTCCTGTTCAGTTTTTAATAGATTGAAATCCAAATCCACCTCAAACCGAACGGCATCCCATAATACTGGAGCCATCTGCCATTCATCTATTAACCGAGGTGTTTCTCCTTGCAACAAAAGCGAGGGTTTAGTGTCGGCTAATGCCAGATTAGATACGGCGTAATCAGGGTCTTGCATATAGAGTTGGCTCTTTGATGCATGAACAGCAGTACTCGTTTTTCCACACCACTTGGCACCTTCTATTAACACGGCACCGGATGATTTTAAAGCCCTTTGTAATTCTAAGTCGTATAACCTGGGTATATACTCTTTTTTATTCATTTTTTATGAAATGTAACGTATTTACAGAACAAAAATAAGAATATTTCCGAGTTTGGCTATCATTTACTTCCGAGTTTGGCGACGATTCACTTCCGTATTTGGCGATAATTTGGTTCCCTGATTTTTGGTTTTTGTTTCCCGCAGTCCCGATCCCGATAGCTATCGGGATCGGGATCGGGATCGGGATCGGGAGACGCAGAGAGTTTTTTACCGCCCCGAACTATATTCTAAAATTGAAATCGAGTGACGCTGAGGATATATTATTATTTACATTAGGTCCAAAAAGCATAACCCAGTTCCCATTAAAAACTTCTCGTATGAATCTTAATTCTCTTCCACCCATTTCAGCAAGAGATTGGTAACTAGGTTTGTTAGTAACAGACATGGTTATATATTTTAGTAACTCTTTTTCATAATGTAGTCTGTTATAGAGATCAGATGAACCTAATGATTTATTTGCCTATCTCCCTAACGAAGCCAAAGAAATAACATTTATTCCATCCGGACGTGAAAAACTCATTCCGGTACCAGTTATAATATTCAGTGAAACAGGTTTTTTCTGTATGCTATCATCAATTAACTCATAAAACTTCAACAGGGAATTTGCTGCGTTATCAATCATGCCAATCCCTAGTTTTACTTCAAATGCGGCCCACTCACCACTGCTTAGCACCACAATTGCGTCAATCTCCAAACCAGAGGAGTCTCTGTAATGAAATACCTCACCATCATTAGCTCTTGCATATATCTTTAGCTCATGATATACCAGTGACTCAAATAAAAACCCGCAATACTTTATGTCGTTCATTAGCCTGTTTTTGTTGAGCTTCAACGCAGCAATCGCAAGTGAGACATCACAAAAATGTCTTTTAGAAGATTTACGCAACGAACTGGATGAACGGATATGTGTATTAAACGCCGGTTGTTCTTCAAATATCATCAATTGAGACAATGCATTTAAATAATCAATAATTGTAGGGCGAGACAAATCTACATTTTCAAAGGCTTTAATGTCTTTTTCCAAAGTGGTGTTGTCCACTAAGGTTGCAATGTTTCTGGCAAGGGAATTAAGCAAAGAACGAACCTTTTGAGGATCACGCTTTACATTTGAAACACGACTCATATCTGCTTCAGCCAACAAATTGATATAACTTCTATTCAATAGTACTGACTCATCCATTGAAGCATTTATTAATGCAGGCCACCCCCCTTTGATCATTCGTTCAATAATCAACTCAATGGATAACTTATTGTCTGAGTATTCTATTTCAGTACCTTGCAGTAATTTGCTAAGACTGACCTTGCCAGTAGAATAACCCAATTCCTGCCATGACATAGTTTGCATTTCAACTACTGTAAATCTTCCTGCCCCACTATGAAGTTTGGCTTCTTCCTCAGGATTAGCAGAGCCAGTTAATATAAATTGAGCTTTTTGCTTCCGATCATCCACTTCGTGTCTTACATAATTCCACAATTTAGGTTGTACTTGCCATTCATCTATTAGCCGTGGTGTTTCCCCTTTCAACAAAAATTCAGGATTCACTTCCATGATCACAGGTACCTGTTCATCTCTGTCTATCTGCAAAATACTCTTTGCAAACTGTTTAGAAGTTTCTGTCTTGCCACATGATTTTGGACCTTTTATCAGTATGGCACCTGATGCACTGAGCTTTTGCCTTATCTCGTCTTCTACAATTCTTGGGACATAAATCATAAGCTGTTTTTTTACAGGTCAAAGATAGATTAAACTTTTGTCATCTTACATTTTTTGAATAAAATACTTTACATTTATAGAGCTATTTATTTTACATATTTAGAGAGAATTGATTTACACTTTTGGAAAATTTCGATTCTTTCTGGGTTAGTTCGATTTATTAGACAGGATTTTTGGTTTTTTGTTTCCCGCTGATTGCGCAGATACCCGCTGATTTTTGGTTTTTAACCGCAGAGAACGCAGAGGGTTTTGTATCGTCCCGATAGCTATCGGGATCGGGATCGGGATTGGGATCGAGAAGCGCAGAGGGCTTTTGCTGCACAGGATGTACTAGCTCGATTTAGTAGACTGGTTTTTGGTCTTTGGTCACTGTTCTACTTTATTATTTCTCCACTCCAAAGTTTTTCCAGAAAGATTTTCCAGGGTAACACTAATATATTGCCCATTTGACGTGGATACAAATCGTTGGTTACCAGAATTTGGTTTTTTAATGTATATTCATCTGCAAACTGTTGCAACCCTTTAGCATGACGAGGATTAGCATTCGTGGTTGATTTTACTTCTATGGCTACCTCATGATCGCCCAGAACAAAATCTATTTCGATTTGGGATGCGGTACGCCAATAGTACAATGGATATTGAATCCCTGAATATTGACTGTGTGCGACCATTTCCTGATAGATAAAATGTTCGAAAGCATTACCATACATTTCACTTCCTTGTTCAATCCGGCCTCTTTTAAGCAGAAAATTTACAATTCCCACATCAAAAAAGTAAAACTTGGGGGCAAGTATTACACGACGTTTGGGCTTTTTTTGAAATGAAGGAAGAAAATTCCCGGTCAGGGTATCTGCTAATATCTGGAAATATTCTTTGATCGTTGGTGCACTCACACCACATTCCGATGCTATGTTGGTGTAGTTTACCATTTTCCCGTTTGAAAATGCTGCAACTTCGAGAAAACGCGAAAAGCCTGAGATGTTTCTTATCCGTGCTTCGGCAAGTATTTCATCTTGTAAGTAATTTCCGATATATGCTGAAATCATTTTTTTTGGGTTATCTGAAAGATAATGACGGGGTAATAATCCATTGTTCAGTGCCCTTAGTAGGTCAAAGTCAGGAATTTCAGCGCTTACCAGAGGAAAAAGTTCATAGCGGAGCGCCCGACCACCTAAAAGGTTGGCTTGCGAACGGATAATTTTTCGGGGGCTCGAACCACATAAAATAAAACGGGTTTGGGTATTTTCAATGAGCCAGTGAATTTCATCAAGCAAAGCGGGTATCTTTTGTATCTCGTCAATAACTACCGGTTCTTTGGGTTGAGAGGCAATGATGATTTCCCGTACCTGTGAGGGTTTCTTTGAAAACGTTCGAATACATCGGTAAGGAGTAAATCGAACCAAAGCGAACCGGGATATAGTTTTTTTAGCAAGGTGCTTTTCCCCGTTTGCCGGGCACCCCATAAAAAGAAGCTTTCTCCGGCTGAACCTTCAAATTGCTGCCTTCTTAAATACATGATAATTTAAAGTTAAAGTTTGATTTATCCTGATAATTAAAGGCAAATCTATGAAAATCTTTTCGAATGCTTGGATCAGAGTTATCTCGGTTTATTTGATTGTTTTTTTTTATTTAACCGTCCCGATCCCGATAGCTATCGGGATCGGGATCGGGATCGGGATCGGGACGCAGAGGGTATTTAACCGCAAAGGGTTTTTGGTTCATTCAGTGCTTTCAAGAGTGTGGATATTCCGGTAGCTCTTCCTTCAGTTAACTTTTGCTCTTTCAAAAACTTACCCAATCTGCGGTTGCGGTATCGCCTGCTGTACACCTTGCCTTGACTACATGTATCAAGACGTATGGAGCGATCAGGACCTCCCTGATTGATAAAAACAATTGAATCAGGATATATTCTTATTTTAACGGACTCATGCAGTTGATAATATCTGTGATAGAGACAATTAACCATTATCTCTTCAATAGCTTGACAGGGATAATTAAGCCATCGGATACTTTCTGCCTTGTCAGCTTGTTTGATAATCTCTTCTTTTACCAAATTGCTTTTAGAAAGCTCAGTATGCTTTCGTTAAATGGGAATAAGATCATCACCACTAAGGGTGGCGGGGGATTGTTCTATAACCGGAATATTTTTGCTTTGACAGCATCTACTGCATTAAACCTTTTTCAACAATATTAGTGATGCCTGACCATGGTAGTAAAGAAAATTCTCCGGTTTTAATGGGCTCTTCGCCGGCGTAAACAACAACTTTTTTCGCTGTACTATCCGGATACTTCTTTAAATTTCTTAAATAATCTTTGCTAAAAGTTTGACCTGCCTTTATCTCAATGGCAATACGGCTTGTAGGGGTGAGCTCAAGGATGCAGTCAACCTCAGTGCCGTTACTTTCACGCCAATAGTATATATTTGGTTGTTTACCAAGGTTATAGAACTGTTTTAGAATATCACTGATTACCATATTCTCGAAAAGTGATCCATACAAGTAATGTGTTTTCAACATTTCTGCGCTACCTATGCGAAGCAGGGAACATGCTACCCCAGTATCATAAAAATAGAGCTTTGGAGATTTTATAATCCTTTTGCTAAAATTGTTATGGTAGGGTTGTACTAAAAAAACAATGTAACTCGCCTCAAGCAACGAAATCCATGACTTTGCCGTGTTTACGGCAATACCCGCGTCGTTGGCAAGTGAGGTCAGGTTTAGTATCTGCCCGACCCTTCCGGCACATAAAGCCAGAAACCTCGTAAATGTATTTAAATCTTCAATTGCCTTTAAAGATCTTATATCACGCTCTACATATGTTTGCAGGTATGACGGGTAAAAATCACCGGCATCAATACCCTTTTCCACCAAACGGGGGTAAAAACCTTTGTGAATAGTACTGAATACATCACTCCTTATACCTATCTCGTTGAAACTAAATGGTAAAAGATGGCTGACGTAAACCCTGCCTGCCAATGATTGTGAAATATGCCGGTTCATCAGGAAGTTTTGCGATCCCGATAGCAGATATTGTCCGGTAGTTCCGTTCTCGTCGGAAACTACCTGAATGTAACTAAACAGCTCGGGCAGATTCTGCGCCTCGTCAAAAATAATACCCGGCCCGTTGCTTCTTAAGAAGCCCAGAGGATCTTCTATTATAAGATGACGATAATCAACCCTTTCTAAATTATAGTACTTATAGTTTGGAAATGCATTAAGCAGTAGGGTGGTTTTACCCGATTGCCTTGGTCCTGTGAGCGAAAGCAAGGGGAACAGACCCAGCATTTTTTCTAACTGCTGTTGAATATCTCTTTTAACAAACATAAACCATGTTAATATGCAATTACATTGCAAATATACATAAATACCTGATCGGCCTGCCTGTATCTCATCATTTTATTACTAAAAAATCCTTACATTCTGCCACACAAGTACTCTTGGCTTCTTGTTTTCAGAGCTAAGGGTGTATGGTTCATTGTTTGAAACAATAATAAAATCAAATTTTCAGATTGTTGTTTCCCGCTGATTGCGCGGATACCCGCAGATTTTATGTGTTTTTGTTTCCCGCAGTCCCGATAGCCATCGGGACGCAGATGTCCGCTGATTTCATGTGTTTTTGTTTCCCGTCCCGATAGCCATCGGGACGCAGATGGGCGCGGATTTGTAGTTGATGTTTCCCGTCCCGATAGCCATCGGGACGCAGATGGGCGCGGATTTGTAGTTGATGTTTCCCGTCCCGATAGCCATCGGGACGCAGATGGGCGCGGATTTGTAGTTGATGTTTCCCGTCCCGATAGCCATCGGGACGCAGATGCCCGCTGATTTTATGTGTTTTTGTTTCCCGCTGATTAATTCTTCCTCTGAGAAATAAATACTCCATGTTTACTGAAATGGTAAACAGAGTGTATCTATAAAGACCTATTATTTTCTTCTGTACCTCTGCTATACTATACCTCTAAGAAAAAAATATCCGGACGCTTAAGGTCAAACGGTTCGTTAGCCTACATCACAATGACCATATCGGTGTCGCCAAGGTTTTGGATATCGCGTGTATAACATACAGGGATATCTACTAGCTCTACTTGATCGCCGGAGACAAAAAAAATTCTACTATTCTCCATTGTCCACAACAATTCTGAATCTGATAACTCCCCAAATACTGACAACCAAAACTTCTCATTTTTAATATGATGCCGATACTGTCCTTTTTTAGTGTTGGATAGCGTTTATCCGGTTTTGTAATTCAGTCAAGCTGTTTATGAGTTCACCAAAATTTAGCGATTGTCCGTAAATCATGCTGTCTTTCATCTCATTATAGTCCGCTTCCCACTTTTTTATTATTGTGTCAGGTGGAATAAACTTGATATTTGCAGGACTGTGTTTTGTGTAATCAATACCCGAAATAGCTGTCAACTTACTGCGATGTTCTATGATAGTATTATAAAGTTCTGTGTCGTGCAGAGCAATGTCAGCGTATTCAGTATTGCTTAATTTTTCAATGTCGTAAAGGTGTCGGCTTAGTCGTCTAACTTGTATTTTGTCTTGTGATTTCTGGAATTCTTCGTGTAATAGAAAAATTTTCTCAAGGAACGTACGCTCGGGGTTCACTACAGGAATAGTAATGGGCTTGTCTGTAAATAGATTATCTGTGTAGATCTCAGAAACAAATGTGCCGAAGGTTCTCTGCGTAAATGGTTCTTTCAATGAGCGACTACCGACCTCGACCAAGATACCAGGCTTTAAGTAAATATCCTTTTCTGTTAGTTTGTTGTAATAAATTTCAACTATCATGGGGTCTTGATCGTGATTTTTAACTTCTCTATACTTTACTGTTAAATCTTCAAAACCTAATTCAGTAAACCTTTTTTCTAATTCTCCGGTAAAAACATTCGTGATGAAGTGGAATGATTTTTTTCTTAGTTTTTTAATGTCTGGTTTAGATAATTCGCCTGTGAAGCCCAAGAACTCTCGATCCAAAGCTAAGTCAATATCTTCTGAAAACCGTTGTATTACCTTCCATCCTTTACTCAACGAAGTTCCACCTTTAAAGATCAAAGCATTTGCACATCGCATTGAAAAGATTACCGCCAACGTATGAACAACCCACCAATCCTTTTCTGCTGCCGATGAAGAAGGTAAACCCATTTGCCGACTTGTTTCTCCAAATAATCTGATTTTTGTTTCATTGGGTAATCGAAACCACTCTGGTAAGTGTGTGAAATTATTCATTGATTGCAATCAATTTTCTAATCCAAACAGGTGCTAATTGCAAATCGTGTTGCAGGTGCTTTGGATTTTCGTTTTTTAAAATATTTTTTATCTGTTTTACTTCTTCATCTTTTACTTGGTCTTTGCCTATTGTTCGTAATGCTTGGATAGCTAATGCACTGATTTTACCAACATAAGCCAGATTTTTAGAACTAGCCTTTTTAAATGTAATGATCTGCTTCCCAATTTTAATTTTTCGCGCAGAAGTGTCTGAATAAAAAACAATATTCAGAGGGACTTGCGTTGTCAAACCCAATTTATACATTGCGTAATTACCGGTTGGCATAATGGTTGCCCTGTCTCTTTTTGCTATGGCAATAGCAATTTCTTCAATGTCAGGAACTATTTTTCCAATATACTTGTCGCTGACAGGACGAGTATAGATACCTTGTGCAATTCGTTCTATTTCGCCTGAATGTACTAATCGCTCCAATGCTTTATTTATAGCTTTGGTGTTGGTGATAGTAGCAAAGCTATCCACAAAGAAAAGTGTTCCCTTTGGACTGCGTTTTATCTTTTCTAATACTTGTGCTTCAATACTTTTTAACATTTCTGTTTTTTTAGCTATGTCGCAAATTTAGTAAATAATTGCGACAAGATAAAGGAGAGGGATAGCTTGTAAAGACTTTTAATCTTTTTATAGTGGTTTCCCGCAGATTGCGCGGATGTCCGCAGATTTGTAGTTGATGTTTCCCGCAGTCCCGATCCCGATCCCGATAGCAATCGGGATCGGGATCGGGACGCAGATGCCCGCTGATTTTTGGTTTTTAACCGTCCCGATAGCTATCGGGAGACGCGGAGGGTTTTTGTATTGCTGAGGACGCAGATGGGCGCGGAATTTTGGTTTTATTGATGAGATTTGGGAAACTACCAACAATAATTTTTTGTAGGTACTGCTCTACACTCAATCCTCCAAAACCAGCGACAGTAAAGAAATCATCGGCAAATAACTTTCTGAAGTTTACCTGTTTAGTTGAATTACCGCTTTCAAACAATGTCATAGGAACGTCCAATTCGTCTGGCACCTGTGTGTTGTGTAATATCATCGGCCGGCATTGCTGAGCCTGCCAAAATAAATTGAGCGGTTGCCTGCCGTCTGTCAATTTCATGCCGTAAGGCGTTCCATAACGTTGGGGCTAATTGCCACTCGTCAATAAAACGCGGAGTTTGACTTAATTGTCTGAATTCAGTGCAGAGCGTAGCTCTCTTACTATATGATTAATTCCACAAACCTGCACCTCTTTGTGCAATGTATATGGCCTGGTTACCGGAGCAACCACAAAGCACTTGTGAGGTTTAATAAACTCTAATGCTTTCAAAAACTCTTTTGTCAGCTGCGGAGCAGGTGAAGCCTTGCACTCAACAGCTAGAAGTTTTCCCTTCGCCTCAACTATCAAATCTATCTCTTCACCTACGGCACTGCGATAAAAAGAGAACCTTGCCATAGGTAACGATGAACAAATATTTTCAATCACCATTCCCTCCCATGAACTTCCATAAACAGGATGCCCCATAAGTGCATTAAAATCACTTATTTGCAATAATTGGTGAAGCAGTCCGCTATCCCTGACATATACTTTGGGCGACTTTACCAGCCGTTTTCTTGTATTCTTCTCAAAGGGTGGCAGCACTCTTAAAAAAAATGTCTGTTCAAATATATCAAGGTATCGTTTCACTGTTGGATGGGTAACCCCCAACGACTGCCCAATGCCGGACGCATTAAATATTTGTCCATGACCATGGGCTGTCATGATTAGCATCCGGGTAAGCAGTTTTGCTGAAATATTAAAACCTAACTGTGGAATATCTCTCTCTACATAAGTTCTGATAAAATTTTCACGCCACAACGCAGATGTATAATCATTCTGAGTCAGATAGCTTTCGGGATAGCCTCCCCTGTACCAGTACTTTTTAAGATCAAACAGGTTCTCTGCATCCAACTCATCTGATATAAAGGGAGTCAGCTCAATATACCCTATTCTTCCTGCAAGGGTTTCGGATGATTTTTGAATAAGTTCGCGCGAGGCAGACCCCAGCAGAATAAACCTGCCCTTTCTGCGGTCCTTATCTATTTCGCTGCGCAAAACCGAAAAAATATCAGGCAGCTGCTGCACCTCATCTAAACAGATGGTGCTGTGCCTGTTATACTGAAAAAAAAGTTCGGGTTCGTTGAGTTTGGCCAAATCAACCCTATCCTGTAAATCGAGGTATAAAAAATTAGGAAGGTGCCCGGAAACCATACGTGCTAAGGTAGATTTTCCGCATTGCCGCGGGCCCAAAATAGCAACGGCAGGAAATATGGAAAGATGTTCCATCAGCAAGTTTTGAGCATTGCGAATAACTAATTCATGCATTTTGTAAATAACATTTTCAATTTGCACAAAGATAAGCTGTTTCTCTAAGTAAAATCAAACTTTTCTGCTATTTCTTACAGACAACCACTCTAACGACACTGTTCCCTGCCAAGTAGGGACAAGCAGGTTTTTTGACGCTACTAGGTTCTGTAAAAGCAACGACTTATCAGCCTACGAAGTATTCCGATAAGCCGGAACAGGCTCTGACATCGTCAAAACAATTGATAACATGTCTGAAATGACAGGCCTCCCTCCGGCAACTATAGTGAAGATAATCACCTCATCTTTACAATCACTCTCTTCACCTGATTCTTTATATTTTGCCAGACCAACTCCTTTAACCATGGTAATGGGTTGCTGTTCCATCGCTGAGGATGAAAGTTGAGCATGGCTTGTTTAGGAAAGTTGCCGTCTCCAACAGCTTGGATAATATCTGCGGTAGAGTGAAACCTTAGCCGGAGGAACTCAGGATTAGTTATAGGATTATCAGCAGTGGCCTTGTCGCGGACATTATATAAGTGACCATCCCAACGACGACCCGTATCAGTCAGATAAAAAATTTTATTGAAACCCATATCAAAATAGGGTTCTGCAACTATACCTAACTTCCGATAGTCGTAGCTTTTCCATAGATCGCGGTTGTCGAATCTCGAGAGTGGCGCACCCTCCATGGTGATGGTGGTTACCGGTGCAAACTGACGCAGATACGCAAGGTTAGCCTGAAACCGCTCCATCGCCTTTTCGTGGTTGCCACGGCATGCTGATAAATCATCGTAATGATACCCGATTTCATGTCCCAAAGAAGCAACTTCACCGATCAAAACTTCATTGCTGAATTTATTACTGAACCGAAAATAATAGCTGGCTGAAATACCTAAATCATGCTCTATAAGTGCCATACGTAACGCATTCTCATATCGTGCCTCCACGTCGTGACGAAGGATGATGAACTTATTTTGATATATATCAGGACTGTGGTAAATAGAACCATATACCTTCTCAAAGAGTTCCGAAACCGTTATAAATAAAAAATCCTGCATCTGTAGGGTGAGCAGGAGTTGTTTATAGATGGTAAAAGTAAAATCCATTATCGTTTACTTTAAAACATACACTGTAAAGTATTATTATACAAGCTTATATCTTCTTTAGAAAATAATTAGAATTTTATATAAAACTATCTAGCTTTGTACTCGATTACTTCTTTAACATTGCTAAATATACTTCTTTATATTTTTCTGATATTAAGTTCCAATCATACTCTCTTTGTAAATGCTTAAACGCCTTTTCAGCCATTTCTTGCATAGATTCTTCATGCATAAGTGAGAACGCAAGCTTCTCTGATAAATCTTCAACATCTGGAAGTTTAAAAAACAAAACTTCGTCATCATTAAAGATATCTATATTCTGGGGAATATCACTGGCAATTATTGGAACTTTTAAAGAAGCAGCTTCAAGTAACATATTTGACATTCCTTCACTATAGGACGGAAAAACAAATACCTTTGATTTAGAAATTCTATAAAACAATTCTTCCTTACTTTTAACTAAACCAATAAAACTACAATTTAAGTTTTCAGACTTCTTAATTATTTGACGCTTATAATCTGCAACTTGATCAAGATCGCCAATTATTTGAACTTTACCTTTAAATCTAATACTATTTAAAGCATCTAATAATAAATGTAATCCTTTAAGATAAATAATTCGGGCAGCTGAGAATGTAATATCAAATTCCTCTTCAAGGCTATGTAATTCATTATTTTCATTAAACTCAACACCATTTGGTATGAAGATGACCTTCCTGTTACATTTACCTTTAAGTTTATCTATGCTCCCCTTTTCAACAGTTATTATTACATTGGAAAACGCCAAGCCTGACCATTGAAAAATTTTAAAAAAACAAGTATCTAGACTATTCCATTTATTATCTCCTTTATAATTCATTCCTCTAACATTAAGAATAACCGGATAACGTAATCTTAAGAAAGGAATCAAAAAACCAGCAGCTAAATGATTTACATGAATTAGATCATATCTTCCTAAAAATAAAGCATGTAGCATTGACTTTACATAATATAGAAATGTTGAGATTTTTTTACTTTTATAGGATTTGAATATTATTTGTTTTAGACCTTGATATTCATTTAATGAAGCATGAGAACTTATTGCATATACTGTTATGTCATATTCACCGCTTAAATAGGTAAATATTGCTTCATTAGCCCTTGCCGCACCACCCCATGCCGGAAACCCTTTTGCGCCTAATACAGCAATCTTTTTTTTCTTCATCTTAGAATGGTAGAATAATCGACTTATCTCTTATTAAATATCTCCTTTTACCAGACTTTGTGAGAGGGATATCCTTCAAAATTTCTATTTCAACTTTTGTATCCAAACCTATGTATTTTTGCCAGTAACTTAATATTCTATTTTCCTCTTTTTTATCAAATATTTCATTAACAACCAGACGTATGATTATTAGGTCGCGGTATTTTTGATAAATTTGGTATTGATCTACTGAAGCTACTTCAGGAAACCATCCATCAAATTGTACATCTATAAGAAACTTTCCACTTGGTGTTATCAAAAAGTCACTATCTCTTCCGTCGATTTTAGATATAGTCATAAGATTTCTACCGCAACTACATTCTTCAGTACCTTTTGTGACAATATCCTGCGTGTCATACCTGATAAAAGGAACTGCAAGATTTTGCAAATCTGTGGTAATCAAATACCCCTTTTCTCCATAATTCACTTCTTTTCCTTTAGAGGTAATCTCGGTGATTGCATATTCAACTGATGAGTGAAAGGATTCACGATTTTCACATTGAGATACATTTGCCCCTCCCTCGCATCTATAGGCATCGTAAATAGGTACACCAAAAACTGATTCAATACGGTCTCTTGTACTCTTACGTAAAGTGCTTCCTGTAGTTGTCAGAGCATGTGGGGTGTATACATCAAGATTATTTGCCTTTATATAATTAGAAAGAAAAAGCATTTGATCTGGATAACCCCGTATAATTTTCGGTTTATAAGAATTTATTGATTTAACGATTAATTTAAAGTATTCTTCATTTAGCTCTTTAGCTGGCAGATACTTACTATTGTTTAGAAAATCTTGGATTTGTTTTGTTTTTGATCTGTCATATTGACTTATTTTAACGTATCTATCGCCTAATTGATATCCCATCCAATACCAAGCTCTGATAGCGCAGGCTAAGTTAAATCCATAAGCGTAATTCGTTGTGTAATACTTTAAAGGCTCACCAGTCGAACCCGAAGAGCTTGCATGAACTAATTTATTATTGCGAATATTTTTAGCGATTAAATCTCCGCTTTTAATATTTTTTCTAATTATTTCTTTTGTTAAAATTGGTATTTTTTTAAGGTCTTCCTTGCATTTTATTTCGTCAGGGCTAATATCATTTTTATAGAAAAGGTCTTTGTAATAAGGAACATTTCGATAGGCATGCTTAACTAATTCTTTAAGCTTTAAATTTTGATAATTAACTAACTGGTCTTTAGACCACCATTGACTTAACATTAAAAATTTCAGGCTAGAAGCTACTGACTGCTTCATAAATAGATCACCTAAAGGCAATGCGATTTTTTCAGCAAAAATATTCGAAGGATTCATAAATTAGGATTTACATTCTTGTTTTTTAATTTTCTGAGAATTTTATAGTAGTATTTCACCTTTATATAATAGATTAACCATAGAAAATAATTTGACTTAATGTACTTAAAAAATAAGTTTCTTTGATTTAGTAACTTAAAACTGCTTTTATCTATAATGATAAATTCATCGGCATTCCTTATTGGAATAATCTCTATGTTATATTTATTTTTACTAAAAACTACATTTAAGATAATGGAATTGACTCTTCTTTTTCGATCGAGCTTTTTTAATACCCCGTCAGATATAAAATCAGAAAAGCAAAAATTTCCTAAACTATAAAATATATATTTATTCTTATAAATCTCATAAGGTTGTAAAGTATGAGAATGATGACCAATAATGATATCAGCGCCATAATCGATTATTTTTCTGGCAATTTCTGGCTGATCATAATCAGGATAATTACCTCCTTCTAAACGTCCCCCCCAATGCAAAAGAATGACAACATGATCCACCTTGTTTTTAAACTTAATGATATCCTCACTTACCTTTTGTAAACTAAAATAGTTCAAGTGTATTTCCGTATTATTGGGCAAGTTAGGGTTTGTGTCATGTGTTACATAATTTAGAAAACAAAAACTAATATCATTGATGACTTTAACTAAGGGTTCCGCAGCTCTATTTTCTGATAAACCAGCACCTATGAAATCTATCTTTGATTCTTTGAGAAAAGCGGTAGTTTTAAGGTATCCATCATATAAATTGTCATAGACATGGTTGTGCGCTAATGTAGCCAAACCAATATTCAAAGTTTTTAGGTAATTTAATGTTTGCGTCTTTGTTTTAAGTCTCGGCTTCTTTGCCAGGTTTTCTCCTTGGTCTCCTTCGCTAACGCATTCTAAATTTCCTACAACAAGATGGCTTGATAAAAGAATTGGCTCAACCGCACTAAATGGGTTAATTCCACTGCTATAATATTCATTATACTTGCCAACAAAAGCAATATCCCCGAGAAATGAAATCGTAGTTAGATTATTCATATGCATATTATTATCCTAAAATGAAGGATGATAGCTTATCACCATAGTTTATGTAATCAAATTTTTCTTTGCACAATAACCGCCCCTGAACCCCCATTTCATCTATTTCAATTTTGTTTGCAATTGAAAAGGACATCAATTTGCTGTATAATTCAACATTATATTTTTCAGCCACTAATGCATTTTCCTTATTTTTAAGATAAAAGGAAACCTCACCCCAATTATTGGTTATTATAGGGCGCCCAGAAGCCAAGTACTCTGCAATTTTATGAGGAAATCTTGATTGATCCTGAACAGTTTCCCGTAATGGTATTAGCAGAGCTCTTGCTGACTTATACTTTTGAATCAATTCAGTGTATGACAATTCAGAAAAGAATTTTACTTGTTGGAGAACAGGATTACTCCGGCATTTCTTTTCAAGACCTTTAATTTCATTTTTATCCCCATGAATTACTAAGTGCAGCTCAATATCAATATTTTGAGAACATTTTTGAAGAAAATGGCTATAAGAGTCAAGAATAAAATTGATTACATCAGCATATCCAATGTTTCCGCAATAAAGAAAATAATCTGAAAAGGTATTCTGTGGTTTAATTTTAGAAATAGACTCATAATCTGTTAAAACAGGAAGTAAAAGGATGTCTTCCTGCTTCTTGAATAAAAACATCTCTTTAGCTATTGCATTACTTATCGGCATTACTTTTTTAATAATCCGTGTAGCAATTTTATCAAAAAGAAATGAATTTAATCTATGTAAATAATTACTTTTTTTCGAAACAGCGATATGCCATTCCATCATACTGATAATTATTTCAAATTTAAATATTAGTGAAAAAATGTAATATAAACTAAAGATGGGAAAAGATAAATAAGATAAAATTAAGTATCTCTTCTCATATTCTCGGCTATCATTATAAAGGAAGAAAAATTCTTTGAATAGTGCATTAATCCAGTTAATTTTCTTTGGAGAGTTATTTAGGAAACGATAGCTTACATTGTCATGATTTCCCAAATTCGTTCCACTAGCTACATTAGTTTTGTAATATCTTTTTGAATAAAAAAATGAACGAAAACCAAAGGGAAAAAGTGATTTAGCAATCAAAGCATTTTTGTTATTTCTTGCTGAAATAATTTCAGGGAAACCTTCGGAATATATGTATATATAATATTTACTTTGAATCATTTGTAATATTTTTGATTACACTGCACGGATTACCTGCAGCAATAACATTAGGAGGAATACTTTTTGTTACAACACTATTGGCTCCAATAACACTGTTTTTGCCAATTGTTACACCTTTTAACACAACAGAGTTTACCCCGAGCCAAACATTGTCTTCTATAATAATTGGCTTTGGAGTACTACTTCTGTAATCATCTAAATGCCAATCAGAATCTGTAATCAATGTATTAGCTCCACAACGAACGTTGTTCCCTATTATGATCTTTGAAAAGGCCCCTATTACAGTACCACTAAATCCACAATTATTTCCAATCATCAAAGTTGCTCCTACTAATTGTGTTGATAGGATACATCTTCTATTCACTCCAATAAGATTTGACACTTCTCCAGAACGAAAAACAGCATTCTTACCGATTACAATTAAGGAGTTTGGAAATCGAACAAAGGAGGTAAAGCCATAAAATCGAGTGTTATGCCCAAATTTTATTCCTTTTAACATCAATAAAATCCGTAGAATAAAGGTAGAATATACACAAATTAGCTTAAGAAATAACTTACGAACTACTATAAAAAAAATAGCTTGTTGGTCTGACAGATTCACTTTAAGTTTTGTTTAATATTTCTTACTGAAATAGGTTAAAAAATATTTAATTTTACTTAAATATAATATTCTTTTTATTATTTTAAGTTATAAGGATTTGTCAATCTTTTGTTTATGAATGAAGTGTGATTGTGATACTAAAAATCCTGGCACAATAAGAAATACCATTATCAGAATTTCGCGCAAATGTGCTGCCTTTAATAACCCAAGAAAAAAATAAGAAAGGAAAGATACTACATAGTAATATTTTAATAATGGGTGTAACGAAAAAAACGTCGTTTTAAATAATTTTCTAACGATCAGAAAAAAGGGTAGAGTTCCTAAAAGCCCAAACATAGATAACTTATTCATCCAATGGAGGTGTTGATTACCTTCTGAACTGCCTCTTAACGGATTTGTTAAAAAATTTTCTAGCAAAATAGGGAATCTCATACTTCTTGCTTCAACTTCATATCCGCTAATATTTGAGTTAAGAAAATAAGCACCAAGGTCGGATAGTTTATGACTAAGCTCAGAATACTTCGAAAATAATGCAGACAACGAATATAAAGCTTGAGAAAAAATCAATGAAATATCAAAAAGCAAAAGCGGCATAATTAATACACTTAAAATAAATATAGTTTTAAAGTTCTTAATCTTAAAAACAGAAATTACGACTGCAAAAGTGCATATAAGAAAGTTGGCAAAATATTGTGCAGTTATCAAACTTAAATAAATAATAATGATAGAAATTAAAATAAATAATTTTTGCTTATAAATAGGTTTAGTTGACAAAATATAGGTAATTAAAAGTGGTGGAACGAAAATTAAACTTGCAAAAAAACCATATCCACCAATACCAAGACTTTGATATCTTATTATAGTCGTAAAATTACCTTCTCTTGCTAATACTCCAGCCAATTCTCTTGCTGCTAAAGGGTATCTAACAAACCCTATCAATGAAGTTATAGAAGAAATTAATATAAAAAAAAATGTTACTTTAATCAAAAGAGAAAGCCCTTTAAAATCGTTTCTAACAATATAATAATACAAAATTGTATGTGCTGTTAAAATGGCTCCTATTTCAATATATATTTTTCTCTGCTCACCAACGACGACATCTTGCCAAAAAAAATTGAATGAAACAACAAAAAAAATTATGTAGGAATATATTTGCAAGTTTTCCTTTGAAAAAAGCATCTTTGGATGAATAATTCCAAGTGAAATAAACCAGAGAGGAATAAAAAACAAACTACTGTTTAAAATATTTGGTAGGTTATTAAAAACAATAAGTAAATAAAAATGTCCCATTAGCAATATTGATACAATATTTAAAAATCGGTTTTTCAATTTTATTTTTTTTAGATTATCAGAATAGTTTATATTATTTTCTATTTTAAATCCAGACTTTGAGCATGTATTCTATGATAAACAGATTTTGTATTCTCTACTATTATTGTCTTACTATGTCTTTGTGCTGCTGTCGTTCTTGCGTTATCACCTAAGGCCTTAGCCTTAGAAAAATTATTGCTTATTTCTACTATAGCACCTGCGATAGAATATGGCTCTCCCTCTTGAACTAAAATACCTTCTTTATTATTCTCAAGCATTGTACTAGTTCCACCAACAAAAGTTGCCACTATTGGCATACCTAAAATCATCGCTTCACATAAACTATTTGGGCTATTCTCAATGTGACTTACTTGACAGTAAATGTCAGCTTCAAGCATTAGTTTAATTATTTGCTGCTCATCCATGCGACCATATAAGTTGAGGTTTAAAGATTGAGAATCAACCCCAAGCCATTTAGTAACTATTTTAACTGTGTTACTTCGTTTCGTTAACCCTACTATATTCCAAGAAAAGTTAAACGTGTTCAATTCTTTCAGTAGAATCGCTGTATGAACAATAGTTTCAATCCCTTTATAGTAGGTATCGGACATTATAGTAAGAATACTAATTCTCTTATTAAATTCTTTCTTATCCCATTTTTTATTATAAAAGGAATCTCTCAGAATTTCATTAATTCTAAAATATTGAATATTTGGGTTAAGTATATTAGCAACACGTTGATCCCATTCTGTTCTACCTGAGCAGAACAATAAGTTTTTATAAATTATTTTTTCTCGCCTACTTTTTCTTAATATGGATTTGCTTTTATATTTAAGCGAATTGAGCGATAATTTGCGAATTAGTGGTTCGTATTTATTAATAATTTGTTTTGGGAAACCAGCATAAAGCTTATTATAAATGGGGTTTAGAATACCCTGTATGGTTAGTATAGTTTTCTGTTGGAACTCTAAAACGATAAGTCCAAAATTTTCTTCACTTCCAAAAACATGTATCAAATCTGGATTAATCTCTCTAACTAATTTATTTATTAATAATACCTCTGAAGAATCAGAATTTTTAAAACCCAATAATCTAGAAAGAAATTTATGAGCTTTTGATTTTGTACCAGGACGATATATAGGATGATAGGTTACATCATTGAATGTAAATGAATTTAATCGTTCGACCCAATAGAATGCCACATGTAGATCTATTGTACTCTCTTTTTTTAACTCTTTTTCTAATGACTCCAACCATCCACCTGTCACAATACTGCTATTCAAATAGACTGAAGCCCCACAAGGTGTATTGGCAAACCAAAGTATTTTCATTGTGATTTAATAGATTTGTCTACTTTTTAAATTAGTGTTAAGTGATTTTTGCAAGACTTAATATTTGTTTATTTATGTTTTCCCATGTAAATTTATCTTGAACAAGTTTTAAAGACTGCCTCCCCATTTTTTCTCTTTCGTTTGGATTATTAATTAGAAAATTTATTTTCTCATCTAATTCTTTTTCGTTCTCTCCGTTAATACAAAACCCGTTTTCATATTCTATTCTATGTTGCACCCCACTAAGGTTTTCGATAATAATTGGTAAGCCAACAGACATTGCTTCAATGTGACTTATTGTAACACTTCTTGGATAAACAGCTATATCAGATGCATTAAAAAAGGCATTTAATTCAGGCTTATTTGAAAATGGTTTAAAAATAACATAATCCTGCAGCTTATTTTCTTGTATGATTTTGTCTAAATATCTAGAATATAACCCTGTCTTACCTCCAACTATTAACAATCTAAGATTTGGGTAGTTTATTCTGGCAAGAGACTCAATAATCAGGTGGACACCTTTATAAGATTCAATTTTGCCAGTATAGCATAATAAAATATCGTTTTCTGCCACCCCAAGTTTATTCCTCGTGTTCTTTCTTATTTCATTTGATTTAAAAAAGATTGATCTATTGACCCCAAGTGGAATTAGTTTTACTTCACCTGTTTTTAATCCCACATACTTTGCAATATTAGCAGCAGATTCTTCAGTAACGCCGAAAAAACTTACGCCTTTGTCTCTTAAATAAGACCCATTAAGTTTTAAGACTAATCTGTTCACTATAAGCTTTAACTGCACGAAAAATTTATTCAAGTTATTTCTTGACTTAATTACTGAATGAACGTGCATAAAATGGCTGTCTACAATTAAGGGAATCTTATTAACATACGATTGAATAGGCAATATACCAACTTCAAAACCATGACAAATGATAAAGTCTGGATTAATCTTTCTTAGTGTTTTGTTTAAACCGGATAAATAAGGAATAATCTTTAAAATCTTTTTAAGTTTCAATCGTATAATTACAATTCGTTCTTCTTCTGATATTCCGATCCCAACATACCTTTGGCCAATAATCGGTTCAAATATTTCTTTGTAATTTGGGTAATTATTGTGCCAATCACTAGTTACTATTGTAACTTTATTTCCACTCCTAGTCTGAACGCGCGCGAGAGCGACTTCCTGATATTCTAATTTAGTAGTTGGGAAATGTACTACTACATGAACAATATGCATAGTATTCAAGTGATTTATTGATCATCTTTTCCTCTTAACCCTGTTTTTATTTTTGAAAAAATTAACCCTATTTCATTTGGATTAATTAAATGGCTATATTTTATAGATGCCAATATGAAAAAAGTTAACAATAGTAATTTAATTAAAACTTGAAAGACAATTTGCAAATCAGCAATAAAAAATAGTCCTATTGTGATAATGACTATGGAAAATAGCATTGTAAAGAAGGAGCTTTTAATTGGGTATTGGACAAAAAAGAATTTCTGTGAAAATGTAATTTGAATAATTGTTATTACAATACTTTGAATTAAGTACGCTATGGCAGCACCCATAATTCCAAAATAATAAATAAAAACAAAACTTATAATTAATGAAACAATTGATCCTAAAATATTAATGTATGCTAGAATCTTTGTTTTCTTAGCAATAGATAGACCTACCGAAAAAGTTCTCTGTAAGCCCACAAAGCACTCCGCCAATACTAAAAGAGGTATTATTTTATACGCATTATAATAAGCTGGTGTTGTCATTACTATAAGTAATTCTTTTGAAAACAATGAGATTAGTACAAAAAAAAGTAAAAGAAAAAAAACCATGAAACGAAAAATTGTAGCCATATCCTTTGGCGTTTTTGATTTATCCATGTTCTGATAAACCAATGGAATAATAGAGTTTTGGATACTTTGAAATCCGATACCAAGTATTGATGCGATTTTTCTAGCTACTGCAAATAAACCTAAATCTGAAAGTTCCATTAGTCCTTTAATCATAATCCTTTGCCCAGTATTAATAAAAAACACACTTACACCAGATGGGACCAATGGCAATGAGAATGCAAGCATTTTTTTTGTGGTAGGAAAATGGATACTAAAGGAGTAATTCTCATTACTAAAATAAAAACCTAATAGAAAACCTGTTGTGCCAGCTATTAAATAGGCATAAAAAACCCCAATTAGCCCCACTTTAAGTATAACTACAAATAAAATTGAAAAAGTGAAATTAACAATTATATAAACGATGGAAGTGATAGAATATTTTAATGGCTTAAGTGTCCATTTCAATTGATTTTGAACAAAATAAAAGAGGCCTGTAAAAAACATATGAAGTAAAGCGATTACAAATGTTTTTTCCAGATTGCCATCTTCAAAAATCCATAATGTTAGCTTTTCTTTAAACATAAACCCAACCAAAAAAAAGATGGAGAATGCAATTAGTGTAATGAAAAGTCCTATTGAACTAACTTGTTTTATATAGCTTGGATTATCTCTATCATCTGCAAGAAACCTTGCCACTGCTTGCGAAATCTCTAAGGGCACTGAAATGGCAACAATAGAATAAATGACAGCTACAAGATCTATGATACCATAATCATTCGGTGTTAGTATTTTTGTATAAACAGGTACTAGAAAGATTGCAATACCTTTTGAAAGTATGCCAGTTATTCCATAAATCCCTGCATCTTTTATGAATTGTTTTATCATCCCTCAAAGATTAATTTATCTCTATATCCAGGAGAAATATTTTCTTTGTACCATTTTTCTCTAGAAACATATTTGGTCCATTTATTTGCAACCTTGTATGAATCAGGTTTATCCCAAATTGAGTCAAAAGTTGCTTGATCTCTAAAGAATTTAGGAATATAATCTGGCGGCCGATCATTATTTAATTTATCTAAAATATCAGAAATAATCCAATCTGGATCCGTCCAATTTTTTGCCCAAACAATACCGTATTCAGATAGTTTGATTCTTTCTTCATGATTACGCAAAAAATAATCAAGCTTTTCAATAAGAGTATTTTCTTGTATATGTACAAAGGGTGGATTCTCTGGTAGTGCAAGCCAATCTTTGTCATAACCAACTAAAGTAACGGCTCCTGCAGCAACAGCTTCATGACCAAACTTACCAGCGCCGCATGAATAGGGCGTATAAATAAAAATATCTGTTATTTCTAAAATGTTTAAAACTTTATCGTGCGGTATTTTCGCTAGTTTAATTAACTCAAAATCTACAGTCGATTGGTTAATATAGTTTTTTAGTATTTCAATAACCTTATCAGTTCCTTTCGCTTTTGATTCTGTAATTCCAAGTGCTACCTTTAATTTTCTGTTTGATCTTTTTTTCTGTTTAATATTTTTTGTTACTGGTAAGTAAAAGTTATAATATGGACGTAATTGTAATTGAGCTTGTTCTGGTATGGAAATAATTAAATCGGCAAATTTTTCTGAAATTCTTACATACCTCAATCGGCTATTAAGAGTAATTTTTTGTTTCTGTGTATTGACCATACGTAGTTTCTGGTCACCTGTGTCTAATCTTCTAAATTCGAATTCCTGGAAATGTAGTGGAATCCATTTTACATCACTGCCTACAAACTGAATGATGATTTTTTTATTTAATCTCTTAATTAACCAAAAGTAAAAGAAGTTTGTTTTAGCATTATACCAGATAAAATGGAAAATATCATTTGAAAACACAAAATATAGCATTAGCATATGATATAATGGGATATAAACTATACCTAGATAAAGTTTTCTAAGTAAGGTTCCTTTTTTTAAAAAAGGCGGTATAAGTCCTTCTAGTATTATGTTATACCTTGAATATGGGAAATACGAAATTCTGGTCCTTACTACGGTTGTTACTTTGTAACCTAAGTTACTGTATGAATTTGCATACTCGGATATCTGGCCGGCGATGTCAATAAAACCTAAAAAAACCTTATTTTTTTTCATTTGTTTTATCTTTAAATTCACATTTTTTTAGTAGGATTACCTGCCCATGACTCATTTTTCGGAATATTTTTTACTACAACGGCTCCCATACCAATTTGTACTTCCATTTCCAACCAAAATTCCATCCCTGATAGAATCATTGCCCCATATTTTCACGAAATTACCAATAGCTACTGAACCGGCTATTGTAACTGACTGTGAAACGAAACAACTCTTACCTAACCTGACTCCATGACCAATACAGGTTAATGGCCCTATTCTCATTAGCATTATCCCTGTTAGCCCTGAACCAATAAAAGCATCATATCCCTTTAAAATATTTTCAATTTTGGTGTTTGAAATAGGTTTGTAAGCTTTGGAAAACTTTCTATTAATTATAGTTAGTCGAATTCTTTGTAGTATGTACACTATATTTAGCACCGAATATTTTTGCTGAACTAATGCGGGATCAATACTAAAATTTATCTTGTGAATATAAGGCTTCCATTTATCATATTCCCAAGTGTCGTTTTCAGGCACAAAGTGCGAGTTCGATCCAACACCATCATTTTCGAATAATAGTAAATGTGCATCTACTCCTAAATCTCTCAGATACCGCATGATTGAGAAATTATTGTTGTTCATATTTCCTAGTAATGCTAATTTCATGTATGATCTTTCTTATGCTTATTTTGATGTTTGAAGAAATATGCTACTATCATTAACCGAAAATGAATGACCTTAATCAAAATTTTCTATTTTTAGAAAACTAATGATAATTAAATTGTTATAGGTTTTACAACTCAAGAAATTCGGAAGTCTTTTTTTAAGATATAGTAGCATATAAATGAAACCTACATCTACCCTTTTGTCCTATTAAATTCACATTTTTTTAGCTGGATTACCTACCCATGACTCATTTTCCGGAATGTTTTTTACTACAACGGCCCCCATACCAATTGTACTTCCGTTTCCAACCAAAATTCCATCCCTAATAGAAGCATTGCCCCATATTTTTACGAAATTTCCAATAGCTACTGAACCGGCTATTGTAACTGATTGTGAAACGAAACAACTCTTACCTATCCTGACTCCATGACCAATACAGGTTAATGGCCCTATTCGGGTGTCCTCTTCAATGATGGTGTTATTTAAGGTCCCTTGATTTATAACTGTGTTATCTTGGATGACAACTCTATTACCAATAATGACTTTACCAAAGTGAGGGAAGTCGTGATATTTACCCTTTTTATCAAGATATGACCCCAATCCCGGATTCCCAATTCTTGTGCCCGAGTGAATTATTGTATTATTTCCAATATCAGCATTATTAATAGTACATGTGTCCATAATAATACAATTGTCACCTATTTTTACATTGCTACCTATTGAGCAATATGCTCCCACACTTGTACTCTTTCCTATTATTGATTTATCATGGATATTTGCGGTTGGGTCTATTGTAACTTTTGCTTTTTCTTTAAGTAGGATACCAATGATATTAAATACTAAAGACGGATTCTCAACAAAAATAAAATTGCCTGGGGGTAGATTAATATCAGCTTCTGGCTTTAACACTACCAAGTTTGTTTGGTTAAAGTTTTTTCTGTAAGAATCCACATCATTTCTTCTGAAAAAGGAAAGAGCATTTTTAGATAAGCTATCTATGCTATTTGCACACTTAATGATAACTTTTTCATTTCCTGAGAATCTAAAAGGAATATCAGTTTTACTGAGTAAATCAAGGGCTTCGCTAATAATAAAACTACTCATATAAATGTCTTTTATAATACGTGTCGGGATGAATTAATGCATGAATTATCTGGTGGCCATCTGGCAGATGTTCGGCCAAACTTCTTCTATCGCCTTCAACTAATTGACCTTTGTTATAACACTTCCACCTTATCCACTCTGAATCACTTACATAAAACGACTCTTGAAAAAGATTGAATTCTGGTTCTTTATCGTAGGCTTCATATAGAAGTCCAAAGTCTTTCGCCTTTTTATTTCCCCAAAAATCTAAATTATTTAAGCCTGTCATTCCTCCATGACTAGCAACACCTCTGATTTCTGTGTTAAATATCCGATTAATGATTTCAATATCACGCCATAAGCAGTCAGTAGGATCTTCTCCCCAAATTACTGATTGGTCTATCACTTCAGAGTGATATCCAAGTTCGTGGCCTGAATTTAGAAGTTTTTTTATGATTCGGTAATTGTCAAAGCTAAAGGGATTATACTCTGGGGCGTGTAGTCTTAAAAAGAAAGTAGCTTTTATTCCAAGATCATTAAAAATATCTATTAAATTCTCAGTCTTTTTTACCGAAAGATCAATATCTACACGATTAACCAATACTGGAAATGTTTCTTTTTTTCTTTTGTAGGTAATATATTGCTCACAAGTAATAACTGTATATCCATAGTTTAGTACTTGCTGATATTGTTGTTTGATATAATCGAAAGTAAATAAAAATGTCTGCTTCATACCAATATCTTTTCTAATTCTTTTTTATCCGGAAAATTAACTAAAACACCATACCCCTTTTTCTGATATACGACCATACTACCAAGTGCCACTGCTGATGCGTTTCCTTGCTTAACTACTTCTCTAATATGTTCAATTGTTCCGGCACCACCGTGCGCTATTACGGGGATGTTGACTGTATCGGTAGTTTTTTTTACAAGATCAATATCAAAACCTGACCATGTACCTTCTTTATCCACAGATGTAAGTAATATCTCACCAGCTCCAAGCCTTTCAACTTCAGATGCCCAATCAATTGGGCTTTTCTTTATATTTTGTTTTGCTTCATGCGCCCATACCTCATGAGTTCCCCAAAAATTCTTTTTCACATCAATTGATACAATCACAGCTTGACTACCAAACACATCAGCTATCTCGCTTATTAGATATTTGTTTAGATGAGAAGATGTGTTAAGTAAAATCTTTTCAAAACCAATACTGAATATCTTTCTTGCTTGTTCCAATGAACATATGCCTCCTCCATAGCCAAGAGGCATGAAGCATTCATTTGCAATTTCGGATAGAATTTTGTAGTTTGGTTCACGTTTATCTTTGGTTGCGGTAATATCAAGAAAAATCAATTCATCCACTTCCAGTTCATTAAAAATACGTACTGTGTTGATAGGATCTCCAATATATCTTGGTTTTGTGAACCTAAAGGTTTTTACTAGTGATTCGTTTTGCAGTAATAATGCAGGAATTATTCTCGTTTTTAGCATTAGATTTCTGCAAAGTTTTTTAGAATTTGCATACCGAATTTGTGACTTTTCTCGGGATGAAATTGTACACCATATATGTTATTCTTTTGGATTGCAGCATCGAAACGAACCCCATAATCTGTTTTTAGTATACTGTTTTCTTCGTTGACAACTTTCACATAATAGGAATGGACAAAGTAAAACCTACTTTCTTCAGGTAGCTTTTTTGTAAGCAGATTGGGAAATGAAGTATGCACTATATTCCATCCCATATGAGGCACTTTTAAACCATTGTTAATTGGGAACCGGATAGTTTTGGCATCTATCCAGCCAAGGCCGGGTAGAATACCTTCTTCACTTCCGTTAGTAAGCAACTGCATACCTAAACAGATACCAAGAACAGGAATTTTTTCCGTGAGTGCTTTTTGATTTAAAATCCTTAGAAACCCTTTTTGTTGAATATGCTTCATTGCCTGATCAAAAGAACCTACGCCGGGTAACAGAATTTTATTTGCTTTTTCTAAAACACAAGGATCATCAACAATTTGTGATGGAATGCCGATGTGTTTGAGCATGTTTTGTACTGAACCAAGGTTCCCCATACCATAGTCAACAATATAGATCACAGCCTATTCATTTCAGCAGGGAAGCAATATTTCATGTAAAATGAGCGAGGAACAAGATTTACTTTCATTAGTAAATAAAAGAAAGGTCGTAATCTTTCGAAGCGTTTCTTATAAGTTGGAAATTCATACCAGTATTTTGGAGGTGTTTTCATGATTTTTTCATATTCATCATCTGAAAGATTTAGTCGTTTTTTGAAATACGATAAAAGTTCTGGTTCAATATAAGGAGGTCTTTCATAATATTCGATTACTGCTTCGTCACGGTTCATTTTTCCTGCCCTGACAGATGCTGACAAACTATTATTGCGATAGTCAATGTTATACTTCTGCGGACAATAAATGCTATGAAAAAAGCTTGTCATTCGGTTTTCAAGATGGTGTCCTCCATAATACTGCCACCCAAATTCCTTTTCCAAAAAGGTGCGGGCATCTTCTTTGTTATACTGGATATACCACAGTGGTCTGATTTTCTTAATTCTGTATATCGTTGTCCATTTAATAAACTTCCAGAAAGTCATTAATGGATATGTTTTCATTGGAAGCTTACCAAACATTTTATGGATACTTTTAATATATTTTCCATCAAAATAGTTTTTACCTAAGGGCGTTATTCCTTCTGCAACAAAAGAATGGCCTTCTAGCACATATTTGACTTTAAATTTAGCAGCAGCTCTGTACATGGTTTCAGCAAGGGCAAGATCAGTAGATGCTTCAATTTCTGGTACACCAGAAATAAAAAAGGCCTTAAATATATCATCTGCTTCTCGATTATCAATGACATGGGTAAACAAATCCACCTTTAATTTCTCCAGAACTTTTCTGATGTTTTCCGTAGCTATTGATGTGTTCCATGTATTGTCGTAATGCACTGCTAAAGGCCTGAGACCCTTTTTCAATGCCCAGTAAACCATATATGATGAATCTGTGCCACCACTCACTCCAATTATACAATCATAATTTTTTCCTTTACCATCCCTTTTGATCTGTTCGATTATCTCATCGATTTTCTGTTCACCTTCTGGCATACCTGTATTGTATTCTGCTTTAAGGTTATCAACCATTTTGCAATAATTACAAACTCCTTGCTCATCGTAACTTATTGCTGGTGTTCTTTCATCATAAATACACCTTGTGCAAATTTTTAATTCTTTGTACTTTATCATCAATTAATTTTTTTTGCTGGTGTTCCAGCAATTTTAGAATCATCAGGAAAAGATTTATTTACAAAACTATTGGCTCCTATTATACATCCATTGCCAATTTTAACACCCTTAGCGATTATGGAGTTGGGACCAATATAAACATTATCGCCAATTTTTGTTTTAGCATACTCATAATCAGCTTTACCTCCTGTAATTGCCCAGTTAACTGTATCATGGGTGTAAATCTGTACACCTGCTGAAAGGCTACAATTGTTACCTATTGAAAGGCCTCCGCTACCATCAAGAATCGTATAAGGACCTATCCACGTATTTATCCCAACCTTTACATTACCGAAAATATAGGAGTTGTCATATACAGATGTTCCTTTGCCAAACCCCAAATATCTGGCTTTTTCCCATCTATCAGTAATTAATTCGTTAACAGGCAATACTCTGTCAAAACGCTTTTTTTTCTGGTGTCTTAAACCAAAAAAAACTTTCTTTAGTAACTTTGATATCATTACTACTTGTTTAGAAAAATTTTACACCACCACTCAAAGTTCATTAAGCTCCAAATTAGTAAGCGATGATTAATTTTGTGGTTAATGTGCTGGTCAACTATTTTCTGAATATATTTAGGATTGATAAATTCTGAAGAAGCAGTTTTGCCATTCAAGAGTAATTCTTTCACATAATCTGCATTTTCACCTCTATACCAGCTTTCATCCGGGGCACTAAAACCCTGTTTTTTTCGGTTTACGATTTTCTCAGGAATCAATTCTTGCATTGCTTGACGTAACACATTTTTCCCATCATTAAATTCCTTGTATATTGTTCTTTTATCTCTGAACTCATTTTCATCAACTTTTTTCATTCTTTCTAAATTGGCTAATTTATGCCTGACAGGGATTTTCATTGCAAAATCAACAAGGTCATTATCAAGGAAAGGAAATCGTTCTTCCAATCCATTTGCCATCGCTAATTTGTCTCCGACCAACAGCAATCCGGGTAAAAATGTTTTTATTTCAAAATAAAGACTGTTTTGTATATGTTCTTCTGGTGTATCGTACTTCATTTTTTTGTTGAAAGTGAACACTCTTTCAAAAATATTGCGTGGTTCGTTCAGGTCAATGTTTGACAATACCCTTTGAGTAAATAGTTCTTTTTTCTTATCATCAGCAACTAATCTTTGCCAAAAGCCGTAGTATTGGTTAAAAAAATCCTTTTGAGATATTGAATCAAATACTCGGTAATATCTCCAAGGGTAGCCGCCATATAATTCATCTCCCCCGGTGCCTTGTAAACTCACTTTAACAAATTTTGAGGCAAGACGGGATATGTAGTAATTAGGATACGACATGCCTACCCTTAGGTCTTCAATATGATTAACTACTTTTGGTAGCGACCATCGAATATCGCCAGCATTCATCACCTGCTCATAATGCTCAGTTTTAAAGTGGTTAGCCAACAATTCTGCATCCCTACGCTCATCATAGTTGGCTTCCACGCCCGTTACTTCGGACATATCGAAACCGCAAGTAAATGTTGATAGTCGTGGGACATGTTGCGAAGCTATTGAAACGATTGATCCACTGTCCATACCGCCGGATAGATAGGCTCCAACAGGAACATCGGCAATCATTTGCCTGGTTACAGCCTGCTTGAAAAGTCTTAAAGTTTCTTCTCTGGCTTCTTCAAAAGACATATTGTTATCAGGAGAAGTAAAGTCATAATCCCACCAGGCTTGGTGTTTTATTGATTTGGACTTGGAATCAATATGTACAGTATTGGCCTGAGGAAGCATATAAACACCTTTAAAGAGAGTTTGGAAAGTGAACTGATTTTGGAAAGTGAAATATTCGTTTAACGCATAATAGTTAATATCTACATGAAAGTCAGGATGAGCTATTATCGCTTTTATTTCAGAAGCAAACACAATTGTTTTTCCATTAAACCAGTAATAGAGTGGCTTAACACCATATCTGTCCCTACTCAAATACAACATTTTTTCTTCTGTATTCCATGCACCAATCGCAAACATGCCATTAAATCTCTCAAAGATTGAAGGACCATAGGCCGATAGTCCTTCAGCAATTACTTCTGTATCTGCTGTAGATATAAAATAATGGCCTTTTGCTTTTAACTCTTGCTTAATTTCAAGGTAGTTGTAAATACATCCATTAAAAACAACGATCCATTTGCCATCTTTGGAGGCCATTGGTTGCACACCTCTAGGGCTAGTATCCAATATTGAAAGGCGTTTGTGAGCCAATGCAATACTGTCCTTGACATAATAACCTTCATCATCTGGTCCACGATGGGCAATGGTTTCGGCCATTCGCACAAGATTGCTTAACAGAAAAGGCTTGCCATCAAGATTATAAACACCCACAATACCACACATAACTTATTCTGATTTTATAATTTCTTGTACGATAAGTTCCTGTTGTTCATTGGTAAGATCGTAAAATAGGGGTAATGTAAGCGCGTGATCGTAGCACCATTGGCTATTTTCCATATTACCAATAATTTTAACCAGAGGATTGTTGTTGAATGCTTTGTGCATATGAAGTGCATAAGTGCCAATTTGAACTTCAATTCCCTCCTTACGCATACGATTCATAATGGTGTCTCTGTTGGGATGATAGACGATGAAAGATTGGTAACTATGAATTCCATGATTTGTTGTAATAGGCAATTTAATAGTTGATTCTTTTTCCAACAATTTGATATAATTTTTAGCTAAATCTTTTCTTTGTTGAAGTAACTTATCAATTTTAGTCAACTGTCCCAGACCGATTGCAGACAAAATATTACTCAATTTATAATTTGTTCCAATGATTTCAAATTTTATTCCTTCACGACTTGTTCCTGACATATCCATACCGAAGTGCTTGTATGAATTGAGCCAATTGGCCCATTTGTCATTGTTGGTAGTAATCATACCGCCTTCACCAGTTGTAATAAATTTGCGAGGATGAAAAGAAAACACCGTGATATCTGCTAAGTTACCAACTTTTATTCCCTTAAACTCCGCACCTACGGATGGAGCAGCATCCTCAATGATATAGAGATTGTGCTTTCTTTTTATTTCATTGAGCCTATCAAAATCAAGTGGGTTACCAAAAGCAGAGACTGGGATAATTGCTTTTGTTTTCTTTGTTATGGCTTGTTCAATCGCATCATAGTCTATGATCATGTTGTCTTTTGAAACATCAACGATGATTGCGCTTGCTCCAACAATTGGAATGACGGATGCAGTAGCGGGATAAGTATAATCGGGGACAATTACTTCATCACCCTGTCCTATATTTAGAACTCTGAGTGCCATTTCAAGTCCTGTGGTACAAGAAGTAACAGCAATAGCGTTTCTACAACCTATATATGATGCGAACTTTTGTTCAAACTCTTTTGTAACTGGGCCTTCGGTTAAATAACCACTATCCAATACATCAAATACCCTTTGTTTGATTTCTTGATCAATGTAAGGTTTAATTAATGGAATATTCATTTTTAAAATTTATTTTGATTTATCAACACCTGTAACTATCCGCCATTCAATCAGCCTTTTAAGGCCTTCTTCTAATGAGTATTTGAATTTAAATCCAATTTCTTTTTCAGCTTTTACTTTTGAGCCAATTCGATTTTGTACTAATGCACGGGCGTCATCAGCCGTATAAGGTTTGAAAGTTACTTTTAGATTTGACTTTTTCAACTCAAGAATCATATTACATAAATCTTTTATGGATGTTTGTACCTCTGTGCCAACATTGTACATTCCAAATCCTATCTCACTATTCAATGCATCCACATTACATCTGGCAGCATCTTCCACATAAATAAAATCGTAAGCTTGACTTCCATCGCCATTTATAACAGGGGGTTCATTTGCTTCAATCTTATTAAGCATTATCGGGACAACCCCTGTATAGGCTGCAGTTTGGTCTTGATGTGGTCCATACACGTTCATATATCTAAGCCCAATAACTTTTAACCCATATCTATCATTGAAAGCTGTAGCCATAGCCTCTCCTGCAATTTTAGTTGCGCCGTAGAAGTTTTTGTTGTTAAAAGGGTGATTTTCTGTCATGGGTAATTCAACGGCATCACCATACACTGATGCAGAAGATGACCAAATGAGTTTTTTAATATTGTTCTTAACACATGCCTCAAACACATTGAACGTGCCAGCGATGTTTACTTCAAATGCAGTTCGAGGATAGTCCTTACAATGCAAAAGCCACATAGCTGCAAGAGAAATGACAAAATCTTTCCCTTTCATGGCTGCATCTAAAATGTCAATATCCCTAATATCACCTCCGATGGGAAAAATAGTACAACGTGGATCTTTTAGTTGTTCGGTCAAATACTCTTTTTTACCTCTAGCAAAATTGTCATAGACAACAACTTCTGCAACATCTTCTTTGAGTAACTCTGATACTACAAAGCTACCAATGAAGCCAGCACCACCAATTACTAAAATCTTAGAATTTTTTAAATTGTTCATATTTCAAGTTTTTTAATTGTCAAGTAGTTTTGATATCATATGGCCAATGGCTAGACAGGAAGTTAGTCCTGGGCTTTCAAGGCCTATTAAATTTATAAAATTAGGATGACCTGACGCAGTTTCTTTTGTGATAATAAAATCTCGTACAGGTTCACCAGGCAGTTGTAGTTTAGGTCGAACCCCAGCTTGATCAGGGTGTAAATCTTCAAATTCAAGAAAAGGTAAATACTTCTGAGCAGCTAATAAAAATGCAGTTTGTTTTTTTTTGTCTATACTATAATCAATTGTGTTCGACTGCAAATATGTTGAATCTGGACCAAGTTTCATCCCATGATTTAAATCTAAAGTAGCATGAATACCTAACCCTACTACATTAGTCTGTGGTACTGGATAAATCAAACGATTTATTTTTTTGTTTTTCCCATTTCCCACTGCAAAATAATCGCCTTTCCAATAGTGAATCTTATATGCTTTTTGAAATGCACCTGCGGTCTTAGCAATTTGGTCTGCATTTAATCCAGAGGCATTTATAACATATTCAGTAGTAAAGATAAACTGAATATTATTTTCTTTTACAGTAATCGCATAGCCACCCTCAATCCTTTCAATTTTTACAACTTCCGAATTATAGGCAAATGAAACACCATTTATTGTAGCATTGGCTTCAAGTCTTTTCATTAGCCCATGAGAATCAATGATGCCGGTTGAAGGAAAATGAAGAGCTTTTGTGCAGAAAATTTCAGGTTCAAGTTCCAATGCTTTTTCCCTTGAAATCAATTGCCCATCCTTAACTCCATTTCTGATGGCTTGGTTAAGTATCTTATTCAGAATCTTTTCTTCTTTAAGGTTTGTTGCAACCACTAATTTGCCACATCTTGAATGAGGGATACCATGTTTTATGCAAAAATCATATAGCATTTTATTTCCTTCAACACATAGTTTTGCTTTTAGAGAGTTTGTTGGATAATATATACCTGAATGAATTACTTCACTATTTCTACTAGAAGTTTCCTGACCAAATTTTTTATTTTTCTCAACTACAAATATCTTGTTGAACTTTTTTGATAATTCTTCGGCAATTGCTAAACCAATAACACCAGCTCCTATTATCGTAACTTTTGCTTCCAAATTTTCCGTTGTATTGTTTTTTTCTTGTATAATTTATACGTTTTAACCCAAATTATGCAATATTAAGCTGCTTAAGCCGGTTAAAGTAATGTTGGATGGATTCGTAGAAACCCTTTTTTCTTTTTGAAATCGCTTGCCTAAGAGTTTTTATTTTATTGAAAATGTTTATGTCAATCATGCGCATCAGAGAATATGGATCTTTTTCGCTGTGTACATGTTTGGGAGTTGAAAGATTGAGCACATAATCCTACTATCCATCAGCATACCAAAACGTATCATACAAATCCAATCCAACATCTAGCGAAAAAGTCTGAAAGTAATATGAAATCTATCTAAATGTGTTGCGAATATCTCGTAGAAACTCAACAAGATTATTCTAGCTGATATCTACCACATGCAATTTCTTTGGATTCCGCTTGAAAATCTCCTTAACAATGGCTTGCCCAATTGAACCGGCACCACCAATCACAAGAAAACGTGAAGCTTGCACGGTCTCAGATAATTGCTATTCGTGTTTGGCGATGATGTCTTCGGTGAAGAGTTCAGAAGTGCGGCCGATGAGGGAGAGGATGTTCATAAGTTTATTTTGTAATGCTAATTTACATACCAATCATAAATCCTCACAATTCCTTCTTCGATATCTACCTGTTGTTTCCATCCCAATTGATTTAATTTTGACGGGTCGGTGAGTTTTCTAAGCGTTCCGTCCGGTTTTGAGGTATTGAAAAAAAGTTCACTGCGAAAGCCGACAATTTGTTTGACGAGTTCGGCCAGATGTTTGATGGAAATTTCTTTGCCTGTGCCAATGTTGATGTGTGTATTACGGATTTCAGGTTGAGATTGAGGAATGAGGTCGTTGAAGTTGACGTTTTCCATGATGAAGACGCAGGCATCTGCCATGTCCTCAGACCATAGAAATTCTCGCTTAGGAGTACCACTACCCCAAACTTCAACTTGTACTTCCTTTGAAATTTCATTTTGTACGCTAATACCATATTTATTTAAGATAGTGAGGATTTCATTCTCTGTGCTTATTCCAGTAATTCCTTCGATAGGTCTTTTATTGAGATCGGCTCGTATGGCCTGCCAATTGTTTTCTTCAAGGCATTTACCAAGATGGATCTTGCGTATGAGTGCTGGTAGTACATGACTTTTTTCTAAGTCAAAGTTATCGTTTGGGCCATATAAGTTGGTAGGCATTACCGAAAGAAAGTTAGTATCGTATTGTATATTATAACTTTCACACATCTTAATGCCGGCTATCTTTGCGATAGCGTATGGCTCATTAGTGTACTCCAAAGGTCCTGTAAGAAGGTATTCTTCTTTTATGGGCTGATGGCTTTCACGAGGATAAATACAGGTGCTACCAAGGAAGAGAAGCTTTTTAACCCCGCTGAGGTAGGACTGATGGATGACATTGGTTTGAATCATCAGATTATCATAAATGAATTCACCCCTATATGTGTTGTTGGCAATGATCCCACCTACCTTTGCAGCAGCCAGGAATACATATTCCGGCTTAGCCCAATCGAAAAATGACTGAACAGCCATTGGATTTCTTAGATCAAGTTCCTTTGAGGGTTTTCCGATGATGTTTTGATATCCTTTGCGTTGTAGTTTTTTCATAATGGCAGAACCTACCAACCCATTATGTCCTGCAATATAAATTTTAGCATTCTTATCCATATTTTTTATATCAACTCGAATTTGATTTTAAAAATTTAATCTTTTCAATGAATGAGTACCGATTATAAATATATTATTTGTATGTATTAGCTTTTTTTAATTCACTACTATTTTACTCATAATAGTTCATCGTACGGAAACCACCTTCTCTGAGGTATGCATCTTTCTTCATTAAAGTAATGTCTGAAAGCGTCATATCTTCAATCAATCCTTTTAAATCATATTCGGGTATCCATCCTAGCTTAGCACGAGCCTTTCCGGCATCGCCTATTAAAAGGTCCACTTCTGTTGGTCTGAAATATCGTGGATCCACAGCAACTAAAAAAGATGCCTTATTTCTATTTTTCAGGTACTTTAAATATTTTTCTCCTACTGTAGCTTTAAATTTTCCTTCATCAATGCTATGAAGAAAACCTTTTTCATCAACCCCAGTTCCTTCGAATGAAATTTCCAATCCAACTTCGGCGAAGGCCATTTTGACAAACTGTCTCACGGGAGTCGTAATTCCTGTTGCAATAACCCAATCTTCAGCCTGCGGTGCTTGCAAAATCATCCACATCATTCTGACATAATCTTTTGCATGACCCCAGTCACGTTGAGAATCTAAGTTTCCAAGGTAAAGGGTATCTTGCATCCCTAAGGCAATTTTTGCAACGGCCCGCGTGATTTTACGTGTAACAAAAGTTTCGCCTCGTATAGGTGATTCATGATTAAATAGTATTCCATTACAAGCGTACATATTATATGCTTCACGATAGTTGACTGTAATCCAGTAGGCATACAATTTCGCGACGGCATAGGGCGATCTTGGGTAAAATGGTGTTTTCTCGTTTTGAGGTACTTCCTGCACCAAACCATAAAGCTCGGAAGAGGATGCTTGATAGATACGTGTTTTATTGTGTAATCCCAAGATTCGAACGGCTTCTAAAATACGTAGTGTTCCAATTCCATCTGCATTTGCTGTGTATTCGGGTGTCTCAAATGAAACCTGAACATGGCTCATTGCCGCTAGATTGTAAATCTCATCTGGTTGTATCTCTTGTATCAGACGAATCAGATTGGTTGAATCTGTTAAATCACCATAATGAAGAATAAAATTAGCATCCTGTACGTGTGGATCCTGATAGATATGGTCAATGCGGTCGGTATTGAACAAAGAAGAGCGGCGCTTAAGCCCATGAACTTTATAGCCTTTTTTAAGTAGGAACTCGCTTAAGTATGCCCCGTCTTGCCCGGTTACGCCAGTGATTAAAGCTGTTTTCATTTATATGGTTTTGTTATAATTTTGTTGAGCAATAAGAGTTATTTTAACCGTTATCCCGGTAGCTATCGTGATCAGGACTGTAGTTAAATTCACCAATCTGTTTTTCAATTCTTCGTTCTGTTGAGAAATCTATCTCCTATGTAAATTTGATATATGTGCGAAGTTTGTATCAGAATGTATCAGCATAAAAGATAAAGTCATTCCAATATTTCATATATGATTAAATCTTTAAAATATATTGTACCTGTGCAGTTTTGTAGGCCTAAATATAATCGAATGTTTTTTGCGTTTTCTGGTATTTTAAATACGAAATGCCCAAGGCCTGTATTATCTATATCAGTTGACCCATCTTCTCGGGCATAATAAGTATCCCAATCTTTTGTATATACTAATCCTTGTACTGCTGGATAGACAAATGTTTCGTCAACCTGATATTCTATTGCTAACTGCCCGATATCGTATTTATTTTCACCCTTTTGAATGTTTTCTACTTTGATTTTGCATTCTAACTTGAGATTCTTTCCTTTGTAACTATTATCTAAATAATACTCAATAAAAGAGATTTGTGGTTGTTTATTACTGATTTTTAAAACTTTACCATAAGTACTATCATTGTAGCCCATCATGTTTTTTGTTCCAGCTACCTCTAACCATTTATTCTCTAATGCTTCTTCAGAAAATGTTTCTTGGAATAGAACTCTTTGTTTTATTGTTTCTTCTCCATCATATTCTACTTCAGATAAAAACTCCTTTGTAACATTTGTAACATTTTCCTTTTTTTCTGTTTTAGTATTAGTCTGTTTTTTGATGTTCAAATCAAAATCTGTTTTATTAGATATTTTCTTGACACTTTCTTTCAGATCTGGCGTGCCACTGTAATTTCGTATTTGAGCTAGGTTTTCTTGTTGGGTAGGGTTTACTTTTTTAGCAAAGTTTTCTTCTTGTGCATATGTAGTTGTAAATAAACTACAAAGTGCTACACTTACTATTATTATTATTGTTTTCATTTTTAGTGTTATTTTTATTAATTGAAGAATTCATTGACTTTATTAGTGCACTTACATCTTTATTGGGTTGATTTTTAAAAGATTCAGTACACACGTATCGCTTTAATTCATATTTTATTCCATTGCTTATTAATTCGTTATCTGCTATTTTGTTTTCATAAACAACTGCTATTAAATAGTATGTGTTAAATAAATAATTTGATGCATCAATATATTCTATTGAATTTCTATCAAATTCTTTGGTGTGTACAATTGCAGTACTTTGATAAAATTCTTTATTATAAAATCTATTCAATGCATCAATTGCAAATATTCGGTAATTATTCTCCTTAATTGCAGAATATTGACTTGCTGCAAAGCCAATTCCTAAGATAACAGCAATATTTGCAAATATGTTAAATATACTTACTACTTTAGACATAATGATATTAATTATTTTTTTTAGATTATTAAGTTGCTATTACTTGCTTTAGATAATAGAGTTTAATCCTCTGTAAAAGAACTGGAATGCACGTCTAAGTTTTGTGAATTTTCGATTGCCTTCCCTATTTTTTTATTTCTTGTATTTTCACATTTAAAATTTCTAGTTAGCGTGAAAAAAATTTCTATTAAACAGAATCTAAAGGAGATAATTATTTAAATGTCTTCTGGAGTAATGAGTTTGCATAATAGGGTTAAAAAGTATCTTATCTATCAAACTCCAATATTTTATCACATACACGGTTTACTTCTTCTTCTGTCAGGTATGGATGCATAGGAAGTGATAAGACGGTTTGTGAGAGGCTGTGGCTGACGGGGTTTTGTGCGGCGGTATAGTTCAGATGTGCGTAAGCCGTCTGGGCATGCATGGGTTTTGGGTAATAGACCATAGTGGGTATGCCATGTCCTTTCAGATAGTGCTGTAGTTTATTTCGTTGGTCGTTAGTCTCCATGATCAGGGTGTATTGTGCCCAGCTTGAGTAGTAGCCATCAGGTATCCAAGGTGTTGTGTATAGTGTAGATAGTCTTTGGGTGTAAAGGGATGCGATCTGGTTTACCTGATCTAGTTCTTCATTCTTGAATGCTTCGAACTTAGACAGTAGTATAGCAGCTTGCAGGGTGTCTAACCGGGAGTTGAGGCCTATGCGTACGTTGTCGTATTTGTCGGTTCCTTTTCCATGAACCTTAAGAGAGCGTATATGATCGGCCCATTCGTCATTATCGGTGAAGACAGCTCCTCCGTCTCCATAGCATCCTAAGGGCTTGGCAGGGAAGAAGGAGGTAGTTGAAATATCGCCAAATGAACATGCTTTTTGTTGTCCTATAGCTCCTCCAAACCCTTGTGCTCCGTCTTCCAATACCCATAGCTGATATTTCTTGGCTATCTCTGATATGGCAGGATAGTTAGCCGGTAGCCCGAACAGGTCAACGGCTATGATAGCTTTTGGAGTCAGCTTGCCTTCGGATAAGGTATGTTGTATGGCCTTTTCCAAGCTTTCTGTACATATATTGAAGCTACGGCTATCCACATCCACAAAGACTGGTGTGGCTCCTTCTAATGATACTACTTCTGCTGTAGCGATGAAGGTGAAGTCGGGTACGAAGACGGCATCGCCGGGGCCTATCTGCCAGACCTTTAAGGCCAGGGTCAGGGCGTCGGTACCATTAGCGCATGTGATGCAGTGTTTTGCGCCTACGTAATCGACAAGACGGTGTTCTAACTCGGTAACTTCTTTACCCATGATATAATGGCCTGAGGCGACAGCAGTCAGCAGGGCATGGTCTATCTCTGATTTCAGAGCTTCATACTGTTTTATTAGATCACGAAATTGCATAATGGATGGTTTGAGATTATTTTTTTTAACCGCTGAGGTTTATTTTACCGCAGTCCCGATAGCCATCGGGACGCAGAGGGTTTTTTCGCGGAGAGCGCAGAGGATATTTTGTTACTCCGCGTACTTTGCGGTAAAAACCACGGTTAATCTATAAATTATTTACGACTCTCTTAATACCTTGCTTCAGCAGCATGACGTTGAAGTTGATGAGTAATCCAAGTTTACAGCCACTCAGCTTCAGATAGGTGAGTATCTGTGCCAGGAAAATATCGTTTAAAGCCTCTATACTTTTAATCTCTACTATGACTTTATCTTCTACCATTAAGTCAACCCTATAACCTATATCCATCTTCACTTCTTCAAAGACTAAAGGCAGGGCTTTTTCTTTCTCTACTTTAAGACCGGCTTTTTTCAGTTTGTAGTATAGGGTTTCCTGATAGGCGCTTTCTAATAGCCCGGGGCCTAGTGCTTTATGTACTTCAATAGCAGCTTGGATGATACGGGATGAAATGATGTTTTCGGTCATTTTTTTGTTTTTAACCGCAGAGGTTTTTTTATTTAACCGTCCCGATAGCCATCGGGACGCAGAGGATTTATTTTATCGCGAAGGGCGCAGAGAACTCCATGATGACGGTAGATTATTGCCCGTTAGGGCATACATTTCAATAGAAAGCATTGAGCGGTAGCCCAATATTGCCCGTCAGGGCATACACCATGTTTAAAAAAGCATTTAGAATTTTTATTTTTTGGATTTTCTTGAATGTGTATCATCGCAATCAAATCCGTTGGAATATGTAAGCCCTACGGGCTATCCTATGAATTCACATCTTGCTGAAAGCAGTGCTATTGCCTGTCAAGGCATATACTGTTTTATTCGGTAGGAATGGCTGCATTACTTCCTGTTGGAAAATTCTCATTACCTTCTAATACATCTTTAATTACTTCTGTCAGGCGCGAATGAAACCAATAGGCAGCCGGCGCATTCATTATCCAACGAATCTCTTTCAAGTTTTCAACAGGAAATTGTTCCAAAATCTGAGCGACTTGTATAGGATTTACCCAAAAATCTTTTGCACTAACGTCAGCAAATATCTCCGGCCAGTTAAACTGTATGTTCCCACATATATAAATGATATCCACTACGTCTTTGGCTAAATATCTCCCTAGTGCAGTGATCTTGTTCGAGAGTATGTTGAGTATATTGTCAGTCTTGTAATAAACAGGGCTTTTTATAGATGATCCTCTGCGATAAGGCACGTCATTTACAAAATCCACTTTCAAAGAATGTTCTCCTTCGTAGATAAAGATACGCGCAAATCCATCATCAGCTACTGTGATATCGTATTTAAGACCTGCCTTTTCAAGTGCTTTGATTACTGAGTTCACCTGCTTTTTAAAGTCGGGTATCTCGTTTGCGAAAAAATCTAAATCGTCCGAATAGCGATGATGCAGATATACCCGGCTAAGTGCAGTTCCTCCTGTTAGGTAGAAATCGGTTGAAAGGCCGGATACTAGGCTAAGTATTTTGTCCTGAAGCGGGTACAGTATATTTTGATAGTAGTCGTCTGGCATGGATATAGTGTGAGCGTCTTTGAGCAGGAAATAGTTTTTGTATAGCAGAATCTGACAAAAGCATGCCTATATTTTCTTTACCTACCAAGTTGATCAGCTCGTACCATGAAAGAGTGTTTAATGCTTTGATCAGCAGGTGTTCTTGTTGGTGAAACAAGCTCACCGGATCGGACAACAGCTCTTGGATCGTATTCTTTCGTTGCGACTCGGGTAGGTCCCAAAGCATGGCTTGTAACTTGGTTTGTAGGTCTGTTTGCATAAATTTTTATTTTTTTTAACCGCAGAGGTTTATTTTACCGCAGTCCCGATAGCTATCGGGACGCAGAGGATTTTTTTACCGCGAAGGGCGCAGAGAACTCCATGATGACGGTAGATTATTGCCCGTTAGGGCATACATTTCAATAGAAAGCATTGAGCGGTAGCCCAACATTGCCCTTTAGGGCATACATATCAATAGAAAGCATTGAGCGGTAGCCCAATATTGCCCGTCAGGGCATACACCATGTTCAAAAAAGCATTTAGAATTTTTATTTTTTGGATTTTCTTGAATGTGTATCATCGCAATCAAATCCGTTGGAATATGTAAGCCCTACGGGCTATCAATTTCATCTTCAAAATCTTATATTCTACGGATATGAAAGCCCTATGGGCTATCCTATGAATTCACATCTTGCTGAAAGCAGTGCTATAGTCTGTCAAGGTATACATTTCAATAAATAGCATTGAGCGGTAGCCTAACATTGCCCGTTAGGGCATACACCTTACGATATGTTGAAAATAAATGATTGGTTTATTAAAGCTGGACATGTGTATCACCAATTTCGGAAATCGAGCTGGCGCTTGTAAAGTTTGGCTGCCTAGATAAAATCGTAACTTATCTGTTGAGATATTCTTTGGCCGTTAAAACTATGAGTCTGGAGCTTTTAAAATCTTTTTTATTCCTTGTGATAATCATATCCAAATCATTCTCAACTGCGCTATAATACTGAATGGCATCTTCAAAATCATTAAAATCTGATGATAATGCCAGATCAATAATTTTTTCGTCAAGTGGTAAAATCGTTACAAGCAGCTTAAGCTTGATCAAAATTTTCCGAACTACATCAGTATTCAACCCTTTTGTTAGTATATAATGAGTGTTTGCAAAAGTCAATGAGGAGATATACAGCTTTACTTTTTTTTCATCCGCCAGAGTAAACAGTTCTTGAGCTTCCTGATAAAAGTTGAAGCGCTTTGCAAGTAAGTCAACGATAATATTTGTGTCAACCAACAGCTTATCCATCAGGAATATTTTTCGGACAAGTAATCGTGATAGGTTTCCTTTTCATCCGATTCAAGCGAGATCACACCTGTCAAATTTTCTACTAATGGACTAATTCTTTTCGTTTGCTTGTCACTCGTATCGAAAAGAGAACTCAGATAGTTTTCAACTAATTTCGACAGACTAAGCTGATTTTGTTTTGCATAGGACTTAGCCTTCTCAATTATGGTTTTGTTTATATATAAGGTAAGCTTGCTATTCATAAGAATTTATGATTTACGTACAAAGATAAAAAAATCATACGTATAATGCAATATCATCTTTTGTATTTGTGTTAGGTACCGGTATGGATGTAAAGGTTTTTTTTATTTAACCGCAGAGGGATTTTTTATTTTTTTTAACCGCAGAGGTTTTTTATTAAACCGCAATCCCGATAGCCATCGGGACGCTGAGGATTTTTTTTACCGCGAAGGGCGCAGAGAACTCCATGATGACGGTAGATTATTGCCCGTTAGGGCATACATATCAATAGAAAGCATTGAGCGGTAGCCCACATTGCCCTTTAGGGCATACACCATGTTTAAAAAAGCATTTAGAATTTTTATTTTTTTGGATTTTCTTGAATGTGTATCATCGCAATCAAATCCGTTGGAATATGTAAGCCCTACGGGCTATCCTATGAATTCACATCTTGCTGAAAGCAGTGCTATTGCCCGTCAAGGTATACATTTCAATAAATAGCATTGAGCGGTAGCCCATCTTAATCACGGAGATTATATTAATCAATACTTTGCGTTCTCTGTGGTGAAACTCAGCGTTCTCTATTGCCCTCTATGACATACACGATTTTAAGCTTATCCTTTAAAAATCCGATTGTGCTTTTCTTGCATGATTGCTGATAAATGGGGCTTATGCTTCAATTTTGTCTCTACGTTCTTCAACAGATAAAATCATTTCCTCTGTTTGAGCTGTTTTTCGTTCATAATAGCTGGCTAAGATTGGAATATCCAGAATATTCTGCAATTTGATTTGAGTTTTTAAGGTTAAGTTTTCCTTGCCACTTACAATTTTTGTAATCTGCTGTGGAGTAACTCCCAACTCTTTAGCTAAGTCTTTTTGCGACCAACCTAAGTCATCTAATTTTAATAGGACTTTTAAGGCTATTTGTTGTGATTCACGCAACATTGCACGATCTTTAATCCGGGCACTTACTTCTGTTAATGTTTTAGTGTCTTCTTCCGAAACGAGTTGAAGAAATTTCTCTTTGTTTGTCATTATAGATCATTTAAAAATTCATAGAATGAATCGGCGTCAAATACGTTATTATCTTTCAAGTATTTCCGGCAATTTTCTATCTTTTGCATTTCTTTTTTTGTGTGTGGTCTATCTTTGTTTAGGTGGTGAAATTTTATTGCTCCACCAGTTATTACAAAACAATTATTGTCTATTTTGATTGCAAATAATCTTAAAAAATTCTTTTGCCCCTTTTGTTTCGATAGTTCCACAGTTTGATATTCTTGATTATCTAAGGGTTTAAAAAACTCTTCCAAGCTCCTTCCTTGGTCTTTTGATATGTCGTTTAGTGTATCATCAATATCATTGGCATTTTTAATTAGTTGAAAAACTAATGCACTAATGGACGCATTGTGCGAAATATCTGATTTGTTGTTCGTAACAAACTCTTGTAAATATGCAGTATCGTTCCATAAAGTCAATAATCTTCGCAACTCATTCATCTTCTCATCAGCATAGTGAAAAGAGAATAATTGATCTGCAAAGATACGAACTATTTTCATTTAATCAACTTGTAGGTTTATTTTCGTTAACTTTAGTGATTATATTAAGCCAATTCATACTCAATACGTTAGAAAATAGCGAATTGATAGAAAAGAGACTTAAAAGGCCGAGTTGCTGATAATCAATCTTGTTATGATTGTTCCTTAGGATAATATCCACCGCCAGGCTGGCATTATATGTATGTTACCAAATTCGTTCTCGACAAGCTCTTCATGCGATGAAGTGATGATGTAACCTTCTGTAAGTTGATACGATTTCATTGCGTCGGCAAGTCCGGATATTTCGCGTTCGCGTGTAGGTAGATTATCGAATAGATAGCAAACTTGTATAGCCTGCTCAACCTGATAACCCTTTCGCATCACAAAATCACATTCGTTATTTCCTGAATGGTGATAAAAAATCTCTCCACCTCTACGCTTCAACTCTATGTAAACTAAGTTTTCTAATAAGCGCCCCTTTTCACCCGAGAAATGAAATCCTAATCGTTTGACAAGCGCGTTATCAATAGCATACATTTTCTTGGGATTTCGTAACTGAACCTTAACCGAATAATCTAATTTATTGAGCGCAAATAATAAATAGGTGTTTTCGATAAATTCTATATAGTTTTTTACCGTTGTAGGGTTTTTTACGCCAATAATCTTACTAACTGAAGAATATGTAAATGGCTTACCAATATTACTCACTGCATAATAGACCAATTCTTTGATCTCTTTTTCATTTAAAATTTGATTCCGCACCAAGATGTCTCTGTATAATATGTTGTCATACAAGGTTTTTAAAACCAAGTCGTCTTTGGTGCTAAGATATAATGGAAAGCCACCTTGATGTAGGTATGTATTAAATTGTGCCTGTATCTCGCCTTTTGCTTGAGTGCCATCAGCTTGCTCCAATAAACTTCCTTTACCCTTGAATTGCAGAAACTCTTTAAAAGAAAATGGATATAACTCTACTGCCAAATAACAACCTGTGAGCAAAGTACCTAATTCTTTACTCAACATGCGAGCATTAGAACCTGTTATGAAAACTTTTTTGCCTAGGTTATATAATCGCTTTACAAACTGTTCCCAACCGGCTATGTTTTGTATCTCATCGAAATAGAAATAATCCTGAGATCCAAACAACTCAATAAAAACTTCATAGAGGTCCTGAAAATTTTCGACACTAAAACCCGATAATCTGTCATCATCAAAATTGAAAAAATAATCTTTTTGAGGTAATCGGTTTCTGATTTGTTGCAGCAATATCGATTTTCCGCATCTACGAATACCAGATATAATAATTATATGCTCATTATAAAAATAATGTTCGGGAAAGTCACGGTGGATGATATTTTTTCGACCGGATAAGAAATGAACCTGATCTGCTATTATGTCTTTCAGGAGTGTTTTCATACGTTGCTATCTGCAATATTTGACAGCACAAAGATAATTAATCCTATTGTGAATAGAGTTAAATAGCATTTATCTCTATTGTGAATGGTGATAAGTTTTAAAAAATACTGTTTTTTTTTTAACCGCTGAGGTTTTTATTTTTACCGCTAAGGACGCAGAGATTTTTTTAACCGCTGAGGTCGCAGAGATTATTTTTTTACTCAGCGTTCTTTGCGGTGAAACTCAGCGTTCTTTGCGGTGAAACTCAGCGTACTTTGCGGTAAAGCTAAGCGTTTTCCGATGGCGATCGGGACGGTGAAACTCAGCGTTCTCTATTGCCCGTCAGGGCATACATATCAATAGAAAGCATTGAGCGGTAGCCCAACATTGCCCGTCAGGGCATACACCATGTTTAAAAAAGCATTTAGAATTTTTATTTTTTGGATTTTCTTGAATGCGTATCAGCGCAATCAAATCCGTTGGAATGTGTAAGCCCTACGGGCTATCAATTTCATCTTCAAAATCTGATATTCTACGGATATGAAAGCCCTACGGGCTATCCTATGAATTCATATCTTGCTGAAAGCAGTGCTATTGCCCGTCAAGGTATACATTTCAATAAATAGCATTGAGCGGTAGCCCATCTTAATCGCAGAGATTATTTTTTTACTCAGCGTCCCGATGGCTATCGGGATTGCGGTTAATATTATCTCCGGCATCTAAGAGCTGTTGGGCTTGTTCCAATATCTTAACAACTTCGTATCCCGACTGACCATTGGCTATCTCAATCTCTCCGTCTAAATGATCCACAAAATACCGCAGCTCTTCCGCTAATGGCTGCTTGCGTTCATAATCAATGATCTCAGTAGGTTTTTCAACCTTCACCGGCTCCCCGTTATTGAACTCAATATGCTTATCGTAAAACTTGATTTCTTTTTCAGGTGAAGAATCGTCAAAAGATATCATCCCATGGCTTCCTATGACCACTAAACGCTGTTCTTTAAAAGGATGCAGCCAGGACACAAATATATGTGCCTGTATATTATCCGGATAGCTGAGCTGGGTGAGGGTATAGTCATACACATCCTTCTGCAGGAACCTCGAACCTTTAGCTTCAATGCGTATAGCCGGATGACCTACAAAATAATCCAATACAGATATATCATGTGGTGCAAACGACCAGAACACATTTTCTTCGGTACGCACGGTACCCAAGTTCAGTCGGGTTGAATAGAGGTAATACAATTTACCTATCTTTCCACTTTCTATCAACTCTTTGATCTTCCGTATAGCCGGGTGAAAGAGAAGCACGTGGCCTACCATCAGCCGGGCATTGTTTTTCTGGCTTAACTCTATGAGTTCCATGGAAGTCTTAGCCGACAATGTCATAGGTTTCTCAACCATCACATGCTTTCCATGACTAAGCAACTGATGGGCTATTTCATAATGCATGGAGGCAGGGACAGCTACCGTATATCCGTCGAAGCCGGCATCTATAGCAGCTGTCAGTTCTGTAAATCCTCTGACGGGATAGCGTGTCAGCAACTCTTCAAGGCGGCCGGGATTGGTCTCCATGATACCCCCCAGACATCCCATCTGCTGCAAGCTACGTATATGGTTCTCACCCCAACGACCACCGCCTATCACACATATTTGTTTCTTATCCATGATCATAACAACTCAATATTGTCAGTCTGTGGCAGCCGCTCTGTCGCATTGCGGGTGTCGAACACAAATTTGGAATGCCTTTGAACTAACTCATAATTTATCACAGAGTGTGATGTAGTGATGATCACTAAGTCAGCTTCTTCTAACAGATTAGCTGACAAGTTCGGTTCGCCTTTTTTGGTGATGCCTTTGTGTCGGTATTTTTCGATATGAGGGTCGAAGTATTTTACTTGAGCCCCTTTTTCTTCTAACAGCTCAATGACTTTCAGGGCAGGGCTTTCACGGTAATCGTCTATATCTTTTTTATAGGCTACACCTAGTATCAGAATATTTGAACCGTTCAATGGTTTTTTAAAGCGGTTGAGTATATTGGCCGCACGTTCCACAGTATATTCAGGCATGCGGTCGTTGATCATCATGGAAGATTCTATCATTGACGTATGAAACCCATATTCCCGTGCTTTCCATGAGAGGTAGTAAGGGTCTAACGGGATGCAGTGTCCGCCTAATCCCGGCCCGGGGTAAAATGCCTGAAACCCGTATGGCTTGGTCTTTGCCGCATCGATCACTTCCCAGATATTGATATTCATTTTATGGCATAGGATAGCTAGTTCATTCACCAATCCAATATTGATGTTGCGGTAGGTGTTTTCCAAAATCTTTTCCATCTCGGCTATAGCAGGGGTAGATACGGTATGTACGGCGCTATCGAGTACTGCGCTGTACATGGCAGCTATCACTTCTAACGCATCTTGTCCTATGGCACCAACTACCTTAGGTGTGTTTTTGGTCTTATAAATCAGGTTGCCAGGATCCACCCGTTCGGGTGAGAAGCCAAGATAAAAGTCGGTGCCGCATTGCATTCCTGAGCCTTCCTCCAATAAAGGCTTGATCAGCTCTTCGGTAGTACCTGGATAGGTAGTGGATTCCAACACAACCATCGCACCTCTTTTCATATACTGGGCGATAGCTTGTGTGGATGATCTGACATAGCTGATATCAGGCTGCTGATAAATATCTAAAGGTGTGGGAACACATATAGCTACAAAATCTACCTCACTGATGAAGCTGAAGTCGTTAGTAGCCGAAAGCATGCCTTGCTGTACCAATGTGCTCAGGTCTTCATCCACCACATCACCTATATAATTATGTCCGGCATTGACCATATCCACTTTTTTGTCTTGTATGTCAAAGCCAATGGTTTTAAATCCGGCTTTAGCTTTTTCAACTGCAAGTGGGAGGCCTACATAGCCTAAGCCTACCACACCAACAATGATCTCACGTCTGGCTATCTTGTCTAAAAGGGTTTGTTTCATCCATTTAAAATTTGAGGATTATCATGTATCAAGTAGTTTCAAAGGTTTTAACTGATGGAACTGCTTCAGCTTCTTATACTTTATCTTTTGTCTGTACCAGTGAGTGATCTGGGATGGCCGTTTGTATCATATCTGCTTTGATTCGTTGGATATGGGCACAGCTCCGCCCTCTCAGTCCCATGCATATTTTTTATCAGACTGTTTATCAGTGTGTTATATCATCTGTTTTATGACAGGGGAATATTTATTTTTCCCAGACTTGCAGGGTCTTCTCCGAGTCTAAAAATTGATGATGTACGTCAAACTCTTCAGGCGTAAATATCGCATAACGAATATGACGCCCTATAGTTTTCTGTGTTTTGGCGACTAATGATTCCAAAAAATCGTGGTCAATATTATTTCCTACGATGATCAGGCTCATGTCGGGGCTATCGATACCTTTGGCTAAGTCGCCAACAAGGTAGAGGGCGGTAGGGTCTCCCAATTGATTGATCACACCTTCTATCAGTTCATCCATACCGATATACTTACGTACTATGCTTTGGATATCGGGGAAGAGTGGATGTTTTGAGTTGGCGCGGTATAGTTTTTTCCCTCCGGAGGCATGTGATTTCAATAGACCGGCTTCTTCCATACGATTCAGCTCAAGTCGGACGGAGTTGGTGCTGTCGCCAAATTCACCGGCTAAACCCCGCAAATAGCCACTATTGGCAGGGTCTAAAAAAAATCGTACCAACATCTTGATACGAGTCTTTGAAGTGATTAAGGCGTCTAACATATTGGTTTACGTTGTTTTACAATTCATTAACTAACCGTTAACTTTCAATTGGCAACCGATTACCGGTTAAAATCGAGTAGCAAAATTACTCGATTGTTTGAAATAAACAACTTTTTTGTGAAAAATTTTATTGAAAACAACAAAAAAATACTTGATAGACCGCAAAAAGAGGTATAATACGTGGTAAAATGAGCTGCCACACTAACTAACTACATTTATTTCTTTTTGCTTTGCTGCTTCATGGCATCCACAAATCCCACAAAAAGCGGATGCGGGTTGGCTACCGTACTTTTATATTCGGGATGGAAGAGAACGCCTACAAACCAAGGGTGGTCATTCAGTTCGACTATCTCTACCAGATTTTCATTGGGATATATGCCGACAGCTAACAGTCCGGCAGATTCAAACTCCTTGCGATAGGCATTGTTCACCTCGTATCGGTGTCTATGTCGCTCAGATACCGTGCTTTCCTTGTACCATTGAAAGACCTGGCTGTCGGGTAACAGCTTGCATGGATAGGCACCTAAGCGCATATTTCCAACCGGTGATGTCGGCTCTTGTTTATGCACCATATCAATCACAGGATGCGTGGTCCTCGGATTCATCTCGCTCGAATGTGCGTCGCGCAACGATAATACATTACGTGCAAACTCAATCACTGCACATTGCATACCTAATCCAATGCCGAGAAAAGGGATTTTATTTAGCCGGGCATATTCAATAGCTTTGATCTTCCCTTCCACACCTCTCTTACCAAAGCCGGGAGCTACCAATATTCCGTCAACTTCCGATAACTGCGGTACTATATCTTCTATTTCAAGATGCTCGCTTTGAATATATCGAAGATTTACCTGACATTCGTTAGCTACTCCGGCATGTATAAAAGCCTCATGTATTGATTTATACGCATCTTTTAGCTCCACATATTTCCCGATCAGAGCTACTTCTATCTCGGACTGAGGATGCCTGAGCTTATGCAGAAACTGTTTCCAGCTTTGGATGTCGATCTTTTCGGGTATGGCCGTATGTGTCTTGCGAAGTACCTCAATGTCTAACTTTTCTTCCAGCATCTGCAAAGGCACTTCGTATATCGACTGTGCATCAATACTTTCGATGACGGAGCTGACCTCAACATTACAGAACAACGCAATTTTGCTTCGGATAGATTCATTCAGATGGTATTCGGTCCGGCAGACGATGACATCAGGTTGAACTCCTTGTTCAAGCAAGGTTTTTACCGAGTGTTGTGTAGGCTTGGTCTTCAGCTCGCCTGCTGCCGAGAGGTAAGGGACTAATGTCAGGTGGATCACCGCACAATTACGGCCTAACTCCCAGCGTATCTGGCGTATCGCCTCAATGAACGGAAATGATTCTATATCGCCTACAGTACCACCTATCTCAACGATCACAAAATCAACATGACCTTGTTGACCTATGATACGGATGCGCCTCTTGATCTCGTCGGTAATATGCGGGATGACTTGTACAGTAGCACCTTGATAATCGCCGGCCCGCTCTTTCTGTATGACATGCTGATAAATACGGCCGGTAGTCACATTGCTTTCCTGTGTGGTGAGTATATTTAAGAAACGCTCGTAATGACCAAGGTCTAAATCAGTTACAGCTCCATCTTCGGTGACAAAGCATTCTCCGTGCTCATAAGGGTTTAAAGTGCCTGGATCAACATTGATATAAGGGTCAAGCTTTTGAATGGTTACTGAAAAACCACGCCCTTGAAGCAGCTTAGCCAAAGAGGCTGATATTATCCCTTTCCCTAAGGAGGAGGTGACACCCCCGGTAACAAAAATATACTTGGTATTATTCATACATCACAACAACTTGTAGCATTCAAACAAAAATACTGTACAATTTACTTTTTTATCAAGATTTTTTTCACTTTTTTATCGTCCGCCCCAAAAAAAAACTTATAAGGGTACCTCCTATGAGTTTTTTGTGGTTTACACGCTTACTTGTCTGTTATCATCCTATGCCTGCCTTAGTTGGCTTTATGAGTTACAGAGTTCATCGGCTTACATCTTCACTCCACGTTGTTTGGCAGCTTCTTCCATGCGTTTTTGAAAGGCCGACTTTTTAACCGGTTTCTTCTTGTTCGCTTCTATACGTGCCCTCAGCTTATCTTCATTGATCAGCTGGCGGAAAATAAACATCTGACCAAAGGTGATCAGGTTGGTAAGCATATAATAATAGCTTAATCCAGAAGCATAGTTGTTGAAGATACCAAGGAACATCACCGGCATGAAGTACATCATGGTCTTCATACCCGGCATTTGCCCGGTCTGCTGGCCCATCATCTGATTGTTCAGATAGGTATATATGATGGTTGAGATAGTCATCAGCAGGGTGAACAGGCTCACATGCGAGCCGTAGAATGGGATCGTAAACGGCAGATCTAATATGCTGTCGAAGCTTGACAAGTCGGTAGCCCATAGAAACGACTGTTGCCTAAGCTCAATACTCGACGGGAAAAACCGGAACATAGCGATCAGTATAGGCATCTGCAGCAGCATTGGGATACAACCCGACATAGGGTTCACACCTGCCCTCTTATACAGAGCCATGATGGCTTGCTGTTTCTTCATGGCATCTTCCTGTTTAGGATATTTAGCTGAGATTTCGTCTATCTCAGGCTTCAACACCCGCATCTTAGCCGACGACATATAAGTTTTATAGGCTATGGGAAACAAGACAGCCTTTATTAAAATAGTCAGTATCAATATGACGATACCGTAATTCCATCCATAGCTTCCAAGGAAAGTAAATACCGGGATCACCACATAAATATTGATCCATGCCATCAGGAAAAAGCCCCATCCAAGTGGAATTTGTCGTTCAAGGTCTAACTTATAGTCGCGCAGATCGGGGAAGCTGTTTGGTCCAAAATAAAATGAAAGAGCAATTTGTTGATCAGAGCTGCCTTGAAGCGGTAACTCTACCGAAGCCTCCATCGTTTTGAGGTAGCGTGGGTTAGGCTTGATCTCTTTCTCATAATGACGCATAAAAGCATTGTCAAACGCCTCACCGGCTATGAGGGTAGCGCTGAAAAACCGCTGCTTGAACGACACCCATTTGACACGTGTCTTAACCGATTTCTCATCGTTCTTACGCTCCGACAAATTATCTACATCATCTTGAAAATGTTTGTAATAAATAGTTGGTGTGCTGAACCGGTCCACAGTGCGTTCCTGCTGGAGCAGGTCTAACTTCCAGTCAAGGTTGACAAAAGTAGTATTGGATGAGATGATCCCCTCCATGCCTTTGAAGCGGATCAGGAAATCTAACATATATTCATCCGGTTTCAGGATGTACTCATATTCTATATAGCGTTCCACATTGTCTTCGCCATCGGCATAAGCCCGCATACTTATGCTTAGGTTGTCCGTTTCGGAGATCAGCCGCTCGCCCTGAAATGGCTTTCCATCTACATAAGGCTGAAAATAAAGTGAATGGGTGTTGATGATGCGGTTGCGTGAAAAAAAGTTGAGGTCAAAATCGGCAGTAGATGGCTCAAAAACTATCAGAGGCAGAGAATCCCAGGTCTGATATTGCGTATGCTCTACCTTGCGTATAGCGCCTCCTTTGGAAGCAAGAGTGATACGGAATACCTTGTTCTCTAAGACGATGTCATTATCTTCGCCTGTAGCGGATATCGCAAAGGCACCATAAAGGTCTGTGAGCGGTTCTATGCTGTCAGATGTTGCTGGCTGAATTTCAACAGCCTGAACCGGGACTTGAGCAGCTTCTAACGCATGTTGCAGGCTGTCAAGGATTTTGTTTTGCTGCCTTACTACGGCAATGGAATCAGCCTTACGCTGACGTTCGGCCATCTCTTCCTTGGAGGGGGTCATCCAGATAGAATAACCTATCAATATCAAGGCGATGAGAATAAAGCCTAACGTAGTGTCTCTGTTCATGAATGGAAAGGAATTTTACGCCTGCAAAAATAGCATTATTTGCCATAAACTGAGACGAATCAGAAAAACATAAAGCAATAGGTGTACTTTTCTTTCAACGGCTTGAACTGAAAAGATGTAAACTCTTTGGCCTGTCTTTTTTTGGCTTGTTTATCCGGCTGATATAGTACCGACCTAAGGGGATCGTACTTTTTGGTATCCAACGAAAACACACAAATCTGCATATCAGGTTTGTGTGTCAATTGAAAAGCGATATTTCTTAGTAGTACCTATAGCTTTTAACTTTTCCTATGTGACGTGCTAAACGTACCACCTGACTGGCGTATCCAAACTCATTATCGTACCATAGATACACTATGGCTGTTTTGCCGTCTTCCGAAACTTTGGTTGCCGGGCTATCGAATATAGAAGGGCATGAGTCGCCTATGCCATCGGAGGACACAAATTCTGTCGCATTGCTATAGCGTATCTGTTCGATAAGTGTCCCGCGTAATGAAGCATCTAAGAACATATCGTTGACGTCTTGTACGCTCACAACCTGGTCTAACTCTATAGTCAGTATAGCCAATGATACATTGGGGACAGGTACCCGTACTGCATTGGATGTCAGCTTGGATTTCAGACTTGGGATAGCTTTTGCAGCTGCTGAGCCGGCTCCGGTCTCGGTGATGACCATATTTAATGGTGCCGAACGGCCTCTACGGCTTTTGGGATGGTAGTTATCCAACAAGTTTTGGTCGTTCGTGTACGCATGAATAGTTTCTATATGACCTTTTACTATGCCGTACTTTTTTTCAAAGAGCTGTAAGGCTGGTACTATGGCGTTAGTTGTACAAGATGCGGCAGAATATATTTTTTCATCTTCTAAAGGCAGGTCGTGATGATTTACTCCATACACCACATTGGGTATATCGCCTTTGCCGGGTGCGGTGAGCAGTACCTTGCTGACACCTTTTGATTGCAGATGTCGTGACAGGTTTTCTCGGTTGCGATATACACCTGTATTATCTATAACTAACGCATTTTCTATACCATAGGCTGTATAGTCTATGTCTTCCGGCTGTTGAGCTGCTATGAAATGGATAATCTGTCCGTTGACTATCATGCAGCTATTGTCCAGGTCTTCGTTTGCTACCCCTGGAAATGCACCGTGAACCGAGTCGCGTCTGAAGAGTGAAACTCGTTTACGTATCTCTTCCGGCTTGTTGGAACGTGTAACTATAGCTCTCAGCCGGAGATGCGAGCCATCACCTGCAAAAAGGGCCAGCTCTCTGGCTAAGATACGGCCTATTCTGCCAAATCCGTATAATACCACATCTTGTGTATGTGTGCTGCGGGGCGGAACGCCAATGAAAGCTTTGAGCTTGCGACGTACGAACGCATTCACCGAAGGGTACTGATCTTTCTCATCAGTCCATTCCGAATTAAGCCGCCCTATATCAATACGCGCTGGAGCTACATCTTCTTCCAAGATAGCCCTGGCGATAAGCAGTGAGTCTTGTACCCGTACCGGCTTTTTTAAAATAGTCTCGGCACGTATATGTTTGTTGAGAATCTTACCCGATCCGCGATTGACTACAACCGAACGAAGCAGTATAAGCTCAATAGATTTTTCGTACCACAGACGGCTGGCTATGTTAATCAGCTCAGCAGCAGCCATCTCGTTATCAATCCATGATTTAAGTGAGTTGTTAAAATCTTCCATGATTGCCTGGTTAGTTTAGGTTTGAGAATACGCACAAAAATAAGCTAATTCCGCAATCGTTTGCAACGATAGAAAAAAAATATCACATCAGCTGCTTACTTAGCTGTTATTACTCTGTTTCTTAGCCCATCGTAGGCGAAGGAACAAGAATGCCGATACAGCTGAAATAACTCCTATAGCTGCTCCTGCCACTACATCCGACGGATAATGTACTCCGAGACTCATTCGGGTATAAGCCATCAGAGCAGCCCAGAGAAAACTGATGATCACAACCGACCGGCGTGGAAAAGCTAAACTTAATGCCATAGCCAATGCAAAGGCGTCGGAGGTGTGCCCCGAAGGAAAAGATGGACTACCGGCCGAGCCTAACTTTTCAATGAACTCATAACTGTCGAAAGGACGAGGACGGTTGATGAGGTACTTCAGGATATTGGTCAAAGCAGCGGCTGATGCTACGGAGATGATTAGAAAAATGGTTTTTCGTCTGAGTGGCTTACTTCTTTTCGCATATGATACGGCTAACAGCAGCAGGGGTAAGCCTATAGCTAATGGACCAGCGGTTTTACTGACGACTATATATACGGTATCCAACGCCTTGTACCGGCTTTGGTTGATCGCATGCAACCATTCGGCATCTTTTTGCTGCCAGGAAGAAGAAAAAGAGAACGCCATGGATAGCAACAAAAAATAAGGCGCTAAAGGTTTCAGTATGGAAAGGTACATAAGTGAGATTTACTCCATATATATAATGAATGCAATTAGTTTGACAGCAGTATGTCGCTGATCGAATCTATACTTCCGTCGGTATCTGCCGGCTGAAGGCTGAGCAACTGTGCCATCAGTGGATATAGATGAATATTCTGAAATGGTTTTTTTGCATAGCCTTGCTTGAAGTCAGGCCCTATGGCATAAAAAATAGTGTGCATATCAGGGTTGGAAGGGTCATAGCCATGAGCGCCTTTGCTGTTTGATATCCTCCACGACCAAAATAAGCTGTATCCATCGGAGGCTGAAACAGTAAAATCAAGTGTGCGTTCGTGGGTGCCGAAATTCAAATGAGCCGGTAATTCGCCATGTTTCCAATAGTGTATGTGTGGCACCTGGTTCAGCTGATCGATTAGTTCATCAGCTTTTCCTTCCTTGACTTGTAGGCTCATTACCGGATTACCTCCACTGAACTTATTGATCAGGCTAGTATCAATATAATGGTCGAGCAAGAGCTGTCGTTCTTTGTCCAACTGTGCCATGCCATGGTCGGAAACTACCATAAAGTTGATTTCTTTGGCGTGAGGCAGCTGGTTCATCCGGTTAATAAATACCCCTAATAAGCTGTCTAACTGGCTTATCAACTCAGGTATGCTGTCGCTTTCGGGGCCCCATTCATGACCTTTGGAATCGGGTTCGTCAATATACCACATGATCAGCTTTGGCCTTTGCTCTGGCGGAAGCTGAAGCCAATACATCACCGTGTCAATGCGATCGGAATAAGGCATATGGTGTTCATACGGTTTCCAATAGCTTGGTCTGATACCTTGTACATCGGATTCGCTGCCCACCCAGAAGCAGGTAGCTGTTTTCATGCCTTGCTTTTCGGCTGTCACCCATATAGGCTCACCACCATAAAAGCGCCTGTCTTCTATCGTATGGCGCTGGCCGAATTCGTTGAATACTGCATCTAAATCGGGGGCATAAAAATAGTTGTGTATAATGCCGTGATGGTCGGGATAAAGACCGGTAGCCATCGTATAATGATTGGCAAAAGTAGTAGTCGGGAAGCTGGGGATCATCCTCTCGGCTTTCACACCATGAGCTGCAATAGAATCTAAAACAGGGGTGGAGCTAAAATTAGCATAGTCCCAACGGAACCCGTCCAAAGATAAAACGACTAAATAATGGTCGTGCGTTGACGTGCTTGTAGTCGTACAGGCATTTAGAAGTATGCCCGACACAAGTATAAGAAATGATAGCTTTTTCATCGTTGATCATTTAGTTAGTGGCATGCTCTCACGTATAAGTGAGTATATTATAGGTATCGGAATTATTGTGTTTGATATGTATGAAAGTTACTGTTAACGCGGTGATACTCAATTTTATAAGCCTTAGCTCAGTACGTAAACAAACGAGAGGATCGTTTCCCATTCTATCATAATTTTAACACAGTTCAAAAATAGATTAAATACCTTAGTTTGCCCAATAAAAGCTTTTCAAGGATACTTTGTTTTTATAACAATTTCGTTTTCAGGGTACTGAAACTTAAAAATAAGTAAACGCTGGTATCTTATTCTGATCCTTATCAGTTCGTCGAGTAAATCTGTTTCCTGCTTTGCTGTTTTTCCCTACTTTTGACTAAAAAAGCTGTGGCTAGTTCAAAAACCATACTTGTCTGTCCGCTCAACTGGGGCATAGGTCATGCAACCCGGTTAGTTCCTGTGATACAGGAATTGCTGAACAGGCGGCAAAAAGTCGTTATAGCCGCTGATGGCAGGCCGCTTGCTTTTCTTGTCCGGCAATTTCCCGGATCAGACTTTATCCGGTTTCCATCTCATGAACCGCGTTATGCGACAGCTAACCACCAGTTTTTGAAATTGGCAAGCCAGACACCCGATTTTATAAGCTCCTACCATAACGACCGTAAGAAAACAGATAGCATAGTCAAAACAACTCAAGCGGATGCGATCATATCCGACAATCGCTTTGGAGCTTTCAGCAAGGAAATACCCTCGGTATATATCACCCATCAGCTGCATTTGGTACTCCCTTCCGGATTGGGATTTCTACGTCCCATAGCCGATCATATGCACCATCGTATCATAAAAAATTATAGTGAATGCTGGATACCCGACTATGACGCAGCTGATAATTTAGCCGGACGACTTTCGTCTCCACTGCCAAAGAAAGGACGATTTTATTATATAGGCTTGCTGAGCCGCTTTGAAAACTATGGCAGCGGACTGCATTTCCACGCAGAGCAAGGATTGTTAGTACTGCTGTCGGGCCCCGAGCCACAAAGGACGATACTCGAAAATATCGTCCTCAACCAGCTTAGGTCGTCAACCCAACAAGCAACAATACTCAGAGGCTTGCCGGAGCATACCGAAATACCAGAGCTGCCCTCACATATTCGAATGATCAATCATACGGATGATACAGAACTTGCAGGATTGATATCAGGTGCAAAATACATCATTGCCCGGGCAGGATATTCAACTATTATGGACCTGATAAGCCTTGGCCGTACAGCAACTTTGATTCCTACACCCGGACAAAGTGAACAAGAGTATCTAGCGGATCGGCTGCATCGAAAAGCTGTTTTTCAAAAGGTGTCCCAAGCTGATTTTCAGTTGGATAAGGTGCTGCAATATGCTTCAACACAGCCTTTCAGCTATCCAAAACAGCCGTCTGTGTTAGAAACACATATTCACCATTGGTTGAAAAGGATTTGATACATTTGCATCAGGAAATTTTTAGCTGTAAATATGATGCTTATCAATAAAGATATGAAGATGGTAGAGGTGATCCATATGAATCATCATCTGCTCCATGTGATCAACCGCTTTGGGATACAGCTTGGATTTGGCGAGAAGTCGGTCGAAGTGGTATGCAAAGAACATCAGGTTGACCTGAACTTTTTTTTAGACCTGATCAATACGTATCACAACAGATCTTACTTCCCGCTGCAGAACCTGTTGAAAATCAAAGCTAATATGTTGGTAGATTACCTGCATAAAACACACCAGTATTATTTAGAATTTAAAGTGCCTGAAATAGAGAGCTATATTGACAGGCTTCTGAGCGACAATGTGTTAGAAGAAGAAAGCAAGCAGCTGCTGTCCGACTTTTTTCAACAGTATAAGGCAGAGCTTACCCAACATATTCAAATTGAGGAAACTATGGTGTATCCGTATGCCATCGCTTTAGAAAAATATTTAAAACAGAAGATCAGCAAAGAAGAGCTTACCGGATATCTGAAGAAATATTCTATTGCAGAATATGAAGAAGAGCATGGGGATATAGAAGAAAAGCTTTTCGACCTGAAAAATATTATCATTAAATACTTGCCTGCGCCTCGCGACAGCCGTCTGCTGAACGTGATACTACACGATTTGTTTGAGCTTGAGTTAGACCTGAATAACCATTGCCATATAGAAAATATGATACTCGTTCCCATAGTGGAAGAAATGGAGAAAGCGTTGTCTGAAACGCCCTAATCTTTGCTGCTATGACGATGGAAGTGTTACAAGTGTTCGTTGCAGAGTCTTCGTTCCTATTACGCGAAGGACTTAAAACCTTGCTCAGTCAGATGGGTGTGAGCTTTCGTATGGAAGAGATCAATACGAAGCTTGACAAGCTACCTAAGATAATTAGCAAGAGTAAAGCAAATCTCATCCTGATCAACCCTGAGCTATTACCCGAAGGGATGATAATCAACCGTACTGGCTTCCAGCAGCATACTGTGATCTGGATCGCATTAACCCAGAAAATACCGAATCATGCATTAGCAGCTCAGTTCGACTATGTCATGAACGTATGTGCCCCCCGAACCGAACTGATCGCATTGATGGAAACAGTCATCAACCGGATAGGGCTGCGTAACAAAGCCGATGAAGGCGCCCTGAGCGAACGTGAAACAGATGTGTTGAAGTACGTGGCTTTAGGCTATACCAATAACGAGATCAGCGAGAAACTGTTTATCAGCATACATACAGTGATGACACATAGGAAAAATATTACACGAAAATTAGGCATCAAAACTGTATCAGGTCTGACAGTATACGCCATCCTGCATAAACTCATTAGCGCCGAACAACTTAAAGGGCCCCTCTGAACCTACACAAATGTTGCTATCCGACATACCTTGTTCAATATTCAACAAATTGTAGCTCTGAGGTGTTACGTATCAGTCTGCAAAATACTAAGTCAGGCATGTTGTGAGATAGGTGGCATACACCTTAGGTTTTCAGGGAAGCAATACCTTGATGATATTCAGAATAATTGTACTTTTGCGGCTGAATTTAGAATCAATATAAATAAGAGATATATGGAAACTGTGGGAATCTTTTACGGCTCCACTTCTGGGAGTACCCGAAAAGCAGCTGAGAAAATAAAAGAGTTGCTTGGTGATAAAGCAGAGCTGCACAATATCAAGGAAGCTACTACTGAAATGATTGCCGGATTTAGTAATTTGATTTTTGGTACCTCCGCATGGGGGATTGGTGGGATGCAAGACGATTGGGAAGATTTCATCGATAGTCTTGCAGATATTGACTTCAGCGGGAAAAAGATAGCTTTGTTTGGGTTGGGCGATCAGGCTGATTATCCCGAAAGTTTTGTGGATGGATTAGGTACTTTATATTGTCGCTTACCTGATAAATCGGTGGTTGTAGGATACTGGCCTACTAAAGGATATGATTATTATTTCTCGCTTGCTGAGCGTAACGATCAATTTGTAGGTCTTGCGTTAGACGACCATCACCAAAAAGATATGACAGATGATAGGGTGAAGAAATGGGTGGCACAGCTTAAAAAGGAATTTATCTGATCAATAAATTTTAGATAAGGTGACAATCCGGTCCATTGTATGAGATCGGATTTTTTTATTTTTTGGATTTTCTTGAACGCCTATCGTCGCAATCAAATCCGTTGGAATGTGTAAGCCCTACGGGCTATCAACATCATCTTCTAAATTCTATGTTCTATTGATATGTAAGCCCTACGGGCTATTGACGAACGTACGAATTCAGCCAAAACATTGCCCGTTAGGGCATACACCATGTTCAAAAAAATATTTAGAATTTTTATTTTTTTGGATTTTCTTGAATGTTTATCATCGCAATAAAATCCGTTGGGATGTGCAAGCCCTACGGGCTATTAATTTCATCTTCTGAATCCAATATTCTATGGGATATGCAAGCCCTACGGGCTATCGATTTCATCTTCTAAATTCAATATTCTATTGATGTGTAAGCCCTACGGGCTATTAATTTCATCTTCGGAATTCTATGTGCTATTGATATGTAAGCCCTACGGGCTATTCTGCGAATTCACATCTTGCTGAAAAAAAAGGCTATTGCCCGTTAGGGCATACATTTCAATAGAAATCATCATTAAATCAAAAATCCATTGCCCGTTAGGGCATACACCATGTTCAAAAATCAATTAGAATTTTTGATTTTGGGATTTTCTTGAATGTTTATCATCGCAATCAAATCCGTTGGAATGTGTAAGCCCTACGGGCTATCAACATCGTCTTCTAAATTCTATGTTCTATTGATATGTAAGCCCTACGGGCTATTAATTTCATCTTCGGAATTCTATGTTCTATGGATATGCAAGCCCTACGGGCTATTAATTTCATCTTCGGAATTCTATGTGCTATTGATATGTAAGCCCTACGGGCTATCAATTTCATCTTCTGAATTCTATGTTCTATTGATATGTAAGCCCTACGGGCTATCGATTTCATCTTCTAAATTCAATATTCTATTGATGTGTAAGCCCTACGGGCTATCAACATCGTCTTCTAAATTCTATGTTCTATGGATATGTAAGCCCTACGGGCTATTAATTTCATCTTCGGAATTCAATGTTCTATTGATGTGTAAGCCCTACGGGCTATTGACGAACGCACGAATTCAGCCAAAACATTGCCTGTTAGGGCATACACCATGTTCAATAAAACAATTAGAATTTTTGTTTTTTGGATTTTCTTGAATGCCTATCGTCGCAATCAAATCCATTGGGATGTGTAAGCCCTACGGGCTATCAACATCATCTTCTAAATTCTATGTTCTATTGATATGTAAGCCCTACGGGCTATCCTACAAATTCACATCTTGCTGAAAAAAAGGCTATTGCCCGTCAGGGCATACATTTCAATAGAAATCATCATTAAATCAAAAATCCATTGCCCGTTAGGGCATACATATCAATATAGAATGCCATTACGATGGTAAATCATTGCCCGTCAGGGCATACACCATGTTATTGTCTTTCCTGTTATTCGTTTTCGTCTAAAGGTTTAAAAATATATCTTTCATCATATTGAATATCATATTCTTCCAAAAATCGTACATATTCTTCTCTGAAGGAAACCACCTTATGATGCTCTTTCTGGTTTTCGATATATCTTATTTTTTCTTGTAATTGAGCTTTTCCTAGTGAAAAGGCACCAAATCCATCTTGCCAAGAAAAATGAACTTTAGTAAGTTTATGTTTGTTTATCCACATTGAGGAGCTCCTCTTAACATGATACATCAGGTCAGAAGGTGATTGTGTTGGGTTCATACTTACCAAAATGTGAATATGATCGGGCATTCCATTGATACAATACAATTTATGACCGTTTTTCAGTATGATGCCGTTGATATATTTATACAAATCATCTTCCCAGTTGAGTTTGATACTGCATCGTCGGTTTTGCACAGCAAATACGAATTGAATGAATAATTGGGTGTATGTGTTTGCCATATCTTAATGTTGTTTATGTCCTGACGAAAAAAAAGAAATATTTGATTTACATATAAGCCCTACGGGCTATCAGCTACTATGTTTATCTTAGAAAATAGATTTACAAGTTGATTTGACTGTTTCATAACCGTTTGATTTCATAATGTTTGGAACACTTGTCAAAAATAATAATAAAATGGAATTAATCTCTTTTTTGTATAGATATTGTGAGCTGGTCTAGAAAAACTGGACAGATAAATTAACTTTATTAATTTTACGTCCTATGAAAAAACATCGTCGAAAATTCAGTTCAGCCTTCAAGGCTGAGGTAGCCCTAGAAGCAATCAAAGGG
>Ga0265293_10000704_pt1 | contig 77655 bp, 75 predicted proteins | sample Munlanlewell138R_FD_192505 | JGI IMG/M metagenome (GOLD analysis project Ga0265293, IMG submission 192505) | Leachate microbial communities from a municipal landfill in Southern Ontario, Canada - Leachate well 138R | ecosystem: Engineered > Solid waste > Landfill > Unclassified | place: Canada... | reverse complement strand
CTGGTTACCACAGACGAGACACGGAGCCGTCTTGGCATCTTCACTTTGGCATCGGGAGCAAATCTTGCTTCCCCACGCACCTGTGGCAAACCCGGGGACTTGATTCAACTCGGCTCGGTGTACGCCCAAATCCAAGGCGCGACTAATATCGCTAGGCCAATACCCTTCTTGCCTTAAGACACTTACCAGTCTCTGCTCCGACAGGATTCGTCCTTGTAGCATCTCTTTTATACGAATAAGAACCTCGTCTTCTGACAGGTCTCTTTCAGCCACGCATAGGCTTGAGCGTTGGTATTGTTGGTGCTTTCTCGACAGAACAGACCACCATACGTGTCGCCATCGACCTCTCATTCTGTCTTCCCAAAGGCGTAATATCTCATGGGCCTGGGAACTAACCAGTGGCGCACAAACGATGAGTCCCTTCTGCCCATCCACCAACAGCTCGGTCCCGTGCCGGGGATGACGTAACAAGCCCACCCGAAAACCTTCTTGCGATTTGACCACACAAATCTGAAACTTAAACATAAGGGCCTCCTTAGACCCTGGGCAACACATTCTTCTCTGCCTATAGGAGCAAATCCTGCAGGCAAGAAAGCGACATCCACCCGCCACGTAAATGCCGCCTTCTCCTCTCTATTTTATTCCTTCGCATCTTCCATAGCAGCCAATAACGCCACCTTTGTTCGATCATGCTCACCCAGCTTGCGATAGATGTTACTTACATGATTTTTCACCGTATGCTGGCTTATGAACAAGGCCGAAGCAATCTCCCCATTAGAAAGACCCTGAGCTATCAGCTTCAAGACCTCGCGCTCCCTCGGGGTAAGGAGAGAAAGGTTTTTTTCTTCCATAGGACACCCTCCCACCCATTACATTCAGTTTCTTGAATATAGTATTCACCAGCATATACAATGTCCACAAAAGGCTAGCACATATAGAAAAAACAGTAGCCGGGGGTTGGGGTTGGGGGTGGCCACTGCTTTTTCAATGATTTTCTTGAACTTAGTGTAACACGTTCGTTAAAAACCGAACACTGGACAATGGTCCTATTTTTTATAGGACCATTGGGTAAAAACCGCCATTCTAATTGCTTGTCAAGGATACTTCCCTATGATATAACTAAGAAAACAAAAAGGAGGCCCAAGAAATGCTAACCCTTAAGGATATTCAGGAAGATCCCGTGTTCTTGACTCTGATCGACAATTCCAGTGCCTATCTCAGGGCTCGTGGATATACGGACCATGGTCTCAGACATGTTTCCTATGTATCAAAGATGACAGCCCACCTTCTAGCGGAGTTGGGGTTCGATGACCGCACTGTTGAGCTCGGAGCGATAGCAGGCTATCTTCATGACATCGGAAACCTTTTGAATCGTAAACATCACTCCATATCGGGAGCAAACATCGTCTACTTTGAACTTCGACGTCTAGGTATGGACCTGGAAGAAATCTGCACGATCATTACTGCCATCGGAAACCACGAGGAGGAAATCGGTAAAGCGGTTAGTCCGGTAGCCTCAGCCCTCATTCTTGCGGACAAAAGTGATGCGCACCGCACTAGGGCCAGCCGTATCGACAGTGAGGAACGCCCGGGTATCCACGATCGAGTAAATCTAGCTATCACTGACAGCAAACTCTATGTAGATAAAGAGCGAAAGATGATTACGCTGGAAATCGCCTTCGACCAAGAAGTGTGCCAAATCATGGATTTCTTCGAAATCTACCTCACCCGGATGGAAATGTGCAAAGAGGCCTCGATTGTTCTAGGTTGCCGATTCCGACTGCTGATTAATGATCTGGAATTCCTCGGCCAGCTTACAGCCTACTAGGTGAACATACCGTGACTTACTGCAAAGACTGCAGCTTGCGTCCTGTCGTCCACCTCAAGTTTCCTGAGCAAGTTTGTGATGTGATTCTTCACCGTCTTCTCACTGATATAGAGTGTGTTGGCAATCTCTTTGTTGCTTAGTCCTTCAACAATGTATTGAAGAATCTCCATTTCTCGTTCTGTCAACTCTAACTCGTTGATGGCCGCTGCACTTTGCAGGCGACTATACTGCACCTCCATATGATGGTAGCGCTCCATAACACGTTCCATCAGATGGGTCGAATAGACGGTCTCGCCTGTAGCCACCCTCTTGATGGCCTGGACCACTTCGCGAGGTTCGGCGTCTTTCAAGAGATAACCCTTTGCGCCTACACGAATCATTTCATTCACATAGGACTCGTTGTCATGGATTGTCAAGACGAGTACCTCGGTGTCAGGGTGTTCCATGCGCACGGTCTTTGCCACATCAATCCCGTTCATACCAGGCATGTTGATATCAAGTAACAAGACATCTGGCTCCAACTCGTCCATTAAGCGTAGCGCTTCGACGCCATTACTGGCCTGCCCCACTACGTTGATACCTCCCTCCAGTTCCAAGAGCCTGCTTAGGCCTTGTCGCAAGAGGGGATGGTCGTCCACTATCAGCACATTTATGTTACGCAATCCCTGTCCACTCCTTTGCCCTCGGTCAACGGGATTCTTACTAATACTCTTGCTCCTTTACAGGGTTCACTTTGGATCTGCACCGAGCCATTAAGGGCGTTGGCACGGTTCTGCATACTGAGCATCCCATAGTGCTTGCCCGTTCGAAGCTTATGTTGGATATCAGGCATATCAAAGCCTACACCATCATCCTTTATTTCAGCACTTATGTATCGATTCGAGTACTCCAACGTCACCTGGACCCGATCTGGATTCGCATGTTTCCGGCAGTTATTCAGGGCTTCCTGAACGATCCTGAACACAGCCATTTCTATTTGATTATCCAAGCGGACTTCCGTGCCTAACAATACAAAGTCAGTAGAGATCGCCGTTTGCTTAGAGAAATTGCTGAGGCCATTCTTGATGGTCAGAACCAAACCCAAATCATCAAGTGTCATGGGGTTAAGATCGTAGATAATGTTCCGTAATTGCGCAATGCTTGCCTGGGTGAACCCCTTCAGTCGAACAAAACTCTCGAAAGCGGCCTCATGTTGACCGGCATCATAGAGTCTTTCGCAAATCTCCAGTTGGACCATTACATTGGCAAGATCTTGCACCGGTCCATCGTGGAGGGCACTAGCCATGCGTCTTCGCTCAAGCTCTTGACCTCGGATCAACTCTTGACCCGCTTGTTCACGTGCCTGGAAGTTTTCTATCTGCTCGTTCACATCCGAGATGTTGCTGGAAAGACAGGTTAAAGCCACACCAACCTGCGATACCAAGCGTTCAGCCTTGGCCGCAATTTCCTGTAGTTTGGCCAGTGTTTGCTCTAGGTTATCCCTTCGCACACGTAAGAGCCGCTCACGTTCTTTCGCCGCCGTAAGTGCTTCCCGCACCTGGGTGGCTTCCTCATAAATCAACCTTTTTTCTTCTTCGCTATATTCACTAAAATTTTTATTGGACTCAAATAGGTCTAGTTTTATCCGAGAAAATCGGGCAGTCAACCGCTCCACATCACGGATGGCCTCTCGCATCTCGGCTTGTACGTCCTTGAAAACGGCCTCGGTTCGACTGCATTCAATGCGAGCCGCTTCGGCCACCTCATACATCTGTGCACGCCCATCTTCTAGGGCTCCCCGTGTGCGATTCAGAATGTCTTCGAGGGTTTTCGTCGACAAGAGCTTGTTCGTCATAGTGGTGCCTCCCTGCTACCCCAACACATAGAGCTTGGCAATCCTATTTTTACTATAACATGTTTTTCCTGACATAGCTAGGAATGTTCGTTGGCGACTTGACAATAAACTAATATTTCTTACCATTGACAAGGTCGTACATCATCCATATAATTATGCTAATTACATACAACAATTTACTACTCTTATCGAGAGTGGCGGAGGGACTGGCCCTATGAAGCCCGGCAACCCGTGTTAGTTTCTGAACACAGGGTGCCAATTCCAGCTGAACGTTCTGTTCAGAGAGATGAGAGGAGAGACGTTTTGTATTCATTTAGACACCTAAATGACCAAACCTCTTCTTTCGGGAAGAGGTTTTTTTCGTAGAGGGGGAGTTTTGTGATTGAGTTCAAGAATGTACACAAAACGTTTGAGGGAAGGGCATCTGTTCACGCGCTCAGGGGTGTTGATTTGTCGATTCCATCAGGCGAGATTTTCGGAATTATCGGCCAGAGCGGCGCAGGGAAGTCCACCCTCGTACGCTGCATTAACATGCTGGAACGACCCGATTCAGGCGAGGTATGGGTCGATGGAGTCCTCATGAACAGTCTCTCTCCGAAGGAGTTGAGCAAGTCTCGTAAGAGAATCGGCATGGTCTTTCAACACTTCAACCTGCTTAACTCGCGTACAGTCTTCCAAAACATCGCCTTCCCCCTAGAGCTTGCTCGGTATCCTAAGAAAGACATCGTGGAAAGGGTTACAGTCTTGGCCGAGTTAGTTGGACTTACTGACAAGCTTCAGGGCTATCCCGGGCAACTCAGTGGTGGTCAGAAGCAAAGGGTTGGGATCGCTCGCGCACTGGCAACCCAACCACGCCTCCTACTCTGTGATGAAGCCACCTCCGCCCTTGACCCAGATACCACAATATCTGTGCTACGCCTTTTGAAGGATATTAACGAACGCTTGAAGCTGACAATCATTGTGATCACGCATGAGATGCAGGTCATTCAAGAGATCTGTGATCAAGTTGCTGTTATGGAAAACGGCACCGTGCAAGAAACAGGGCGTGTTGTGGACGTGTTTACTCGTCCCAGGTCCAGAGCAGCTCGCAGCATGCTCCAGGGTTTCTGGGATCCTAAGCTTCCCTCTGCACTCCAGTCTACCGGCAATACGATTCTGCGATTGACGTTTGCCAATCAGAAGGTGCATCAGCCTGTAATCGCCCAGTTGGTTCGCACCTGTGGCGTGGACGTGAACATTCTCTACGGACGAATCGATCAGTTAAAGACCGCGCCTTTTGGCATCCTGCTTGTGGAGCTTGCAGGGTCCAACGAGCAACGCTCCCAGTCGATCGCATTTCTTCAAGAAAACCAAGTAGAAGTGGAGGTGTTTAACCCGTGATCAACCAAGCCATCTTGTCCATGCTCTGGAACGGGACGCTCGATACATTAAGGATGGTCAGTATCGCTACATTCCTGGCGACCCTAGCTGGGTTACCTGTGGGTGTTCTTTTGACCACGACCGCACCTGGTCACATACTAGAACAGCCATTTCTCCACCGCGTTTGCGGAGGTATAGTCAATCTTGGTCGCTCCATTCCCTTCATCATTCTGATGGTGGCGATTATCCCTTTTACTCGCCTGATTGCAGGTACCTCGATCGGGACAACGGCCGCCATCGTACCTCTGACCGTTGCGGCCACTCCGTTCGTAGCCCGGCTCGTAGACGGCGCCTTAAGGGAAGTGGATGCAGGAGTGATCGAGGCGGCGGAGAGTATGGGGGCCACGCCCCCACAGATTATCTATAAAGTAATGATTCCCGAAGCGTTACCTGGTCTTGTCTTGGCCGTCACGGTCACCGCAGTGAACCTGGTAGGATATTCCGCAATGGCTGGTTCCATCGGAGGCGGAGGTCTGGGCGACTTAGCCATCCGCTACGGCTACCAACGTTTTCGAGGTGATATCATGCTGATGACGGTGATTATCCTAGTGTTATTAGTGCAAGGAATTCAAATGCTTGGCGACGCAGTCGCCCGAAAATTCTACCATCGCAATTAGGAGGAATGACCCATGAAAAAGACATTCGTAATCGCAACTGTATTGATACTGACTCTGCTGGGCTCCAGTGCTAGTTTCGCAGCCACGCTTAGGGTGGGAGCAACACCGATTCCCCATGCCGAAATTCTGAACGTTGTCGTCCCGATCCTAGCGGACGCCGGAATCGGGTTGGACATCGTGGAGTTCACCGATTATCTAACCCCCAATCTGGCGCTGCAGGAAGGCGAACTGGACGCCAACTTCTTCCAGCACATTCCCTACTTAGAATCCTTCAACGAAGATTCCGGAGCCGATCTGGTGGCTTTGGTCGGTGTGCACGTTGAACCTCTAGGCATATACTCCCATCGGTATACTTCTCTGGAAGCTCTACCCACTAAAGCAACAATTGCCATACCTAACGACGTGACAAACGGGGGCCGTGCGTTGCTCTTACTACAGGCAGCAGGATTGATTGCACTGCACCCAGAAGCGGGAAGTACCCCAACAGTCTTCGACATTCGAGAGAACAAAGGGCAGATCCGCTTTGTAGAGCTTGAGGCTGCTCAGTTGACAAGGAGCCTTCCAGATGTTGATGCTGCCATCATTAACGGCAACTACGCACTACAAGCCAACCTCAATCCCGCTACCGATGCTCTCTTTCTCGAAGGGGCGGAGTCACCGTATGTCAACATCCTCGCCGTACGCGCTGACGACAAGGATAACCCCCTTCTTCTCAAGCTAGCCGAGGCCTTGATCAGTGTTGACGTACGAGACTTTATCATAGAAACGTACGATGGTTCCATTGTACCCGTGTTCTAGTGCAAAAAACGAGGGGCCTCAAGGCCCCTCCATCTAGCTTAGAATTCTTGCGCCGTAGGGTTCAAGTAGAACCTCACCCAAGGCAAACTTCTCGTCTGTTAGTAAATCTCGGACCTGTTTCGGCACAGCCACAGGCCAGGCAACCACTGTCAAGTCAACGCTTTGTGGTTTGGCTTGATTATTTAGGAGGACAAGAACCTGTTCTCCCTCGTTGAAACGCACGAACCCGTAGATGTTAGTCGCACTATCAGCCCACACTGTCTTACAGTGCCCTAAGCGCAATACGGGATGTTCTCTCCGCAAGGCTATGAGTCTGCGATACCAGGCTAATAGATCTTCGTTTTGCTCGTTAGGATCCCAAATCATACCACGCCGACAATCGGGATCGTTGAACCCTTCCATGCCTACCTCGTCGCCGTAGTAGATCATGGGCGCACCTTCATAGGTTAGTTGGAAGGCTACCGCCAAAGCCATTTTCTGTACATTACCCCCACAGGTAGTCAAGAATCTCTCGGTATCATGGGAGTCCAGGAGATTGAACATGCTTAGGTTTACGGCTTGCGTGTGGTTGACCTGAACCTTGGCCAGGCGATTAGCGAAAGCACGTGCACGAATCGTGTTCTTGGCAAAAAAGTCAAGGCATGCATACTGGAAGGAATAGTTCATTACAGAATCAAACTGGTCTCCTCGTACCCACTCGCTGGCTTCATGCCATAGTTCGCCCACAATTAGCGCATCAGGATTCTCTGACTTGACCGCCTCTCTAAACTCGCGCCAGAAGTGGTGATCGATCTCATTGGCGACGTCGAGACGCCAGCCATCGATACCAAACTCCCTCACCCAGTACCGGCCCACTTCTAGGAAATACTCTTTGACATCATCGTGACAGGTCATGAGTTTGGGCATAGTCGCGATCTGGTTGGCAAATGTCTCGTAGTTCGGCGGTTCCGTTTGTACCGGGAAGCTGTCAATGTTAAACCAATGCGCATAGGGCGAGTCTTCGCCATGTTCAAGTACGTCTTGGAATGCAAAGAAACCATAACCGCTGTGGTTAAATACGGCGTCAAAGACTACCTTGATGCCATTTTCATGGGCGAGTTCGATGAGCTTTCGTACTGTGTCCTCATCGCCAAAATGCGGATCAATCCGGTAATAGTCTACCGTATCATACTTGTGATTGCTTGGCGCCTCAAAAATCGGAGTGAAGTAAATCACATCAACTCCCAGATCGACAAGATGTCCGAAACGATGAATCACTCCCTGGAGATCGCCGCCCTTTTGACTCGTCACGGTTGGCTGCGCATCCCAAGGCTCCACGTTTGACGGATCGTTGGTCGGATCACCGTTGGCAAAGCGTTCAGGAAAGATCTGATAGACGACTGCGCCCTGCGCCCATTTTGGTGGCTCCCATAGATCCCGAATTGCTATGTAGGGGTAGTGAAACTGGGTGTTGGGCGGAACATCGTCGAAGAAACCCTTCTCGGTATAAAAAACCTGATTCTTCCCATCATCGAGCAAGAAGACATAACCGAAACGTTTAGTATCAAGCTTGAGATCTACCTGATAGAAGGAAAATAACTCATCCTCCGCCACAACCTCCATGGTGGCCACAAAGGGTTCCGAACCTCCGTAGCGGTCTTGGTAGAGCACACTGACTCTCTTCATATCGCCCTTCGCCGTGCGGAGCATGACTCGCAACGTGTCTTCTGACACTGGGTAGGCGTAGTTTCCGTGGGCTATATGATGCACTGCTTCCCTGAGCATGCAATTCCACTCCCTCTCTATTGCAAACGTTAGCACACTTTTCCTATTCGGAACGGACTTGCGTTTTCCTGCCCACAAAAGGTACAACGACACCGGCTTTTACATGCCACTTCTGATCACTGTTCCACCCCACCGCTGCCACAATCTGAGGCAAGGGTTTGAGAATCAATCCTCCCCCATAGGTCCAGTGAGTGAGGACCTGGCCTCCTGGCCCATAGATACTGGCAACAAGACCCGTCTCAACATAAGGTGTGCACCAGGGAGACAAAACATAACCCATTTCGCCACGGGCTTCAACCATAACGGTATGGTTCTTCACCTGCAAGGCCCCTTTGGTTGCAGAGAGGAAGCGACCCTGGGAAGAAGCCTTTTGGTAGCGCAATCCCCATTCGGGAACTTGGTTTGACTCGAAGCGGAGGTATGCATCCCAGGGATCGGCCGTTACGTCGACTTGAATGCTCCGCCCCATGTTCCACTGTAACCTCACATCGCCCACATCCGTTAAGCAATAGTCAAACTTGAGGTGCCTGGGACGTATTTCAAGACGCAGGTGGGGTTCAAGCCGCTCCATCCATAAAGTCTGCGACTGTAGACCTATTCCCCAGGATAGTATCTTGGAGGAAAGCCTCAATCGTACGTCATCCTTAGACATCTGTAGACGAACGCCGTCTCTTTCATAGTGCACGTCGAAGCTCGGCAAGTTGCCGGACCCCCGGGGTACACCAATGGTCCAGAGCCAGTTTCCTTGCCCGTAGGCCCCTTTGACAACTTCAGCACTCTCCCACCAACGCCATCCGTCTGCACTCCAGGCGCCATTCCAACCATGTGTAATGACGACTTTCTCGTATCGCATCGAGGCTTCTAGGCGTACGGACCCATGTCTCCCCCTAAGGGATGCCAGCTGTCGCTCCGCTGTAACATCGAGGAACCAAGGACCCGAACTCGTGATCAAACGCCAAGACAATCCGTCATCCCACAAAAGGACAGGCAAGAATAAATCCTCAGGGTCACTCGACTCGATTTCGGGGGCCCATACTATACTGTCGCTCAGAGGAAGACCAGTCCAGATCGGTTGTCCGGGATTGCTCACCGGGACTACTGCGTTTAGTCTTCCCTCCTTGGCAGACACCTCTCCTCTGCCATGCATACTGCGGATCTGCCCGCTGGGCATGATTAGGGGAGAAGTCGTATCCACTTGAATCGTCTGGATACCTCCGTGGTCAAACCAGCTCCTGTCAATGCGCACTATGCGATGGGCTATTGTACCTTGCCATAGCGCCCAAAGCTCTCCTTGACCTGACGGAGGGGGCAGAAGGGCCTGCAAGGTTCCATGCAGCTTGTGAACACCTGGGGGTAAGACTGGAATGCGAAGTGTAACTGTACCGTCGGGCGTCACCGTACTTACTAGTTGCCGCCCCTCCAGGAACCAAGCGGCTCCGTCAATATGGAGATAGTCATTCGACCGGAGGACAAGTTCGCCGCCAAAGCTGGGGCCTGTCAGATAAATTCGAAAGGTTCGCCGTTCACCGGTTTCCAAGCCAAGTGGTTCTTCGTCCCACCACAATTCACTTTGCGATTGTACGTCGAGTATCCCCGCGGCCTCCACAGGTGGAGAGTGACTCCATATCTCCTGACCATCGTAGAAGATTCGGTCTTCCGATTGCAGAAGAAACCACTGTCCAGACGGAAGAAATGTCCTTTCATCATCGCTCGTCTGTACCGAAACATGTTCGCTGTTTAAGGGCAAAATCCAGGTACCAGAGGCAAGCGGAAGGCCCAAGATACCTTGGGCCCCCTCTAGTACGAGTTCCATGTCCAGTCTATGTGTGCCTGGACCCAATGTCACCGGCTCCACATGTACTTCCATGGCATGAGACGAGTCCTGCGAACCATCGCCGCAGATGAGTTCTCCCTCTTCAACGATGGTCCCATCGCGGTCCAGAAATGCCAACCCACTTGAATTCTGCCCTCGCAAACACCATGATCCAATGGCGTCGATCCACAGATCGAAAGATTGGTATATGATCGATTTTGCGCTCGGCTCATCCACCACATGCCGAATAACCGGCTGCTCCGCCATGCAATGGCAGCTGAGCAATAGGACTAATCCGATGACCAACAGAGACGCTTTCATCGTTGTTGCCCTGACAAGTCAGAAAAGACTTCTACACGTCGCACCCATGATGGCAGGGGGACCTGCACACCCCGACTGCGGCCAGCCAGAACTACACCGCTTGTGATCTGACGTTTCTCACCAACTTGGTCAGATGCGTCATAAAGGTGGACTTCGCCTTCCCACAATCCATGCCTGAGTCCGTGGTTCTCCACTGTCAGCGTCAAAGCGTCTTCTTGCTGCACCCATGAAGAAACTGTCATGTTCGCTAGTTTGTTGACCGAAGTGGAGAGCAAGAACAATACCGCGAAACGCGTTTGGACTCCCACCTGCCTTGGTTTTACAAAAAGAACGGCGTAAAGATTGTCAAAACTATTATCGGTCAGCTCCACTCGGACTACGTCTTCCCCATTCGGATCCAGAGAGAGTGCGTCTGTATGCAACGTCAGAAAACCCGAGGCTCTATGTACTGCTTCTGGGTCTTCGAGAAAGACTACCCCTCCTGTCTCGCTCTGATCAAAGAGAGCAAGGGATAGCTGCATCTCAATGGGCTGATCCCCCCAATTCTGGCAGAGGACTTCAAAGGTTTGGCCCTCCGCCACTCCCACAGCTTCAACAATCACTGGCGAGACAGACACCATGGCCTGAGCATTGCCCCAAGGCAAGAAGAGTACGACCATGACGATGCCGATCCATTTCAACGCCCCTATCATAACGCAGCCACCACTGTGAACTCGACCTGGAAGGAATATGTACCAGGAACGTCTTCGTAGCTCCCTATGAACCGGAACGGGATATCCATGGATGTCCCATTAGGACCCGTGGGAGGTTGGCCTGCTCGAACCATGATGGGGTCCTGCGAAATCTCACCCCACCCTCCCAAACTTCCGACCTCCATGATACCCTGAAGTCCGCCCTCCACATCATAGCCTACCGCTTGTACTGAAAGCTCCCAGGTTACGTTTGACCACACAGTGATGTTGAGATCCTGATGATCCGACTGACCGGGTGCAACAGGATCAAACACCAGAAGATCCGGGCTGGATACGCTTAAGCCCGGCAAGACTTCAATTTGAAACGTTACCGTACCAGATGCTTGGGCTATGGTTGTCAAAGCAAGCAGCACCGTTACACAGAGAACTCCTACGAAGAAATGATTTCTGACCATTGATTTCCTCCTTCGGAGGATAGACCCTGAGTAGATTATATACTGCGCACACTTTTCTGTCAATTATATGTTTTCTGAGTTTTTTATAGAAAAAAGCAGGGTGCCTTCACCCTGCTTTCTTGACTATTTCCGAAGTGCTTCGACCTTATCGAGACGTTCCCACGGCAGATCAAGATCAAGTCGCCCGAAGTGACCGTAGGATGCTACCTGCCTATAAATCGGTCTCTGCAAATCCAAGTGTCGGATGATTGCCTGGGGCCTGAGGTCAAAGTTCTGGCGGATCAGTTCTTCGATTTCTGCATCAGGAATGACTCCTGTCCCAAATGTGTCCACAAACAGTGACAAAGGCTTGGCCACGCCAATGGCATAGGCTACCTGCAACTCCAGCCTTCTAGCTAGACCCGCTGCGACCACATTCTTGGCGACATAACGAGCTGCATACGAAGCGGAACGGTCAACTTTCGAGGGGTCCTTACCCGAAAAGGCTCCGCCACCATGTCTGCCAAAGCCACCATAGCTGTCCACAATAATCTTGCGGCCGGTAAGTCCGGCATCACCCAAAGGGCCTCCGACGACAAAACGACCCGTGGGATTGACCAACACCTTGGTCTGTTCCGTCCACAGCTCAGATGGAACGATGGGCTCAATGACGTTCTTGCGGATATCTGCGTAAATCGTCTCCTGATCAACCTCAGGATGGTGCTGCGCCGAGACTACGACATTGTCTAAGGATAGAGGCCGGTCATCTTCATCATAGATGATGGAAACCTGTGTCTTACCGTCGGGTCTCAAGTAAGGAATCAAACCGCTCTTACGCACATCGGCCAAGCGCTTGGCTAACCTGTGAGCCAAGGCGATGGGCATAGGCATATATTCTGGCGTCTCATCCGTCGCATACCCAAACATGATCCCTTGATCTCCTGCTCCCATGGACGAGGCCTCATCAGCGTCGCCGGAGCGACGTTCTACTGCCTCGTTTACGCCGAGCGCTATGTCTGGTGATTGCTCCTGAATGGACGTCAATACAGCACATGTGTCCGCGTCAAAGCCATATTTGGCACGATCATAACCAATATCACGTACCACCTCACGGACAATAGTGGGGATTTCCACATAACACTTGGTGCTGATCTCCCCTAGTATTAACACGAGCCCAGTCGAAATCGCGGTTTCACACGCTACGCGAGCTTGCGGATCTTGTTCTAGGATTGCATCAACGATCGCATCAGAGATTTGGTCACACACCTTGTCAGGATGTCCCTCTGTCACAGACTCTGATGTGAATAAGTACTTCCTTTTTTCCATTTCTACCACCCTTTCAAAAATAAATCCTCTCTCTGACGAGAGAGGATTCGAAAACGAATCAACCATCTCTCATCTCTCAAGTCTGCACTACTTGCAGTCTTGCTGGAATTAGCACCTTGTGAACAAACGAGTTCACCGGTTGCCGGGCTTCATAGGGCCAGTCCCTCCGCCACTCTGGATGAGTGTTCCCATATCTTGTTTTGAGAAAATTATCCTAGACGTTCACCTACTCAACCTTTACCCATTTATACGTGGGCATCAAATCTTGGGTGAACTGGCTCGCAGCCTGCCGGACGGCTGACTCTCTTACGTAAGAGATGTCGTTCTTATGTGGAGCCGGCGTATCCCAGAAACCGGGTCTATCGCCAACGCGATACCACCCAATAGTCTTTTTCGTCGTCGTTGAGCTTTCTCCTTCTGCCCTGAGTCTATGAATGACATTTCCAGAACGAGTATCCATCACGCGGCCGTTCAGTGTCACCATCACTCTAGTGTTCTGGTCAATACCCCACTCATAGCCTTTGACACCCTTTTCTTCTCGTTCCTTCGCCATGTAAGGCTGCATTTGCGTAATGGGGGCGTAGTAGGCCGATACCTCGCCCATAACCAAGGCGTCCACTCCGAGCATTTGACCAAGTCGTATAGCTTCATCCCGATTGGGTGATTGCCCCCTGAGCAGGCCTAGACGAACCAAGGCCCATTCCGCTTCTTCTGGGCTAATCACTCTGTAGTATGCGGAAAGATTACGTATGATTTGCTGCTCCAACTCGTGTGGAATCGCATAGTCGTCAGTAAAGTTGTCCAAGAACAACACTGCTACCGTATTACTGCCTCCAACACTGACCTTGGGGGGTATCTGCACCCTCTCATAGCTGGAACATCCAACAAGAAGCAATGCTACGAGTACCAATAACCCTAATTTGCGTTTCATTTCCTTCCCCCGTTTCACGGATGGTTGTGATTCTACTCTATTTTATTTCGCCAGTGAAAATGATTCCCCTACCAATTCAAGCCATTTATGCTAAAAGATTCTCAGAAAAACCCTTGCCATCATAACGCCACCTAAATGATGGTGTAGAAAAGAGGAAATAAGGTGGGAATACTAGAAATAAGCAGGGCCAGCGTTTTAACGTGGCGCAAGGAGGTACGCACATGCGTAATGAAATATACCTAGACAACAGCGCCACCACTCCAGTTGCTGAAGAGGTCGTGCAGGCTATGGAACCTTATTGGACGATCCAATACGGCAATCCCTCTTCACCGCATCTTCGGGGTGTAGCCGCAGAGAATACTCTAAACGCATGCCGAAAGCAAATTGGCGCATTCCTTCAGGTAGACCCGTCCTCCCTATACTTTACAGCCAGTGGTACCGAAGCCAATAATTTGGCTCTACAGGGTGTGGCGAACATCCCTTACTTTCTGCGCAACCCAGGTCATATCATCACAACACCGATCGAGCATCCATCGGTGCTTAAGGTCATCAACCACCTAGAAGAGCGAGGCTGGTCTGTTAGTTATCTGAAAGTCAATGAGTTCGGGCAAGTAGACGCAAACCAGTTGGCTACGCTCCTCAAGCCCGATACCAAGATCGTCAGTGTCATGCTTGTCAACAACGAACTGGGCAGCATAGCCCCAGTGCAGGAAATTGGTCGAATCATCGAGCAAGAGAACCGAGAGAGACAACACAAAATTGTGTTTCACGTTGATGCGGTGCAAGCCCTAGGCCATTTGCCCCTGAGAATACCTGAGCTTAAGGTTCACCTGTGCAGCTTTAGTGGCCACAAGATCTTTGGACCCAAGGGAATCGGCCTACTGTATGTGGATCGACAGGTTCCGCTGCGACCAATCCTCTTTGGCGGTGACCAAGAGAGTGGCCTGAGACCCGGGACGGAAAACCTTCCCGCCATCGTTGGGTTAACAAAGGCCGTCCAACTCGTTACAGAAAACCTAGAAGAGAATCTAAGACAGCTTCAGAATCTAAGGCAGGCGCTCATAGACGGAATCAACACCATTCCCAACTCCCGGATCAATAGTCCCCAAGAAGGCGCACCGCACCTGCTAAACGCAAGCTTTCCCGGCGTTCGAGGTGAAGTGCTTGTGCACTTCCTCGAGCAAAAGCGTATATTTGTAGCTATGGGGGCGGCCTGTTCATCGAAGAAAAAGGGGGTGTCCCACGTCTTGGAATCTATCGGTCTGCTGCAAGACGAACTCATGTCGGCCATACGCTTCAGTCTGGCACCGACCATCACCCTTGACCAGATTCAATACGTAGTTTATAGTCTTAAGGAAACAGTGGAAGAAATTCGCAACATTTGTGTTTAAGGAGATGCCTATGTATCCTTTACTCTTAGTGCGTTACGGCGAACTCAGCCTTAAGGGGCGGAATCGCAAAACCTTCGAGGATTTACTTTTGACCAATATGCGCTCTAGACTCGCTGATCTCCCTCACGGGCGTATCACAAAAACATTTGGGCGTATTTACCTAGAAACCAAGGGAAATTGGGCCGCTCTCGCCCAAAGACTTCAGGGAGTGTTCGGAATTGTCTCGGTGTCTCCTGTCTTGAAACGAGAGTTGGATCTGGACCAAATCAAGGAAGGTGCAGCGCTCGTCATCCAAGATACACCGGGACAGACGTTCAAAGTAGAGGCAAGACGACCGAATAAGGCCTTTCCTCTGACCTCACCAGAACTCTGTAACGCTCTGGGCGGTCATCTCTTGAGGAACTTCCCCCACCTAAAGGTGGATGTTCACAATCCCGATTTCGTGCTCAATGTGGAAATTCGCCAAGAAGGAGCCTTCTTGTACTCGCAAGTCATTCCTTGTTTGGGAGGATTACCAGCTGGCTCTTCGGGAAAAGGACTCTTGCTTTTGTCAGGTGGCATCGATAGTCCTGTAGCTGGGTTTTTGTCAATGAAGCGGGGCGTTACGATCGAAGGTCTACACTTTTACTCGTACCCATTTACATCAGAACGCTCCAAGGCTAAGGTTGTGGATCTAGCCACACGCCTGGCGGCCTACAATGCCAAGGGTTCCTTTAAGCTTTGGATAGCTTACTTTACCGAGATCCAAAAGGCCCTGCAGAAGACTTCGTATCCAACGCTTTCCATTACCCTTATGCGGCGTTTCATGCTGCGCATCGCCACACAGTTGGCCGAGCGTGAACAGGCATTAGCGCTGATTACCGGTGACAGTCTAGGACAAGTGGCGAGCCAAACCATGGAGAGCATCCATGTCATTAATGCAGTAACAACTACGCCAGTCTTTCGACCTCTTATTGGTATGGATAAACAAGAGATCATTGACGTTGCCTATAAGATAGGAACCTATGAGACGTCCATTCAACCGTATGACGATTGCTGTACGGTATTCGTTCCCAAGAATCCAGCCACAAGACCTCGTTTGGATCAAGTCTTAGAGGCCGAAAGAGAACTCGATGTGGAAGGATTGGTATCTGAAGCCATAGCAAAAACCGAACTTGTGCAACTAAAAGCTTAAAATTCCCTCAATTTTTCTACCTTTTTGCAGGAAAACTAATTCTTTTGACGAATGAGACATAAACTCAAAAGTAGGAGCGGTCATACATGCACAAGACTACCCCCGACTTGGAGACGTTGCTAGCAGAAATTGAGCGCCTCAGGCTGGAAAATGCGATTTTACGCAGAGCTGCGGGCATTCAGGTGTCCCCTGCGCCAAATTCGCAGCAACCCCAAGTAACGCACGATGAACGACAAGCGTTACTACGGAAGACCGTATAGGCTAAAGGCCCCTTTAAAGGGGCCTTTGCTGTTTTTTGAGATCCTTAACGATAGCAACCGATACCGAGAATCCGACCGATATTGGCCTCAGGGTCGACGATTACATCGAGGCTTCCATCAATAGCTGTAAGCAGAGTCGTAACTCCAGGTCCGTGACCAGCCAACAAACAATCGGAATGAACGATGACGCCTACTGAAATAGCTCCACGACGATAGCTCCGTCCGAAGCGATTGTCGGAATCCTCCAGAGCCACCAGATCACCAAATTTTAATTGGTCAATCCCCAGGGCTTTGATTTCTTCTTGGTCCGTTGTCGTAATATCATAGTCACCTGAAGCAGTAGACGGGCTACCGAGTCCAGATCCCATTAGCCTTGCTGGAATCTTTGCTGCAACCGGAACCACAAGCTTACCGCTTTCTTCTTTAATCTCCAGTTTACCCAAAAGATTAGGATCGAGGTTGCGAACGGTGATGCCCGGATAGTCTAAGAGTTGTAGTCCTTGTCCAAACGACTTCACGAGTACTTTGTCCTCGATTACCATTTTCTCCAGATCGTCATCGGCAAAGTCGATAATGACGTGTTCAATCCCGCCATGGGTTCCCGTCACAACGCCTTTTGCTCCTTTAGCATCGCCCGAGATGACAACCGCCTCATTACCGACACAGGCTAGTGTATTATAAGCCTGGTTCTTTAGGCTAGCACGTTCGTCTATGGTAGCCGCGGTCGAAACGCAAGGTTCTACATGGTCTCCAGCCCAACCGAACGCGGAGTGACCTACTTTCACATTGTAAGTGATTCCTCCAGTACCAGGCAGTACAAAGGGGACCCCTTCGCGATCTACCCTGTAGGCTCCTCTTTGTAAGGGAGGTGTAATCTGTCCCTGCACCGAGAGTTTAACGAGTTTTTCAACGTTTGTCCTCAACATCTTCAACGACCTCCTTGTTTTGTCTCTTAATCCTTATCATAACCCATAAACCGAGCACCGTTACACCAATACCGAGGGCATCAATGAGGACGTCGTTTACAGTCCCGGTGCGATGAAGCAATCGACTCTGATACTTCTCATCAGCCATAGCAACAATGAAGGCAAAGCCTCCCGCAAAAGGAAGAGCAACACGACGCAGTCCCTTCGTCCGGCGTGCTGCAAGATACACAATCAGTGTCAAGACTGCATACGCGACAACATGCACAGCCTTACGAGCCAGAAAAACAAGCTGCCTGAGTTCAGCAGCACTTAGGTGCGGAAGCCACCGTGCCAGTAGACTACTGGTGTAGCCTGCACTAGACGCATCCTGACCCGCAAACAAAAACATGGCTAGAACATAAACACCAACAATAGCCCATTGGATCAATATTGTAATTCCCCTTCCAATAGGGTGCCAACCTGTAATACTTCTATGCAAAGCGGGAAAAGAAGGAACGTCTTCGTTTTCGATATTCTACTGGCTCCACCTTGAGCTGGAAGTCTCCGTTCAAAATGCTTCGTGGATTGGTCTCCACCAACTCCCTCGCCCTAGACGCCCCCACGATCTCCACCAAGGCATCAAAGGCCTCTGGCAGGTTCAACCTCCTCCGATCGCTGCCGTGGCCATCGCTCGCCACCAGCTGCACCATATTCGAGGTCAGCATGATCTTTGCAGTCTCCTTAACAGCGGATCCAAAACGTCCCAAGATACTGCCGGAGTTCATCTGGACGAGGCATCCTTGGCGTAGCCATCCCAGAGCCAAATTGGGATTTTCCACAACGGATCCATAGCGTTCTGGGTGTGCAATAATAGGGGTAATCCCCTTGGTCTGCAGATTAAAGAGAACCTGTTCTGCATACATGGGAACTTGCTGGAGAGGAAACTCGATCAGACAAAACTTCCCTTGATCACCATAGGTGGGAATGTCCCTTGCCTCCATATCCATGATACCCATATCCATCAAGAGTTCTGCTCCTGGTACAATATCCACAGGGATCTGAGCGTTACGAAACTCGTTCTGTAACTCTTCGACTTTCTGCTTCACCAAAGACCACGTGGGGATCTCATAAAAGTGTGGAGTCGCAGCGATAGTAGTAATACCCCCCTCAGAAGCAAAACGGCCCATAGCCAGCGCCATCTCAAGGTCCGTTGCTCCATCATCAACACCAGGGAGAATATGGGTGTGTAAATCAATCATTCAGCTCGCTCCGCATCATCATAATAATAGTAATATTGATAGTTTCTCTGGTCCTGAGGACGCACTCCATTAAGAACAACTCCCAGTATTCTTGCGTTAGCTTGATCGAGGAGAGTCTTGGCATGGAGGGCTACGTCCCTAGGCACTTCATGGGCCCGAATCACGAGCACCGTGCCGTCAACCTTGTTCCCCATCACAGCCGCGTCTGTCACCGCAATGACCGGTGCTCCGTCAAAAATGACCATGTCATACTTCGCCTCAAGTTCTTCAACAACGCTATTCATAGCCTTGGACTGAAGAAGCTCGGCTGGGTTGGGCGGAACTGGACCTGATGGGATTACGTCCAAATTAGGCACCTGCTTAATGGAGATTACGGCCTCCTCCAGAGAGGCCATACCGGTAAGGTGTCCTGTCAAACCTGGAGAGTTAGGAATCGAGAAGATTCTGTGCAACACAGGTTTTCTCAGATCGCAACCGACCAACGCCACTCGTTGGCCCGATTGAGCCCAGGCCACGGCGAGATTAGACGACACAGTCGACTTTCCATCGCCAGGACCTACACTTGTGAGCAGAATGCTCTTAAGTTCCTTGTCCGGACTGGTAAATTGAAGATTCGTACGCAAAGTCCGAAACGCTTCACTGCCAACTGCCTTTGGGTCACCGTGGACGATGAGTGGGCGTTCTTTCTTCTGACTTTTCTTCCTAAACCTACGCACTAAACCCACCGCCCTTGTTCCTCTGGAATAGTTTTTTCTGACCACCATTACTATCAACTAGGTCAAAGTCTGGAATCTGACCAAGGACAGGGATCCCTAATAAGCGCTCCACATCGTCCTTTGTCTTCAATGTGTTATCTACGAACTCAGCAAGGAAGGCAATGCCTACACCTAAGAAGGTTCCTAAAACAACGCCGATGGCGATATTCAACATCTTACGCGGCTTAACAGGAAATTCCGGCAAGATAGCGTCATCAATGACGTGCACATCAGCGGTCTGCATCGCTTCCGAAATTCGAGCTTCCTCATACCTGGTCCGAAGTAGTATATACAGCTCTTCCGTTACCTTGGCATCACGGATCAGCCTGGCCAGTTCTAACTCGCGCGCAGGTAGAAAGTCAAGTTCTCTCTCCTGTGCTTCTATGAGCTGAACCAACGCTGCCTCTCGAGCACCGAGTCCCATGGTTTCAACCTCGAGGTCAATTAACGTGGCGTACAGTTGCCTGTGAACCGGGTTGAGGGACATTGTCTCTGTACCTATTACGCGTTCAACCTCTTCAGCAAGCTTGTTGGTGATATCCTCTTTTTCAGCAAGCAACGATACAATCGTTGGATGTCGATCTGTATACTTCTCTCTTGCACTCGACAGACGAATCTCTATATCCGCCAAACGTCTCTTATACTCGGTGACAAAGGTGTTCTGCCCAATGGAGGTTGACGAAATCAGCGTCTCGTCCTCTTTGGCCAAATTCTCCCTCACCTTAATCATCCGTTCGGCCATTTCCTCTTTAGTTATCCTAATCTCCGTTAAGAGAGCGTCCATCAGCCCCATTTGCTCAATCTTGGCAACGGTTTCTTCAGCTAAGGAAAAGACTCGTTCCTGCTCTTTGTACTCTTTGAGCTTCTCCTCAGCCCGCGTCAAGTTCTCTTGGGCCGCGGCTAACTGGGCCTCAATAAACACGCGCGCCGTTCTGCGATCTTCCTGTTGATACCTTCTGTTCCAATCCATGAACACGCTCGTAAGAGTATTTACGGTAATCTTTGCAAGTTCCGGATCCGGCGACTCCATGGAGATCTTGAGCACGTCACTACCCTGGACAGGTTGAATCGTAATCAGTTTCTCTAAGCTCTTGGCCGTGATCTCCTCGGACCCGACCTGCTCGACGACGCGTTCCAAGACCGTTCTACTCTTCATGATCTGTATATAGTTCTGCGCCGTGTTCCCACCTCCGCCAGCACCGGCAGCAAGACCCTCAAAGAACATTGATTGCATAGATGACCCTGATTCCCTAACCATCACCGTAGTGAAGGCCTCATAAATGGGGGTGGCTACAAAGCTGTAGATGGTGACAGCAAGGACGGTTACGATGAACACGATGGCCACAAGTGATTTCTTCTTAACAATGATCTCCCAATACTCTCGCAGATCCATTTCTTCCATTTCCAAGGTCGTCACCTCCTACCAACTGATAATGTTCAATAAGGCATTCTTAAATGTGCTAATCGTCCCAACGAACCCGAAGATCTTTGTCCAATCAGGTTTGCGGGTCTCAGGCACATAGACAATGTCACCAGCACGGAGGAGGGGATTCTCGCTAGCATCACCAGTGAAGAGCATCTTGTCTTTACCCATCGCCACAATTTCTGATCCTTCGAGAGACTCGTCACGATAAATACCTACGCTCTCCAAGGCCGCCCGTTCCAGGGGTCCGCCTGCCATGGCTAAGGCATCCAGGACCCGTCCTCCTGGAGGAAGACTGTATACGCCGGGACGTGCCACCATTCCGAGGACCAAAATTTGGTTCTTAGCAGCTGGCACGTAGATCACGTCGCCGCCCGCCAAGGGCAGATTGTTCTCGCTTTGGTCTGTGAGAAGGTCTGAGTACGTAAACTCCCATACCTGTTCTCCTTCCGCTTGTTGGCGCGTCACCACAATTCGTTCATCGCCGTGCACCGACTGAACTCCACCGGCCAAAGCCAGGATGTCCAGCAGACGCCCGTCTGAAGGCAGGTTGTAAGCACCACTACGTACCACATTACCAAACACTAAGACCATGCGGTAAGCCGGTGGAACCGAGATGATTTCTCCACCAACAAGGGGTTTGTTATCCTGCATACCTGTCCTCAGGTCCATGTTGAGAGTCTCTGTAATCACTCCATCATCCGTATTGCGAGTGACGGCGACTTTGGTTGGCTCTGCATTAGCCGTAAAGCCACCGGCACGACCGATGATATCCATGTACGTTTGACCCTTTGTGAAGACATAGTATCCGGGACTACGTACCTCACCCATGACTAGAACACTTCTATCGCTTCGGGGCACCATAATAATATCGCCGCCCTTAAGCGTTCTTTCCTGAGCCAGGAATCGGTCTTCCATCAACAGACTAAAATCAATAACCTCAATCTCTGGACCCGTTTCCATTTGTCTCGTTAGAGACACGTTTTCCTCATCCGCACTGGCGGTAAAGCCGCCAGCCAACATTATGGCATCGAGTAGACCATCGCCCGATCGGAATTGATAGTAACCGGGGCGCTGAACCTCACCTAGGACTATGACACCGCGATCAGCTGTTGGAACGATGATCACATCTCCACCCTGCAGAGGAAGATTCTCCGACAAGTAACGGTTGTCCATCAGTTCACTAAAATCAATGACGCTGATCTCCGTTCCCTCAGGCGTTTGACGGCTCAAGGATACCTCTTCCTGGAGAGCGTTAGCTGTGAGTCCACCTGCTAGTCCGATGGCATCTAAAATGCGATCGCCAGGTCGGAACTGGTGATAGCCTGGACTACGCACCTCACCAAGAACCAAGATCTGTCTCTTGCCTTCAGGCACATAGATTACATCGCCTGGTTCCACCTTTTCATTCTGTAAACCCAGACGTTCCAAGGCGCCTAAGTCAATCGTCTTAACTTCACCATCGCGGGTTAAAGTAAACTGCTCATCTGCACGTTCTGTAGCTCCGCCGGCCTGTGCCAAAAGGTCAAGCAGCCTTGTGTGTTCACGGACCGCATACGAACCTGGAGCGCGAACATATCCAAGCACCAGGGCGTTTTGGTAGCCGTCAGGCACAAAAATGAGATCGTCGGCGAACAAACGAGGGTTATCGCCCCCTGGTTGTCCTTTTAAACCTGGTTCTGCATTCACGACCATGATCTCTTGTTCAGAATCTCCCCTGCGAGTGATGGCCACCGTGGAAGCATCACCGGAGGGCAAAACTCCTCCCGCTCTAGCCAAAATATCAATCAAATGTGCTTCACTATGTAGAGTATAAATGCCAGGGCTACGAACTGCACCCAGGACCATAACCTGCTGTTTCTTCGGTACAAAGACCACGTCATTTGGCCGAATCGTGACAGGTTTGCTGCGACCGGCCATGAAGTCCTGTACATTGACCACCTGTTCAACCGGATCACCGTCTGTTTGGCTAGTGATCACGACACGTTCCAGATCTGCAGAGTCCAAAGCACCTCCAGCTAAGGCGAGCAAATCTAAGATATCAAGGCCACTGCCCAAATCATAACTGGTTGGAACACGAACATCGCCGAAAATGGTTGCTCGACCTGAAGCGGGGACAAAAATCAAGTCACCACTTGAGATCAAAGGATTATCAGCCAAGCTTCCTGCTTCAACAAACTGATTCAGGGCGACCTGCATGACTTCAGTCTCTTCTCGTCCGAGTTCATCGTGCACATAACGAGTGATAGTGACACGACTCAAATCGGCCGTACGGTTCGGACCTCCGGCCAAAGCTAGAACATCCATAAGCCTGGAGCCTGCTCTCAGTTGATAGTATCCGGTGGAGCGAACTTCACCGAGCACCTGTACCTGAAGTGTACGAAACTGACTAACAATGATCGTAACCTGCGGTTCAACAACGAAGTCCGTCAAGATCTCCTGCAGTTCCGCGGTCAGTTGGCGTGGCGTTTTGTCAACAGCCCAGTGATCGCCTACTAAGGGGAAGGTAATATAGCCATCTGGGCGAACGGCCACTTCTGTCGTGAGATCGGAGTGACCCCAGACAGAAATTCGCAAAACGTCACCTACGCCAAGCAGGTACTCACTTGCACCCACTGGGACACTTCCCATGAGAATTGCGACGAATAGCATGCTTACCACTATGCCTGTCCATAACCTTTTCATCCTACTTCGACACCTCAGATCAATAAATGATAGCATTTCACCAGTCTACACATAAGAAGAACCGTGGAACCTTACGGACCGCGGTTCTCAAACTCACCTTATTTAGAACTCTAGTTGCCAAGTGCGGGTCTAAAGTAGAAGCCTAACACCGGCATTGCCCTTGTCGTCTCAACATAAAACTGGGTATTGGCTTCGATCTGTACGTCTTTGCCCCGGACAAAGTAACCGCCGACAAGACCCACCGGACCGAGCAGGATAATGCCGGCCATACTAGCCCCTGCAGCAAGTTCTAAAGACCTGTTTCGCTCGGTGGCCGTTTCGTCGACCTTAAGCGGTATCTGTGTACCGTCGAGTGACGACACCCTGCCGAAGTCCAACACCACTCTTCCGTCTTTGCCTAGACGAGCAGCAGCAGTAACCTCTGTCACCGTGGCCACTCCAGTGGTACCTACAGGTATCACGACGCGACCTCCGATCATGACGTCCTCTACCACCTTATAGACTACAGTATCCCCAACCTGGGCCTGACCGGAGTTCACCGTGCTGGTCAGTGCTACCTTCACAAGAGTCTGTGGCGGCAAGGACACCTGCTGCACATCCAGTTTGGTGGTTCCCCACACGTCAAGCATAAGTCGCTCCGCACGCTTGGAGATGTTTCCAGGTTGACCTGTACCATATAATACGAGTTCAAGATTGTCCAACCGCTCAATCATGGGTTTCTCTCCACTCAGGGTGGCTGAGAATCCCCATTCGGCTAAATTCAGCAAGAGCTGCAATCCGCCATCACCATCAGAGTCTTGAAGGAAGGTGAGAACACGATCGATGCGCATGAGAACTGCGCCTTCCTGGACCGTGCCATAGATATCCATTTCCACCTTTTCAATGCGCTCCAAGAGCGAACCTTCCTGGGCTTGACCATAAAGCATTTCTTCTACTATGACCAAAGAACCCAGAGGCGTCACGTTCGCGAAAACCGAAGGTGAGACCACAGGGGGGATAAGGGATAGTACCAACGTTAAGGCTAAAACTAGAGCAATTCTTTTTCTCATTATTCATCCCTCCAAAGTTAGAACTTTATCGAAAAGGCCGCTTCCGCTTCGGTTCCAGATTCCATGTTGGTGAAGTCAATGAACCTGTAGTTTAGGCGCAAAGAACTGTCGTTTTTAAAGTCATAACTAAGACCAAGTTCAGCCGCACTAGCACTCATAGCTAATTCCTCATCAGGCAATGAATTTCCTTCTAGTTTGAGAGAATTCCTCCACTCCTGCGTCATCCCCAAATGTACTTGTCCTCTGTTGATGGGAACGACGACTCCGACTGAGGTAACAAGGGGTGCAGCTGGGTCTTCGAGCTGCAGATTCTCTCCAAGCTTCACACCTTGGCGATAGCCTGCACTCAATGTAAACAGATCGGACCAGTCCCACGTCAGATCCACGGATGTACTGGCCGTTCTGGGCACCAAGGAATCACGGTCGACTCCAAGATCAACAGCTGTCTGTAACGATACGTCTCCCAGTCGCATGGAGACTCCGTAGCCAGCTGTACCTTCGACTGTCTCTTCGTCAGGATCCGAACGATCGAGAACAGATACAGGGTTCGTCGTTCCTGGGCGCAAGGCTCCACTCACTTCAACTCCGCCAATCTGGATCGGAAGAGACGTTTCGGCCACCGACTCATCGGCGCGAAAACTCGAAGCAGGCGGTAAGAAACGTGTCGATGAATACTGCCCAGTCCAGAGATTACGAGGACTGATAGGCTCTGGGACGATTTCAGCCACAACGGTTTGTGGTGGAGTGACAGGTTCAAACAGTTCAGCATCTAGAGCGTCTTGTTCGGCATTACGGCGCGCCGCCGCGAGAACCTGCTCAGAGTATAAGAGTTTACGCTCTGTGAATAAACCACCTTGCGGTGCAGAGAGACTCTGGGCGTGGAGCAGCTGAAAGTCCTGGATCGCATAACCCAAGATTTCTAGCTCCTCACTGAACTCTAAGACCAATCGATACAAGAGTTCAACTTGGCTGGCCGTTAGAGCCTTCTCGGGGGCGACCCTTTGGTTGTAACTGAATATCATGCTGTCCAAGTACACATTTTGACTGACACCAAACCGGCGAGATTGCATGTGGTCCTCACCGCCTAAGTGCTGTAACAAACGTGCCAGTAACAGTGCTGTCTGGTTACGATTTGGCTGGGAGGAGGTATCAAACCCTGGGATGTCGCGGTCTTGCCCCAGTTCGGCAATGGCCGAATAGGCCCAGTCCAGGGTACGCGCGGATGCACTAGAGGGAGAGTTGGATGAAGCCACACCAGACGCGACAAGAAAAATGATACAGATGAATGCAAAAAACTGCGTCGTTCGCTTCACGAGCTCTCACCCCTTTCGATAGTGCTATTATATCATACCGTATTTCTCCAAGACCAACGTTAAACCCTCCCCTTGCTATATTCCCAATAGATGACATCAAGCTAGGGTCAACGGGCCAAGTAACGCTCCGCCAAAATTACTGCTACGTAGTCATCATAGGGTTCGGGAGGTACTTGCATTGTCGTGGGCAAAAGACGCCGCCACCCCTTTGGTTTGTGGTGAATCCAATACCTTCCCCTAGCCTCTTCACTGGTGGATCGTTCGTCAACAGTCTCAACATTGACGTCAGGTAGCGCTCCTCGAATCTCGGCCAAGAACTCCCCAGACCCAGTCCCATCACCGAGCACAATACTCTCAACATCATATTCGTCTAGTAGACGAATCACCACATCCAAGAACTCTCTGCGGGAGACAACACGCTGAGTCAGAACCTCTTCCTTAGAAACAACAGCAATCCCGCACTTTTCTCTCCCAGGATCTACCCCTAAAACGACCATTACAACACCTCGCCATTCACCCACAATTTTCGCTATTTGCTCCTACCTTCTGAGGGTAAAAAAAGGTCCTCCGTGAGGAGGACCTTTGAGTCATACTCTTACTTCTTAGAACTTCACGGTCAGACCAGCATTGTAGCCAAACGCGTTAGCTGCAGGTGTCGAGAAGGTCTGTTTTACGCTACCACCAAGTGTGAGTTTAACATTATCGGTGAAGGCGTATCCGACATCCACCTTGTGGGTGAGTGTCGAAGGCTTTGTTTCTGCTGGTTGCGTTGTCATCACGAAGTCGGCCTTGTAGTCAAGATCCACTTTCGCTCCGCTCCAGTTTACTCCGTAGCCTACGTTTGCACCGATTTGAACTTGGTCTTCGGTACCAATGTGATCGATATTTCTCCATGTCTTGGCAGCATCATCATCGAGAATATTCTTCACATAAGCAACGCTCGCGCCGTAGCGAGGACCAACTTTTTGGTCTTCAGCAATGGCCAATTTTGCCATGGCATGATGTCTGAAAGTAGCATCAGCGTCGCCTGTCTTGTTAGCAATATACTGTGCAGACAGTGTGATGGGTGCAAAGAACTCATCATACGTTGCGGAAGCATTTGCTTTGAATGCGAGAACGGTATCAGTGTCATTGGTTGTCGTAGCCGCGGCTGTTGTAGCCTCGTGAGTTCCACCTTCGTAGTAAGCGCGTCCTTCGAACTCAACACCAAATCCCAATAGGTCCAGTTCTACCTTAGCTCCGCCTTCAACTCCAAATTTTCTTTCGGCGTCTACGAGCTGATTTGCTACCCTGTAGCCGTCTCCTTGGTAAATGAACTTACCATCAATCGTTACAGGTTCGAACGTCGTCTTAGCTGTCACAACACCAAGATAGTCGTTTTCGACTGCATCGTTGAAGTCTTTGACAACGTCAGCCGAGTACTCAACACCTACGACAGTACCGAAAAGGCCGATACCAGCTACGTAATTGTCGAACATCTGTCCGGTTGGCTTCTGAAGAGCACCAGTGAGTCTCACGCCGATTTCAGGCATGAACTTGTATTGAAGTGCTGCTGCAGCCTGCATTGGATCATTACCTTTAACAGTAACCTGACCAGCAAAGAGGTCGAGTGTCAAGTCATCGATGATGTTAACCTTGGCAAGACCAGCAAACTGATAGTCCTTAGATGCCAGGACATAACGGTTGGCAAATGGTGCAAGGTTAGCCTTTGGCATCTTACCGAGAACAACTTTGCTTACAGGCGTAGTCGAAGTAACTTCCACGCGGTAGTCTGTCAGTTTATTACCAGCCAACGTCCCGGGAGTAAGATTGTATCCCAGAATCGCCTTCACATCTGTGGCCTCAGAGGCCTTGATGTTAAGGTTAAGGGTTCCAGTTTGTGTGAAGACGTATTCGTTCGTTGTAGCTCCAGAAGGCTTCTTATATTCAGCCTTCATGGTTAGGTCACCAGACAATTTTGGTGCCTTCTCAAGAACGGCAACAGTAGACTTCAAGCCTGCTACGTCATCTTTCAATGTTGCTACATCTGTGTCGATCTCATCTACCCATTCAACTAGGCCAACGATGAGGTCTCTGTTCTCTTGAACTTGGCGATCAAGTTCTTGAACTTGTTTGCGGATGAGAGCTTCAGCGATGAGTTCAACATCGGCTCTGGTGAGTTCTGGAGTGGTGGAAACAACTCTCTCCACGATGGTGGTTTCTTTAACGCCGCTAGCTACATCCAAAAGGCTCTCTTGGACTCTGGCAGCAATCAAAGCTTCAATTTCATCCATGGAAGGTTGCTCTACACCAGCAACTCCTTGCTCTTCGATTCTGTTCATGTCATAGCGAATGCCATCAATCAAACCGAGCATTCTGGCTTCGAGATAAGCCATGTCGCCTTCGAGTGCATCGATAGCGATTTCGTTGGCACGAACGCGAGCAGGTGTTTCTTCATCAAGAACAGTCTCAACCACTCTTGTTTCTACTACTGGTTTGCCAGCAGCAGCCATTTGAGCTTCGATTTCAGCCATGAGTTCAGCCTTAATCTTGTCAAGCTCTGGAAGTAGGTTGTTGTTAGCAATTTGACTCTCGAGACGATTCAATGCTCTGGCAAATACCATAGCAGCTTCGTAACGAGTCATCATTCTTGCTCCGCCATACGTTCCATCAGGATATCCTTCGATTAGACCAGCAGCTGCCAATTCTGCTACGGAATCATAGGCCCAGTGATCTGCAGGAACATCTGCAAATGGGCTGGCGAATGCTGTGGTTGCTGCACTAGCCATCAATACGAGGACTAGTACTAAAGCAAGTCTCTTTTTCATGTTCATTTTCCCCCTTGGTTTAGGTTGGTTTTTCATCTTTCAAGTGTATGTTGATGAAAACTCCCTTGCCAGCTCTGGGTTGAGTCTCCTTGTTCCCTCAGCTTCAAGCATAACAAGAGTGCGTTCACCCCTCAGTATCTTCAGTCAACGGAAACCGCGGGCACCTCCTTTCTGACCGTCTTAACTTGTAAGATACTGAAAATGATACCTATTAAAGGATCATTCTCCACCAATATGCCAATTCCTGCCTAGAAATGGCACTATTAGTAGATTTTTCTTCGGAAGGATAGCCCTTCCTTAGTATAGTTTAGCACAGAACAAGGATGATTGCGATACAAAAATTCCATATCCAGTGAAAAATTCCTGCTAAAGGGTCTTTGGCATTACCTGGAATTCTGTGGAACAAGATCCAGATACAGTTCGACCGGTGTTTGGGAACGCCAGGTATCCTTAGCAACGACGAGGCGCACTTCTACAGGCTCTGTGATCTCCCGCGACGCAATAATAGCGTTCCGGAAGTCATCACCGGGAAGCAAAACAGCTCCGCTTCGTTCTCTACTCATAGCCATACCTGCATTCAAAGCGGCTCCGTTAGCTTCATAGAGGACCTGCAAAACTACGAGATCGATGTCAACCCCGCCGGTGGGGTCCCACAAGCTCGATGCCAAAACCGTATCTTGAGAAAACACCATCTGATCAGGGTAACTCTCCAAGTAAACTAATACGGGTACGCCAGGAATGCTGTTTCCTTGACTGACTGCTCGAACAATGACATCGCTGGAGGCTAGGAGCACATCTTCAACCACAAAATCCAACACACCGGCTTGAAGAAAAATCGCCCGATACTCATCAGATTCCGTAGCTCTGGCACTGCGTCTATAGGCTTCAGCATCAACTTCCTGCATAAAGCGTTCGAGATGAGCACGAACCTCCTCACGTCCCTGCCCTTTGCTCACTACCGTCGTCAAAATCACTTCGCTGGCGTTAAAGGCAATATCCGCCGTTCTCATCTGCCCAAAGGCTGTTTCAACGACGTCATAACGTTCAAGAAGTTGGCTGGCAGCCGCTTCGAGTTCCACTACTTCATTTTCCAAGGCTTTCGCTTGTTCCCTAAGGGCCACAACACTGGCCTCAGCGTCCGCCAAGTCAAGTAGGATCTGCTTATAACTCGCTTCGGCCTGTCTGAGCTCTTCTTGAGCTGTGTCTCTCTGTCCTCGCATCAGCACATAATCTCGCTGCAACCCACGCAGTTCATCTTGGATCGCCTTCATATTAAAAAGAGCCGTACGTACATCTTGCGAAGCAATAGACAAGACTCCAATGGACGCGGCTGAAATCAGGACACCGGTGACAATCGTCACCAATATACTTGTATGTTTAGGGCGCAGACCAAAAAGCGTCAGCTTCTTACGACCGACGTGCATACCCAAGCGATCACCAATATATGCGATCGCCCCACCTACAATAACCAGGGTAAAGATCAGGACTACGCCATACATGGTCTGCCCACCTTCTTTCGTTAAAGCGAAAAGTTCTCCCCAAGATAGTACTGTCGAGCCAGTGCGTTTTGGGCGAGTTCTTCCGTCGAGCCTGAAACCAGAACCTTACCTAAATGCATGATATAAGCGCGGTCGGTAATGCGTAGTGTTTCCCGAACATTATGATCCGTAATAATGATGCCTAAGTTCTTCGAACGCAAACGAGCGACAATACTCTGAATCTCCCCCACCGCAATAGGATCCACTCCCGCAAAGGGCTCATCCAAAAACAAAAATGCGGGATCCAGGGCCAACGCTCTAGCAATTTCGGTGCGGCGACGCTCTCCTCCTGAAAGTTGGTGACCGTTTTGATACCGCACTTCACCTAAGTTGAACTCGTCAATCAGGTTCGCTAGACGGGCTTCCCTGTCCTCCCTAGACAACTCTCTGCGCAATTGCAGAACTCCCCGCAAATTCTCTTCTACTGTCAGCTTACGGAAAACCGATGGTTCCTGGGGCAAATAGCCCAAACCTAAACGGGTGCGTTTGTACATCGGTACGTTTGTAATGTCTCGACCATCAAGGAAAATGCTTCCACTATCTGCTTTTCCAAGGCCCACAATCAAGCCGAATGTTGTTGTCTTTCCGGCACCATTTGGCCCTAAGAGACCTATAATCTCACCACGACGAGCTTCAAAATCAACGTTTTGCACCACCGTGCGTTTGCCATAGGTCTTCACAAGCTGTCTAGCCACTAGTTGATCCATCGTCATCACACCTAGCCATCTTTACCACCAAATCGGCAGCTCGGTCCACAGAACCGGGTTCGCCCAGTTCGTATTCCAAGTTGGAGAACTCAGCCAGCATCGCCTGCCGTGCGTCCTCGTCGTAGAGCAACCGTTCCACCGTCTCTGCCATCTTGCTGTGGTCAAAGCCTTTCTGAATAAACTCTGGTATAACACTCTTTCGCAAGATGTTGTTCGTTATTGTCATATGGGGCTTACGATCAGCAAGTTTATCAAAGAAATATGTGCTATGGGGAACTCGATAGACCGCAACCGATGGTATACCCAAGAGAGAAGCCTCCAAAGAACCTGTGCCAATGGATGTAACCGCCACATCCGCCGCGCGCAAGACGCGATAGGTGTCTCTCTCCAATCGTACTGCGCCAGCCTGGCACTTCTTGACGATCTCCTCTACCAGCGTACTGCGTATCGTCGAGGCAACGGATACAATAATCTCAATATCATCGTGCTTCTGCGCCATTGTGCTAAGGGCCTTGAGCACACAGGGAAGCCCACTCTTTACTTCCACCGCACGGGCACCTGGCAAGACCGCAATAATCTTTTTACGCTCCGTGTCAATGCCAAGCTTCTCCCTAGCTGCGGCGGGCGTCAGAGAAAAGTCGGTGAGATCCATCAGGGGATGTCCCACAAACTCACAATCAATACCGGCCTTTTCACATTGTGCCGTCTCAAAGCGACTGATACTTGCCACTTTATTCACAATTGTAGGGAAATGACTAGCCCTAACATTACCTAACCCACGGCTGAGCGGTGTGTAATAGTACAATACAGGAATACCCTTTGCTTTTGCTACCTCCAAAAGCTTGTAGCCAAAGAGCGGCAAACCAATTTGCAGGACTAAAGACGGTTCCTCTCTATCCATCGCATCTACTACCAACTTCATCATACGCTTGACGACAGGGGAGCTTCGCATGGACTGGAAGATCCCAAGACTAACCTGTTCCGAAATGTCATAAAGCAGGCGAACCCCGGCGTCATTCATCAAGGGACCACCTACTCCAAAAATTGTGGCTTGGGGGCATTTTTCCAGCACCTTACTGGCCAAAGCCGATCCAAACCGATCACTTGTGTTATCTCCACCAAGCAGCATGATTCTGTTCATAGCCTAGTCGTCCTCCCTGGGTACTAGAGCAAACGTCAAGTTTCCCTCCGCAACAACCTTATCATCAACGCGAGCTTCCGCTGCGATCTTAACTACACCAGCCCGTGCAGCTTGCACGGTCGCGGTAATAACCAACTGGTCTCCAGGTTTGACAACTTCACGAAACCTGACTTTTTCAATAGCAGCAAACAGAGGAAGGGTGTTTCCTTCAGGCTCAACTTCCGCTGCCAAACCTCCGACTTGAGCCATGGCCTCTACGATCATCACCCCTGGCATCACCGGCGTCTGTGGATAATGACCTTGGAAAAAGGGTTCATTGATTGTGACATTCTTGATCGCCACAACTCTTCGTCCCACTTCCCGCTCCAAAACCCGGTCGACCATCAAGAACGGATACCGGTGGGGTAATAGTGCCTGAATCTCATCAATGGAGAGCATGACCTCACTCCTTCTGCCAAAAAGCCCTACTTCCGCTACTACAGTTTTCGGCACGGTTTCTCCATTTCCTCCTTTAGCACACCAAACACCAATTTATGTGACTAAGAGTCTTTTGTAGAGTCGGGCAATCTCCGATTGGGGATCAGCGAAGATCTCCTTCGGCACCCCTTCTTCCACGACCTGACCCTTGTCCATAAAGACGATACGTTCCGCCACTCGGAGGGCAAAGGAGACTTCATGCGTTACGATGAGCATCGTCGTTGCCGTCGTTCTCACCAACTCCTCCATAACTTCCAGTACCTCGCTGACCAAGATTGGATCAAGGGAGGCTGTGGGTTCGTCCCACAACATGATTTCGGGATTGGTTACAAGAGCCCTGGCAATTCCCACTCGTTGCTGCTGCCCTCCGCTGAGCTCATGAGGACGCCGTTGCTCGGCTCCCTTGAGACCTACCTTATCAAGGACAACGCGCCCCCTCGAGCGGGCTTCCTCCAGATCCATACCTCCTAGGACCAGGTGAAACATCACATTTTCCAACACGGTCAAACGGCCTATCAGGTTAAACTGTTGAAAAACGAAGCCCACATTGCGTCGAAATTCCTGGAGTTCCCCACTGTCCAGGGCCATGATATCTTGACCTTTAACGAGTATAGTACCAGAATCGGGTTCTGTCAGACGATTGACACAGCGAATAAGCGTTGACTTTCCGCAGCCCGAAGGACCCATAATGACAACAGTCTCTCCCCTGCTGACCGTCAAGTCTACCCCGTCTAGGGCTACTAATTTTCCATACGACTTGCGCAAGTCCCTAATTTCGAGCATTTTCTATTCCCCTTTAGAACTGCTGTCTGAAACGATTCAATAGATTAAGCAATCCGGGCCGGCTCGGAGGAATCACGATTTCCCGCATGATTTGAACATTCGATAGACCCAAAGACTGACCGGCCATAAGTTCCATACTGTGCACGGGGCTAAAGCGTTCAGCAAAGACAACAATGAGTCCGCCAAGGGCAAAACCCAAGAACACCACAAACGGAAGGCTCACAAAGGGGATCTGGGATCGCGACAGATAGTAAACACTCGTCAAGATCAAACTTCCCAGAACACCGCCGAGCACAAGGAGAGGATTGAACAAGCGTGCCCAGCGCCTCTTGTTTGGTCGATCATTGGCGCGAAGAAACTTTAGTGTGCTAAAGACCGTAGCATGGTCCAACACCAGCACAATCATGGTGAAAATGATCGACAGCATCCCGGCTACAATGGAACGAACTTCTTTTAGGATTCGGAAGACTTCACCCCTGGCGTCGGGCGTTACCATCCCCACTGACGTTGAGTACGTGTGCATATAGGGATTCTCTAACTCCTCTCGAAAGAGGCTTTCCAGGGCCTTTTCGTCGACATGTTGCCCTTCAATGAGCAACTGTACCCGCTCGCCGGGAATCACTTGTCCTCCCAAATACGTATTTATTAGACGGATCGACTGGCCTATTTCAGCGTCATTGAGATTTGGGAGCGTGTCTCGTACAAATCCAATTTGCTCCATAATGGCCGCAACATCAATCTCCTGCACATTGCTGATTTGCGCGCTGATGCCCGCAAGACTCTCCCGCATCTCCTCAATGTCCAGGTTCTGCAACGAATCCAAGGACTCTTCTCCCGTATGGATCACGCCTTGAGCCAGCGTCTGGAAGAGCCCATTAAGGAGTAGGGTGACCAAGAACTGCTCCCCAGAAGACTTGGCATCTCCGTTTGTGATGCCTTCGTTGAGCTGACGCATTTGTACCTGCAAGACTTCAAGTTGCATCAGGGCCTCTTGGAATGTTGTCAAGACCCCTTCAGCATTATTCACAGCCGTACTGGCTTGTACTGACAGTTCTTCAAGTTCAGCCAGCAAGCGGAGGCTCTCATCCACAGCGTACGCTAAGCGATAGCGCTCATTTTCGATCTCTACATCAGCCACGAACTCTCCTCGTTCCCCAGGACCCAGGTAGCGGTAACCCGCTTGTACAATGGTATCCATGGATTGCACAGGTGATCCTTCCACAATCATTCCTTCAACATGGTCCCCATAGATGCCCGTGACTTCAATGAGTAAATCATCCTCTAAGATAATGAGTTCACCAACCCCAAGATTTACCTGAGGATCTGGAACCAGACGCACCTGTGAGGCGTAGCTGCCCAAGAAGTCACGCATTTCCACCAGGGCCTTTAGGAACGCATCCAAATCCTCTCCGTATTGCGCGGACGTAACGTTCTTGTACTCGCTTTGTCCTGGAGAACTGTGGGAATGCAAAATGGCCAGAGCCTGCTCGCCCACCTCTTGGGTGTCAACTTCAAAACCCATGGGAAAGCGCAGTTCGAGGATCTGGTATTTCTGTAAGATGTCTTCTACTTTTCGGGTTATGTCGGCACTTCCATCTTCTTCTGCAAGCACAACAACCAGGTTAACCCCGTCTTTAACGACAAATCGGACGCCGCTTAGCGCTTCGATTTGCTCCATCAAGTCCTCTCTTACGGCAGGATGAACTCCACGAATCAGGACACTTGGTTCTACCATTAAAGTATACCCGTTTATACCTGGAACCGCGCCAAAGTAGGAGGTTATTCCCTCTAGAACCTCCTTAGTGCGATGTGTTTCTGGAAACCCAAAAAAGAAGTTGGCTTGTCCGGCAATGGTGAGCGTTTGATTAAGTTTATACCCCGGAAACGACTGCTCACCAATGCGTTCGAGTTCTCTTAAGGCCGTTTCCTTCGCTTCTTCACGAATATGCAAGATCACGTCGTATTCACCGTATTCTCCGATCATACCATCGAGGGTATCACCAAAATAGGTGTCAATGGCCCAGGCAACGCCCTGAGCGAAAACGGCACCTATGATTACGGTCAATACCAGTAAGATTATGAGGTCTTTATAAAAACCGTCTCGAAAAAAAACGAGCATTACCCTGCCTCCTCGTCTAGCGGTTTCATTATAACATGCCTCTAGCTGGGGTTTAAGTGGTAAAGCCCGTTAATATTGTCATTTATTACTGTTCGCCATTTTCTTCATCTGTGAACTCACCCTGAAAAGAACCAAAGAACTGTAGTTCACTTTTTTCCAGGAGCATCAAGAATCGTTCACCCTCCAAGACACCGTCAGAGAAAACAACTCGCACATTTCCAGTAAAGAGAGCCTCATCGGTCTCTTCGTCGTAATCGAGATGATCCGCGTACACGGTTGCATCCTCGGTGGTAACAACCACACGGCCCTCAGCCTTCAAGTTTTTATCTTCACCGAAATACTCCACTTGGTCAGCTGTAAGTTCAAAGTCATCTTGCGTTAGTCTGGCATCCACAGTGAATAATAGATAGTTGTCATCGGTGCGCCATTCCATGGTCTTTCCGGTAATCTCCACGTCTTCAAGTTTTACAGTAATCAAGGCTCCGCCGATCTCCCGCACATCGGCAGAAAATACTCCTGCCTCACGATCGTACCGGCCTGCTGCGACGTCTGTTGGGACTCCAGTAATCTCCAAGGTGCCAACCTGACTTTGCGCCAAAGCAAAGCGTCCAGATGTCACCAATAGGGCCACAACCACCATCAGAGTGACTATTTTTCTATTCACTTTCACCGACCTCCTCTTCTAGAACCAAACTTCCGAAAAATTCCATACGTTCTTGATCCAAGTCATAAACCGCACTCTCTACTCTCCACAGCATAGAGCCATCGCGAATGCGTACATCGTCTTTGAGGTAAAGCAAGTTCTCCTGTGCTTTCAAAAGCATCTCTGCTGCGTCGATTTCAAGACCCTGCCAACGGATGAAGACCGATTCAGGAGATGTCAGAGTCTCTTCGGACCCCGCCCAGATCAAGAGATCACTTTCCAGATAAAACGTCTCATCTTCGTCTCGAACAACTGCGTCATGCAGGTACAGAATGTCCGGTTTCCTTTCCCAAACTGCCCTTTGAGCATCAATGAACAAGTAGGGCTCATCATCCTGGAACATGATAATCTCATCCATATCATTGAGGGTGACAGATTCCCCTGCCTGCAACACCGATTGTGCCCATATCTCCCACTGTCGCGCTCCGTCCTTGCGTCCGACAAGCCTTGACTCAAGCAGTTGCACGCTCGGTGGTACACTCACCGGTGGCGGTGGAGGTTCCGCGAAGAAATGGAAGATGAGGTAGACTGCTATAGCCAATACCACTAGGGCGATGATGATTATTTTCGCCTTAGATCTCACCTCGCTCACTCCTTAACGCCAACAATGTCGGCTACTTCTTCAAAGTCAAAGAGGCTGAGGCCACCTTCAGAATCCCAACCAATGGGTAGAGTTGGAAAGGCGTTGATCGTAAACTGCAGCGCCACTCTCTTTTGAACATGGTCATAGGACACACTGAGCTCACGACAATGCAGGTCCTTGGAAATTGTGACAGTCCCCTTCGTAAATGCTTGCTTGGGAGGCTCATAGATACTGTCGTAACTCACCAGCCAGGTCTTTCCTATAGGCAGGGCAATGCGGGCATCGAACCGCTCCAATACCTGGTTAGCCGGCTGGTAGCGCATCCCGAGCCCTAGTTCTAGCTTGTCCTTCTTGTACTCGACCATGGGAACAACTCGCGTCAGACTCTGGTTGTTCAAATCATAAGTGGCATACCCACTGACATACCACGAAGCGTTTGGGCGCCAGTTTGTTTGCAGTGTCAACGATCCAAACTGCTCGGTCAGCACATTATAGCTGGTTCGAGCGGTAAAACGCAGGGGAGTCGTGGAGTAGTTGAGACCAAAGTCAAAGCTTTGGAGAGGATTTTGACGGTCAAAACGGAACGGCGTGCTTCCCCACACGTCTCGGCGGCTATAGGTCGTTGTGAACTGCCAATTGTCTGTGAGCTTTTGCGTTAGGCCTAGCCGCCCATAGAGCCAGGTCTGCCTCTGCAGATCGCCATATACAGCAGCGGCTAAGTGCCCTTGATAACTGAATGTCGTGCCTGTGGTGGGTCGCCAGGACCGCTGACCCAAAGTAAGCTGCCCAAAGGCCCTGTTCATGGTTACGGTTGAAGGCCTCTCACCATAGTGACCGAAAATGACCTGGGAACGGAGAGGAAGGTTTTGCGCACCCAGATCACTTACATCCCACTTGAACTCCGGAATGCGCTGAACACTTCTCCAGGGAGGAGCCTCGTCCTCAAGCAAGTCGGGGTTGTATTGCTGTTGCGCAGCCAAAGTAAAGGTGTGTTTACCTTGTCGGTAGACAGTTTCGGCCAGGTAGTCAACCAGACGTACTTCTTTCACCGTCGTCTTTCGTTCGTTTAGACTACCTTGCAGATTGAGGCGCCACTTGTCCGTGAGATTCTGCGCCCATTTGATGCCGATCTCCTGTTGCTTAGTGGTTGCAGCCATAGGATTCTCTTTGTAATCGAACCAGGTTTCTGCGTTGATCTTTTCCAGACTCATCGTCAAACGGTTCGACGTCTGAAGCTGGTGTTTGGCCCACCAGTTCTCATAGCTGGTGTCCGTCTTGAAATCCCAGTTACCCTTGTTCCAATTGTGCTTCAGAGCGGTTTTAAGAACCGTTGATTCGCTCGTTGGTACTCCATAAAGGTAGAAGGAACCCTTCCCCAGTCCGCCCAGATCATAGAAGTGCCGGGCCCCAACCCCCACGCCCAAGTGTGTAAAGAAGTCCAGGTAGAGATTTCCATGCGCTTTGGAGCTAAAGTAGTAATTGAAGGTGTTTTTCATGTAATAACCTTCTTCTTCACTGTAACCAAAGATGGGGAGTGTGAAGAAGTTCTGCCCTTCGTCAACATCCAAAGGAATGACCAGATAGGGCCAATAAAAGAGGGGTATTGTACCTTCGTAATATGTCACGCCACGAATGACAACCTTTTCTCCAGGGTAATACTCCAGTTCTTTCGTGGCAAGGTGAAAGTGGCTGTCTTCCAAATCACACGTGGTAAATGTCGCACGGCTCACGCTGTACTTGTCATCATCAAAATCAATCGATTCGCCTGATAAGAAAACGATACCGGTTTCCTCCGGCAAAACAACCTCGGTACGAGCTTGTTCAAACTGGCCTTGGCCTGTTTCAAGATTGTAAGCCAGAGACTGTCCGCGGAACTCCTGATCATCCTGAACTAGGCGGACAGCTCCTTCGAGCCATAGATCGCCGCTCGCAAGGTCCATGGTAAGCAAATCACCTTGGAGCCTAAGATCGCCCGCCGTAATCACAACATCGCCTCGAGCGACGAAAAGTTGCTTCTCCCAGTCATAGGATCCTGATTCGGTCGCGACAATACGCACTGCTTCCCTGTCCTCCTCTGCCACCACTATTGTGGGAGGAAGGATAGCGAAGAGCGTACAGACTATCCATGCTATAAGGAAAACTCTTCTGTCACGCCGCAGCATACAATCTCCCCAATCCTAGCGCAACCCATCAGACCTAACCAGAAAGATAAAGCCAGAAATCGCAAACAATGCATTCACAAGCCAGGCTGCCGCCACGGGAGGCAATACCTCATTGACCCCGAGGGACCGCGACACAGATATGGCCACATAATAAAAGAGCAAAATAATCAAACTCATGACCACCCCAAAGGAACGCCCACCCTTGCCTAGAAGGGCCAGTGGAGCCGCAAAAAGGGCAAAAACAAAGCATGCAACCGGCATGGCTAACTTCATGTGGTAGTCAACAACGAGGGAACGGACTTTTAGTCCACCTCGTTGAAATCGTTCGATGTACTCCGCCAGCTCCTTGCTGCTCATCTCATCGACAGAACGCTGGTTTCCGAGGTAGATTTCTCCCTCTTGCTCAGTAATGATCTCCATCCGCTGAAAGCGGCTTTCAAACTGTACAAATCCTTCTTCATCGAGCTCCTGATAAATACCATCAAACAAGACCCAGGTATGGTCCTGGAAGATCCCCGTTTTTGCACTAATAATGCTGGGATAGTTTCTATCATCGAGTTCGTAAACGAGGATTTTCTTCAGCTCATTGGTCTTCGTTTGAACCTCGCCGATGTAGAAATAGCGATCGTCCCCTCCGTGGAAGAACACATTCTCCTCCACTACGGGAACGCCCTCAGAAAAGACAATTTGCCGCAGTATGGTTTCAAACTCGTGATTGGCCCTAGGGACAATCTCTTCTGACGCCCAGAACGTTAGGCCACTCACCAGCATTCCCAAGATCAAGATGGGCATAATCAAACGGGGAAAAGAGACTCCACTTCCCCGTAATACGGTCATTTCATTGTCCTGAACCAAGCGCCCAATCGCTAGGAGTGTGGCAAACAACGTGGCAATGGGTAGCGTCATGACCGCGGTTCCCGGGATGCGGTAAAGCAGCATCTTGCCTACAGTAAAAACAGCTACTTCGTTAACGAAGATCAAGTCCGTTAACTGAAAAAGCAGACCACTTAATAGCACTACCGTAAAACCCGAGACGCAGAACAAGAACGGCCCGATAAACTCACGGGTCAAATACCGATCAAAGATCCTCACGCTGCCACACCTCACACGTCATCGCATACACAACATTAAAAAGCAGCTTTGTAGTTCACACCAAAGCTTATCCCGTGACCGAAAGACAGGCCGAGATTGGCTTTGAGTTCTGGACTAAACTGCGCCACCAAGCCCCCGTTTAACCCCTGTCCATCATACTCCATGAAGACCGAGGTCGTAGGGACATTACTGACTTTGACTGGATTGAGCACATAACTTACACCAGCCATTCCCCGAGAATAACGTCCAAGCCCCAGGGCGATGTGTCCTCGCAGACCAGGCATGCCCAGCTGCTTTGAAGCTACTGCGTAGAGGTGTTGTCGATTGAATGACAACTCACCACCCAAGGCAAACCCCGGAAGCGATTGGGTCTCTTCGATAATGGCCGCCTTCAGAGTAAGGTAGAGCTGACCTTTACCATCTGGGGCAAACTCTTGTCTGAGACCAGCGCTCAAGCCTGGATAGAACCCAAACTGGGCTCCGAGCGAGCTTATGTTGCGATGATAGTAGAAATCTAGTTCTAACGTGTCATCTGTAACGTCTGCTGTTGGCACAGTCAAAATCCTCGACGCTGTAGCCGAACTGGTCGCTGCCAAGAGCAGCACGAACAGGACAAATAGAATACATGGAGTCTTGCGCATTTGTACAACCTCTCTTCTGGGGTATTACTCCTGATTATTCTCGTTTCCCAGGCAAACACCTGCCAAAACACGATGGGAGTTAGTGGATTTGAAAAAGGGCCCTTGTGGGCCCTCAGTTCAAGCGCTTAATCACTTCATCACTCAAGTCCTTTCCTCCAAAGCGTACCACATCTTCATCCAAAACAATGGTGATATTCTCGTTTTTCGCAACCTCTCTAACGATCGCATCCACCTCTGACTGAAACTGTGTCTCCAGTTCCAGCCGATAGGACAAGTACTCGGCATAGGCTTCGCGCTCGCGATTGGCTCGATCCACATCATCTTCTTCCGGTTCAGACCCCAAGTCAAAGCGGGTGATCAGTTCATTGTAACGCTCACTCAACAGTTGGTTCAAGTGTTGAGCCCGGGCACTCTCATCGACAATTCTTCCCAGGTTTACTGTGCCTACTACCTCATCTGCAGGAGCTACCATCAACGCCCAAACCAGGGCGAGGGCAAGCAGACCGGCCAAACCCCAAGGCAGATATTTCACGTGTTCGTCACCACCTTACTGCGCTTAGTATCACCGATTTGCATGCGCACTACGCAAGTCCGGTTTCATTTTCGCTATTTCTTCTTCTAGTTGCTGAAGGAGCGTAAGCTGGTACTGGGCAAACTCATCGTCCATAGCCTTCTCCACTTCAGCCTTTAGTGCTTCGGTTTCTTCGTGACTCCGTCTTTCGTGCTCCTCTTGAAGGACCAGTAATCTCTTCTCGTACTCCTCTCTTAAGCCTTCTTGGGCCGTCTGCAGTTCCTCTTGCACCTGTGCTATCCGTTCCAAACGAACCTCCTGCCCTTTTTCATCCAGCGTCAAGAGCATGAGCTCGAGCTGCTCACGAAGCAGTTTGGCACTAAGTTCTTGCTGAAGTGCCTGGATTTCTTCTTCCACTTGAGCCTTAAGGAGCCTGGCTTCATTATGCAACTTCTGGGCCTGGGCGCGAAAGAGCTGCCCTTGCTTATCCGCAAAGACATCTTCACCCGCTCGCTGCAATTGGTCGCGATAGTCCTGTAGGTCTTGTTCTTGCTGCGCAAGCATCTCGTCAAGAATCTGCTGCCAGTCTAGTTGATCCTGTACCGGTCTTTGCCCGGAGGAAATAACCGATCCTGATAATAGAATCAAAACAACACTAAGGACGACAAGTCTACTCAACACACGCACTAGGCTTCATCCTCTTCTTCGGCTTTTCACTGCTACATCTAGTATAGCAAGTCCCATCAAGCTGTCACAAACGAAAAAAAAGCCAGCGGATGCACTGTTTTCCAGTGCCCGCCGGCTCATCGTCTTCGTCTTAGAACATCTGACCAATGCCAAAGTAGAATTGACCTTTGCGTTGATCCTCTACGTTCTTGCCCCAACCATAGTCGAGACGTAACAGTCCAAGTGGCGTATCGAGACGTACACCAAGACCATAACTGTTGGCCAGATCCTGTAGACCCATGGACTCATTCTTGTTCCACGTTGTTCCCCAGTCAGTAAAGACCACACCAGTCACTTTCTCGAATATGGGGAAACGGAACTCCGCATTCATCACAAGCATATGATCGCCTACTAAGGATCCTTCATAACCGCCGTAGGGATAGCCGCGCAGGGTATCTGCGCCACCGATGCTAAAGGCTTCTCTACCAGCATCGCCGCCGAGCAATCGACCTCCAAGACCCCTGACAGCCAAGACATAGCCGCCATCCTTGACTTCAAAGTAGCGACTGTGTTCGAGACGCAACTTCGCATACTGCAAGTCACCACCGAACATCCGAGTACCCAGTTCAAGATAGGCATCGTTCTTATAGCCTTCTGTAGGATTGAATGGGTGGTCTGACGTATTGGTATTCACACCAAATCCAACCATTCGGTTCTTATAGTCTTCGAAACTTGGATTGGGAGGTCCAGAAAAGTCATCATAACGATTGTTCTCTACTCGGAAGGTCAGTCTTCCGCGAGTGAACTCACCAAAGGGACGTCCTAAGGTAAGGTCACCACCATTTGTGGTTCTTTGTGCACTGGAAACCTCTGTTTCTCCTTTAAGGACTATCTGTTGTTGCCGACTGCGGCGATAGAGGTTGACTCCCAGGGAAGTACCCGTCTTATCGATATACGGCTCGTAGAAGCCAAGCTCGTACTCTTGGAGTTTCTTGCCAAAGCGAGCAGTGGCATTCACCCTTTGTCCTCTTCCAAGGAAGTTATCATCCGCCGCTTCGACAAAGCCAACCAGACGGTCGACCGTACTGTACGATACTCCAAAGGTAGCCGAGCCAGTCTTGCGCTCTGTCAGGTTGATGGTGAGTACTGTCTCGTCGGGATCGTCTTCTTCTGAAAAGTCGCGGCTTATTTCATCAAAGTAGCCCAGCATCAGAATACGACGTAAGCTCTGATCGACTTGGTGAATATTAACAGGGTCGCCGGGTTCAAAGGAGAGCTCCCGCTCAATTACGAAGTCTTTGGTCTTTTCATTACCCTCAATCACAACATCCTTGAGAGTAGTTTGGGCTAGTTCAACTTCAATGCGCCCATCGGTGTCCGCTGTAAGGTCCGCAATGCGGGCAAAATAGCCGTATTCGCTGGCGATCCATTCTCTCAGCCCATAAAGATCTTCCCAGAGATCATGGACATTGAGGATGAAACCGGTTTGTGTCTTCATCTGCTTCTGATACTCGCCAAAAGGCACTCCTGTCATGCCTGAGAAACTGATCTCTTGCACAATGGGATTCTCCACAACGTGAAAGACCACCTGGACACCGCCAACCGCTGGTTCAAAGCTAGCAGAGACGTCCTGGAAGTAACCCAGATCATAGATAGAGCGCAAATCATCGAGGATCTGTTGCTCTACGGCTGGTTGATCCACCTTGGTCTTCAAGATGCTCGCCTTAATGGTCTCCGTATCAATAAACGTATTTCCTTGTACTTCAATTGATCGCACTAACGATGATTCTTGAGCCCACACGCTTACACTGCCCATCTGAAAGAATATGCCTACTACGATGAGCACCACTAAGAGTCTGGCTGAACTTAGCCTCATTCTCCTGCCTCCCACGCACTTTAGATTTTCGTCTGTTCCTAATTCTACTTACCTTATTCGTATTCCTCTTGCCAAGTCTGGGGACTGTGAACAATAAAACCCAGTCCTCAATTGTATATGTTCAAATCAAAGGTAGCCATCCCATCGATCACAAACTGGGTTGCGAGCCTAACTTTTTTCGCTTCTGATGGTGCTTCCGCCCAGCCAAAGTAACCAAGGGGTGCTTGATAAGCCTCTTCCTCTTTATCTTTTCCTTGAGAGGATGCGGTATCAGCCTCTTCCTCTTCCTTTACGCTATTGTCCAAGAAGGGATAGAACTCCGCTACGATCTCGTTGTTCCTTTCACGATCCATGTACTCTGTGATCAAGGCATCCAATGATTCTGCACCAGAAATGATCTGGCGAACTGGCTCATCCTCTTCTTCGCTGAGCTCAAGAGGACTAGTGTGTACAGGGGGCTTCTCAACGTAATAGCCCGCACCGCCACCGCGCACAGTCACAGTAAGAAGACCCTGTGCGATATCCTCAGGAACTTCAATGCGCAGGGTCCTGATTTCGCTTGCTCCCCGGTACGGACGGATAGTAACATCGACATCTACAAACTCGCCCGGCTTAGCATAAAACGTACTTGGTACCGCCTGTTCAATCGTTGCAGTTTTGCGTTCCTGGGCCACCTCGACCTCAATGCGAACATCTAGCAGCTCCACATCCTGAAGATTGTTGTTCGCCAAGAGTTCAAGTCCCGAAAGTAAGTCGGTCAAGGACCATACTGCTATATCCGTGTCGCTATAAAAGAGATTCTCGCGAATCATGCGCTGATTGAAGTCCTTTGCCGTAAACTCTAGCCTGACGAAGGATGTACCTGCTCCAAGGCGATCGAGCGTAGCATCTACGCTCTGGTATGCACTGCTGATTACCAAAGGAACCATGATACTAGGTTCTTTCACGGCCTCCACATTGAACGTCTGGCGAAGATCTCGGTCTCGATCACGAACTGCAATATTCACCGACACATACTCGGATTGACCGTTCAAACGACCGCCGAGACCAACAGCCCTATCCTGCTCTATCTGACCAATCGTCGAACCTAAGGAAACGATCTTAAAGGGAACCTCCAGCGACGGCAAGGTGTGGTGAACATAAGCCGCAGAGGCAAAGAAGTCCACATTGCCGCGATGCGTAAAGGGGTGTCCAAAAGCGATAAAACGACCGTCTTCTCTGACGTCAGTTACTGTCCCGAAAGAAGCAACCTGAAAATCGCCCCGCAAGAGCTGTACACCAATCATGCTTCCATTCTCCAGAACTGAAGAACCATAAAGGTAGTTCGATGAAAAGGAAGGCATCACCTGTACCTGTTCTGCTCCAAGGGCTTCGGATAAGTATCTCGTATTGCGATCGTTTAAACCCTGCACAATCAAGGGCGAACGCATGGCCGTGGCATCCGGAGGCAGGACCGGCTCTGGAAGCGGCAACTGATCGTAGAGTTTGAACATGTCAACTGCCGGGGTTACCAGACCTATCCGGTGATCCGTGTGAGAGTATGTATAACCAATCGCGCCAAGAAGGCGATTGTCGATATACACCGGGCTCCCACTCATGCCCTGTGCAATACCTCCTGACCGTTCAATGACACTGCCGCTCACCCGAATCATGATCAAGTTACTCAAAGGGGGACTTTGCGGAACCAAGCCTAGGACTTCCACATCAAACGTTTCAATTGTGTTACCCGAAATCACGGTCTTACCCACGCCTTTTAAACCCGGTCGAACCTCTTCGGGAAGAAATAACTCCTGTGCACTAGCTGTACCCATCAAAATAAAGAGCAGACACACCAGCATAATAGATTCAAGTCGAAACGCCAACTTTCGCATCAAGCCACCCCTTCTGTCCTCTTCCTCAACCAAGGTAAAGGGCACTTTACTCTGGCAAAGGGCTTGTCACACCCGTAACGACCACGATAGCGTTACCTACGGGTCGCTCTTTTCCATCGGAAGGCAGGTTCAAAACCAAGTTACGAACCACCATCGTTGTGGAGCCGCCGCCATCTAAATTCATGGCTTGTTGTGCCCCCAACTCTATTAAAAGGGTTCCAAGTTCCGTTAAAGTCATACCCACACTAACATTAGGCTGCCTGCCGTTGACGGTGACCAAGAGCAGCTTCTGATCGGCCGTGATACCGATGGCCGTTCGGGGAGCACGTCCAACCAAAATGTCATCCTGAAAACGTTCTTCCTTGCCCGTTATGTACAGTTCTCCGTCACGCACAAGGCGAGGACCCCCGCCAATAATCTGCGTAACACCAAGGTCATCCCAAGCTGGACTCAAAGTGAAGTTCACCTCAACCGAGTCACCCACACTCAGTTTAGCCAAGAGCTCCCTTTGGACCCCATGGGCCGACAATACAAGCCCATCTGGCGGAATCGTGCTATTTCCGGTTTCTATCGAGGCCACCTTGCCGTCAACCACGACGACCTCATAGCCAAAGGAGTTTGTGTTGGTTTTTGTTCCGTGGTGCCTTGTGTAAACGATGAGTTCATCCTGCAAGCGTGGACGATTCAGACCATGCACGCTCGCCAGTAGCGATCCATCTTCTAGGAGGATTTCACCATGAAAGTCGACCTGATCCATGACAGCCATGCGATGCCCCAGACCGAGGGCGGTCCGATTAGCGTAAGGCTCACTCATCAACTCACCATCAATCATGAAAACACCTAGAGGTCTTCCTGTAGAAGCGAAGAACGCCCCATTCACAGCTGCTATGGCACCCGTTCTGTCCGCAATGGCACTAACCCGTTCCGAACCAAAGATTCGGTTCTGTGCCAGAGCTAGTTTGACATCAAACCCGTACCACAGATCGATCTCCAGGTAGTTAACTACGTTAGGACCGTAAGAATCGGCTCTTCTTTGATGCCCGTAGACGACGCCAGGTTCTACCATCCGTCTGGTCGTGTTAGCAAATGTCTTAGGAATCTCTAGTCGAAAGGAAACCTCATCCTCTATGATAGCACCCTGGGGAATCTGGTAGTTAAAGTCCAGAACCAGTCGCGATCCCTGGATCCCCTCAGAATAGCGGATGTCTTTGAGAGCCACATCACTGCCTGATTGCAGAGAGCTTACGTCCGCTATAGGGAGGTTTGAGTCAATAATGACCTTCATGGGGCTTGTGGTATAACTCACTCGGAACTCTTGCCCCGGCTGCCTGGGTAAATCCAGCACAATGCTCTCCGGGAGAAGTGAAAATGTCTGTGCCGAAGCGGTGGGCATGAGAATCAGTAGTGCAAAAAGGAAAACGATGACGGTTTGATTCCGCTTCAACAGCACGCATATACCCCCTTTATCATCCTAACCAATTCGTGATAAGGAGGTGTTTTCCTGCACAAAAATAAACTCCACAAGGCGCTTCTTGTGGAGTACAAAGTCTCTAGTCGTCATCAGGAACATAACGAGACATCTGGTCATAAATCATCTTGGCTAACCCAACACTCTGGCTCTGTGAAAAAGTAGTGGCCATCTCCTGATCCAGCATGGATTGGAAAATCTTCTCCGCCTTGCGATCACCAAGGAGGTCTGTCTCGGGCACAGTGCGCCGCATCTGTTCCAAAAGTTGATAGAGGAAAATTGCTTCAAATTGCTCGGCAGCAGCCTGTAAATCCTTCTGTGACGACGACTTGCGTTTTGAAAGATCGTCGGCTTTACTGGCTACCAAATCACTCGGACTCCAATTCACACGCACCGGTTACCCTCCCCTAGATGATAATCAGATCTCCAAACAAAGCTCCAGCCGCCTTTACAGCCTGCAAGATCGCTATAATGTCTCGCGGCGTCGCTCCTACAGCATTAAGGGCATCCACCAAATCTTGTACATTTGGTGTTCCCCCCAAAACAGTTGTCTGGCTATACTCCTGCTGTGTCTCATCCGTTAGTTCTCTGCTATCTGCCAAATCTCCTCCAAGGCCTCCACTTTGTTGGATCTGCACCTTGAGGTTTCCATGGGAGACTGCAATAGAAGCAATACGCACTTGGGATCCCATAACCACCGTGCCGGTCCGTTCGTTGATTACAACTCTAGCGTTGGCATCGGGCCGAATAGGCAACTCTTCGAGTTCCGCGATAAAACCAATGACATTACTTGTATATTCGACTGGAATTCGAATCTCCACCGTTCCTTGGTCCCGCGCCCGAGCTAGATCCTGCTGGTACACTTCATTGACGACTTGTACCAGGCGGCTGGCCGTGGTGAAGTCTGGTTGCAGTAAGACCATGGAGACAAAACCGTTGGCCCCAAAATCAGCGACTTCGAGTTCGCGCTCTACAATGGCTCCACCTGGAACCGTTCCCACAGTTGTGTGGTTCGTCTGGCCTCCAGCACCACCGCGGACAACAAAACCACCGATGGATACCGGTCCCTGTGCAACAGCAAAGACCTGACCATTGGCAGCCTGTAAAGGCGTCTGAAGGAGGAAACCACCTTGGAGACTCTTTGCATCACCTATCGAAGAAACCGTGACATCGAGTCGATCACCGGTTCGTAGGGACGTGGGTAAGTCCGCTGTCACCATCACAGCAGCAATGTTTCTCAACCGGAGATCATTGGCCGAAACTGTGATCCCAAATCCTTCAAGCATGTTGGCGATCATTTGGATGTTTGCCCGTGAACCTGAACCGTCACCGGTTCCCTGTAACCCAACAATGAGTCCCAAACCGTAGATTTGGTTATCCCGGTCGCCTTGTACCCGGGCAATATCCTTTACACGCACAATGGGTGTGTCGTAGCGCAGAGGCTCTATCACCTGGGCGCTCACTAGACTCCCACCAAGGAGGATAAGTACCAGAACTAGGGTCGTAATTCTCTTGAACATAAGATCCTCCCTCTCAATCTAGAACAACCAATTAAACAAACGGGTAATGATCCCAGGATTGTTCTTATCTGCCACAACACCGCTACCCAAAAAAGCGATCTCTGCATCGGCTACAAATGTTGATAAAACGGTGTTATCCGGTGCAACGTCTCGAACCCGGATAAGCCCTGTAATCACGATCTCCTGTTCTTCACCATTGATCATGATCTTTTGACGGCCTTCAATCCGCATCGTTTCGTTAGGATACACCTCCACCACCCTTGTGGTGACATTAGCCGTGAGGCTTCCACCCCTTGTTGTCGTCCCGTCAGAGGAGAACGAATCGCCTCCACCGACCTTCAAGAGAGGAATCAAGTCTGCAAGGACTCCCATCCCCGGGCCAACCGATACTTCAGAGTCTTTACCCGTCGATGTTGATGCATTTTGCCTGGCCGTAGCACGTTCTACAATGATCACAGTAACCAGATCACCTGGTCTCTTTGCCTTGCGATCCTCAAACATCGACGCCTTATCTGTAGGGTACAAGGACTGTGCTAACGCTACGCCAGTCATAGCAAAGACCGTGATAATCATGACAACTGTGCACAAAAGCTTCTTACTTCTCATGGAGTACCTGACCCCCTCATATTCACCTGAACCGTCTGCGCATCGATAATCTCAGCAGACACTATCTGCCTGGAAAGAGTGTTTTCAACGGAAATCACGTCTCCCAAGCCACCGGCCTCCCGGGCTATACCTGGAGCGGTCACGACCATGGTTGCTGTCCTGACAAGAATGGTGACCTGGGTTCCCCTTTCAACGAGGGGAACGACCTCAACATTGAGCGTGGTCAATGGACTTCCCTTGATCACATGACGGCTGGTGCGCATTCCCACAAAATCGTCCATGCTTCGCAAATCAGGCTGCCCGCTCCGAAACTCCTGATGTTCTAAGGCCAGATCCTCGTAGGCAATAACGTGGCCTCGCGGTAGATCGGTTGCGGCCACCACCACTTCATAAACGGGAAATCCCGTTTCGGCCTTATTCACAGGCGTTGCGGTATGCACAGGTGCAACACCGAATATTTGAACACTTGAGGCTCCCTGGAACTCGATCTTCTTCAGATCAACGCCACCTTGGCGCAGACGCACCTCAATTTGAGCCTTTGTCAAACGCCTAGAACTACCACTAATGGGAGCTGCTCCTGCATTGATGGCTGCGACTTGGCTCGCTAGCTCCTCTGGACCAGTAATCTCGGCGATATTGCCCAAGAGAAGCTCAGGACCCTGCACGTTGACGCTTTCAGGCAATAGCACAATCACCCGCTCATCCTCAGCACTGCAGACCATTGGGCTACAAAGAACCAAGGTGCCTAGAAGCATCAGTACAAGTATCCGCAAAATCCTACCCCACTTCATTATCGATTACCTGCGGAGGTTATTTGCGGTCTGCAGCATGTCGTCGGAAGCTTGAATGGCTTTCGAGTTACTTTCATAGGCCCTTTGGGCTACGATCATGTTCACCATTTCCTCTACAACCTGGACGTTGGACATCTCTAAGAAGTTTTGGCTGAGCATGCCAAAACCATCGAGTCCAGGAGTCCCCAGCATGGGTTCACCACTCGCTGCTGTTGCTGTATAGAGGTTACGACCTTCGCTCTTCAGTCCGGCCGAGTTCACAAAACGCACAATCTGCAGTTCGCCTATTGTCTCTGGTTCACTGTCACCAGGACGCATAATCGTGACGGTACCATCGGAGCCAATGCTCAACTCTAAGGAATCCGCCGGAATCACAATCTCAGGTTCAATGGGGAAACCATCGGATGTTGTCAAACGTCCATCGGCGTCAAGCTTAAATGCTCCGTCTCTGGTGTAACGAACGCCTCCATCCGGAAGCAGTACTTGGAAGAACCCGTCACCTTCAATCACTACATCTAAAGGATTGTCGGTCTGTTGATACATGCCCTGTGAAAAGATCCTCTGCGTAGCTACAGGTCTGACACCATGACCAATTTGGATACCTGTTGGGACTTGAGCTCCCGCCGTGGAAGGAGTGCCTGCATACTTCACTGTTTGATATAAGAGGTCCTGAAAATCCACTCGACTCTTCTTAAATCCGGTGGTGTTCACATTAGACAGGTTGTTCGAAATCGTGTCGATCTTGGTTTGCTGGGCCGTCATCCCCGAGGCGGCGGTCCATAAAGAACGCATCATAGCAAAAAACCCTCCTTGTATGTTTAGATTTAAACATAGCGCAAGAAAGGGGTTACGAAACCATCGCAGTCGATTGAATGGTTTCCGGCTTCTGTTTCCAGTCCAGCCTACGCCCCTTAAAGCTATTAAACTTCGTTGATAATCTTACCTAGTGTCTCGTCAAAAGCTTGTACAACTTTTTGGTTCGCCTCGTAAGTCCGTTGAATATTAATCAGATTTACCATCTCTCGAACCACATTCACGTTCGCCATCTCAATGGTTCCCGGTGCCAGTGTGGCTTCATATCGAAACGGGTCTCCCGCCTCAGGTGAAGCTTCATAGAGATTCGCACCATGTCTCACCAGACCATCTCTATCGTTAAACTCTACAATCAAGAGCCTGTCCACCAGTTGCCCATCTACGGTAACCTCTCCTTGTTCGTTGAGGAGGACTTCACCCTCGCCCACATAGATCGAACCTCGTTCACCACGGACAAGATTGCCATCGAGCGTAGCCAAAAGACCACTTGGGTTCACGGTGAATCGGCCATCTCTCGTGTATCTTGTTCCTTCGGCTGTGTTGATGGCAAAGAATCCCGGTCCTACCAAGGCCACATCGAGAGGATTGTGAGTGACTCGTAACGCACCTGGCGAGAACGAAGAGCGACTACCGTCCACAAATGCTCCTGTGCCTAACACCCCGAGCGTTTGTCCTGTACCCTGGTACACTTTGCGTATCGGGTTTTCAGGAAGCGCATAAATGTGAGCAGTCTGCCTCTGGAATCCTGCGGTATCAACGTTTGCAAGATTGTTACTGGATACGTCCATACGGAGAGATTCTACCAACATACCTGATGTTGCTGTATATATACCTCTAAGTATAAAATCACCTCCCTTATCCTATATCACAGTTCCCTTGCTACCATTATCGGCAAGGGAACGGAGAAACTTTAGGTTTTTTAACGTCCTTTCGTATAACTCGCCACAAAGGGAGTCCTGGACATGCTTTCGATGGAATCCAAAATCTGTCCGGTTCCGCGGACTACACAGCTTAAGGGATCCTCGGCCAACGTCACCGGTACACCGGTGCGCTCCTGAATCAGACGCGCCATACCGTCAAGAAGTGCTCCTCCTCCGGTTAGGGACATACCTTTATTCATAATGTCAGCAGCGAGCTCAGGAGGTGTCACTTCTAAGACACCACGAATAGCATCAACAATACTGTGAATAGGCTCTTCTAACGCAGGATAAACGTCTACAGAGCTAATCTCTACCGTTGCCGGCAAGCCTGTCACCAAGTCGCGGCCACGAATGGACATTCTCTTGTTAGCATCGGGATAAGCGCTGGCGATCGTTGTCTTGATATCTTCTGCCGTGCGGTCACCGATGGCTAGGTTGTACACTCTCTTAACATGGCGCACAATGGCCTCTTCGATGTGGGACCCACCGATTCGAAGCGACTCCGACGTCACTTCACCACCGAGGGATATGACGGCAATGTCCGTCGTTCCTCCCCCAATATCTACAACCATGTTGCCGCTCGGCGCTGCAATATCCAAACCACAGCCCACTGCCGCGGCGATGGGTTCGGTCACCAGGTACACTTCCTTGGCCCCGGCTAGGGTTGCTGCTTCCAAAACAGCCCTTTTCTCAACAGTGGTAATCCCGGAGGGAACACAAACCATAACCCGCGGTCTGAACCCGCGACCAGCCACTTTTCGAATAAAGTACTTCAGAATTTCCTCGGTAATCTGGAAGTCCGCAATGACTCCTTCGTTAAGGGGCCTGATGGCGCGAATATTGCCCGGTGTACGACCAATCATCTCCCGGGCTTCCTCGCCAATAGCACATATTTTTTGGGTATTTACATCAATGGCCACGACCGACGGTTCATGAATGACGATCCCCTTACCGCGTACATGGACCAATATATTTGCTGTACCTAAGTCAATTCCAATATCCTTACTGAACATTCAATTGCCCCCTCCAAACACTTCCGCATCTTCCATTTATGTTACAATGGAATACTGTTCGCCATAGAGGAGGCAAATCCTTTTTTCCATTATTCATTCTAAGAGGCTCGGCTGGCTCCCTTTACTCCATATTTCCGTTTCGTAGCCTCTCCGCCCCGAATATGTCTTTCAGACTTGTTTACCTCAAGAACTTGTTTCACTTGATCGGCCAGTTCTCGATTAATGCGTGGCAAGCGCTCGGTTACGTCCTTATGGACGGTACTTTTACTCACACCAAACACAATAGCCGCTTGTCGCACAGTGGCACTTGTCTTCACGATATATAAACTTACATCCACCACCCGCTTGCGGATATAGTCTCTCATCTGCGCTTCCCCCTAGCACTTTTTATACATTTATATGCTGCGGGGCTTCGAATATGCTTAGCATTAGTGGAGAAACGCCTGAGGATTCACAGGCTCTCCATTATGGGTTAGTCCGAAAAAGACCAGCCCCGTGCTCTCGGGAAACGCAATGTTTTGATTCTGTTTTACCTTTTCGCCCGGGCCAACCTGGATTCCTTTGATAGAACGATAGGTCGAGACCCACCCGCTTCCATGGTCAATCACAAGTTCCGTCTCTAGCCCGTTGGAGTTGACTGCTACGACCTCACCAGGGAGCACTGTCCGAATTACTGTGTCTGTGACGCGGAACTCCAAACCTGCATTAAAGCGCCAATCCCCATACACCGGATGGCGATGCCATCCAAAGGGTGTGGCGATCTCTCCCTGCACAGGCCAAATCAGGTGTTCAAAAGAGAGTTCGGGTTCCGGTTCTGGCGCTGTCACCGGCTTTGGTTCCGTCGGTTCAGGCAAGACACTGGCCGGCGGCTCTACCGTAACGAGCTGGATGGGTCCTTCTAAGACCCAAGGATAAAAGTCTGCGATCACGCTTTGGACACGTTCTTGGACAACGGCCTCAAGCTCGTCCAGGCTCACTTGTGGAGTCACCGATACCGGCTCTTCAGGTGTCCAATTGCGATAAATACCGACACCGATACCTGCAATAAGGGAAAACCCTATCACAATCATGAGCAGTAGTGTCTGGTGTTCACGCCTGTTCAAAGCTTGTCTGATCTTTCTAATTACGCTCTTCCATCGTTGCATACTATCACCGCCCTTGCTGATAGTATGCTCCCTAATATTACCGCTTATACGCGAAATCCCCCCGATTTCGGGGGGATTGTCTAGTCTTCGTCAGCTACTTTCAAGCGAAGTAGCGCTTTTTGCAGAGCAATTTGTGCTCGGGCGATATCCAGGTCTGCTTGCCGTTCCGCAAGCCTTTCCTCAGCCCGCTTCTGAGCCTGTCGGGCTCTTAGGACATCGATCTCTTCCGCAAGCTCCGCGGTATGCGCCATCACAGTGAGCTTGTTGTCACGCATCTCAGCAAATCCGCCGCTCAACGCTATTTTGCGACGCTTGCCGTGCCGTGGACCAAACTCCAGAACACCGAGGTCTAGGGATGCCATCAGGGGTTGATGTCGAGCTAGAACACCAAAACTGCCTTCGATCCCCGGCAAGAGCACATACTCCACATCGGTCAAAACCACGGTGCGTTCTTGCGTCACCACTTCAAACGTGAGAGTAGCCATTAAGCATTCTCCTCTGCCAAGGCCTGCCCTTTAGCCACCGCCTCATCAATGGTACCGACCATAAAGAAGGCGTTTTCAGGCAAGTCATCATGTTTCCCTTCGAGAATTTCCTTGAAACCACGCACGGTCTCTTTGACGGGCACAAATCTGCCCGGAATTCCTGTGAAGGTCTCGGCCACAAACATGGGCTGCGACATGAACCGTTCAAGTCTTCTTGCCCTGGCTACCGTGATTTGGTCTTCCTCTGATAGTTCGTCCATACCCAAAATGGCGATGATATCCTGGAGTTCGCTGTAACGCTGGAGCACTTGCTGCACTCCCCGTGCCACCGTGTAATGCTCGTTACCGACAATGTCCGGAGATAGAATTCTCGAAGTCGAAGCTAACGGGTCGACAGCTGGGTAGATACCCTTTTCTGAAATGCGACGTTCCAGGTTCGTGGTTGCATCTAAGTGTGCAAACGTAGTGGCTGGAGCCGGGTCCGTATAGTCATCGGCCGGTACATAAATAGCTTGAATTGAGGTAATCGAACCTTGTTTTGTGGTTGTAATCCTCTCCTGCAGTTGACCCATTTCCGTGGCCAAGGTTGGTTGATAACCTGCAGCCGAAGGCATACGGCCTAGGAGGGCGGAAACCTCAGAGCCAGCCTGTGTAAAGCGGAAAATATTATCGATAAACAAGAGTACGTCTTGCCGTGCTTCATCTCTGAAGTACTCGGCAATCGTGAGCCCCGTCAAGCCCACACGCAAGCGAGCTCCGGGAGGTTCATTCATCTGTCCAAATACCATCGCTGTCTTATCGATAACGCCAGATTCCTGCATCTCAAAATAGAGGTCATTCCCTTCGCGGGTACGCTCCCCTACACCGGCAAAGACCGAGTAACCTCCGTGCTCCTGCGCAATATTGCGGATGAGTTCCATGATCAGAATGGTTTTCCCTACACCTGCGCCTCCAAAGAGACCGATCTTACCACCCCTGGCATAGGGTGCCAAAAGGTCAACGACCTTAATACCCGTCTCCAACATGGTGCTGGAGGGTTCTACTTCATCAACCGTGGGAGCAGGCCTATGAATGGGCCATCGTTCTTTGGTCTGCACAGGCTCCTTGCCATCAATCGGTTCTCCTAGTACATTGAACAGACGGCCAAGTGTCTCGGGCCCAACAGGAACCGAAATGGGTCCACCAAGGTCAACGGCTTCCATGCCGCGTTGAAGACCGTCAGTTGAGGCCATTGCGATACAGCGCACCATATTGTTTCCTAGGTGTTGGGCAGCCTCTAAGGTTAAGTCGATATGTTTGCCCTCCACCTCGCCCTCAATGTGAATGGCCGTGAGCAAATCGGGCAGCTGCTCGGGCGCGAATTCGATGTCAACCACAGGTCCAATGACTTGGACTACTTTTCCTTTATTCATCGCATTACTCATCAATAAACCCCCTCACAATTCTACGACTGCAATGCATCTGCACCGCCCACGATCTCTGCAATTTCCTTCGTTATCTGAGCTTGACGTGCTCTGTTATAACTAATGGTTAGCTCTCTAATCAGCTCGCCAGCATTATCAGTAGCATTGCGCATTGCATTCATTCGCGCCCCTAATTCGCTGGCCTTCGCTTCGGTTAACGCCTGATAAACTGCGGCATTGACATACAAAGGAACCAAGGTTTCAAGAACCGCATGAATTGACGGCTCATAGACATACAAGGCTTCTGGACCCTCGCTCTCGGTCTCTTTAATCTGCTCCGGAAGGGGTAGAACACCCCGCAGCTTTACCCTATGCGTTACGGTATTGATGTACTCCGTGTATAGAATCGTCACGTTATCAAAGAGTCTGTGTTGGAAAAAGTCAAATATCACATGCCCGATATCCTGGGCTATTCTGAGGTTGGCTACATCGCCAATCCCTACGAACTCCGCCAGTGACGTCACGTTACGTCTCCGGAAGTGATCGCGAACCTTGCGGCCCACCATCACCATTTCGGTTTGGGGATGTTCCTTCAGAAAGGCTTCTGCTTGCCTTATGATGGCAGCATTATAGCCACCAGCCAAACCCCGGTCTCCGGCCAGGACAAGCAGACAATGCGTGTCTCCGCCCCTATTGCGAGCAACCTCCGGGAGTTCTTCGCCAGCTTGTTCCACCGCCCTTAGAGCGGTACCTAGAGAACTCGTTAGGCGTTCATAGTAAGGGCGAGTGCTGACCACCGTTTCTTGAGCGCTACGCAGTTTCGAAGCGGCTATCATCTCCATGGCTTTCGTAATCTGTTGGGTCTTTGAGATGCTAGAAATCCGCCGTTTAATGTCCCGGCTTGATTGTGCCATCTTCAGCCCCCCTAACTAACGAAGTCTTTCTTGAACTCCACAATAAGCTTCTTCAATTTGCTCTCAATCTCTTCCGTAATGGCCTTAGTGCTTCGTAGCTCAGCTAGAAGTTCGCCATGCTCCTTACGGAGAGAATCTAGGAACTCCCGCTCAAAGCGCACCACATCCGATGTTGGAATGCTGTCTATATAGCCATTAACCGCTATGTAGAGAGACACAGCCTGTTCTTCTACAGGTAATGGCTTGTACTGCTCTTGTTTGAGTACTTCATACATGCGCTCGCCTCGACCTAAGCGGGCTTGCGTCTGCCTATCCAAGTCTGCACCGAATTGAGCAAACGCCGCGAGTTCCCTATACTGCGACAGATCAAGACGCAGGGAACCTGCCACTTGACGCATCATCTTCACTTGAGCTGCACCGCCCACACGTGAGACGGAACGACCTACACTAATAGCGGGACGAATTCCAGCATGGAACAGATCCGACTCCAAGAAGATCTGACCGTCCGTAATCGAGATAACGTTCGTGGGAATATAGGCCGAAATGTCACCAGCTTGGGTTTCAATGATAGGTAGCGCAGTGATGGAACCACCGCCGAGCTTGTCATTGAGCTTCGCCGCCCGCTCAAGTAGACGGGAATGAATGTAAAACACGTCGCCTGGAAACGCCTCGCGACCTGGTGGGCGCCTCAAAAGTAAGGACATTTCTCGATAGGCTGTAGCGTGTTTGGAAAGGTCATCATAGACGATAAGGACGTCCTTGCCGGCGTACATGAACTCTTCGGCCATCGCCACTCCTGCATAAGGGGCAATATAAAGCAGTGGAGAAGGTTCACTTGCTGTTGCGGACACCACAATTGTGTAATCCAAGGCTCCATGCTGAGCAAGAGTCTCAACCACACCTGCAACAGTGGATGCCTTTTGGCCGATGGCCACATAAATGCAGATGACATCTTCATTCTTCTGATTTAAGATCGTGTCCACCGCGATGGCTGTCTTACCCGTTTGTCTATCACCAATAATCAACTCCCGTTGACCACGGCCAATGGGAACAAGCGAGTCAATGGACTTAAGCCCTGTTTGCAGAGGCTGATGCACACTAACCCTATCGACCACACCAGGAGCTTGTGCTTCGATAGGTCGACGTTTCTCGGTTTTGATTGGCCCTTTACCGTCAATGGGCTGCCCCAGGGGGTTTACAATCCTTCCAATGAGGGCGTCACCAACAGGCACCTGCACAACCGTACCTGTTCGTCTGACTGGATCGCCTTCCTTGATATGTTCATAAGGACCTAAGATGACAACCCCGATATTGTCTTGTTCAAGGTTTAGGACCATACCAAAGACGCCTTCCGGGAACTCCAGGAGCTCTCCGGCGAGCGCCTTTTCTAAACCGTAGACTCGGGCAATTCCGTCACCAACCATAAGGACAGAACCGAGGTCTTCCACTTCTATTGTGGACTCAAACTCTTCAATCTGCCGTCTCAAAACCGCTACGATCTCGTCTGGCCTCATTGCCATATTGATACCCCCATTACTCATATTTCTCTTGTAGTATCTTGCATATTCTCTGTGCTGCTTGCCCATCTCCATAAGGGTTAGGGGCACTTGACATCTGCTTATATAGCTCAGGATCTGTCAACAAGTTGTTCACTGCATCTACGATATCCTGTCTGGCTGATCCGACTAACCTCACTGTTCCGGCTTCGAGCGCTTCCGGCCGTTCTGTCACTTCGCGCATCACCAAAACCGGTTTATGTAAGGCGGGAGCTTCTTCTTGAAGCCCGCCGGAGTCTGTCAAAAGAACGGTACATCTGGCCAAAAGATTGGCGAACTCGAGGTAGTCAGGAGCGTCGAGCAAAAGAATATTCGGACGATCGCCCAGAATCTCCTTCATCACACGCTGGATAGCAGGATTACGATGCATAGCGACCACAATCTGCAGATCTCCCAAATCGAGTAAAGCTTGACAAATGTCCTTTAAGGGTTCTCCCCAGTTTTCTCTGCGGTGGGCTGTAACAACCAACAGTGGCTGCTCAAAGTTCAGGTTTCGCAGAGCAGGCTCCTTGAACACATAGCTGCTGTCCACCACCGACAAGAGTGCATCAATGACAGTGTTTCCAGTGACGAAAATGCGATCCGGCGAAATGCCTTCTCGCCTCAGATTCAATGCCGATTGCTCTGTGGGAGCAAAGTACCACGTTGCTAAAACATCAATGAGACGGCGATTAGCCTCTTCTGGGAAGGGATTATGTACAGATTCTGTTCGCAGGCCTGCTTCCACATGACCCACTGGAATCTTTTCATAAAAACTGGCCAAAGCAGCTGCAAAGGCCGTACTGGTATCACCGTGGACGAGAACAAGGTCAGGGCGCCACTCCCTAAATATGTCTCCCATGCCCTGTAGTGTCCGTTGAGAAATGTCGCTGAGCGTCTGGCCATGGCTCATGATATTCAAGTCATAGTCCGCTTTAAGTTCAAAAAGGTCTAGTACCTGGTCTACCATCTCACGATGCTGCCCAGTAATGATCACCTTGGTTTCCCAATGAACAACACTCTGGCATGCTTTCACTAAAGGTGCCATTTTTATCGCTTCAGGTCTGGTTCCGAAAACCAGAGCCAGTCTAAACATCCTTACTCTCCCCCTTATGTGACCCATTCCATGGCTTAATCATACCCACACGCATCGAGCCATACATGAACAGCAACCCCAATACCAAGGTCACAATCCAGGTCGTTCGGGCCATATGGGCCGTAAGAATTGCCATGGTTGCGGAAAATCCTGTTATCAAATAGGCCACATAGACAACCTGTCGCTGGGAAAAACCCAAATCTAAGAGCCTATGATGAAAGTGTGAACGATCAGCCTGATAGACCGGCACTCCGTCTTGCATGCGACGCACGACGGCACAGAGAAGATCTGTCACTGGTACAACCAAGATCAGAATGGGCACCGAAATACCAATGGTGGCCGCCCCTTTCAACGCTCCTTCTGTTGACACTGCTGCCAACAGGAACCCCAAGAGCATAGCTCCTCCATCACCTAGATACACCTTGGCGGGGTTGAAGTTGTAAGGTAAGAAACCTACGGATACACCCACCACAATCGTTGCGAGCATAGCTGCATCATAGCGTCCTAAAAGAAGCGCCAGCGTTGTCAAGGCAACCGCTCCTATGAGCGTAATGCCCGTCGTAAGGCCATCAATACCATCAATAAAGTTCATTATATTGACAAGTGTCAACACCCAAAGCAGGGTTAGGGGAATAGACAGCTTGCCCAAGTAAAGCATCTCCCCAAAGGGGTTACTCATAAACTCGATACGCGGTCCCCAGATTACGTAAATAGACACCGCCAGAACTTGTCCAGCGAACTTCACGCCCGCAGAGAGTTCGAAGCGATCGTCGATTACCCCAAGGATCATGATCAGGGCCGCAGTTAACATGGTCACACCGAAGTGCGGAATCTCGCCCACAGCCGATGCAACCAACAGCCCACCGAAGATGGCGATCCCGCCACCTGTGGGCATGGGTACCTTATTAATTCTGCGAGGATTAGGCACATCAACTAAACCCATTCTCAGAGCAAAGCGCCGAACAAAGGGCGTTAGAACTGCTGTAACCGTCACTGCAATTACAAAGACGATGAAGAATTGGGTAACGTTCATGGCTACTCCTCTCCCTAGGCCCAGATGACCATCTCGATTCTAGCCTCTGTCATTAGATCTAAGGCGAGTCCGTCAGGATAGTCGCCTCGGAAGACAACTTTTTGCACCCCTGCGTTGATCAACATTTTCGCGCACAAGATGCAGGGTTGGTGCGTGCAATAAAGCGTTGCACCATCGGTAGAAACCCCATGAAGTGCTGCCTGAATGATAGCATTTTGCTCGGCATGGGTCCCCCGGCACATCTCATGCCTTTCACCAGATGGAATCCCGAGCTTTTCACGTAAGCAGCCAACCTCTCCACAATGGGATATCCCTCGGGGAGCTCCATTGTAACCGGTGGCAATAATGTGCTTGTCGCGAACTAAGACCGCCCCAACTTGCCTGCGTAGACAAGTGGACCGGCTGCTAACCAACTCTGCTATCTCCATAAAATACCTTTCCCAAGAGGGACGGTGCATTTCATCACCTACTTCGTACCAAAGAGGCGATCACCAGCATCGCCCAATCCTGGAAGAATATAACCATGAGAGTTCAATCTTTCATCAATCGCTGCTGTAAAAATGTCCACATCCGGATGTTCTCGTTGCATCAACTCAATTCCTTCAGGCGCGGCAAGCAGACACATCAGTTTGATGGAACTCACTTGGAGTTTCTTAAGATACGTAATGGCCGCGGCTGCGGAACCGCCTGTCGCCAACATGGGATCTAATACGATGATCTGTCGTTCTTCCACGTCGGTTGGCAATTTACAGTAATATTCCACCGGCAACAGCGTCTCTGGGTCGCGGTATAGTCCAATGTGACCCACCTTAGCCGTGGGAATCAATCTGAGCACCCCATTGACCATGCCAAGCCCCGCACGCAGGATAGGTACAATCCCAATCTTTCGGCCGGCAATCACTCGACCGGTCATCTTACACATAGGCGTTTCCACTACACAATCCTCTAAAGGCAGATCTCGCGTTACTTCATAGGCCAGTAACGTCGAAAGCTCATCCACCAGGTCACGAAAATCTTTCGGCCCGGTTTCTTGATCTCGAATCATTGTCAGTTTGTGTTGAACTAATGGGTGGGAAACCACGTGTACTGTGCTCAATTCATCATCTCCTCGTTTACTCTGCTCTGACTAGACATTTTCGATCTTGCCAACACGCGTACTATGTCGTCCTCCTGCAAAGCTCTCCTGTAAGTACGTATCCACAATGTCAAACATAACTCCAAGGCCTGTTACTCTTGCACCCAGGCATAGCACATTGCTGTCGTTATGGTTTCTGGCCATACGTGCAGAATAGCTGTCCGTACAAAGGGCTGCCCTAATGCCGGGAACTTTATTAGCCGCGATGGACATTCCAATGCCCGTTCCACAAATAAGAATCCCCTGACTAAAACGTCTTTCTACGACAGCCTTAGCAACTTCATGAGCAATGTCAGGGTAGTCACAGGACTCTTCTGAATCGGTACCAAAGTCGTGGACATCAAAACCTTGGCCACGGAGATGCTCAATGAGAGCCTTTTTCGCCCCAAAGCCGCCATGATCAGAACCTACTGCTACCTTCACATTACCGCCTCCTTCGAGAAAATACGCCACGATAGCTCGCACCGCTTGATCAATCTCTTCACGGGATTGACGGTAGACGTCTAGGGATTGCCCAAAGGGATCGCTTATCTCGTAGTCTTTCTCTACTAACTCGGTCGGATCCTTCCCTTGATTGACTCTTTCTGCAAACTCCTTAAGTAGGAAGATCTTCCCAGAAAGCTCCGGTGCCAGAGCTAGCAACTGCTTCTTGTGACTTTCCGTCATAGGAAGAATGAGATCGAACTCATGCAACAGATGAACATGTACTTTTCGTGAGCGATGCCCTGTTGCGTTGATGCCCACTTCTTGTAAGGCTTCGATCGCGTGGTCACTGCCCGTATCACCAGTAAAGGCTGCTAATCCCGCCGAAGCCACTCGTAGTTCAAGGTTGTGCCTGGATGCGTGGCTCCGCAACAGATACTCAGCCATAAAACTACGGCACGTATTACCTGTGCAGACAAACAAAACGGACTTGGTCATAGCTCCTCCTTCTTCACTACGTCTTAATCTCACGGTGATTTGCCGCTTTCCGAAGACGATTCATGATCGCGAGCCCCAAGTGGTCTTCGGATACTCCTTCGATGAACAAAACCTTGATTCCTAACAGATCTGCTTCTCGAAGCAAGTGGAACAGGTTGTGGGCCAGTGCCTGGAGATCTCCTTCGGAACCCATACTCAACACGGTAAGCCCTGGATAAAGATGGGCTCGCTCATTCCACGTCATAACGCCCACTTTTTCCTTCTTTTGCATATAGGGTTCGCTACTCTCCAGGATTTTTGCGGCAGCCCTCTTGCCTGTGACGAGATAGACCGTGGCCATGGGCGCATAGTGTTGATACTTCATACCCGGAGAGCGAGGAGTTTTTTCGGCTTCGCCGGGCGATTTGCCATATTCTACCGGAACCAACGCTCGCAACTCTTCCAGGGTTACCCCACCAGGTCTCAGCAGGCGAAAAGGCCAGACCGTACAATCTAGGACTGTCGATTCGACACCCCATCCGGTTTCACCACCATCTAGAATGGCAGGGATCTTTCCTTCTAGATCGGCATACACGTGTTCGGCTCGAGTAGGGCTTGGTCGACCTGACACGTTGGCGCTAGGTGCGGCCAGGGGAAACCCCGTTTGCCTCAGCAGCTCCAAGGCCACTGGATGGTTGGGAACCCTCACGGCCACGGTATCCAGCCCCGCCGTTACCACGGCTGGGACTAAGTCTGTCTTACTTAAGACCAAGGTCAGGGGACCCGGCCAAAACTGTTTCATCAAGCGACGAGCTTCGGGGGGAATGTCCTTTACAAAGGCTTCCACCTGGCTTTCCTCACTCGCGTGAACGATCAACGGGTTGTCTTGTGGTCGACCTTTGGCCTTGAATATGGCTTCCACCGCTTGCGGCTCCAGAGCGTTTGCTCCAAGTCCATATACTGTCTCGGTGGGAAAGGCCACGACTCTTCCCTGTGCCAAGAGTTCGGCAGCTACCGGAATCTCCTCCGGAGTCAGTATGAGAGTTTTTATTACCTCCATCGAAAAACCACCACCCGGTCTTGGCCACCATAGTCTTTAACGGTTTCGAGCCACGTAAAGCCAGCAGTCTCGCCAATCGAGCGTACGTCTGCGCCTTGATCCCAGCCGATTTCTAACACGACAAAACCAGGTTGCTCCAAGTACGAAGCGGCCTGGTTTAGAATCCGGCGGTAGAATGCAAGCCCATCAGGTCCTCCGTCGAGAGCTAGAGCTGGTTCTGCACAGACCTCCGGAGCGAGGCTTGACAGTTCGTCCCTTTTTATATAAGGAGGGTTAGAACAAATAACGGCATATGTATCCGATACGTTCTCAAAGAGATCGCTCTCAAGAAACTCAATTTGCTGATCAACTTCAAGACGCTGGGCGTTCTCCTTTGCGACGCACAAAGCCTCTGGCGAAACGTCAACTGCTGTAATCCTAATGCGAGGATCTTGACAAGCCAGGGCCAACGAAATGGCACCGCTTCCTGTTCCCAATTCTAGTACCCTTGCAGAAGCTTCCAGGTCCACGACTTCCAGAACCTTGTCCACGACAAACTCGGTTTCAGGTCTGGGAATCAAGACGTCTGGCGCCACCCGAATCGGTATAGCGTAGAACTCTTTTTCTCCTGTCAAATAGGCCACAGGCGTTCTCTGACCTCTACGTCCTATCAGTTGTCGATAGGCTTCCACTTCTTTGGAACTAAGGGGTTTGTCAAAATTAAGGTACAAGTCCAAGCGTTCCAAACCCAAGACATGACCAAGCAAGAGCTCAGCATCAAGCCGTGCCGAGCTGCATCCTTTGCTTTCTAAGTAGCTTGCACTTAGACGAATTAACTCTCCGATCGTGTGCTGCTTAGTCATGGTGAACGTCAACGGTCTCCTTTAGTCTCTCGACTTGATCTGCGGTAATCAGGGCATCAATGATTTCATCGAGATCGCCATCCACTACTAAATCAAGTTTGTACAAGGTCAGGTTAATGCGATGATCCGTAACGCGTCCTTGGGGGAAGTTGTACGTGCGAATGCGCTCACTACGTTCTCCGGTTCCCACCTGGCTCCGGCGTGTGGCTGCTTGTGCCTGTTCAGCCTCTTCTTGTAGCTGGTCATAAAGCCGAGCTCTGAGGATCTTTAACGCCTTTTCCTTGTTCTTAAGCTGGGATTTTTCGTCTTGACAGGCCACGACCAACCCTGTGGGAAGGTGTGTAACCCGCACGGCTGAGTCTGTGGTGTTTACACTCTGTCCACCAGGGCCAGAGGAACGGTATACGTCAATCTTCAAGTCGTTGGGTTCGATATGAAGTTCCACTTCTTCAGCTTCAGGAAGCACTGCCACGGTGGCCGTCGACGTGTGAATACGCCCTCCTGCTTCGGTGGTGGGAATTCTCTGCACCCTGTGTACTCCGCTTTCGAACTTGAGGCGCGAGTAGGCACCTTTTCCTTCAATCACAAAGATGACCTCTTTAAAGCCACCAAGTTCCGTAGCGTTGCTACTCAAGACGTCGACCTTCCAACGCTGTTCTTCAGCATAGCGAGAATACATTCTAAAAAGAGAACCAGCAAAGAGGGCGGCTTCGTCGCCGCCCGTCCCGGCCCTGATCTCAACAATGACGTTCTTCTCATCATTGGGGTCTTTCGGCAGTAAGAGCAGCTGAAGCTCATCATGGAGCCTCTCCTTTTCGTGGGTCAACCTCGTGATTTCATCGCTCAGCATCGCCGCAAAATCTGCATCTTGAGGCTCATCCGACATAACCTCGGCATCGTCCAAATCCGCCAGGACCTTTCGATACTCACGGTATTTGCCCACAATTTCTCCCAAGTCAGAGTGGGCTTTGGCCAACTTATTGTAGGTGTGCGGATCGCTTAACACCTCTGGATTACTCATTTCACGTACTAAGTCTTCAAATTTCTGTTCTAAGGCCCGTAATTTTTCTAACATCGAGTCGCCTCCAAACTTTCCTAGGCTGTGGAATCGGATGATGGGAAGGATACAACTTTCGTTGTCTCAGGATGACCTGCGTCCTTATCCAGCACCGTTTCGAGGGCCTTAATGGCCACTTCAATCATGTGTCGATCGGGTTCGATCGTTGTGAGATTCTGCAGTAGCATACCAGGTTTAGCGGCCCACTTAAAGATGGGATGACAGTCTTTTTGCCCGGCCTTACGAATCAGCTCGTAAGAAAGCCCTGCTACAATGGGCATAATGGCCAGATGAATCAAAATCCTCTGGACGAAAGGTGGGCGCCCGAAAAACGAAAACACGAACACGCTGGTAAACAGAACAATCAGTAAAAAGTTCGTTCCGCAACGGGCGTGAACCCGGCTGTGTTTGGCGACATTATCCGGGGTCAGCTCTTCACCTGCTTCATAACAGTTGATGGTCTTGTGTTCTGCGCCGTGATAAGCAAACACCCTCTTAATGTCATCCATCCAGGAGATGGCCACAATGTAAATCACGAAGATCGATACTTTTATCAGACCCTCCACCAAGTTGACCAAGACATTAGAAGCGATGTGACTCTGCACAAAACGAAGCAAAAAGGCTGGTAATACGATGAAAAGAGCGACGGTTACCACGAGGGCAAACCCCATGGTCAAGACCAGTTCTTTCGTGGTCAGCTGTTCCTCTTCTTCGCCAAATTGGCTGGCAGAGTAGTTGAGACTCCGCAAACCCATGATCATGCTTTCCACGAGGGCTACAGCACCCCGCAAAATGGGCTTTTTCAAGATCGGAAAACGATCGGACCACGGCTTCAGATCCTCTTCCAACACGGTAATGGTTTGGTCCGCTTTTCGTACGGCCACGGCGGAATGATACTGACCGCGCATCATCACGCCTTCAATGACGGCTTGACCGCCATAACTAAACTTGCCCATCTAACACGCGTCCTTTCATTAAGGAGATTAAGTTCTGAACTTGGTGGGATGGCACAACGACCACTAACTGATCGAGGGGCAAGAGCACATCCGCACCCTTAGGTGAGGTAATTTCCTCTGGGGATCGAATAATCGACAGTACCTGCACACCCAAGTCCCTGCTTAAACCAACCTCAGCAAGGCTATGATACGCTAAGGCTGATTCTTCACTCAGCTCAATCTGAAGCAGGACTTTATCATCGTCTAAGTGCATGACATCACGGAAGGAACGCATCCATAGGGGCTGTGCGTAGGCACTGCTCTTAACCGATCGGTAGCCCCGCGGTAGGAAGAGCCTGGTGAAACTGCCAATGACAATACCCACCAGCCATCCGATGAGAAGTGCTAAAAACGTACTATAAATCAAGGTTCCCGCAGGACCCGCCAAGTCCTGGATCCAATACTCGGTAGAAAAATACTCGAGTCTAACAATGCGATCAAACATGTCGACGGCCGAGATCATACCTACATAACTACTAATGTTGCCTTTAATACTGGCAGATAGACTGTAGGAAAGGCCGATGGTGAAGACGGCTGCCACCAAGATCGGTACCCCCACTTTCGTCAGACTGCCAAAAAGTACGCCCAAGAACAAGCCGCCAGCAAGGCTCAGAGCTGTACCACTTATGCGAGGCAACAACAACAGGATGAGATCCCGCAAGTGGCGAAAACGAACCGAAAACTTGGGCATGGCTACAATCATATCAAAAGCTAAGAATCCTACAAATATGGATACAAAGGATGAGGTAAGGCCAGGGATTTCACGGACTAAGAAGTAGGCGACCCCCACAACGATAGACCGCATGACCATAAGAAAAAAGACCACACCCGACTTACGTGCCATATCGTGACACTCCTACTTTCAGCTCTGGAGATCCTGGAACCTCGTGACAACGGCTACAGCGCGCCTCGTAATTCTCGGTCGCGCCAATAAGGATAACAGGTTCATCGTACTTGGCCGGTGCGCCATCAATAAGCCGCTGGGTACGGCTGGCGGCCCTGCCACAGACCACACAAATGGCGTTAAGTTTTGTGACCTGTTCCGCTAAGGCCATTAAGATGGGAACTGGTCCAAATGGTTCACCGCGAAAATCTTGATCTAAGCCCGCTACAATGACGCGTTTACCGTCCCTGACCAAGCTCTGGCAGACGGGGATAATCGATGGCGAAAAAAACTGCACTTCATCAATAGCCACGACATCAATTTCTCCATTCACTTGACTGAGAATCTCTTCAGGTTCACGAATGGGTACGCAGTCTATATAAAGGCCATTATGGGCTGCTACTCTCTCCATCCCATAACGATAGTCCAAAGCGGGCTTAAATACTAACACCTTTTGCTTCGCAATGGCCGCTCGCTTAACCCTGCGAATCAACTCCTCGGACTTTCCCGAGAACATAGAACCTACAATCACTTCGAGCCAAGATGCTTCACGAGTTGGCATGATCTCACCTCTATCACTTTATACCAAACTCATTTTCTCTAAAGCGTAAGAGAAATCCTGCCTTGCTTTTTAGTTCTGGAAGGCACGCAGCATACTTGCGATCTTGGCATCGACCTCGGCTTTGATGATCACGCCTTCGGCGACGAACTCTTCCGCGACAATGCGAGCGTTATTCCTCAGGAAACTAGCCTGACCCAGTTTTTCGAAGGGAAAGAAATACTCTTGCAGCGAGTAGTTCTCGAGGAAGAATGCGTCCACCGCCTGGGTGAGGTTCTCTAGCTGATAACCCGTCCTGGCCGAAATAGCTTGGTCCGGCTCCCTAACCTCAATGGGATGATCCACCAAATCCACTTTATTATACACTGAAATGATAGGCGCCGTGGCACCAATTTCTTTCAATACTTCCTCTACTGCTTCTTGCTGTTCCAGGGATTGTGGATGACTGGCATCAATGACATGAAGGAGAAGATCCGCATAGACCACTTCCTCCAGAGTGGCCTGAAAGGCCGCAACCAAGGTATGAGGCAGTTTGCGAATAAAACCAACCGTATCGGTCAGATACACCCACCGCCCGCTGTTTAGGTCCCAGCGCCGAATGGTAGGATCCAAAGTGGCAAAAAGTTGATCGGCCACAAAAACGTCTGAGCCGGTTAAGGCCCTTAATAGGGTTGATTTCCCTGCGTTGGTGTATCCCACGAGGGCGACAACCGGCGTAGCCGTACTCTTACGCCCTTCTCGCTGTAGACCCCTAGTTTGCCTGATTTTGTCCAGTTCACCTCGGAGATCGGAGATACGCTTGCGGATCCTTCGTCGGTCGGTTTCCAACTTGGTTTCACCAGGACCCCTCGTGCCAATTCCTCCCCCCAAGCGCGATAGAGCCTTTCCCTTACCCATCAGGCGCGGAAGCAGATAATTGAGCTGGGCTAACTCTACCTGAATCTTTCCCTCGTTGCTCTGGGCTCTTTGGGCGAAGATATCGAGAATCAGTTGCGTGCGATCGATGACGGGTGCATCGATGATGTCAGAGAGATTTCCCTGTTGAGCAGGTGAAAGCTCATCGTCAAAGATGACTAAGCTATCGTCATCAACAATGTCGTGAAGCTCTAAAGCCTTACCTTTGCCGATAAAGGTCCCAGGATCGGGATAGCTTCTCTTCTGTACGAAGGAGTCGACTACATGGAGACCTGCATCTTGGGCTAGTTCTCGTAGCTCAGCAAGGTTCTCTTCTACTTCCCAATCTCTCTGGAAACTCTGTTGTAGCGCCACTAGATAGGCATTTTGCTTGTTTTCTTGTTGCATAGTTCACCTCTATTCTCGCAGGAATCTCACTCTTGATCAAGAAATCAAATCGAGGGAGGATTGGATCATGCGCACAATTATGCACGTTGATATGGATGCGTTTTTTGCCGCCGTTGAGGTTTTGGATCATCCAGAATATGCTGGAAAGCCCCTCATCATTGGCGGCCGTAAGGACTCACCTCGAGGCGTGGTTTCCACAGCCTCCTACGAAGCGCGTAAATACGGTGTTCATAGTGCCTTGCCGATTTCTAAGGCTGCTTTCCTGTGCCCTGATGGCATCTTTATCCCCGGACGTATGGCCCGATACCAAGAGATGTCTAGGCAAGTCCACGAGATCTTTCCCGAGTTCTCACCCCTTGTCGAGCCCCTCTCGATCGATGAAGCCTTTTTGGATATGAGCGGCTGTGAACATTTCTATTCTAGCCTGGAAGAGATGGGGCGTAGCCTCAAACAACGCATCAGAGAAAAGACAGGTCTAACGGCTTCGGTGGGAATCGCGCCCAACAAGTTCCTGGCCAAACTAGCTTCTGATTGGCGAAAGCCCGATGGCCTTCTTGTGCTACGGCCCGAGGATGTGGAGGGATTTCTGATTGACTTACCGGTTGGAAAACTGTGGGGTGTTGGTCAGAAATCAGAGGCCATCCTGCATAAGTTAGGTCTCCATTATGTCAGGGACATCCTTCCCCATTCCTTAACCTGGTTACAGGAAAAGGTCGGTTCGGCCCTCGGGTCACAGATTTACTATCTCGCTCGAGGAATCGATGAACGGCCCGTTGTTCCAGAGACGGAAGCACAGTCTATTGGCCACGAAATCACCTTTTCAGAAGACCAGGATAATCCATCCTTTCTCCGGCAACAGTTGGCCCAAATGGGCGAAAAGGTAGGCTGGCGTTTGCGGGAGCAAGGATTGTACGCCCGCACTGTCTCTATCAAGGTGCGATTCTATGACTTTAAAACGATCACGCGCTCGCACACCCTCAATTATTCCTTTAATGATGATGATACCATTTTTAGAGAAGCTTTACACCTTCTGGAACAAATAAAACTGCAACCCGTTAGGCTTTTAGGAGTCACCGTGAGCAACTTCTCGGTAGGAGCGCAGTTATCGCTCTTCTCTTCCCATAATCAACCAGCGAGCCAGGTTAACGAGTTAATGGACAGCATTAATCGAAAGTTCTCGCCCGGAGCTATAACCAAAGGCCGCACGTTGCTGACAGACGATTAAAAGGGCCTGTGTCAGTACACAGACCCTTCCTAGGAGGAATGTTAAGCTTTAGGATGCGAATACCACTGTTTCTCAAATTCTTTGCGGATTTCGGGGTTTAGGACCCTGAGGTAGGTCCCCTTCATGCCTAAAGACCTCGATTCAATCACGTTCGCGGATGCCAGCTTACGCAACGCATTGACGATGACAGAACGGGTAATCTCGGCTTCATCAGCTATGCGACTGGCAACGAGTAATCCTTCATCACCATTGAGTTCTTCAAAAATCCTCTGCATGGCTAGAATCTCCGAATAGGACAGACTGTTGATGGCAGAACGGGCGGCCCTGGTTTGAGCTGCTCGATCCTCCTGCCTTTCATGAATTACGCGAGAGATGATCATTCCGAGCGTGACACCGGCTATTCTGGCGATGTCCATATCCACCGGACTGTACTTACCGCTACGCTTCACACAAAGTACCGAACCTACGCGTTCATCACCACCGACAATGGGAGCAACCATGATGGTTTCACCATTGGGCCCCTCTTGCACGCTGATATCGGCTACTCGGTTGGCGAGACTTTGGATCTCGTTGGAGGCGACTCCTGTGAAAAGCCAGTCTGAGTCGAATGGCGTACTGTCAAAGCCTGCTTCTAGTGCATAACCCAGCACATTTCCTTTTCTTCCAAGAATATAAACGCTACTCTCATCCATACCAGCACGCAGGGCTAGGCACAGTTCATTAAAATCTACATCATTGGTGATCTGTTGAAGTGACTGCAAATAGTGCTTCATTCTTTCTAACATTTTTTGTTCACCTCTCTATTTTCGCAGAAAAATCTTTCCGTATAGTGTTAATTATATATTTTCGCACAATTAATGTCAACGCTGTCTGCTGATACACTCAGATCGAAAAAGAGGCGACCCTATCATCACCTCTTAATCACAATGAAGCTGATGTCATCGGATTGCCCCTCGCCATGTCGCATTACGTTGCGGATCAAACCATCACAAATTCCATCCGCGTTGTACTCCCTGTACTTGAGCAGAGTCTGGGCGATGCCTTCCAAACCAAACTGGCTGTGATCAGCGCCTCTGGCCTCTCTTAATCCATCGGAATAGATCACAAGGATATCACCTTGTGCTAGTTCCACTTCTAACTGGGTGTACTCGGAGTTTGGTCTTCCACCTAAGGCTACACCGCGACCCGGTAGAAATGTGGCCTCCCCCGTTTTTCTTTGGAAGTGCACAGGAGGATTGTGCCCAGCATTGGCATACGTCAGTCTTCCCCTGGCGGCATCAAACCTGCCGTAGAACTGGGTTACGAACGTATCAACATGCCCTAGTTGAGAGATGAAATGATTGTTCAACTCCGCCAGAACTTCGCTCGGAGTTGTGGTTACAGTGGTTATCAAACGGAAAATCGTCCTCGCCATAAGCATGACAAAGGCAGCAGGCATACCATGCCCCATGGCATCAGCCACGGTCAAGCCAAGAGTCCCATCTGGATTACGCAGAATGTCCAAATAGTCTCCGCCCAGTTCGTGAACTGGCAGCGTCCGATAGGCTAGAAAACCAACATCCAAGCCGTCAATTTGTGGCATGAGTTGCTTCTGAATAAATTGTGTCGCTTCCAGCTCGCGGTTCACTCTCTGCACAGAAAAGATGTCGCTGGACAAAACGATGTCTGCTAGTCGCACCACATGCGGTGCTAACAGTTTCAGAGCATCATGTTCTTCTTCTCGTAACCTCCGAGAACACCAGACGTTGAAGTAATAGTCACCTCTCTTGCCAGCCAGAGGCGTCGACCAGTAATAGGCCGCCTTTCTGGTTGGGAGAGTAACGGCACCGTTAATGGGCTCCTGTGATTCTTGCGAGCGCATGGCGATTTTCTGGTCTTCAACAGCCAGCTGGTCTTGCTTGCCTTTTTGCTGGTAGGCAACTCTGGTCAACGCACCTTGAACCTGGGCGTGTTCGCTCCACAAGCTAATAGCAGATACGTCGTCCGCTTTGAGAAGTTCCTCTCCTAAAGCCACAAGGGGAGTACTCTCGGACTGCAAGCAAGCCTCGTATAGGTTGCTTATAAAACTCCTGTCATAGAGTATTATGCTCATCCCCTAACCCTCCGTGACTTCGTCCAGCCTGTTCTTGACGAAGTACGTCGGGTGAACGGCCAGATCTACCTCATAGCACGGTTCTACCTTTCCGAACTGGTTTTGCTCGACTCGAACCACCGGTCGCGTTGGAAATCCCCGGTTCGACCTGAGGACAACTCCGCGCTCTCCCGTATTTAGCTCAACCATGGTTCCCACAGGATAGAAGGATACACAGTTTAAAAAGGCCCTTACACTGGCAGGTTCGAATTGCGTGCCGCTTTGACCCATCAGATACTCGATCACTTCCTCCATTGGATAGCGAGAGTTCGTCGACATATTGTCAAAGGTGTTTGTTACCTGCAAAATTCTAGCATCCTGGCAAATCTCTGATCCACTAAGACCTGCAGGATACCCTTGCCCATCCCAGTGTTCGTGATGTTGGCAAATGGCGTTAACGACTCCCGCGTCAAGATCGCTTTTTTCACGCAGAAGCCTACGTGCCAACTTCAAGTGCTCACGCTCATCTTCGGAAAATAGTTTGCCGATATCATGCAAGAGTGCACTAACTGCCAGCTTTCTCAGTTTCTTCTGGCTATACTCGAGTTCAATTCCCACAATAGTAGATAGAATGGCCACATTGACACTGTGATGGAAAAGCTCCTCGTCATGGGAACGAATGTCCACTAAATTGATCATCAAACTGTCTTGGAGCAAAAGTTCATCAATAATAGCTACTAACACCTGATTCACTTGTTCTATCTCCAGATCCGCCCCACGTTTGACACGACCAAGAACCTGACGAGTCTCGCTTAACGCTTTGATTCTGGTCTGGTCCCTAATTACATCCTGCGGTGCTACATTGCTGCCCGTTGAGATATAGACAACTTCGATCCAGTGTCTCCGCAAATGATCAATGTAACGGTCGGTGAGCTTGACACCTTGCCGCAAAAGGATCTGGCCGTTACTGCCAATAATAGTTTTCCCCACTACCATATCCGGCTTGAGGTTTTGCACTGCAACAAGGCGCATAGTCTTCACCCCTTTCGTCACACTTGGCTTGAAGTTGTGGTGGTGGTGGTGCAGGGTTTGCCGGTTTGTACTGTAGATCGGGGCGTAGGACTAATGTGGTCCCCGTACCTGTGATACAAAACTCTATTTGCTTCATGTAACGCAACATGATCGTAAAACCCGCGCCAAGGCTGGTATTGGTGGAGAACCCATTAACGAACACCATCGTTGGTAGCTTATCTAAGGTAATTCCTGGCCCATCGTCCTGGACATGAAAGCAGGGAAGATCATCTTCAAAGTATAGTAAGAACCTTCCCCCCGGAGTGTGTTTAAGAACATTGGTTATGGCCTCGGTTAGACTGAGGATGGTCGTACAGCGGACATCCTTCCAGCTAGAAACCCTTTCGGAACAGAGCTTGTCCACCGCGTGACGAATACGCCGAATGTCGTCCTTGCTCTTGATATCCATTTCTAGGATTGGGTCTGTTGAGTACTTTTCCTCATACTGCTCGGGAGTTATGAGTCGTACTCTGTCATGAGTAACCAGAGAAAGGGCTTCTTGATACGTTTCCATGAGGATCGTTTTTTTCTCCTCTTCTGCATGGGCAATCTGCGAGTAGCGCCCTACTTTGTACGCCAAATAGAAGCCAAGTAAGGATCCGAGCATGATGACAACTCTCATGAGCCGTACGGGCACGCCTGTCGGAAGTAGGTCAAGGGTCATGGTTCCAGAATCTCCCGTACACCAATGAGTTCAAGGATCTCTTCTATTTCCCTGTTATCGTTCTCGATGTATACACGCCCTTGTCTTTGACGGAGTAACCGATGATATCCAATGAGCTGTCCAATTCCGGTGGAGTCAATGAGTTCGAGTCCACCGATGGAAAACGTCAGACTGGTGAGATCGTCAATGTCTAAACCTCCGACAGTATCCCTCAGGACATCTCCTGTTGACATGTCCAGTGAACCCTCAAGTGTAAGCTTTGCATCGGGCCCCTTCTCCACTACAGTTACTCTTAACATCTTACTCCTCCTCGTCTAAACGCTGAACTGACCAATTTTCCCTCTTGTACATGAAACTTCTGATTATGACATTCCTGTTCAATAACCGTCTGAACAGAACCGATTCTAAGCTTAACTCCTGGATAAAAGGTGTCTGCACCAATAGTCCCGTTTTCGCCAACGATGAGACTGATCACGCCTAGGCCCTTCGAACCTACAGCATGGGCACAAATCGCGGAACCAGCTATGTACGAGCCACTCCGACACTCTCCTGATACCGTGATACTTCCCCCGGCCACTACATCACAGTCATAGAGCAGTGGGCCGCTCACGGTAATATCTCCTGTGGCCTCCATCTTGGCATTTTGCCCATAGTACACAGTAATGTCTGCAGGGGAATCCAAGAGGTCATCGAGCTTGTTGGTTAAGTCTTGCAGGTCTGTGATCGCCTGGAAAAGCTCCTCCAGTGTTTTCATGTCCAAAGGTGCAGGACCCAAGAACCGCTGGACTTGAGCTCGAACGGTCGCAACGAACTCGAGGCACTCTTCATCACAGAATTGTAGACCACGCTCAGAGAAAAGCTCATGTACCTCTGCCAGCGTCTTTGTGATCTCAGGGAACTTGGTTTCCAAGACCAACTTGACCAAGTATCCGTCGCCACGCAACTTCAAGTCAGAGACCGAAAGCCTGGGCTGCTTCTTGAGTTGAGAGCAAATCATGTGGAGACTCTCCAACCCCCGAATGGCACGTTGTAACAACTTCTCTGCCTTAGCCAATCCCGGCTGCTGGGCACCGGCAATCACAGTTCCACCAATGAGCTTCTTATGGATGATAACATCCGAACCCGAAAGGACTCTGGCGTGATAAACACTGTCTAGCACTTCGACGGAACCACCGGCCTTCACGGTTAAAGATTCTGTCACACTGCCCAAGATGGTTACATCGCCCTTAAACTCTACGTTGCCAGTGACTAGGCTCACATCTCGATCAATGACGAGCTGTGGATTAACCCGTAGGACGCCGTAGTCGTAACTGGGCAGACCTGTTACTTCTGCGACTGCGGTGGTGCCGTTACGAATGAGCTTCACTCCCTTGCCAACACGCAAACGGGATGAAGCAGGAGGCGTAACCTCGATAATGTTACCATATACATCCTGACCAGGTTCCCCTGGAATGGGCGGATACCAATGCGCAAGGACATCGCCGGCACTGACCGCATTAAACTTGCCTCGATCCAAGTAATTCACCCGGGCGTCATCGTTTTGGGCTTCAAGCCGCCTGGTTAACTCGCAGACGATCTCAACCTTTCCATCAACAGAGGGCTTCATCTCACGCCCTTCGCAAATGACGACTTCTTGGCTTTCCAGGCTGGTACAAGCTGCATGAATGCGATCGTAAAAAATAGGCGCTTTGATTCCTAGTGCATCGAGTTCCTGGACTACTAAGGAAGAGTCTATTGGTTTGGGAGGTATTCGACCCACAGCGTCTACGTTCACGGTGAGTTCTCGCACGTACTCCGTGTCCTCGATTCGGTACTTCGTACCTGCCGCAAAACGCGTCTTCAAGACTACCTGCATTTGATCTTGGGAGACGACCAAGTCGAACTCGCTGATGGAAGGTTTATGGACTACCTCGATATCAACGTCTTCGGCGTTCTCGAGGACCGTCGGTTTACCGATTAACTCACCTTCGTGACGCAGTTGTACTCCCTTTCCAGGAGCGATGATTGGCCACGCACCGTTCCCTGTAGGTTCCTCCATTCTCAACCGACCGTTGATGATGGCCAACTGACCAGGCTGGTCTTGCTCCGTTGAGTTTTGCAGTTCAGTGTCCATCCAGATCTCAATTTCTTCCTTAAGAATCACCATGCAGACCCCCTTCTACAAAAAAAGACACCTTCTAACCAGACAGTTAGAAGGCATCTCAAAGAAACACCCCAAAAATCGCAACTGGCTGGCATACACTTTCGTGTTTAACCCCTATAGCTTTGCGTCCCACAGTTTCCCGTGGTTTGCCAAATATTCAGTTAAGGACCGTCAATTTAGTTACCTACTCAATTATACATTACTTCCAACAAAAGGCAAGTATTACATGGGAGAACTTGGGTAAAGAATTGGTGAAAAATAAGCAAATCAGCCTTGGCTGACCGATTGACTTTCTCCCAAAAACGTGCTAAATTATAGTAGTTGAGCCGAAGTGGCGGAACGGCAGACGCGCTGCGTTCAGGGCGCAGTGGGCAATAGCCCGTGTGGGTTCAAATCCCACCTTCGGCACCATATGAAAATTAACCCCAGACTAGCTGGGGTTTTGTTGCTTTCCGAGGTGAATTGCCCATCAGTTGCCCATCTGTTATCGTGTTGCTGATATCATTTTATACATCAAAAAACATAGTTTATTTGGAATCCTGCGGTTTAAAATTCCATATCAAATCTGCTCTATTTAATCTGTCTTGACGTATCAGATGCAGAGTCATTGAATCCACGTCATGCCAGTTGATAGGAAGGCCTTGAGTATCAAAATCAACCCAAAACGTTCTCTGGTAAATTGTGAAACCGAAAACCGTTTCTTCCAGTATCTCTTCGGCCCAAAAGACGCCATCCAAACGTTGACCTGATCCAACAGAAAGTACAAATCTCAGCACATCTTCTTCTAGTGAATCTTTGCTATACGAGCGAATACTGACCAAAAATGGGAGACGCTCTTCGTCTACCACGCTTTCATAGTAACGTTCGGCTACTTGTGGAGATTCGAAACGCAAATCAGCCCAGTAATGCGCTTCCACATAAAGGACAGCGGGTGATCGGAAAATCGACACTACTTCAAACCAGTCGCCAATGTTTTCAGCCCTAACAAGGCGCTTTACACGATTATTCGCCTCACTCCAGCCATGTTCCGCAGCAAATCGCTGTATCCCTAGCTTATCAAAAAACTTCGTCGGAAGCGGATGTTCCCGACTATGGTGTTTCATTTCATCGGGTAAGTCATGGGGATCATAAAAGTGAACCGACAGAATCTTTAAAGGTTCTTCTTTTGTCAACTCAAAAATTGCCAAAAAGTCGATTTGGTCGTTTCGTATCGACCATACTCTTTCTTCTTGTTCCTCCACACCCGCTACCGCCAGTAAATTGTCAGATGTTTTTGGGCGATAACCGATAAGGTCTGCCAAGCGTTCCGCAGCTCCATATGGCCTCGGTACCATGTGC
>Ga0265293_10000702_pt1 | contig 77895 bp, 68 predicted proteins | sample Munlanlewell138R_FD_192505 | JGI IMG/M metagenome (GOLD analysis project Ga0265293, IMG submission 192505) | Leachate microbial communities from a municipal landfill in Southern Ontario, Canada - Leachate well 138R | ecosystem: Engineered > Solid waste > Landfill > Unclassified | place: Canada... | reverse complement strand
GCCTCGTTGCTGGATCGATTACGACAGCCTGCCCCCGAACTGCTCGCCGAAATGGAGAGCCCGGCGTGAAAAACGTGGGGAAACCTCAGCCTCCGTCCCCTTTTCCGCTATTTGTATTGCGCGACTCGATTAACGTATTGACTTTGTGTGATGCGAAGGTTGCAAACTTGGATACACCAAACAGAAAGAACGCTGTGAAGGTAATGAACGACAGAAGGTTCAACGCACCCTTGAGTTTGTAGTAATTCCAGCTATAGAAGACGACTCCCGCCAGGTAGATGAAGAGCTCGATCAGTTTTCTCATGGTCCAGAACGTTCCGCAACACCCTCACTCAAACCCGTCGGCGAACACCGGATCAGGCCCGAAGCGCTGCAGTGTCACCAGCACGTCGGAGCCCGCCGTCACCTCGAGCCCCTGCCCGCCGGGCAGGATGCGGACGTCCCCCGCGTTGTCGCGTGCCAACCCGGGGCCGAGGGCGCCGGAAAGCTGCGTGGCCACGCCGTCAGCGCCAAGTTCATGGAAATGCTCGCCGGCGGCGATGAGAAACCGTGTGCCTTCGCTGTCCAGTTCGTGCAGGAACACCGTGCCGGCAGGTGCCTGCAGGTCGCCTTGCACGGCCAGGGTGGCGCAGTCGCGCAGGGTGATCCGGGCAGCGGCGTCGAGCACGGCCAGGCGGCAATCGGCACCCGTTCCCCATTGTCGCAGCGCGATGATGTCAGTGACGTCGACGGACTGCTGCAGGACATCCATCGTGGAAAGATCGACCAGTCGCAGTTGGCGGCGCTCGTCCGCAGTCACGACGGCGCGTGCGCCGCCCTGGCCATCTGGAAACACGACCATGTCCGCCTGGTAGCCGTATGCGTCGCCGACAGATTCACGCAGGCGCTCGCCGGTTTCGCCATCGAGCACGAGCAGCTGGCTGCGCGCCGTCGCGACGATGACTTCGTCGGCGCCATCACCGTCGAGGTCGATGCTCGACACCGCGGCGACGCCGCCCAGATCAGAGTCCGCGGCGCGCCAGCGCACCTGCAGGCTCACGGAATCGACGGCCATGACCGGCAAGCCGGGCATCGGCAACTGCGCGGCCAGAATCAGCGAAGGCATCCCCCCGATGCGTCGGGCCAGCGCAATGCGGGGGGGACGAGACAAGGGTCTGCTCAAGGTCTCGAACAGATCGCTGCGAAACCGGCGCAGCTTGCCGGTCGTCGCATCGATCACGCTCAGGACATCGCCGCGGCTGAATGTGGCCACTTCGTCGGTGCCCGGTCCGCCCAGCGGGCCGCGGACCACGGCGGCATGGGTTCCCGAATCGGCGAGCCACAGGCGACAGTGCCCGCCATCGAGATTGATCATGCGCAAGGTGGCGGCGAAGGGATCAAGCTGGCCAGGCGCTGCGCCATCAGGGAACTCGCAGCCATCCATCGCACCCGCGGATGGCCCATAGAGCACCTCGCGGCGCGCATCGCCGGTGATATCCTCGATCAGGAAGTTCCCTGCGCCGCCCGGCAGCGGATCGTGCACGCTGTTGCCGGTGAGCGCATCGAAGAACTGCATGGCTTGCCGACCCATGACGGCGATGCGCTCCGGGCCGACAGGGTCCAGGCGAACGCTGAGCCGCTTGACGTCCCAATCCTGGCCCGGGATCTCGTTCACCGGCGCATACGGATAGCCACCGAACACCTGCAGGAGTCCGCCCTCGGCCCAGGCGGCAAACGCGTCGCGGCCGCCACTGCCGAAGGCTCCTGCGAGCAGACCCCCGCCGAATCCGCCCGCCCAACTCCAGTCCTGCCAGCCGGTGGCACCATCGATGACCAAGCCTGGCGTACCTGCCACCACCAGCTCCAGCGCCGGATCGCCATCGAGCTGCGCCACCACGACCTGGCCCGTCGGCATGTCGCCGATCCATTTTGCGGCCCCCGTCTCCAGGTCGAGTATGGCCGGCACGAACACATAGTCCGGCCGCTTCAGGATCACCACGGCCTCCTGCGCCCCGTCGCCATCGACGTCGGCGACGGCCGTTACCCGGATCAACTCGTGCGGCGCCGGGGGTGCGATCAAACGTTCGGCGTGCAGCGGTATGCCGGTGAGGATGGCCAGCCAGCTCTGGTAGTGCTCCGTCATCCATACGGTGGTGACCACGCGATCACGCCCATCCTTGCCATCTGCCCGCCACAGCGCATCATCCGCCACCAGGAACGCGCCCTTGGCGACCGCGCGGACGCGTGCCTGCGCACCAGTGCCATCGAGCACGGCGAAGACGGCTGCGCCGTCTGCACGGTCGGGCAGCGACTCGACGCCCGCAACGGCCACCTCGTGCACGCCATCACCATCGAAGTCGCCGACCACCATGCCGTGCCCGCCCGGTTCGCCAGGCATCGGCTGATATTCCCAGGCGAACAGCAGGCTGCCGGGAACCAGGGCACAGGCCAGGGCGACGATGAGCCGCCCGAGCAAGCCCGCGCGCGCTTCGTGCCGGAGCGAGGCGCAGCCTGCGGTGGATGATGCGCGCGTCATGGCTGCACCTCGAAATTGCCGGTGAACAGGTCATCCAGCCCAAGCCGGAGCCGCGCCACCAGGTAGTCGGAGCCGATCAATGCGTCCACCTGCGAACCATCGGCCAGCAGGCGCACGCTGCCCTGGTTGCCTTCGGCCAATTGATTGCCAAGCACGCGCGGCATGGTTGCAAGCACGCCATCCGGGCGCAGCTCATGCAGCTTGCCTTCGCCAGCCAGCAGGAAATGCCCATCCGTATTGCCCAGCGGCCAGAAGGCGGTCGGCATCAGAGGAAGGGGATATTCCGCCAATGGCGCGAGCGTGTCGCACGCATGCACCGACAGGCGTGGCGCAGCGGTGATCACGCCGATCCGGCAACCACCGGGGCCCTGCCACTTGCGCACGCCGATTACCGCACCATCGACGGCAAGATTGGCGGTGAACGTGCGCGCCGCAAGATCGATGAGATACACCCCCTGGGCCACACCGACGGCAACCTGCGGCGTACCCGCCCTGTCGAAGCTGGCCAGGCCGCCGGCAGGCGAAGCCGGCAGCGCAATGGAGCGCCACAGCTCTGTGCCATCACGGCCATCGAGGACAACCAATCGCGCTCGATCGCTCAACACGAGCACGTCCGTGACGCCATCAGCGTTCACGTCGGCCGTGGAAAGTGCGGTCGGAAATCCCTGGTCGATGCGTGTCCGCTCCCATTCCTGCTGCAGGGTCAGGCCGTCGCGAACCTCGATCCACCATTCGCCCATGGCGCTCCCGCCCTGGGCGACGATCACCTCGAGCTGCGAATCCGCATCGAGCTGCGCCAGGGCAATGAAGGGTAGGGTGTAGCTCCCGGAGCCATAGTCGCTGCGGACACTGCGCAACACCTCGCCGGTGGCGCCGTCGAGCACGCGCAGGGTCGGGCCATAGGACGATTCAACACTGGTTCGCCCTACCGCCACCACTTCTTCGTTGCCGGCGCCGCCAACATCACCGCGCGCGACAGCCGCAAACGGCCCATTCTCGCCGATGCTTTCATACAGCGGGGTACCGGTGGTCAGGTCGGCCACGCACAGGCGCGGGCCGCGACTACCCGCGTAGACCAGGCGCGGCTCGCCGCTGGCATCGATGGCGCCGACGGCCAGCGCTACGGGCGTGCCACAACCGAGCGATAACGTGCGCGCAAGCTGGCCGGTGGCGGGCAGGTAACTCGACAGCTCACCGCGGTCAGGCTCGCCTGGCACGCGCTCGGCCAGGCCGATGAAATCACCCACCGCCCCCGGTTGTGGCACCGTGACGATGCGCTCCAGGGTATCGGGTCGTTCCAACGAACGGATGCGTGCGTAGGGCTGGCCGCGGAAAATATCCACGCGCGATCGGAAGTCTTCGTAGTTGTTGCGGATCGCAAAACCGGGTGTGCCGCCAGGGCCGAAATCACCCACCACGATCTCGCTGCCGAAACCGGGCGCCCAGGTCCACTCGAGCGCGCGCGTCGAGGCATCGAGAACCAGGCCGGGCGTACCGCCAATGACGAGCTTGGGCGCACCATCCGAGCCGAGGGCGGCGACCGCCACGGTGACGGCGGGCGCCGTGCCCATCCACTCCACCGCCCCGCTGGCAAGATCGATGACGGCCGGATAGGTCGCCAGAGGAGGATCGGATTCCCGCATCAAGCCGACGATCTTGTGCACGCCATCCAGGGTCGCGACCGCTTCCACGCGGGTCAGGCCCGGCACCTCGACGGTGTGCACCCGATGCAGCGGGACGCCGGCGAAAACCTCGACGTGGCCGGTGTCGAATGCACTGAGCGTAACGACGAAGCTGGTGCCGTCCGCTGCCTGGCCGCGCGCGGCGGAACCGTGCCGGAACGCCTCGGCCAGGGGCGTGACCGAACGCAGGCGCAGCGCATCCGCCTGCCCACCGAGCACCCCGAGCAGGGTGGTCTCCGGATCGCCCTGCCGCGCGCTGGCCAGTCCCGACAACACCGCTTCGTGCCGGCCGTCGCCGTCGAAATCACCCACGACCATGGCGGCCCGGGCCGGCGCCGAAAGGGACGGGTAATGCACCCAGTCCGCCGCGTTTACGCTGGCTGCGCAGGCAATCAGCAAGACACCAAGCGTCATTCTGAAAGCACGCCGCATACACATTTCCCCATGTATCCGCAGCGGCCGACCACACTGCGTTCCCGTTCGAGCATACCGGTTGATGTCCGGTGGCACCACGACGCGGTTCGCACTAGGTGCCTTGCCGGTGTCGTTAGAATCAGCATTTGCCCTACTTGTGCGAACGCATCGAGAGATGCAACACCCACCTTCAGAGCATCTGCAACGAATCCCATGGACGCTTCCCAACGTGAATTCCTCGACCTCGCCCTCGCGCGCAACGCATTGCGCTTTGGCGAGTTCACCCTCAAATCCGGGCGCGTCAGCCCGTATTTCTTCAATGCCGGGCGCTTCGATACGGGCGCGGCACTGGCCACGCTCGCGCGCGCCTACGCGGCCACGGCGGTGGCCAGCGGGTTGGGCTTCGACATGTTGTTCGGTCCGGCCTACAAGGGCATCGTGCTGGCCGCACTGACCGCGGCGGCGCTGGCCGAGCGGCATGGCCGCGACCTTCCCTTCGCCTACAACCGCAAGGAGGCCAAGGATCACGGCGAGGGTGGCGTGCTGGTCGGCGCGCCGCTGGCGGGGCGGGTGTTGATCGTCGATGACGTGATCACCGCGGGCACCGCGATCCGTCAGTCGCTGGCATTGATCCGCGCCGCCGGCGCCACGCCCGCCGGCGTGCTGATCGCGCTCGACCGCGAAGAGCGCGGCCAGGGCGCGCGTTCGGCCACCCAGGAACTGGCCGCCGACGAGGGCGTGCCGGTGGTGGCGATCGCGCGCCTGGGGGACCTGCTGGCCTACGCCGCGCAGCGTCCGGAGCTGGCCAGTCACGCCGAGCGCCTGGCGGCCTACCGCGCGCGCTACGGCGTTTGAGCGCAACGCCCGAGGCTCGCCTATACTCGGTAGCGGAGGATTTGCCCATGTGTCACGCATCGACGATCCGCTCGGGCATCGCGCTGGCCGCACTGCTGGCCGCCGGCGTCTGCCTGGCCGCCGGCCAGGCGGATCACAACCGCTACAAGTGGCGCGATGCCGCCGGCAACCTGCACTACGCCGACACCTTGCCGGCGGATGCAGCCAGGCTGGGCTATGAAATCGTCAATCCGCAGGGCATCGTGATCAAGCGCGTCGAACGCGCCAAGACGCCCGAGGAGGTGGCTGCCGACAAGGCCAGCGCGGCGACCGAGAAGGCCGCGCGCAGCGCCCAGGAACAGCGCCAGCGTGCCGATACGCAGTTGCTCGCGGGCTACCCGGAGGAACGCGACCTGGAGCGCGCGCAGAAGCAGAAGCTCGAGTTGCTGGACCAGCAGGTGGTGGCGGCCCAGATCAGCCTGCGCAGCCAGGAGCAGACGCTGGCCGACGCGCTGGCGCAGGCCGCCGAAGCCGAGCGCACCGAGCGTGGCCTGCCTGCGGCGCAGGCCAAACAGCTGTCCGACCTGCGGCTCCAGGTGGATGCCCAGCGGCAGGTCGTCAGCCGCCGCATCGCCGAGCGCGAGGCCGCTCGCAGCGCCTTCGCGCAGGAACTGGCCCGCTACCGCGAGCTCAAGTCGGCCAACTGACCGGCCCGGTCGAGCGCACGCGGGGCTCGGCGCGGGCTCTCGGCCGTCAGAACGGCAATTCCAGCGCCGGATCGAGGGCCAGCAACTGGCTGCGGAACACATCCTGGATGCGTGCCAGCGCGGTCGCATCATCGGCATCGAAGCGCAGCACCAGCACCGGCGTGGTGTTGGAGGCACGCACCAATCCCCAGCCATCGGGCCAGTCGGCGCGTACCCCGTCGATGGTGGTCAGGCGTGCGCCCTCGAACACCGCCTGCGCACGGAATGCCTCGATGAAACCGTGATTCTGGCCCTCGGCCATCGACACCTTGAGCTCGGGGGTGGAAACGCCTTTGGGCAGGGTATCGAAGATTTCCTGCGGGCTGCGCTCTTCCGGATCGGCGGCGAGGATTTCCATCAGGCGCGCAGCGGCGTACAGGCCATCGTCGAAACCGTACCAGCGCTCGCTGAAGAAGAAGTGCCCGCTCATCTCGCCGGCCAGTGCGGCGTCGGTCTCGCGCATCTTCGCCTTGATCAGCGAATGGCCGGTGCGCCACATCAGGGGGCTGCCGCCATGCTGCAGGATGAGCGGCTGCAGGTGACCCGTACACTTCACATCGTAGATGATGGTCGCGCCCGGATTGCGCGTGAGGATGTCCATGGCGAACAGCATCAGCAGGCGGTCGGGGAAGATCATCTCGCCGCCGGGCGTGACCACGCCCAGGCGGTCGCCATCGCCGTCGAAGGCCAGGCCGATGTCCGCGCCGGTCTTCTGCACGGCCAGGATCAGGTCCTTCAGGTTCTCCGGCTCGGACGGATCGGGATGGTGGTTGGGGAACGTCCCGTCCACCTCGCAGTAGAGCGGTTCGACCTCGCAGCCGATGGCTTCCAGCAGGGCCGGCGCGAAGGCGCCGGCGATGCCGTTGCCAGAGTCGGCGACGACCTTCAGGGGACGCTCGATCTGGATGTCCTCGCTGACCCGGCGCAGGTAGTCCGCACCGATGTCGATGGCCTGCAGGCCACCCATGCCATCGACGAAGCGATGCTCGGCGATGCGCCGGTACAGCGCGTGGATGGCATCCTCGGACAGGGTCTCGCCGCCGAGCACGATCTTGAAGCCGTTGTAGTCGGGCGGGTTGTGGCTGCCCGTCACCGAAATGCCCGATCCGGTGCGCAGGTGGTAGCAGGCGAAATAGGTGAGCGGCGTCGGCACCGCGCCGATATCGATGACGTCGATGCCGGTGGAGCGCAGGCCGGCGATCAGGGCCGCCACCATGTCCGGCCCGGACAGGCGGCCGTCGCGGCCGACCACGATTTCCCGCAGATCGCGCGCGCGCGCCTCGCTGCCGACGGCGCGACCGATCAGGCGCGCCACCGCCGGAGTCAGGCTCTTGCCGACCACGCCGCGGATGTCGTACATGCGGAAGATCGAGGGATCGACCTCGACCGCGGGTTCGAGAGCGGCGGGCGCCGGGCGCTGCGCGGCTTGCGCCGGGGCCGGTGCGGACGTAGCCGCGGACGGTTGATTCAGGGCTTCGGACAAGGTCATCTCCGGTTCGGGTTCGGTACGCCGCTGCAGCCGCTCGATGGCGCCAGCCAGGCCGACGCGGCGCAGCCACAGGGCAAGCACCGCGCCCAGCAGGCAGAGCAGCGACAGCGCGCCGACCAGCACGGGATTGTTCGGCACGACGATGAAGTAGTCGGGCGCGGCCTTGCCGATGCGCAGGCGCGTGCCCGGCACCGGCACGCCAAGGTCGGTCAGGGTGCTCGCGCTGCCGCTGCCGACGCCGGCAATGACCAGGTCACCACGCCCGGTTCCCTGGCGCAACTCCAGCCGCACATCCTCGACGGTGGCACGCGAGAAGGTCTCCAGGATCGGCGCGAACGGCCATTCCACCACCACGAAGCCGCCCAGCGCGCCATCCACCTCGACCGGCAGGGCAAGCATGAGCTGGCGACCGACGCCCGGTTGCGTGCGCATCTCGGCCAGCGGCTGCTTGGGCGCGACCTTGGCCTGCAGCAGCGCCGCGGCCTTGGCATAGCCGATGCCGTCGAGGCTGCCGGACAACACCTCGCCCAGGTCGGCGCTGTAGAACTCGACCGCACTCGCTTCGGGCAGGTGGGTCTTGAGGACGAGCGCGGCCGACTCGCGTTGCGTCGGCCCCTGGCGGAGCAGCGCCTGCACGTCCGGCTCGGCCAGGGCCTGGGTCACCTGGTTCTCCATCCGGCGCACGCGCGCGGCCAGCGTTTCCACTGCCGTCGCGCGAACGCGGTCGGCTGCTTCCGCGCCGCGCTCGACACGCCAGGTGAGCCAGGCCTGCCAGGCCAGGAACAGGCCGAACGCCAGCAACAGGGTGGCCAGCACCAGCGGCACGAATCGCAACGCCTGCCGGCCGGCCTGCTGCAAGGCGGGCCACAGGCGCGCCTGCACGAACGCCCGTAGCGCTGCGGCGTTCTTCGCCGTGCCGGTATCCGCGCTGTTGCGCTCCTCGCCCATACGGCTCCCCAGAATCAATGCCGGCCGGAACTGCCGAACCCACCCTCGCCCCGCGTGCTGGGCGCGAAGGTTTCGACGCGTTCGAAAGCGGCGCGCACGACCGGCACGATCACCAGCTGCGCGATGCGCTCGCCCGGGGCGATGGTATAGGGCGCGCCGGAGCGGTTCCAGCACGACACCATCAGCGGCCCCTGGTAGTCGGCGTCGATCAGACCCACCAGGTTGCCGAGCACGATGCCGTGCCTGTGGCCCAGACCCGAACGCGGCAACACCAGCGCGCACAGGCCGGGGTCGGCGATGTGAATGGCGATGCCGCTCGGGATCAGCGCGTCCGCGCCGGCTGGCAGGTGCAGTGGCGCATCGAGCATGGCACGCAGGTCCACGCCGGCCGAACCGGCGGTGGCCGGCGCGGGCAACGGAAACTCGTTGCCCAGGCGCGCATCGAGCACCTTGAACTGGATCGCGGCCACCGGTTGGCCGGTAGAACGTGTGAGCGCGCTCATGGTGTCTGCCCATCCAGGCGGGTTTCGCGCAGGCGCGCGATGCGGTCGAGCAGTGCATGGGCAAGGCGATCCTTGCCCGCTTGCGGCAATGCCTCGCGCCCGCCCGGCCAGAGCAGCAGCAGCGCATTGTCGTCGACCTCGAAGCCGCGCCCGCCGCCCACTTGGTTGGCCGCGATCAGGTCGAGCTGCTTGCCTTCGAGCTTGGCCCGCGCGTAGGCCTCCACCTGCTCGGTTTCGGCGGCGAAACCGACCACGAAGGGGCGTCCGGGCAGCGCGGCGACTTCCGCCAGGATGTCCGGGTTCTGCACCAGGCGCAGCTCCAGCGCAGCCTGGCCCTGCTTCTTGAGCTTGCTGGCGGCCACCACATCGGGGCGGAAGTCGCCGACCGCGGCGGTGGCGATGAAGATGTCGCTGGTCGCCACCTGCGCCAGCACCGCATCGCGCATCTGGCGCGCGCTGCGCACGTCCTCGCGCTGGACCCCGGCGGGCGTGGCGAGCGCCACCGGGCCGGCCACCAGGCGCACCTGCGCGCCGCGCGCGGCGGCCGCGGCGGCAATCGCGAAACCCATGCGGCCGGAACTGCGGTTGCCGATGAAACGTACCGGATCGATGTCCTCGAAGGTCGGGCCGGCGCTGACCAGGATGCGCAACCCGACCAGATCGCGCGGCGCGCGCGCCGCCGCCAGCTCGGCCACCAGTTGCGCGGGTTCCAGCAGACGCCCGGCGCCGTACTCGCCGCAGGCCTGGTCCCCCGAATCCGGCCCGAACACGCGTATGCCGCGCTCGCGCAAGGTGGCCAGGTTGGCCTGCGTGGCGGCGTGTGCCCACATCTGCTGGTTCATGGCCGGCGCCACCGACAGCGGGGCGGTGGTGGCCAGGCACAAGGTGGTCAGCAGATCGTCCGCCTGCCCCTGCGCCAGGCGCGCGAGCAACCCCGCGGTGGCGGGCGCGATCAGCACTTCGTCGGCCCAGCGTGCCAGTTCGATGTGGCCCATGGCCGCCTCGGCCGATTCATCCCACAGGCTGTCACGCACCGGATGGCCGGACAGCGCCTGGAAGGTCGCGGCGTTGACGAAATGCGCGGCGTTGGCGGTCAGCACCACGCGCACCTCGGCGCCGGCGTCGCGCAAGCGGCGCACGAGATCGGCCGCCTTGTAGGCGGCGATGCCGGCGCCCACGCCCAGCAGCACGCGCACGCCGGCCAGATGCTTGTCGCTCATGTAGGAAACCACGCACAGGCAGCAGGATGCCTAGCTTACTGAAAATCGCGGCGTTCGCCCCTCGCACGGGACGCCGGCCCAGCCGACACTGCGGGCAGCCCGGCGTCCACGGCGCCGCCGGCCACACCCGACCCCCTGCCTGGAACCCGCATGAGCATCCGTGACTGGCCTGACCAAGAACGACCCCGCGAGAAGCTGCTGGCGCGCGGCGCCGGCGCCCTTTCCGACGCCGAGCTGCTGGCCGTGTTCCTCGGTTCGGGCCGGCGCGGCCGCAATGCGGTGGAGCTGGGACGCGACCTGTTGCAGCAGGCCGGCGGCCTCAAGGCCCTCCTGGATGCCCCGCAAGGCGAGCCGGGCATCGGCGCGGTCGCCTGGTGCCGGCTGTGCGCGGCGCTGGAGCTTGGCAAGCGCTACCTCGAAGCCGAGCTCGCGACCGGCGAGGCACTCACCGACCCGAGCGCCAGCGCGCGCTTCCTGAAGGCGCGCCTGGCCGGCTATCCCTATGAGGTCTTCGGCTGCCTGTTTCTCGACAACCGCCATCGCGTGCTCGGCTTCGAGGAACTGTTTCGCGGCTCCATCGACGGCGCGGCCGTGCATCCGCGCGAGGTGGTCAGGCGCTGCCTGCGCCACAATGCGGCGGCCGTGATCATCGCCCACAACCACCCCTCCGGCGTGGCCGAACCGAGCGCCGCCGATCGCGCCATCACGGTGCGCCTGCGCGAGGCCCTGGCCCTGATCGACGTGCGCCTGCTCGACCACTTCGTCATCGGCAGCGGAGTGCCGACCTCGCTCGCCCAACGCGGCTGGATCTGACCGCGGCGTGGCCGGACCGCGACCCTCCGGCGGTGCCGGACAGGGCACATTCCGGGCGCGCGGCTGTGGCTATACTCGGTGCCGGTCCCGAGGGGCGGTCCGTGCATGCTGCAGTTCATCCCGCCGATATACGCCAGTGATGCCATCGAGCAGGCCGTGCCGGATGTGGCGTCGGCACGCCGCGCGCTGGGCGACACGGCCGGCACCATCGACGCCCTGTGCGCCCTGCAACGCGAACGCTTTGCCGCGCTTGCCGCGGACCCGGCGGGAGCGGCGCTGCTGGAGCGCACGCTGGCCGCGCTGCTGCTGTGCCATGTGCGCCTGGCGCTGCGCCATGGCTCGCTCGGCGAGGATTTCCACGCCTATCACAACGAAGGCCACGTGGCGGAAATCTGCGACGCGCGCATCGGGCGGCTGCTCACCGCGCCGGGAGCCGAGGCGCTGACCCTGCGCGACTGGTGTGCCCTGCTGCTGTTCGGCGGCGGCCACGACCTGCAGCAGCGCCGCAGCGAGGCGGCATGGTCCGGGATCGGCGCCAACGAGTGTGCCAGCGCCCTGGAAACCTTGCGCATCCTCGATGCCTGCGGCTTCTCGCGCAGCCAGGATGCCGATCTGTATCTCGCGCTGGAACTGATGATCGCCGGCAGCACCTTCGATGCCCGGCCGCTGCCCGGCGCCCAGCACCTGAATGCTGCCGACCTGGTGCAAAGCGGCGGGGCGCTGGCGGCGCGCCTGGACCAGCGCCTGGACGCCAGCGCACCGGCCTGGCGGCACTGCGCCGGCGCCGTGCATGGCCTGCAGCTGGCCCTGCTCGCGGCCGACCTGGACACGGCCAACGTGGCCGAACCGTTCGCGGACTTTGCCGCCAGCGGCGAGCGGCTGTGCCGTGAACGCGAAATGCTGGCCGGCCGCGCGCTGGATTCGCCGGCCAGCGCGGCGCCGGTGCTGGGCTTCCTGACGCACGGCCAGCATCGCTTCTTCTTCGAGCTGCACGCATTCCATTCGCTACTCGGACGCGCGGCCTTCGAGGCTGCCAAGCGCGCCAATGCGCCCTGCCTCAAGGCGCTGACACTTGGCGTGCGCGCACGCGTCGCGCTGGCCGGCGAACCGGCCAGTGGCGCAGCGGTGCTGGCCGCCTACCGTGCCAGCGTGGCGAGCGTGGCGGCGGACTGTGCCGCCGCCGCCTGAGGCCGCGGCGGTTATCATGTGCCGATGACGCACAGCCCTCCTGCCCCGTTGCCGCCGGTCCGGCTCAAGACCGAACGCCATTCGCTGCACCCGTGGATCTTCCAGAAGATGGTGGAGCGGCCCGATCCGCGGCCCAGGCCCGGCAGCGTGGTGGACGTGCTGGACCGCGCAGGCGACTTCGTCGGGCGCGGCTTCTACAACGGCCATTCGCGCATTGCCCTGCGCATGCTGACCCGCGACCCGGCGGAGGCAGTTGACGAGGACTTTTTCGCCCGCCGGATTGCTGCCGCGATCGGCCTGCGGCGCGAAGTGCTGGGCCTGGATGCGGTCACCGACGCCTATCGCCTCGTGCATTCGGAGGGCGACGGGCTGTCGGGCCTGATCGTGGATCGCTTCGCCGACACCCTGGTGATGGAGTATTTCGCCGCCGGCATGTTCCGCCAGCGCGAACTGATCCGGCGTTGCCTGCTCGAGCACTTCCCCGGTGCGAACGTGTATGCGTTCGCCGAAGCGCATGTGCAGAAGCAGGAAAGCTTCGATTTCTCGCCCCCGCCGGCGCCGCCGCCGATCGTGATCCACGAGCACGGCGTGGCCTTCCATGCCGCGCCCGGCAGCAAGCACAAGACCGGCTTCTTCGCCGACCAGCGGGACAACCGCAAGGCGCTGGCCAAACTGTGCGCGGGCAAGCGGGTGCTCGATCTTTGCTGCAACTCGGGCGGCTTCGCCATCCACGCGGCGACGGTCGGCGCGGCAGCTGAAGTCACCGGGGTCGATCTGGACGAGGACATCCTGGCGGTCGCGGCACAGAATGCGCGCCTGAACCGCGTGCGGGTACGCTTCGTGCAGGCCGACATCTTCCACTGGCTGCGCGATACCCCGCATGGCGACGGTTACGACGTGGTGGTGCTCGATCCGGCCAAGATGACGCGCGATCGCGAGCAGGTCATCCCGGCGCTGAAGAAGTACCTGGACATGAACAAGCTGGCCATGGGTGCCGTCAAGCCGGGCGGCGTACTGCTGAGCTGTTCATGCACTGGCCTGGTGAGCGAGGAGCAGTTCCTCGACATGTTGCGTCGCGCCGCGTTCTACGCCGGACGCACGGTGCAGGTGCTGAAGGTCGCTGGCGCCGGGGCCGACCATCCCTGGCTGGCGCACGTGCCCGAATCGCGCTATCTCAAGGCGGTGTTCTGCCGCGTCCTTTGACACTTCCACGCCGCAGCGCACGATGCGCCTGCCGCCGGCCTGCTGCACAATCGAAGCCGTCGCAGTTCGCGACGTCGGCAGGATGACAACGTGACCATCGAATCGATCCTCATCTTCCTCGTCATTGGTGCGGTAGCCGGCTGGCTGGCCGGCCAGATCGTCAAGGGCCGCGGCTTCGGCCTGGTCGGGAACATCGTCGTGGGCATCGTCGGCGCGTTCATCGCCGGATGGCTGCTGCCGATGCTGAATCTGGGCCTGACGGGAATCATCGGAAGCATCATCTACGCCACGATTGGCGCGATCATTCTGCTGGTGGTGATCAGCTTGATCAGGCGCGCCGCCTGAAGCCGGACCGGCGTCGGCCGCGCGTGCGTCCATGCGCCCGAGCCGGCGCCGCCCACCCGCGCCGCGTGTGGCGGCGCGTCGCGCGTATCGAATCGGGAGAAGTGTCATGTCCGCCAATCCGACTCCGGAAGCCCACCAGACCATCGACCGGGAGACCTATGCCCGCGATTACGCCGAATCCCTGCGCGATCCGGCGGGCTTCTGGGGGCGGATCGGCCAGCGTCTGACCTGGAGCCGCGCGTACCGCGAAGTGCGCGATGTCTCCTTCGATCCGGCCGACCTGCACATCCGCTGGTATGCCGACGGCGAACTCAACGTGGCTTTCAACTGCCTGGACCGGCACCTGGCCACGCGTGGCGACAAGACCGCGTTGATCTGGGAAGGCGACGCTCCTGGCGAATCACGCCGGATCAGCTACCGGGAACTGCACGCCGAGGTCTGCAAGGCCGCCAACCTGCTGACGAACCTCGGTATCGACAAGGGCGATCGCGTCGCCATCTACATGCCGATGATCCCGGAGGCAGCCGTGGCGATGCTGGCCTGTTCGCGCATCGGCGCCATCCACACGGTGGTGTTCGGCGGCTTCTCGCCGGATGCATTGGCCGGGCGCATCGCCGACTGCGAATGCAAGCTGGTCATCACCGCCGATGAAGGCCGGCGCGCGGGCAAGTGTGTACCGCTCAAGGTGAACGTGGACGCGGCCCTGCGCCGACCCGGCACGAGCAGCGTCCAGACCGTGCTGGTGGTGCGCCACACCGGCGGCGCAGTGGACATGCAGCCGCCGCGCGACCGCTGGTGGCATGCGCTGATGGCGGGCCAGTCGAGCGCGCACGTGGCCGTGCCGGTGAACGCCGAGCACCCGCTGTTCGTGCTCTACACCTCCGGTTCGACCGGCAAGCCCAAGGGCGTGCTGCATACCACCGGTGGCTACCTGGTGTTCGTCAGCTACACGCACGAGTGCGTGTTCGATCTGCGCGAGGACGATGTGTACTGGTGCACCGCCGACATCGGCTGGGTGACCGGGCACAGTTACCTGCTCTACGGCCCGCTCGCCAACGGCGCCACCACGCTGATGTTCGAAGGCGTACCGAACTACCCGGATTGCTCGCGCTTCTGGCAGGTCATCGACAAGCACCAGGTGACGATCTTCTATACGGCACCGACCGCCATCCGCGCCCTGATGCGCGAGGGAACCGGGCCGGTGCAGGCCAGCTCGCGCAAGAGCCTGCGCATCCTGGGTACGGTGGGCGAGCCGATCAACCCGGAAGCCTGGCGCTGGTACCACGAGGTGGTCGGCGAGGAACGCTGCCCGATCGTGGATACCTGGTGGCAGACCGAAACCGGCGGCATCCTCATCTCGCCGCTGCCCTACGCCATCGAGCAGAAGCCGGGTTCGGCGACCCTGCCGTTCTTCGGCGTGCGGCCGGGCCTGGTCGATGCGACCGGCGCGCTGGTCGAGGGCGCCGGTGAGGGCAACCTCGTCATCCTCGATTCCTGGCCGGGCCAGATGCGCACCGTGTATGGCGACCACCAGCGCTTCATCGACACCTATTTCAAGGCCTATCCGGGCATGTACTTCAGCGGCGACGGTGCGCGCCGCGACGAGGCGGGCTACTACTGGATCACCGGGCGCGTCGATGATGTCATCAACGTGTCGGGCCATCGCCTGGGCACCGCCGAGATCGAAAGCGCCCTGGTTGCCCACACCAAGGTCGCCGAAGCCGCCGTGGTGGGCTGCCCGCACGACATCAAGGGCCAGGGCATCTACGCCTACGTCACCCTGCGTGCCGGCATCAGCGCGGACGAGGGACTGCGCAAGGAACTGATCGCCGAGGTGCGTCGCGACATCGGCCCGATTGCCACGATCGACTATCTGCAGTGGGCCGCCCAGCTGCCCAAGACCCGCTCGGGCAAGATCATGCGCCGCATCCTGCGCAAGATCGCCGAGAACCAGCCCGAGGCGCTGGGCGACACCTCGACCCTGGCCGACCCTTCGGTGGTGGATGTGCTGGTCGAGGAGCGCCTGCTGCGGTGAGGCGCATCGCGGATGGACCGCGCGCATCCGCGAGGTTCCTTCCCTTGCGTGCTGCTCCCGATCGCCGCCGTTGGCGCGCGCGGCGCCCGGGCGGCACCCCGGCCTGCCGGGCGGACGGACCACGGCAGGCGCGGGGCGGACCCCTGGGGGGCGCTGGCCGGCATGGCTGAAGAGCGGGCGGCGAGCGACAGGGGTGCGGCCTGGCAGGAAGGCGCCGGCATGCCGCCCTGCCCGCTGCCGCCCGCGCTCGCCGGGGACGAGATCCACTTGTGTCATCTCGCGTTGCAAGGCGCCCTGGCACCGCACGAGGTGCGCGCGCGCGCGCACGCCGTGCTGATGGCGCTGCTCGGGCATTACACCGGCGCGGCCTCACCGCTGCGCCTGGCGCACGGACCGCACGGCAAGCCGTATGCGCCGCAGGCGCCGGATCTGCACTTCAACCTGAGCCATGCCGGCTGTCACGTGCTGCTCGGTTTCGCGCGGGGCCAACCGCTGGGGGTGGACATCGAGTGGCGCGAGCGGCGCGTGCAGGTCCGGGAGCTGGCGCGACGCTTCTTTGCCGCCGGCGAGGCGGAGGCGCTCGAGGGGCTCGCTGCGCATCGGCAGCGCAGCGCGTTCCTGCACCTGTGGACGCACAAGGAAGCGGTGCTGAAGGCGCTCGGTGTCGGGCTCTCCTTCGGCCTCGATCGTCTCGAGTTCGCACTCGACGATTGCGGTGCGGTGACGGCGCTCACGGCCATCGACCCCGACTGCGGCGCGGTGGCGGAATGGCAGTTGCATGCCGTGCGCCCGGCGCCGGGCGTCGAGGGCGCGCTGGCCTGGCGCGGGCCACCGCGCAGGGTGCGGCTGTTCGCGCTGGCCAGCCGCTGACGCTTCGCGCACCGCGCGGTGGCAGGCCGCGGCGGTTCCTGTATCCGTTCAAAACAGGCGTGGCGTCGGGGCTTGAATCGGGTCGCTGGCGGTGACAAGGTGGATCAAGGTGTATCGCCACGGCGACAGGAGTACCCAGCCATGAACCCTATCAACGCACGCAGGTTGGCGGCCTGCGTTTTGCTCGGCCTGCTGATGGGCGGGTCGGCCCTTGCCGCGGCGGCCGAGCCGGCCGCGGGTACGGCCTGTGGGCGCATCAGCACCTTCGATGTCGCGCCACGCCAGCAGGACCTGCATGCGGCGGTGATCATCAGTGTGGATGGTGAGCTGCCCGGGCCACGCAATGCCGACGCCTGGCGCGTGACGCCGGGCAAGCATGTGCTCAAGGTGGCCGAGCGCATCGACAGCAAGTATCTTTCGTTCAACAACCGCCAGCGCAACGCCGGCGATCCGTACCGCACGCTGGACGTGGACGTGCCGGCCGACACCACGGTGCTGGTGGCGGCACGCCTGCTGTCGAGCACGGATGCGGCAAGCGGCGCATGGTGGGAGCCGGTGGCGTGGAAGGAAGTGCACGAACCCTGCCGCTGAGCGCAGGCGGCCGGGGTCGGGCAGCCGATGCCGGCGCTCGCACCACCGAACCGGGAGGTCACGGGGCGCGAGTGGGGGGCAGGACGTGCCGCCAAGCGGCGCGCCATTGGCAGTTCTCTTGGCCCTGGGGGGTGGCGCCATGACCGCGCTCAGCGTGAATATCAACAAGATCGCCGTGCTGCGCAACTCGCGCGGCGGCAGGCTGCCCGATCCGGTGGTAGCGGCACGGGTGGCCATCGAGGCCGGCTGCCAGGGCATCACGGTGCATCCGCGCCCGGACCAGCGCCACATCCGCGCCGATGACGTGGCGCGTGTCGGGGCCGTGCTGGGTCATATCGAGTACAACATCGAGGGCAATCCGTTTGCACCGGCGCGCGGCAGCTACCCGGGCTACCTCGCCCTGGTCGCGGCGGCGCAACCGCGCCAGGCCACCCTGGTGCCGGATGGCGATGCGCAACTGACCTCTGACCACGGCTTCGATCTGGCCCGCGATGCCGCCCGGCTGGTCCCGCTGGTGCGCGAACTGCAGGGCCTGGGCTGTCGTGTCAGCCTGTTCGTCGATGCCGGGGTGACGGACGTCGAGCGCGCCGCCGAGATCGGGGCGGATCGCGTCGAGCTCTATACCGGGCCCTATGCGCAGGCATTTGCCGCAGGCGATCCGGCGCGGGCGCTGGCGGACTGCGTGCACACCGCCGAACGGGCGCGCGCCGCCGGACTGGGCGTCAATGCGGGCCATGACCTCGACCAGCGCAACCTGGCGCCGCTGCTGGAAGCCATTCCGTTCCTGGCCGAAGTGTCGATCGGCCACGCATTGATCGGCGAGGCGATCTACGCCGGTCTCGGGCCGACGGTGGCGCGGTATCTGGCCATCCTCGGGCATGCGCGCACGCCTGCCGGGGCCGACACCTGATTCTCTTGCGGCGTCGGCACCGGCCACGCAGTGCATGAACGGCGAGGGGCGCCGTGTTGCCACAGCGCCCCTCGCCGATTGCTGCGGTCCCGCGCGAACGGGGCTACTGGTCGCCGCTCCCGGTCGTGATGAAGCCGATCTTCACCATGCCGGCGGCCTTGGCATCGGCCATCACGCTGGCGATCTTCTGGTACTCGGTGGTCTTGTCGGCGCGAATCTGCAGCTCGGGCTGCGGATTCTTCTGGGCTGCCACGCGCAGCTGGGCCTGCAGGATCGCCTGGGTCACCGGTTCATCGTTCCAGTACAGGTCACCCGAGGCCTTTACCGCCAGATCGATCGGTTCGGGTGGGTTGGTTTCCTGGACGTTCGGATTGGCCTGTGGCAGGTCGATGCGAATCCTGTGGGTCATCAGCGGCGCCGTGAGCATGAAAATGATCAGCAGCACCAGCATCACGTCGACCAGCGGCGTGACGTTGATTTCCGACATCGGCCCGCCGCCACCACCTGTGCTCATGGCCATGACTTACTTCCTCGCCGCGACGTTGGCGACACCGTTGTCCACGCGCGAACCGGTGGCGAAGAAATCGTGCAGGTCGTGCGCGAACTCGTCGAAGCGCGCGAAGATGACGCGGTTCTGGCGCACGTAGAAGTTGAAGCCGAGCACCGCCGGAATGGCCACGAACAGACCGAAGGCGGTCATGATCAGGGCCTCGCCAACCGGGCCGGCCACCGCTTCCATCGAGGCATTGCCCGACGCCGCGATCTTGATCAGCGCGTGGTAGATGCCCCACACCGTGCCGAGCAGACCGACGAACGGTGCCGCCGAGCCGACCGTGGCAAGCAGCGTCATGCCGCCCTCAAGGCGCAGGCTTTCGTGCGCCACCGACTGGCGCAGCGCGCGGTCGATGAACTCGGAGCGGTTGAGGGCCTCGACCAGGCGACTGCCTTCGTTGCGCTGATGGTGGGCGGCCGCCGAAGCCGCGGCCAGGGCAATCTTCGAGAACGGCTCGTTCTTCGGCTGCTCTTCCAGGAAGCGCACGGCATCCTGCGCCGAAGGCGTTTCCCAGAAGGTATGAATGACGCGCTCCATGCGCCGGCGCACCATCGAGTTGCGCAGGAAATTGAACACGATGTAGTAGGCGGACATCACCGACATGATGATGAGGGTAACGAACACGATCCAGCCGAGAGCATCGAAGTTCTGGATCAGGTCCTGGAAGCCCATCGCCTGCATGGCAGCGGCATTGCCACCAGTACCGGGTACGGGAGCAACCGGCGGAGCGGCTGCGGGAGACAGTGACGGATCTTGCTGCATGGCGCTACCTTCTCACTCGTTCAAGTCGAATCTGATGGGAACCAAGGCATATCCCGTAGAGGGTCTGCCGTCTTTTTGTCCTGGATTGAACATCCAGGTCTTCACTGCGTCGATCGCGGCCTTGTCCAGGAGCTTGGAACCGCTGGACTTCTCGATCGTGATCTCCTGCGGCGAGCCATCCACGCCCACCAGCACCTTCAGTATCACCTCGCCGGTGATGTGCTGGCGCACGGCCTGCGGCGGATACTTCGGCGGGCGCAACCGACGATAACTGATGTCTTCGCTCGGCGCGATGTCGACCGGCGGTGCCGGCGGTGCCGGCGGCGCAGGTGGCGGAGCCGCCACGGCCATGGGCGAGGCTTCCTCGACCACCACCGGGGGTGCCGGCGGCGGTGGCGGGGCCTTCGGCGGTGGCTTGATCTTCTCGATCACCTTCGGCGGCGGCTTCTTCGGTGGCTCGGGCGGCGGCGGCGGCGGCGGCGGCGGCGGCGGCGGCGGTTCGATGAACTCGACCGTCACCTTCCGGTCAACCGTCTTGTCGGCCGGCGCGGGCGGTGCGATCGGCGCCATGACCATGGCGAATGCGAACGCATGCATCGCAAATGCACACGAGAAGGACGTGACACGCCGCCAGCTGAAGTGGTCGCGCTCGGGTTGGTAGGTAGATGCCATCAGTGTGACCAACGAAAAGGGTTGCTGTGCGCGCTGGGCGACGCTGTCCTGACGCTCATTGTGAAATCCCCCGGAGCGTCGGCGCAAGGGCTGGGCACGGTACAACACCCGATACCCTCACGACAAGCGATTACGTTTCTGCATGCAGCGCGGTGGTAGGAGCCTGGCCGTCGGTCGCGGGAACCGACAGGCCCCGAAACCGGACGCAAGCCGGATCGGCGCGACGTGGCCACCGGCCGCGTCGCACGCGAGGCGGCCGACATCACTTCTTCGGACGCGAAATCCTTGCTCCTCCCTTCACGGTCCTGATGCGCTGTTCGGCCATGGCTTTGGTGCTGGGATAGCCGGCGGCCTTCTGCCAGTCCGCCACGGCAGCAGACATGCGATCGAGATCGTTCTCGGCGTCGCCGCGCAACAGGTAGGCCTCGCCTTCCTGGCGCAGCTTGCCCTTCGTGATGGCGCGATTGAGGGCGTCGATCGCCTCCTGCGAGCGATCGGCATAGTACAGGGCATAGCCGAGCTGGTAGTCCACGTTGCCGTCCGGCGCCGTGGGCGAGGCCTTGGTGTAGGCCTCGATCGCGCAGGCGTCGTTGTCGGCCTGCATGCAGATATCGCCGTAGAGCTTGTAGTTGTCGTAGTTGCCCTCGATCAGCCCCTTGGCAAAGCCTTCCTGCATCACCGCCGCCGCCTCCTTGTTCTTGTCGGCCGAGGCATACAGCTTGGCGAGCTGGACGTAGTCGGCACCGCTGGTGATGAGCCCCTCGTCCTTGGCCTTGGTCATGATGGCGGCGGCCTTGTCCATCTGGTCGGCCTGGATGTAGACCGTTGCCAGCTGGTTGATGAGCTTCATGTTCTTCGGATCCTTGGCCAGTTGCTGCTGCACCAGCGCGGCGGCCTGATCGTACTGGCCCAGCTCGAAGTAGCTGGCCATCAGGATCTGCGACCAGGAATCGCTCGGCTTGTCGGACATCGAGATGGCCTTGGACATCGCATCGATGGCGGCCTGGTACTGGTCGAGGCGGTAGTAGGCATTGGCCTTGAGCGCCAGTTCGTCGGCGGTCTGGGTGCCGGTGAGCTTCTCCCACTCCGCGACCGTGGCCAGCGCCCCTTCGTAGTCCTCTTCCTGCAGCTCCAGCTGGGCGATGATGTAGAGCACCTGGAAGTGCTGTGCGTTGGGCAGGCCATTGATCTCGATCGCCTTGCGGTACTCGGCGATGGCCTCCGGCATCTTGTCCTGATCGTAGTAGATCTGACCTTGCAACTGGTGCGCGAACGACTGGGCGTAGGGGCTGCTGCGCTTGCGCGAGAGCGCCTTGGTCACGTACTCCTGCGCCTTGTCGTCCTTGCCCTCGTTGACGTAGTCGGCCGCCTTGCCGAGGTCGCGCTGATCGGCACTGGACATCTCCGCACGCGGTTCGCTGCGCGTGGCGTTCGGATACTCGTTCTGTGTCTTCCTGGCGGCAAGCGCATTGCCCGCCGCGACCAGGCCGAAGGCGCACACGAGCGCCGCAAACCAGCTTGATAGTTTCATGACATCCCCAACAGGTCCTGATATGCGAAATAGGTCGCAGCTGACGCGATGATCGTGAGGGTAGCGCCGTCCTGTTGGCCAGTACAAGCCGCCTGTGCAACCCGCTCATGTTGCGGCGCAGCATGAAATGTGCCCGCAAGTCGACACGGCGCGTGCTCAGACGTCCAGGTTGCTGACGCGCAGCGCGTTTTTCTCGATGAACTCGCGGCGTGGCTCGACCACATCCCCCATCAGGGTGGAGAAGATGCGGTCGGCAGCGACGGCATCCTCGATGCTGACCTGCAGCAGACGGCGGGTATCGGGATTGATCGTCGTGTCCCACAGTTGCTCGGGATTCATCTCGCCCAGGCCCTTGAAGCGCTGGATGGTTCGGCCACGCTTGGCTTCTTCCATCAGCCACGCATAGGCTTCGGCGAAGCGCGTGATGCGGCGGCTCCTGCCACCACGGCGAATTTCCGCGCCCGGCTGCACCAGCCCGGCGATCGCCGCGGCCGCCTGCGCGATCGGCTTGAGCTCGGGTGCGCTCAGCAGGGCCGCCGGCAGGATCTGCGTGTGGCTCAGGCCATGCTGGTCGCGATCGACGACCAGGGCGGGGCCATGTTCGGCGCTGGCAGGCTGGATGCGCAGGGCATAGCGTGGCTTGCCCAGGCCCGAGGCGGCAAGCTCGCTGCGCAGGCGTTCCAGCCAGACATCCAGGCGTGCGGGCTCCTGCCAGTCCTGTGCCGCCAACGGGGCGTGCAGCAGGGCATTGAGCAGGGCGGGATCGAAGCGGAAGGCCAGCCGGTCGATCTGATCGAGGGCGAGGCGCCACGTGGTCATCAGGTTTTCCAGCGCCACGCCCGTGATGGGCGGCGTTTCGGGTGCCGCCATCAGTTCGGCCCCATCGACGGCGTCGGAAATGAGATAGGTATTCAGTGCGGCATCGTCCTTGAGGTAGAGCTCCTGCTTGCCCTGCTTGAGCTTGTAGAGCGGCGGCAGGCCGATGTACACGTGGCCGCGCTCGATCAGCTCGGGCATCTGCCGATAGAAGAAGGTGAGCAGCAGGGTGCGGATGTGCGAGCCGTCCACGTCCGCATCGGTCATGATGATGATGCGGTGGTAGCGCAGCTTGTCGATGTTGAACTCGTCCTTGCCGATGCCGGTGCCAAGCGCGGTGATGAGGGTGCCGACTTCGGCCGACCCGAGCATGCGGTCGAAACGGGCCCGTTCGACATTGAGGATCTTGCCCTTCAGCGGCAGGATCGCCTGGTTCTTGCGGTTGCGGCCCTGCTTGGCCGATCCGCCCGCGGAATCACCCTCGACGAGGAACAGTTCCGACAGCGCGGGATCCTTTTCCTGGCAGTCGGCGAGCTTGCCGGGCAAGCCGGCAATGTCCAGGGCGCCCTTGCGGCGCGTCAGTTCGCGCGCCTTGCGGGCCGCTTCGCGGGCACGCGCCGCATCCACGACCTTGGCCGCGATGGCGCGCGCATCATTGGGATTTTCCAGCAGAAACTCATCCAGCTTCGCCCCGACGATGGATTCGACGAGGCCCTTGACCTCACTGGAAACCAGCTTGTCCTTGGTCTGCGAGGAGAACTTGGGATCGGGCACCTTGACCGAGAGCACCGCGATCAGGCCCTCGCGCATGTCGTCTCCGGAAAGTCCCACCTTGGCATTCTTCTGCAGCCCGGCCTTGTCGATGTAGTTGGACAGCGTGCGCGTCAAGGCCGCGCGAAAGCCGGACAGATGCGAACCGCCGTCCTTCTGCGGGATGTTGTTGGTGAAGCAGAAGACCGCCTCCTGGTAGGCATCGGTCCATTGCATGGCCACTTCGACCGTGCTGCCCTCGTGTTCCGCGCCGAAGCTCACGACCCTGGGATGCAGCGGCGTCTTGAGCTCGGCAAGGTGTTCGACGAAGGAACGGATGCCGCCCTCGTACTCGAACACGTCATGCTTGTCGGTGCGCTCGTCGCGCAGTTCGATCTTGACGCCGGAGTTGAGGAAGGAAAGCTCGCGCAGGCGCTTGGCCAGGACCTCGTAATGGAACTCGATGTTCGAGAAGGTGGCCGTGCTCGGGTGGAAGCGCACCGTGGTGCCGCGCCTTTCGGAAGGCCCGACGCGCTTGAGCGGGTACAGGGGCTCACCGAGCGCATATTCCTGCTGGTGCTCGTAGCCGTTGCGGTAGATGGTCAGCCACAGGTGGTCGGACAGCGCGTTGACGACCGACACGCCGACGCCATGCAGGCCCCCGGAGACCTTGTAGCTGTTGTCGTCGAACTTGCCGCCAGCGTGGAGGACGGTCATCACGACCTCTGCCGCGGAGCGGCCTTCTTCGACCTGGATTTCGACCGGGATGCCGCGACCATTGTCGGACACGCTCACCGAGCCGTCGTCGTGAATGGTCACTGCGACGTGGTTGCAGTAGCCGGCCAGGGCTTCGTCGATCGAGTTGTCCACCACCTCGAACACCATGTGGTGCAGGCCGGTCCCGTCATCGGTGTCGCCGATGTACATGCCCGGGCGCTTGCGCACGGCTTCGAGGCCCTTGAGGACCTTGATCTTGCTGGAATCGTAGCTGTCGTTCATGCGGGCTCCACCAGTGGCGTCCCGCGCGGCATGTCGGGAAACGCAATCACACGATTATATCAGCCGCCCTGACCTGACCCTGTTCCACGTGGAACAGGGTGGTTTCGCCCGGCATCCTGCCCAGCTCTGCCGGCGCCTCGACGAAGCTGGCCAACACCTGCAGCTCGATCCCCGCCAGCAGCTCGAACAACCTGCCGCGGTGCGCCCGATCGAGCTCCGAGGCCACATCATCCAGGCACAGCACCGGCCATTCGCCCTTCACCTCCGCGAACAGGCGCGCCTGTGCCAGCAGGCAGGCCAGCGCGCAGAGCTTTTCCTGGCCCCGCGAAAGATGTTCGCGGCGCAAGCTCTCCCTGAAGGACAAGCGCCAATCGGCCCGATGCGGGCCCACGCTTCCATAACCGCGCGCCAGGTCGCGGGCACGCCGTTCCGCCACGCGGTCGGCAAGCGGGCGGCTTGCGTCGTGGCCGGGATAGAGCGCGATGGCCGGTGCCCCGAGCGCTGGCACGATCGCCGCCAGGTAATGTGCCACCCACGGCAGCCAGCGCTCGAACCAGCGTTCCCGCGCCGCGCTGAGGGGCGCCGCGGCTGCGACCAGCTCGTGATCCCACGCGTCCAGCTCACCGCCCGCCGCGCCTGTGCGCAACACCGCATTGCGCTGCCGCCAGGCGCGCTGATAGCGCCGCCAGTCGTCAAGAAACGCATGTTCCACGTGGAACACGCCCCAATCCATGAAGCGTCGCCGCAACTCCGCCGGCCCGGAAATGAAATCCTGAGAACCTGGGCCAAAGCACAGGACCGCCACGCGCCGCACCAGTTCGGCCGCAGTCGCCGCGGCCCCGTCCAGGCGTACGAGCAGATTGCCCCCCTCACGCATCAGCCCGGCGCGCGTCACCCGGCCCGCGCTTGCCACCTCGCCATACACGGACCATGAGCCACAGCCCTGGCGCACCAGCGCCTCGCGCGCGCCGCTGCGGAAGCTGTGTCCATGCGCCAGCAGGTAGGCCGCTTCAAGCACCGTCGTCTTGCCCGCGCCGTTGCCGCCAATCAGCAGATTCCAGCCAGGCGCAAGCAGCAGTTCGGCCGCCGCAATACTGCGCAGGTCACGCACCTCGAGCCGCTGCAGCCACATCAATGCAGCCCATGCGCGAACCGGCCCGCGCTCCGGTGTCCATGCGGGATGCCCGGATCAGGCAATGACCGGGGCGGCTGCCTGCGGATCGGTGCGTGGGTCCGGCGCGGGTCACGCGCCCCGACCGGCACCCCGCTCAGCTGCGGGACTGACTGCGCGCCAGGTCGACATTCGCTGGCGGTTGCAGGAAACGGCCTGCCCGGCCCGCGCCTACAGCCGCAGGGGCATGATGACGTGTCGGGTGTCATCGCCATCCGGCTTGCGGATCAGGCAGCTCGACTGCCCATCGCGCAGGCACAGCAGGACTTCCTCCGTTCCCACCGCGCCCAGCGCATCGAGCAGGTAATTGACATTGAAACCCACGGCCAGATCGCTGACCGTGGTTTGCGCCTCGATCTCTTCCACCGCTTCTTCCTGCTCGGGGTTGTGCGCCACCATGCGCAGCCGTCCCGGCATCACTTCCAGCTTCACGCCGCGATACTTCTCGTTGCTGAGAATCGCCGCCCGCTGCAGTGCGGCGCGCATTTCCTCGCGCACGACGCGCACCTGCTTGTCCGCGCCCAGCGGGATCACCGCTTCGTAATCGGGAAACTTGCCGTCGATCAGCTTCGAGGTGAAGGTGATCTCGCCGCGCCGCACGCGCAGATGGTTGCGCGCAAACTCGAACTCGATTTCTGCTTCCCCGCCTTCCAGCAGTCCCTGCAGCTCCAGCACGCCCTTGCGCGGCACAATCACCTGGCGCGGCTCTTCCACCCGTGTTTCCAGTGCACCTTCGGCCAGTGCCAGGCGATGTCCGTCCGTGGCCACGCAGCGCAGCGACTGCTCGCGCAGGTCGAACAGCAAGCCGTTCAGGTAGAAGCGCACATCCTGCTGCGCCATCGCAAACGCGGTGCGCTCGATCAGGCCCTTCACGGTGGCCTCGGCCATGCGCACGCGCTCCACCAGTTCGACCTGCTCGACCGCCGGAAACTCTGCCGCCGGCAGGGTGGCCAGGGTAAAGCGGCTGCGCCCGGCGCTCAGCGTGACCCGCTCGCCCTTGAGTTCGAAGCGGATCTGGCAGCCATCCGGCAGTGCCCTACAGATATCGAAGAACTTCTTCCCCGGAATGGTCGTTTCACCCGTTTCCACCTCGGCGCCCCCGACCTGCGCCACCATTTCCACTTCCAGATCCGTACCCGACAGGCGGACGCCGTCGTCACCGGCAACCACCAGCACGTTGCCCAGCACCGGCAGCGTGTGCCTGCGCTCGATCACGCCCACGACATGCTGCAGACCCCTGAGCAGGCTTTCCCTCTGAATGGTGAATCGCATGGCCTTGATCCTGTCTTTGATCTTCTTTGTTTGTGGAAGCTTGGTTGTTGTTGGTACTGTGGATAAGCCGAATCTTCCGGTTTATTCCTTTATATTCAGTTTGTTACAAGATTTTCTTAGGCGGTATGGCAAGTTTTTCCGCTTGTGGGCCAACTGTGGATAACATGAACGCCGCGAGTTTTCCACATGCCACCCACAAGCTCGCACCACGGTTCCCCACCGGCTGCCCCCTGCCTATTCGCTCAAGATCCGCAACAGCTTGTCCCAGTCCTGGCGCAGCTTGCCGTCGCTCTCGCGCAGATCACGGATCGTGCGGCAGGCGTGCAGGACCGTGGTGTGGTCGCGGCCCCCAAAGGCATCGCCGATTTCCGGCAGGCTGTGTTCGGTGAGTTCCTTGGCCAATCCCATCGCCATCTGCCGCGGTCGCGCGATCGATCGACTGCGCTTCTTGGACAGCAGGTCGGACAGGCGCAACTGGTAATAGTCGGCCACTACCTTCTGGATGTTGGGGATGGTCACGGCCTGCGCATGCACGGTCAGCAGGTCGCGCAAGGTTTCCTGCGCAAATTCCAGGCTGATCCGCCGACCCTCGAAGTGCGCGCGTGCCACCAGCGTGTTCAGTGCACCTTCCAGGTCGCGCACGTTCGAACGCATGCGCTTGGCCATCAATACGGCCACTTCTTCGGGCAGTTCCACGCCCTTGTGCTGCGCCTTGGCCAGCACGATGGCGGCGCGCGTTTCGAAGTCGGGCGGCTCGATCGCCACGCTCAGGCCCCAACCCAGGCGCGACTTCAGGCGCGGCTCCAGATTGTCCACTTCCTTGGGGTAGCGGTCGCAGGTCAGGATGATCTGCTGCTTGCCCTCGAACAGCGCGTTGAAGGTGTGGAAGAATTCTTCCTGGGTCGTGTTCTTGCCGGCGAACAGCTGGATGTCGTCGATGAGCAGGGCGTCGGCAGAACGCAGGCGCCGCTTGAAGTCGTCCATGCTCTTTTGCTGCAGGGCGCGCACCATGCCGCTCACGAACAGCTCGGAACGCAGGTACAGCACCCTGAAACCCTGGCGGCTGCTGCGCATCAGGTTGCCGGCTGCATGCATGAGATGCGTCTTGCCCAGGCCGGTGCCGCCATACAGCAGCAGCGGGTTGTAGGCCTGTCCGGGGTTCATCGCCACCTGCATGGCCGCGGCCTTGCCGAGCTGGTTGGACTTGCCTTCGACGAAACTCTCGAAGGTGTAGAGCGGATCGAGCATGGATGCCGCCGCGTCCCGCCGCGGCTCGGACGCCGGCGCTGCGCTGCGCGTGCCACGTGGTGCCCTGCGGCGCGCCCCAATCTGCACGGCCACGCTGTGCACCGTCCCGCCCAGTTGCGTCAGGACGGCGAGAATGGGCGCCTCGAAACGTTCGCGCACCGTTTCCATGGTGTACTCGTTGGGCGCGAACAGGACCAGCGTCGTGCCTTCCTCGCTGGCCTGCAGCGGGGCGAGATACGTATGTATGTCGTCTGCACTGAACTCCGCCTCCAGGCGGGACAGGCAGCGTCGCCAAAGCTCGCTCATGCGCGGGTGTGGTTCCAGGCTGACGGCACGGCCGGTCACCTGCGTGGCCGAACCGGGAAAGCGGCAGTCTAGCAGCAAGCCTCCCTGGGCCAGCGCGGGGGTGCACGCGTCGCGGCCCTTCGCCGTGCCCGTCAGCCTCCCTGCCAGCCCCAGCCGAAAATTGACAGCGTCGCCCTTGCGCCATATCATCCGCAGTCTTTTTCCCCTCGTTGGCGTAACTCCCATGGCCACCAAGCGCACCTATCAACCCAGCAACATCAAGCGCGCGCGCGATCACGGCTTCCGTGCCCGCATGAAGACCCGTGGCGGCCGCGCCATCATCAACGCGCGCCGCGCCAAGGGCCGCAAGCGTCTCGCCGTCTGACCGGTTGGCATTGCCGCGATGTGCTCGGCGCGCTTCCCGCGTGAGGCGCGACTACTGCACCCGCGTGACTTTGCTCGCCTGCGCGAGACCTCGCGCCGGGTGTCCAGTACCAACTTCGGCGTCCAGGTCGGGGCCAACGACGCGTCCGGCGCACGTCTCGGCCTGGCCGTGTCGCGGCGGGTTTCCAAGCGCGCGGTACGCCGCAATCGCATCAAGCGCATCGTGCGTGACAGCTTCCGTCGGCACCGCCAGCTGCTGCCCGCCTGCGATATCCTGCTGATTGCGCGCGCCGGGGCCGATTTCGCAGACAATGCCAGCCTGCATTCCGAACTTGAGCTCCTATGGCAGCGCATCGTCGCGTTGAACGCGACACGTCGCGTCGGCACAATGCGCGCCTGATCGCTACGCAACCCGTCCGCCTCGGGATCACCGCGCGCCCACGCCGCCGTCCGTCCTTGGCGTGCCCGGCCCAGCGCTCCCTCCAGCCCCACGCCGGCGGCCGCTCCTGTCCGGTGGCGAAGAACTCCTGCGCCCCAACACCGTCGCCATGAACAGCCCACGCAATCTGCTTCTCCTCGCCCTGCTCTTCATCAGCTATCTGTTGTGGATGGAATGGCAGCGCGACTATGGGCAACTGACCCCCGCGCCCTCGTCGGCGCCGACCAGCCAGGCCGCCAATGGCGCCCCGGTGGACGACGTGCCGGCCGCGCCCGCCATTCCTGCCGAACCGTCGACCAGTGCGAGCACACCCGAGCCCGCCCTGCCCGCGCCGCCCGGTGTGGAGGCGCCGCCCGGCGGTCCGGCGCATGTCGTCGTCACCACCGATGTGCTGCGCGTGGAGATCGATCCGCGCGGCGGCAACGTGGTGGTCGCCGATCTGACCGACTATCCGGCAGACACCGGTGATTCCGTCCCGGTGCGCCTGTTCGACGACCGGCCGGCAACCTTCTTCGAAGCGCAGAGCGGCCTGGTCAGCGCCACCGGCGCGGCCCCCGACCACCAGGCGACATTCACCGCGGCACACACCTCCTATCAGCTCGGCAGCGGCGCCGATACGCTCGAAGTACCGCTCACCTGGACCGATCCTTCCGGCATCAGCGTGCGCAAGGTGTTCGTCTTCACGCGCGGCAGCTACGTCATCGAGCAGCACCAGGAGATCAGCAACCACAGCGGCCAGGCATGGGTCGGCAATGCCTACCGCCAGCTGCAGCGCGTGCCGCCGGTCCTCGACACCGCCGGCATCAAGGGCTACGCCAACACCGCGCGCTACAGCTTCACCGGCGCGGCCATCTACAGCCCGCAGGACAAGTTCGAGAAGCTCAAGTTCGACAACTTCGCCAGCGAGCCGCTCGACAAGTCCTTCGCCGGCGGCTGGGCCGCCATGCTGCAGCATTACTTCGTCGCTGCGTGGATTCCCCCGGCCGCGGAAGTCGATCAATACGTGACCAAGGCGCTCAGCGTCGATGGCGCGTACCGCTACCTGATCCGCACCCTGTCGCCTCCGATCCAGGTGGCCGCCGGCGAGAGCGGGACTGCCAGCGCGCGCCTGTATGTCGGGCCGAAGCTGCAGAGCGCGCTTGCCGCGACCGCACCGGGCCTGCAGCTCACCGTCGATTACGGCATGCTGACGGTCATTTCCGAACCGCTGCACTGGGTCCTGTCCCAGTTCCACAAGCTCACCGGCAACTGGGGCTTCGCCATCATCCTGCTGGTGCTGCTGATCAAGGCGCTGTTCTTCAAGCTCTCCGAAGCGCAATACCGCTCGATGGCGAAGATGCGCAAGCTGCAGCCGCGCATCGCCGCGCTCAAGGAGCGCTACGGCGACGATCGCCAGAAGATGAACACGGCGATGATGGAGCTGTACAAGAAGGAGAAGGCCAACCCGTTGGCCGGCTGCCTGCCGATGCTGATCCAGATTCCGGTGTTCTTCGCCCTCTACTGGGTGCTGCTGGAAAGCGTGGAACTGCGCCAGGCGCCCTTCATCGGCTGGATCCACAACCTCACCGCGCCCGATCCCTACTACGTGCTGCCGGTGCTGAACGGCCTGATCATGGTGGCGACCCAGTTCCTCACGCCGATGGCCGGCATGGACCCCATGCAGGCGCGCATGATGAAGGTCATGCCGGTGATCTTTGCCGTGGTGTTCGCGTTCTTCCCGGCGGGACTGGTGCTTTACTACACCGTCAACGGCGGCCTCTCGCTGGCCCAGCAGTGGATCATCACCCGGCGCATCGAGCGCGGCGACAAGGCGCGCGCCTGACGCAGGCGGTCGTGGCTTGAACGCGCCCGCCGCGACCATCGCCGCCATCGCCACCCCGCCCGGCGCCGGTGGCATTGGCGTGCTGCGTGTTTCCGGACCGGCCGCGGCGACGCTCGCGCGTGCCTTCCTCGGGCGCGCTCCACGGCCGCGGCACGCCCACTACGCGGCCTTTCGCGACGCCGCCGGCGAACTGCTCGACCGCGGCATCCTGCTCTGGTTTCCGGCACCCCATTCCTTCACCGGCGAAGACGTGCTGGAACTGCAGGCGCATGGCAGTCCGGTCGTGCTGCGCCTGCTGCTCGCCCGGGCGATCGAACTCGGCGCGCGGCACGCCCGCCCCGGGGAGTTCTCCGAGCGCGCGTTCCTGAATGGCAAGCTCGACCTGGCCCAGGCCGAAGCGGTTGCCGATCTCATCGCCAGCGGTTCCGAAGCGTCAGCGCGGGCGGCGCAGCGCAGCCTGGAAGGCGCGTTCTCGCGCCGCGTGGCGGCGCAGGCGCACCAGCTGGTGGCGCTGCGCAGCTACGTGGAAGCCGCCCTCGACTTTCCGGACGAAGAGATCGACTTCCTTGCCGCGCCGGAACTGCTGGGTCGACTTGCCGACGCCCGGCGCGGCCTCGACGAACTGCTGGCCGCCTCGCGCCGCGGCGTGCGCCTGGCCGATGGCCTGCATGTCGTCATCGTGGGCCGCCCGAACGTCGGCAAGTCGAGCCTGCTCAATGCCCTGGCAGCCAGCGAGCGCGCCATCGTCACCGACATTGCCGGCACCACCCGCGATGTGCTGCGCGAGACCATCGACCTGGACGGCATCGCCCTGACCCTCGCCGACACCGCAGGCCTGCGCGAGGCCGGCGATCCCGTCGAAGCCGAAGGCATGCGCCGTGCGCGTGCCGAGCTCGCCCGCGCCGACCTGGCGCTGCTGGTGACGGACGACGCGCCGTCCGCGGGCGCCGATCAGGCGTTGCTCGACGAGCTGCCGGCCGGCGTGCCCCACCTCGTCATTCACAACAAGATCGACCGCGACGGTCGCACGCCGGCGCTGGACAAGCGGGACAGCGTCGTCCACGTGCTGCTCTCCGCGCGCAGCGGCGCAGGGCTTGACCTGCTGGTCGGCGAACTCAAGCGCCGCGCGGGGCAGGGCGAAGCGGGCGAAGACGCCTTCACCGCGCGCGCGCGGCATGTCGCCGCGCTGGAGCGCGCCCGCGACCACCTGGAAGTCGCCGCCCACCTGCTGCAAGCCCACGCCGGCGCCGAACTGGCGGCCGAGGAGTTGCGCCAGGCCCACCAGGCACTCGGCGAAATCACCGGCACATTCACCCCCGACGACCTGCTCGGCGCCATCTTCAGCACCTTCTGCATCGGCAAGTGACGTCAGGATGGCATCACCCCGGGCAGCACGGCGATGTGCGCTGATCCGGGGTGACGCTGCGTACGCTCAGGTTTCCGTTGACGGGTGGGCGTGCTGGTTCATCGTGTCGATCGCCAGCGCAGAGTGCGCGTAGGCGCCGCCCGCCCGCATTTCGGCGGCGACCCAGATCGCCTCCATGATTTCCTGTTCGCTGGCGCCGGCCTTCAGCGCGCCCTCGGTGTGACCGCGAATGCAGTAGGGGCACTGGGTGGTGTGCGCCACCGCGACGGCGATCAGCTGCTTGATCTTCCTGGGCAGCGCGCCGTCGGCGAACACCTGGCGGCTGAAGGCCTGAAAGGCGGACAGCGTTTCGGGCGCCAGTTCGCGGCGCTTGTGCGAAATCTCTCGGTCCGCGTGCGGGAACATCGGGGTCGTGTCCATGAAGCCTCCAGTTGAACTCAGGATTTGCGGCCCAGCGTCCAGCAGGGCGGATCGCTGGCCGGGAAACTGTCGCTGAGCAGGGCGTCGAGCCGACGCTCGCGTTCCAGTGTTTCGCGGCTACCCGGCGCGGCCGCGGCAGGCGGCCGCGGGGGCTGGCGCACGGCCACATGGGGCCGGTGCTGCTTCAGCGGCTGGTGAATCGCGTGTTTCATGTCGACACCTCCGATTTCGCCGACCTTGCCCGCTACCGGTGAAAACCTTGCCGCGCCAGGCAGGCCCGCAAGCGCGGCACGTGCCGACCTGCGTGCAGCCGGCTTCAGCGCCCGGTTTCGGGCGCGATGCGCCACTCGCCCACCGTCAGCGTTCGAGCAGCGGCAACTTGTCCGGCTTGCCGTTCCACTCGTCGGCATCGGCGGGCGGATCGGCACGTTCGGCGATCACCGGCCACTGCGGGGCCAGCTCGGCATTGAGGGCAAGGAAATGCTCCATGCCGGCCGGCACGTCGTCCTCGGGGAAGATCGCTTCGGCCGGACATTCCGGCACGCACAAGGTGCAGTCGATGCATTCCTCAGGATCGATGGCGAGGAAGTTCGGGCCTTCGTGGAAGCAGTCCACGGGACACACTTCCACGCAGTCGGTGTACTTGCACTTGATGCAGTTGTCGGTGACCACATGGGTCATTGCCCGCTCCGATGCTGACGGGTTGCCGTACCCGGGATTGTGAACCCACCATCCTGCATCGATCCTGATCCACGTCAAGCCCTTCCTGCAACGGTTTGAGAACCGTGTGCCGGCCCCAACATTGCAGGATTCCCCTTCACGGAGCGCGCCATGATCGACTTCTACTACTGGCCCACGCCAAACGGCCACAAGATCACCCTGTTCCTCGAAGAGACCGGGATCGACTATCGCATCCAGCCGGTCGATATCGGCAAGGGCGACCAGTTCCGGGAAGACTTCCTGGCCATCTCGCCAAACAACAAGATGCCCGCGATCGTCGACCAGGCCCCCGCCGATGGCGGCGCGCCGATCAGCGTGTTCGAATCGGGAGCGATCCTGCAGTACCTGGCGGGCAAGACCGGCCGCTTCTGCCCGACCGACCTGCGCGGGCGCATCGAGGTCGACGAGTGGCTGTTCTGGCAGGTTGGCGGCCTCGGCCCGATGACCGGGCAATATGGCCATTTCCACGTCTATGCGCCCGAACCGATCCCGTATGCGCAGGAGCGCTACCGCAAGGAGGTGGAGCGCCTGCTCGGCGTGCTGGATCGCCAGCTTGCCGGACGCGAGTTCATCACCGGCCCCCACTACACCATCGCCGACATGGCCGCCTATCCCTGGATCGACGCCTACGACAAGGCGCCCATCGGCCTTTCGGCGTTTCCGGAAGTTCGCCGCTGGCGCGAGGCGATCGCTGCCCGCCCCGCCACGCAGCGCGCCTACGCGCGTGCCGCTGAAGTCGACCCGGACGCCGGCGAGCCGATGAGCGAGGAAGAAAGGAAGATCCTGTTCGGACAGGGCGCGCGGCGCTGACACCGGCACAGCGTGCGTGATCGCCTCGTCGCTCGAGGACCTTTGCTGAGCGCGCAAGCGGTGCTCCGCTCGCCAGGCGGTGAAGTGCGCTCGCGGGAAGTCCTCTGCTGGCCGTCGGCGATCAGGGTTCGGGCACCGGCTCGGCGAGCAGGCGGTTGAGCGCGTCGAGCAGCTTGTCGAGCTCGTCCTCGCTGTAACCCGTGCGGATGGTGTCGATGCGTCCCGCGCGGTCGATCAGGACCATCATCGGCAGGGCCTTGAGGCCGAACCGCTTTGCAAGCGTGCCATTCGCATCGCGCGTGAACGTCATCTGCGCGTCGCCCATCTTGCCGACCAGCCTTCGTACCAGGCGCTCCTCCTCCTTGTAGTTCACGGCGACGACCAGCAACTGCTCCTTTCCCGCGGCGCGCTGGATGTTTTCGAGAACCGGCAGCTCCTTGCGGCAGGGCGGGCACCACGAAGCCCAGAAGCTGAGCACGATGACCTTGCCGCGTGCATCGGCAAGTGAGATTGGCTCCACGCCGCGGCCCTCTCCCACGCGCTCTGGCGCGATGTTTCCCTCGGCGAGGGCAGGCGCTTTGGCGATGCACGGCGTCGCGGCCAGCAACAGGCCCAGGGCCAGCAGACAGGCAACCACTCGCACGTGAAGGGTCTCGAAGGGCGCAGGTCGCCACCCTAGCGCGAGGCGAGTGTCCTGCGAAACCCCTGGCGGCCGGGAGGCCTTGCGCGTTCCCGATCCGGACGTAACGCTGCCCAGCCCAGCCCAGCCCCACGTCCGCCTGGTCTCGCTAACGTTTCCGGCAAGGCTTCACCCGGCCTCGGCTGCGTCACCCCAGGCGTCGGGCGGGAACGGCAGACGCAGACTCCGGGAGCCTGGAGTGGGCTGCGGATATTCGTTGCCGGCGCAGCCATCGCGTTCCAGCTCCTTTCCGGCAGCGAGCACGGCTTCCATGAATGCCTCTGCCGACTCGAGCTGGTCCGGATCGATGGTCACGGTCACGTCGCCGCACGCCCCTTTGCTCAAGGCCTGCGAGTGCGAGAAGAGGTCCCGGGCGAGCACATCACCCTGCGTATCGAGCTTCGCAGCCAGGGCAGGCGGGGCGGTGATGCGCAGCTTGAACCAGTAGTTCTGCTTGTAGGCGATCCATGCGCGCGAGAGGAGCGCACCGCCCTCGTCGCTCATCTCGAGCGTGAGCTTGCGCGCCGGGATCGGCGTGCCATCGGCCCACGCGACTGCGAACGGCGCCGGCGGCCGGATGACCGCATCATGGTAGGAGCCCTGCCTTTCGGCATAGGCCACCGACGCGCGAAAGGCCTCGACGCCAAGCTGCAGTGCCCGATCCGCCGGCATGCGTCCGGCCGGATAGATGAACAGGTCGATCGGAACATCGGGGAGTTCGGGCACCAGGTAGCGCGCCTGGACCCCCGCACCCGCGGTACCCGCACGGTTGAACCAGAGCAGGCGCCCGGTCCGGGCCTGCTCGGGCACCTCGATCATCGTTTCCGTGATGAACGGTGTCTTCGAGCCGTCGTTGCGCGTCACCGGTTGTGTCGCACTGCATCCGAGCAGCGCGAGCGCGAGGAGTGCCGGTATCCACGGGCGCATGGCGCCTCCTTTCCGGATGGGTCCAGGGGTCGATGGTCCGCGTTCTCCGAAAGGGGGTCAACGCCCGCCGCAAGGAAATTCGGGCGCATGCCGACCGGGACGCTTCCCGGCCCCACCGGAACGTTCGCGTGGCAATGGTCGATAATCCCGTTCCGTTCGAGGAAGAACCCATGCGAGTCCTGCTGCTGCCGATCCTGATGCTTTCCCTCTCACACACCGCCCTGGCCGAACGTCTCACCATCGAACGCATCTTCGCCGACCCGGGTCTTGACGGGCCGACGCCGCGCGGGCTCGAGGTCGCGCCCGATGGTCAGCGCGTGACATTCCTGCGCGGGCGCGAGGACGACCAGAACCAGCTCGACCTGTGGCAGTACGAGATCGCCACGGGCCGCAGTGCGCGCCTGGTGGATTCCACCGCGCTGGGCGAGGCAAGGCCGGTTTCCGAGCTCGAGCAGGCGCGCCGCGAACGCGCCCGCACGGCCCAACTCAAGGGCATCGTGTCCTACCGCTGGGCGCCGGACGGCACGAAGCTGCTGTTCGGCCTGGACGAGCGCTTGTGGCTGTATGACTTCAGCGCCCGGGAAGACGCGCGCCTGCGCGCCCTGACCGCGCCTGGAACGCAGGTGATCGACGCCAAGGTGTCGCCGCGCGGGCGCTATGTCTCCTGGGTCGCCGACCAGAACCTCATCGTGCTCGACCTGCGCACTGGCCGGCGTCGCGCCCTCACCCGCGATGGCCGGGGCCCGCTGCACAATGCCGAGGCCGAATTCGTCGCCCAGGAGGAAATGGATCGCAGCACCGGCTACTGGTGGGCGCCGGACGATTCGATGCTCGCTTTCGAGCAGTTCGACGAAGCGGGCGTGGACGAGGTCGAGCGCAGCGAGGTCCACGCCGCGCGCACCGTGGTGGTCCGGCAGCGCTATCCCTCCGCCGGACGGCCAAACGTGAAGGTGCGCCTCGGGCTGGTCAAGCCCACCGGCGGACGCGTGCGCTGGATCGACCTGGGCGCCGAGCCGGACATCTATCTCGCCCGCGTGGACTGGCTGCCTGATGGCAGGCGCGTGGCCTTCCAGCGCCAGAGCCGCGACCAGCGGCGGCTCGACCTGGTCGCCGTCGATGTGCACACGCTGCAGCACGCGCCCCTGCTGACCGAGACGAGCGACACCTGGATCAACCTGCACCACGACCTGCGTTTCCTGCATGACGAAGATGCCTTCGTGTGGGCCTCCGAGCGCAGCGGCTACCGCCAGCTCCAGGTGGTCGGGCTGGATGGCCAGCCGCGTCGCCGCCTGACCCACGGCGATTACGACGTGGACGCACTGCTGGCGCTGGACGAGAAGGCCGGCCTGGCCTACTTCGCCGCCAATCGCGACGACGTGCTGGAGGCGCAGGTGTATGCCGTGCGGCTGGACGGCAGCAACGCCGCTGCGCCGCTGCGCATCAGCGAAGGGGCGGGCTGGCACGCGGCCGTGTTCGCCGATGACGCGAGCGTGTGGATCGACACCTTCTCCAATCCGGGCACGCCGCCGCAGGTGTCGCTGCGCCGCAATGACGGGCGCCGCATTGCCTGGATCGAGGCCAACGAGCTCAGGCCCGGGCACCCCTACTGGCCGTATCGTGATGCCCTGATCGCCCCCGAATTCGGCACCCTCGCCAGCGAAGACGGCCAGGCGCTGCACTACCGCCTGCTCAAGCCGGCCGGCTTCGAACCGACCCGGCGCTACCCGGTGTTCATGACCTGGTACGGCGGCCCTGGCCGCCAGTACGTCACCCGCGCCTGGGGCAATCATTTCGAGCAGTACATGGCCCAGCAGGGCTACGTGGTGTTCGCGCTGGACAACCGCGGCACGCCACGGCGCGGGCGCCGCTTCTCCGACGCCATCTTCGGCCAGCTCGGCAAGGCCGAAGTCGCCGACCAGCTCGCCGGCGTCGCCTGGCTCAAGGCCCGGCCCTGGGTGGACGGCGCGCGCATCGGCGCGTTCGGCTGGAGTTACGGCGGCTATCAGACCCTGATGCTGCTGGCCAGGAGCGATGCCTTCGCCGCCGGCGCGGCAGTGGCACCGGTCACCGACTGGGCGCTCTACGACACCCACTACACCGAACGCTTCCTCGGAATGCCAGGTGCCAACCCGGACGGCTATGCGGCTTCAGGGGTGTTGAAGTGGGTCGCGGCCATCCCTTCGGACAAGCTGTTGCTGATCCATGGCATGGCCGATGACAACGTGCTGTTCGCCCACTCCACCGAACTCATGGTCAGGCTGCAGGAGCAAGGCACGCAGTTTCGCCTGATGGCCTATCCAGGCGCCCGTCATGGCCTGTCCACGCCGGCGCTCAAGACCCATGTGCATACCCTGGTGGCAGAGTTCTTCGCCGGCAGGTTCGCACCCGCCGCACCCGCCAGCGCACTGGGGCAGCCGTGAAGCGGCGCAAAAGCGCCGGCGCGCCGTTCCATCGCGGCTCCAATGTGATGCCGGATCCCGACCCAGGGCAGGATCCGGCAATTGCTGACGGTCAGGCCGGACTGCCGGTCCGCCCGCAGCCGTGATTCCCCGGCATCAGAACCTGCCGCTGCGGAAATCCTCCACCGCCTGCACGATTTCCGCCTGCGTGTTCATGACGAACGGGCCGTAACGCGCGACCGGTTCGCCCAGCGGCTGGCCGGCGACCAGGATCAGGCGCGCGCCCTCATCGCCGCCGCGCATCGCCACGACCTCGCCTTCCCCCAGCACTGCGAGTTCGCCACGCGCAACCCGCCGGCGCGCCTCGCGCCCGCCGAGTTCCGCTTCTCCGGCAAAGACATAGGCGAACGCGTTGTGGCTGTCCGGCAGCGGCACCGACAGTGCGGCCCCGGCCGCCAGTTCGATGTCGAGGTAGACCGGATCGACCGCGATGCCCGACACCGGCCCGGTCGCATCAGCGAAGCGGCCGGCGATCACGCGCACGCGCGCGCCCTCGCCCCGGTCCACCACGGGGATGCGTTCCGGGGCGATGTCCTGATAGCGCGGCGCGCTCATCTTGTCGGCTGCCGGCAGGTTGACCCACAGCTGGAAGCCCCACATCAGGCCATCTTCCTGCTCGGGCATCTCCGAATGCACGATGCCGCGGCCGGCGGTCATCCATTGCACGCTGCCGGGCGTAAGCAGCCCGGAGTTGCCCTGGTTGTCGCCGTGGCGCATGCGCCCGGCCAGCATGTAGGTGACCGTTTCGAATCCGCGATGCGGATGGCTGGGGAAGCCGGCGATGTAGTCGTCGGCACTTTCGGAGCGGAATTCGTCCAGCAGCAGGAACGGATCGAGCATGTCGAGCGCGCGCTGGCCGATCACGCGGCTGAGCTTGACGCCGGCGCCATCCGAAGTCGGCTGGCCGCGCACGATGGTGCGCACGTCGCGTTCGCGAAGCAGGGTGGTCATGGACATGCAGCAACCTCCGTCTGGGATGCCCACAAGATGCGCCCGCCGGCCGGGCCGGACAAGCGCGCGCGGGTGAACGCTGTGATCGGTCAGGGTGAACGCTGGAGCTTCCCACGGCCGGTCCGCCGCCCGGCGGCGAACGCGCTGGCGCAGCGTCGGCTCTCGGCCGCCCGGGCCCCGCTCAGTGCACCCAGTGGCCGCCACGCCGGCGCGGCGGCCGCTGCGCCTTGCCGGCCTTGTCCGCGGCCTCGCGCTCGTCGGGGTCGAGCGGATGGGCGTGCCAGTAATCGGCCACCGCCGCCACGGCGTGCGGAATCCGCGCCAGGCAGTCTTCGTAGTCCTCATCGCCCAGCGGTTCGAATTCGCCGCTGGCCTCGAACACGCCATCGTCGATGGCCAGCGCGATGATCGGCCCGAGCAGTTGCATCAGGTCGGAGTCCTCGCCCAGGCGAGCCTCCCAGGCCGGCGCGCGCAGGTCGATGCCGCGGGTGAAGCCTTCGCACCAGCCACGCGCACTGAACACCGTCGATCCGTCGTCCGTATCGAGCTCGCCGAGGATCGGCTCATAGGCGCCGGTTTCCAGTTCCGGCCGGATGGCATCGTTCAGGCGCGCCAGCAGGCCGAGCACGCGCTCGCCCTCGACCGGATCAGTGAAGGGCTCGTGCAGCACCTCGGGCAACCACTCCTCGGGCGCGGCCGCCTGCGGTCCGATGGCCAGCGCCGTCAGCAGGCCGTGCACGCCATCGAGCAGGAGGTCGTCATCGCCGGCCCGCGCGCGCAGGAACTGGTCGAGTTCCTCGAGTTCGCTGTCGCTGGGTGATTCGGTCCAGTCAATGGCCATCATGCAGCTCCAGTATCACGGGGGTGTGATCCGAGGCGCGCTCCCAGCCGCGCGGCTCGCGATCGATCGAGGCGGCGCGGCAGTGCGCCTGCAGCGCGGTGCTGGCGAGTACCAGGTCGATGCGCAGGCCGAGGTTGCGACGGAACGCGGCCTGGCGGTAGTCCCACCAGCTGTAGTGTCCGGGGTCGGCGTTGAACAGGCGGAAACTGTCGACCAGGCCCAGGTCGAGCATCCGCGCCAGCGCCTCGCGCTCGGGCGTGGAGCACAGGATCTGCTCGCGCCAGGCTTCCGGGTCGTGCACGTCGCGGTCCTCGGGCGCGATGTTGAAGTCCCCGAGCACCACCATCCGCGCGTGGCGGGCGAGCTCGGCGGCCAGCCAGTCGGTTACGCGCGCCAGCCAGTCCAGCTTGTAGGCGAACTTCTCCGAGCCGACCGCCTGGCCATTGACCACGTACAGGTTCACCACCCGCACGCCGCCCACCGTGGCGGCCAGCACGCGCCGCTGCGGATCCGCGTAACCGGGCACGTCAGCGACGACGTCGGCGGGCGGTTCGCGCGCCAGGATGGCCACGCCGTTGTAGGTCTTCTGGCCGGAGAAGACCGCGTGATAGCCGGCCTGCGCCAGTGCCTCGACAGGGAACCTCGCATCCTCCAGCTTGGTTTCCTGCAGCGCCAGCACGTCCGGCGCCGCCTGCGCGCACCAGCGCTGCACATGCGGCAGGCGCACGTTGAGCGAATTGACGTTCCAGCTGGCGATCTTCATGGGCTCATTGTAGTGGGGTAGTGCCAGGATGAACTCAAGCGCGCCCGCCCGGCACGGCCCTTTCGGCACTGTGGCCAGGCGGGGCCGGTGGCATACTCGGTCCTTTCCGTGGTTCCGGAGCAACCCATGCACTTCCTGCCCCTGCTTGCCATCGCCATCGTCGCCGTTCCGCTCACGACGCGCGCCGCCGATCCCCTGTCCTATGCCGAACCCGACAAGGTCGTGGTGAAGCACCTGGACCTGGACCTGGTGATGGATTTCGCCAGGAAGGAGCTGCGCGGCGACGCCACGCTCAGCCTGCAGTGGAAGGACGCGGCAGCCAGGACCCTGGTGCTCGATACGCGCGACCTGGCGATCGACAAGATCAGCGCGCTTGACGCCGACGGCAAGGCGCGCGCGCTCGAGTTCGCCCTGGCCACGCGCGACGACCAGCTCGGCAGCAAGCTCACCATCCAGGCGCCGCAGCGCCCGGCGAAGGTGCGCATTTCCTACACCACGTCGCCCAAGGCTTCAGGCCTGCAATGGCTCACGGCCGCGCAGACCGCCGATCGCAAGCAGCCGTTCATGTTCTCCCAGTCGCAGTCCATCCACGCGCGCTCCTGGGTGCCGCTGCAGGACAGCCCGGCGATCCGCTTCACCTACAAGGCCCACGTCAGCGCGCCCAAGGGCCTGCGCGTGGTGATGAGCGCGCTGAATGATGCCAGGCACCCGCTGGACGGGGATTTCAGCTTCGACCAGCCCCATCCGATCCCGTCCTACCTGATGGCGGTGGCCGCCGGTGAGCTGGCGGTAAAGGAGACCGGCCCGCGCACGGCCGTCTATGCCGAGCCGAGTGTGGTCGCCCGCGCCGCCAGCGAGTTCGCCGACACGGAAAAGATGATCGATGCCGCCGAGAAGCTCTACGGCCCCTATCGCTGGGGCCGCTACGACATCCTCGTGCTGCCGCCGTCGTTCCCCTACGGCGGCATGGAAAACCCCAACATGACCTTCGCCACGCCCACCGTGCTGGTCGGCGACAAGAGCCTGGTGTCGCTGATCGCCCATGAGCTGGCCCATTCCTGGTCCGGCAACCTGGTCACCAACGCCAGCTGGCGCGACATCTGGCTCAACGAAGGCTTCACCACCTACGTGCAGGGCCGCATCACCGAAGCCCTGTACGGCAAGGCGCTGGCCAACGAGGAAGCCCTGCTGGCGGCGCGGGCGCTGCAGAAGGAAATCGGCAGCATGCCGGAGAACGGCCAGCGCCTGGCGCCCGAGCCGCGCGCGGTCGGCGCCGACGACAACCTCTCGGACGTCGCCTACGACAAGGGTTCCTGGTTCCTGCGCTTCCTCGAACAGCGTTTCGGACGCGCGGTGTTCGATCCCTACCTGCGTGCCTATTTCGACCATTTCGCCTTCCAGAGCATCACCACCGAGGAGATGCTGGCCTATCTCAAGGCCCAGCTCATCGACAAGCACCCCGGCAAGGTGAGCATGGAAGAGGTGAAGACATGGGTGTACGGCACCGGCATTCCCAAGGATGCGCCGCTGCCGGATTCGCCGCAGTTCGACCAGATCGACCAGCAGCGCACCGCCTTCCTCGAAGGCAAGTTGCCGGCCGCCGACATCGACACGCGCTTCCCTGCGCATGACGCAGCCGGCAAGCCCGACACGCGCGCGTGGAACACGCAGGAATGGATGTACTTCCTCGACGGCCTGCCGGAGGTGACGCCGCTGGACAAGCTCAAGGCCCTGGATGCGGCCTTCAAGCTCACCGGCACGCCGAACGCGGAAATCGGCATGCGCTGGTACAGCCACGCCATCACCGGCGGCGACAAGGACGTGTGGAAGGCCGCCGCCGAGCACATGATCCGCATCGGGCGGCTCTACCTCACCATCCCGCTCTACAAGGCCTTCGTGAAGGTCCCGGGCGGGCTGGAATACGCCGAGGCCGTGTATGCCAAGGCCAAGGCCGGCTACCACCCGATGACCCAGGCGGCCGTCGAGCGCGTGTTCGACAAGGCCAGGAAGGAGGCTGCGCCCCCGGCCAAGTGAGGCGCTTGCGAGGCAGCGGCGCGCGCCGCTGCCGGCCTGCCGGCATCCCTGCCCGGCGCCCCGCGGCAGTTCAGAAAGACGCGCCCGGCTGCTTCAGGAACTCGAGCTCGGCCGCCGTGGAGGGGCGCCCCAGGATCGCGTTGCGGTGCGGAAAGCGGCCGAAGCGGGCGACGATGTCGCGGTGACGCACGGCGTAGTCGAGAAAACCCTCGAAGCGTTCGCGCACGCCGGCATCGACCGCGTCGCGCAGCGCAGTGAACAGCGCGACCGCGCGTTCCTGGTCGGCCAGTTCCTCGGAGTGCTCCAGCGGCAGGTACAGGAACACCCGTTCGATCGGCCGCAGCGCGCGGTCGGCGCCGCTTGCCAGCGCCTGCCTGCACCACGCCAGCGCCAGCGCGTCGTGTTCGAAGGCGCGCGGATCGTCGCGGAACAGGTTGCGTGAGAACTGGTCGATCAGCAATACCAGCGCAAGGCGTCCCCGCGGCGCCGGCAGCCAATCATCGAGCTTGCCCGCCACCGCGGCCGCATGCGTGTCGGCAAACCGGTCGCGGATCGCCGCATCGACCTGCGCGCCGCCGCGAAACCATTGCGCGCCCTTGTCGGCAATCACCGCGGCGTCGTCGCGCGCATCGCCGAACCAGAACTCCAGCACGGCCCGGCAACGCGGGTCGGCAGGCAGCGTGCCCATCAGCGCAGCGCCGGACGGCCGCCAAGCACGCGGGCCGGCAGCAGGATCAGCGCGCGCAACAGCTCGAACACGCCATCAAGCGCCATGCCGAGCAGTCGAAACGGCAGCAGCAACAGCCACACCAGGGGATAGAGGATGAGGGCCAGCAACGCCAGCGGCCAGCACACCACCAGCAGGAGCAACCACAGGAGGAAGGTCAGCATCGGTCGATCTCCGGTTGACGTTCAGCGAATCGGGCGCATGGTGCCCGACATGGGGATGCCGACGCGCCGACAAAAGAGTCCATGGCCCAGGCGCCGCCCGCGCGGTGGCAATGCAGGCTCGCCGGTCGTGCGTCGGCGCAGGGGTGGAGCAGCGTGACCGAAGCCGCAGCCGCGCGCATCTGGACCATCGGCCACTCGACCCATCCGATCGGCGAGTTCATCGCCCTGCTCGCCGAGAATCGCATCGGCCTCCTCGCGGACGTGCGCCGTTTTCCGGGTTCGCGGCACAATCCCCAGTACCACAGCGAAGCGCTGGCGGCCGCGCTCGGCACGGCGGGCATCGCCTATCATCATTTCCCCGCCCTTGGCGGCCGGCGCCGCGCGCGGCCCGATTCGCGCAACGCGGTGTGGCGCAATGCCGCCTTCCGTGGCTATGCCGATCACATGGCCAGCGCGGAATTTCGCGAGGCCTTTGCCAGGCTCGAGCAGCTCGCCGCCGCGGCGCGCACGGCGCTGATGTGCGCCGAGCTGCTCTGGTGGCGCTGTCACCGCTCGATGCTCGCCGACGACTTCAGCCTGCGCGGTTGGGACGTGCGACACATCCTCGGCCCCGGCAAGGTCGTCGACCATGCCTTCCGCGAACCCGCGCACCTGGTCGATGGCGTGCCGGTCTATGATGGCGGCCAGCCGCAGCTCCTGTAAGTCGGGGCTACCGCCCCGACGACTTTTCGCCCGCGGCTCGGCATGGCGTCGGCCCGGTTGGGCCGACCGACGGAGGTTCCGAGATCCCCGCGGCTCGAGGTGTCATCGGTCTGGCAGGGTCTCCGTAGGTCGGGGCGACTGCCCCGACGGCTTTTCCGGCCCGCCGCTTCGCGATCCATCCGTTAAGCATCGCTCGCCTAGCATCGATCCTCCGTGCCTGCGGAGCGCAAAGCCATGCCGAGAGCCATCTGGAGCGGAACCCTTTCCTTCGGCCTCCTCAACGTGCCGATCCAGCTGATGTCGGGCGAGCGGCGCACCGACCTCCACTTCCGCATGCTCGACAGCCGCAACCAGAAGCCGATCCGCTACGAGCGGGTCAACGCCGAGACCGGCGAGGAAGTGCCGTGGAAGGACATCGTCAAGGCGTTCGAATACGACAAGGGCAGCTACGTCGTGCTCGACGAGAAGGACATCAAGGCGGCGGCACCGGAAAGCCACGAGGCGGTGGAGATCGAGGCCTTCGTCGATGCCGGTTCGATCAGCCCGGTGTACTACGAGAAGCCCTACATCCTGGTGCCGGGCAAGAAGGCGGAGAAGGGTTATGTGCTGCTGCGCGAGACGCTCGCCCGCACCGGCAAGGTCGGCATTGCGCGGGTGGTCATCCGCACCCGCGAGTACCTTGCCGCGGTGATGCCGCAGGAAAGCGCGCTGGTGATGCTGCTGCTGCGCTACCAGCAGGAGGTGGTCGACCCGGCCGATTTCAAGCTGCCCGACCAGGACCTCGACGCCTACCGCATCGCCCCGCGCGAGCTCGAGATGGCCGAGCAGCTGATCGAGTCGATGGCCGGCGAGTGGAAGCCCGACGCGTACCGCGACGAGTTCCGCGATCGTCTGCACAAGGTGATCGAGCAGCGCCTGCAGCAGCACGGCGTGGTGTCGGCGCCGGTCGAGGAGGCCCACCTGCCGGAGAACGCCACCACCAACGTGGTCGATTTCATGGCGCTCCTCAAGCAGAGCATCGACAAGCGCCAGCGCACGCCGGCCAAGGCGGCGACGAAGGATGTGCCGGTGGAACCGGCTGGCAAGGCGAAACCCAAGGCGTCGGCAAAGAAGGCGTCCGCGCGCAAGGCGGCGGCGAAGAAGGCGCCCGCCAGGAAGCCCGCGGACATGCCCGCCGCGAAGAAGACGGCCGCCAAGAAGCGCGCCTGAGGAGGGCCCGTGACCCTGCGCGAGTACGTCCGGAAACGTCGCTTCAACGAAACCCCGGAACCGGACGCCGGCGAAGCCAGGCGGCGCGGCAAGGCACCGCTCTTCGTCGTCCAGCTGCACCACGCGCGCCGCCGCCATTACGACTTCCGCCTCGAGATCGATGGCGCGCTGAAGAGCTGGGCCGTCCCCAAGGGGCCCTCGCTGCGCCCGGGCGACAAGCGCCTGGCGGTCGAGGTCGAGGACCACCCGCTCGCCTACGCCAGCTTTTCGGGCGACATCCCGGCCGGGCAGTACGGCGCCGGCCATGTCGACATCTTCGACGCGGGCACCTGGCAGCCGGAGACCGAGCCGCTCCCGGCACTGGCCAAGGGGCATCTGGATTTCGAGCTCTTCGGCGACAAGCTGCGCGGACGCTGGACGCTGGTGCGCACGCACCTCAAGGGCGACAAGCCGCAGTGGCTGCTCCTGAAACGCAGCGACGCCGAGGCCCGCGACGCCGAAGCAGACGATCTGGTCGGCTCAACGCCCCGCCCGCCCGCCTCCGCACCCAACGCGCCCAGGGCGCGTGCCACCCCCTCCGCCGCCGCGGCCTCGAAGGGCGCAAAACGCCGCGCGGCGTCCGCGCGCAGGCCGCGCAAGGCGGACGCCACCTGGCGCCGGCGCGCGCTGGCGCTGGCGGGCGCGCGCCAGGGCGACTTCCCGGGCAACTTCCTGCCCCAGCTCTGCCAGTCGCGGGAGGCCCCGCCGGCCGGCGAGGGCTGGCTGCACGAGAGCAAGTGGGATGGCTACCGCCTGCTCGCCAGCCTCGACCAGGGCACGGCGACGCTGCGCTCGCGCAACGACCTCGACTGGACCGCGCGGGTGCCGGAAATCATTGCCGCCCTGGAGGCGCTGCCGGTCGCCAGTGCGCGCCTGGACGGCGAGCTGATCGCCGTCGACGCGGCTGGCCGCAGCGATTTCGGCGGCCTGCAGGCGGCGCTGAAGGCGGGCCGCACCGGCACGCTCCGCTATGCGCTGTTCGATCTGCCGGGGCTGGCCGGCGTCAACCTTGCCGACGTGCCGCTGCACCAGCGCAAGGACCTGCTGGAAGGCCTGCTCGCCGCTGCCGGCGACCCGCACCTGGTCTACAGCAGCCACGTCATCGGCCACGGCGCGGAGGTCTTCGAGGCCGCGCGTCGGCAGCATCTGGAAGGCATCGTCAGCAAGGCTGTCGAGTCGGGCTACCGGGCCGGCGAACGCGCCGCCACCTGGTACAAGGTCAAGAACGCCCACACCGACGAGTTCATCGTCGTCGGCTGGACTCCTCCCGGCGGCTCGCGGCACGGCTTCGGCGCGCTGGTGGTGGCCGACGTCGAGGACGGCGCGCTCCGCTACGCCGGGCGCGTCGGCAGTGGCTTCGATGACGCGCAGCTGCGCGGACTCACCGGAAAGTTGCAGCGCCTGGCGACCGACGAGCCGATCGTCGCGCTGCCGACCGACGCGCGCGTGCGAGCCGCGGACGTGCACTGGGTGCGCCCCGAGCTCGTGATCGAAATCGCCTTCCGCGGCTGGACGCGCGAACGGCTGCTGCGCCAGCCGAGCTTCCAGCGCATCCGCGAGGACAAGAATCCGGAGGACCTTGGCATGCGTCACCCGTCCACCACCCGCCGCCGGGCCGATGCCGCGCGCGAGCATGGAAAAAAATCCGGCCGTGTCGCCGTCGCGATCAGCCATCCCGAGCGGGTGGTCTTCCCCGGCACCGGCATCACCAAGCAGGACGTCGCCGATTATTACCGCGCCATTGCCGACTGGCTCGTGCCCGAGATCGCGCGCCGCCCGCTGTCGCTGATCCGCTGCCCCGGCGGCGCCGGTGGCCAGTGCTTCTTCCAGAAGCACCACGCCGATGCGCTGGGCCCTACGGTCGGCTCGGTCCCGCTCAAGGAGACCGGCGGCGCCAGCGCCCACTATGTCTTCATCGAAGACGCGCAGGGCCTGCTGGAGCTGGTGCAGATGAATACCCTCGAGTTCCATCCGTGGGGCGCGCACATCGACGCCCCGGACCGGCCGGACCTCCTGGTGTTCGACCTGGACCCGGCCCCGGGCATCGACTGGAAGACCATGATTGCGGCGGCACGCGAGGTGCGCGACCGTCTCGCGCAGGCCGGTCTCGAGAGCTTCGTGCGCCTTACCGGCGGCAAGGGGCTGCACGTGGTGGCGCCGATCCGCCCCGGCCCGGACTGGGACGAGGCCAAGGCCTTCTGCGCCGCCTTCGCCGAGGCCATGGCGCTTGAGCAGCCGCTGCGCTACCTCGCCACCGCGAGCAAGGCCAGGCGCGAAGGCCGCATCTTCATCGACTGGCTGCGCAATGCGCGTGGCGCCACCAGCGTCGCCAGCTGGTCGCTGCGCGCGCGCGCGGGGGCTCCGGTGGCCGTGCCGCTGCGCTGGGAGGAACTTGGTCGCACCAGGGCTTCGACCGATTACGATCTGGCCAGGACACTGCGCCGCGCGCGCAGCCTGAAAACGCATCCGTGGGGCGATTTCGCCGCGCTCGAGCAGCACCTGCCCGGGTTCGAACCCGGGCCAGGCAGGCGCGGCCCTTGAGCGCTGACTGAAGCCGCAGGCTCGATCGCCGCCTACTCCGGGGCGCGATTGCCGGTCTCGGCCAGCGGCACCACCACCTCGCCGCCCAGCGTGGCATCCGGCATCAACGCGGGTGCCTTGGCGGGACGGGCATGCGCCGGAAGCCCTGCCGTCACCCGCCACGCCAGCCACGCGCCCAAGGCGAGCAGCACCGCGGCGATCAGGAAGGCGATGCCCGGGACTGCGGCGGGCGCGTGGTCGCTGATGAACAGGGCAAACAGGTTGGCGAAGAGTGCCGGGCCGAAGATCCCGGCGAGGCTGGCCAGGCTGCTCAGCGCCCCCTGCAGGCGGCCCTGTTCGCGCGGATCGACCTGCTGGCTCATCAGCGCCTGCGCCGGTGGGGCGGCGAGGCCGCCCAGGCACAGCAGCGGGATGCCGGCGATGAACAGCATCGCGGTCGGCGCGAGTCCGAATACCAGATAGCCGCCGGTGGCGAGCAGCAGGCCGGCGATGATGACGCGCCGTTCGCCGAAGCGGGGCACCATCTTGCGCACCAGCACCGCCTGTACCAGGCCGCCGCACAGGCCGACCAGCGCCAGCGTGTAGCCGACCGCCTGCGGGCCCCAGCCATAGCGGTAGTCGGTGTAGAGCACGTAGGTGGAATTGAGCGAGTACTGGGCCAGGCCGATCAGGAAGTACACCGCGGCGAGGCCGAACACCTGCGGGTAGCGGCGCAGCAGCACCAGCGCGCCGAGCGGATTGGCCTCCCGCCAGATGATGCGCGGCGTGCGCCGTTCCCTGGGCAGGGATTCGGGCAGCACAAACCAGCCGTAGCAGAAGTTGGCCAGGGAGAGCCCGGCGGCGACCCAGAACGGCAGGCGGATATCGTGGTGGCCAAGCGCGCCGCCGAGTGCCGGGCCGACGATGAAGCCGATGCCGAAGGCGGCGCCGAGCATGCCGTAGGCGCCGGCGCGCCTTTCCTTCGGCGTCACATCGGCGATGTAGGCATTGGCGGTGGAGAAGCTCGCCGCGCAGATGCCCGACGCGATGCGACCGACGAACAGCAGCCACAGCACCGGCGCCAGCGCCATGACCAGGAAATCGAGCCCGAGGCCAAAGCTCGAGATCAGGATCACCGTGCGCCGGCCGAAGCGGTCCGAGAGGGCACCCTGCACCGGCGAGAACACGAATTGCATGAGCATGAACACGGTGCCGAACGCACTCACCCACACCGCCGCCGCGGCGATGCTGCCGCCGACCAGCTCGATGATCAGGTGCGGCAGCACCGGGATGATGATGCCGAACGAGAGCATGTCCAGCAGCACGGTGACGAAGATGAAGACCAGCGCAGCGCGGCGCGGCGGATGCGGTACGTGCACGGGCGTTCCGGTGGGGCAGCCGGCGCGCACGATAGCGCATCGCGCGCGGCAGTGTGGCAGCGGCGTCGCCTGCGGGCGACGTCCGGCGCTCAGTGGTGGTTGTCGATATCGATGAAGCGCAGGAATTCGGCGCGCGTGCGCGCATCCTTGCGGAAGCTGCCGAGCATCTGGCTGGTCACCATCGACACGCCGCGCTTGTGTACGCCGCGCGTGGTCATGCACTGGTGGCTGGCGTCCACCACCACGCCCACGCCGCGGGGCTTGAGCACCTCGTCGATGCAGTGGGCGATCTGCGCGGTGAACTTTTCCTGCACCTGGAAGCGGCGCGCGAAGCTGTCCACCACGCGCGCCAGCTTGGAGATGCCAACCACCTTGTCGCTTGGCAGGTAGCCGACGTGCGCGCGGCCGATGATCGGCGCCATGTGGTGCTCGCAATGCGACTCGAACGGGATCCCGCGCAGCACGATCAGCTCGTCGTAGCCGCACACTTCCTCGAAGGTGCGCGCGAGGTAATCCTTGGGGTCCGTGGCATAGCCGGAAAACCAGTCGCGATAGGCGCGCACCACGCGCGCCGGCGTGTCGCGCAGGCCCTCGCGGGCCGGGTCGTCGCCGGCCCAGCGCAACAGCGTGCGCACGGCCGCTTCGGCCTCCTGCTGGCTCACTTCGCGATCATCGGTTGGATCCATGGCATTCTCCCGGGGGTCTGCACAGTGTAGCGACTGAGCCCGCGACTTCGCCGGCGCGTGTTCAGCGCCCGGTCGGCCGCCGCGCGCGACGCCGGACGGGCTGCGCGTCCGGCGCCAGCACCCAGCTCAATGCCACATGCCGCCCGCCGCGTTCGCCTGCGCATCGATTTCCAGCGCGATGGCCAGCCGCTCCAGGCCGAGCTTGTGTTGGCTGAGCGCATCCCCGGGCGCTGGACGCCGCCGGCACGTTGAGGCGCGCTGGTAACGCACCATCGCCGCGTTGGCTCGCCTTCCGGTGCGGATGCGCAGCGCGCGGCACATCCGCCCATGCCGTGTTCAGTGGCTGCCGGGCGTCCGCTCTTCGCGCGTCGCCGGGGTGCCCGGCGGTCCGCTGTGCCCGGCCTGGCCACGCGCCCGCCGGCCAAGCTGCACGAGTTCCTCGGGCGTGGCCATCGCCGAGTCGGGCCGCGCGCCGGCTTCGATGCGCGCCGCGGCAAGCGCCAGCACGAAGCCGACCAGGCCGACCAGGCCGAGCAGCAGACCGATTCCGACCCAGGTTCCGGTCGGGCCGGCGAACACCAGCACCAGGCCGGCCAGGCCGACCAGCAACAGGATCCAGCGTGTCATCTTGAGACCTCCGGCTCGCGAACCATCACGCTCGCCACGCTACCAGAATCACCCGTTTCGCGGCGACCATTGCCGGGCCGCCAGCGTTCAGAATCCACTCACGCCGGCCATGCGCAGGCGTTGCGCCACGGCCTGAACCTCGGGATGCGCGGCGAAGCGGCGTGCGGCTGCCTGGCTGCTGGTGCGATAGCTGTCCCAGTCGCTCGCCGCTGCACCCGGCGCGCCGAGCGCGCGCAGCCAGGTCGGGAACGACTCCCGGCCTGCCGCAGCAAAGCCGGCGGCCAGCTGTCCGGCGCGCTCCGCTGACAGGTCGGCGCGTATCAGCGTGTCGGCATCCAGGGCCAGCCAATCCACCAGGCCATCCAGCAGGCCGGCATCGATCAGGCGCTGCCAGGTGGCGTGGCCGACGCCTTCCAGCGCCAGCCCGTGCTTTCCGCCCAGCCATTCCAGTCGCGCCAGGAATTGTGCCCGGCAATTCGCCTGCGGATGCCAGCAGGACAGGGCGTCGTGGTGATCCGGATCCGGCGGCTGCACGGCTACGCGCTGCGGCGCACGCAGCGCCACGCCCTCGAAGCGCGGAATCGCCAGACCGGCGAGCGCCAGCACGATGTCATCCCCCGGACGCACGTCGTGTTCGGCCCAGCGCGCCAGCGAACCAAGGCTGACGCGGCGCACGCGCCGATCATCCAGGCGCACCGGATCGAGTTCCAGCACCGGCGTCACGCGTCCGGTGCGCCCGATCCTGAACTCGACCGCGGCGACCCGCGCCAGCGTGCGGATCGGCGCGTACTTCCACGCCGCCGCCCAATCCGGCGGTCGCGCGCTCCAGTCTTGCGCTGGCGGGCGTCGCCCCTGGCGCAGCACCACGCCGTCGGTGGCGAAGGGCATCGGCGAGCGGTACCAGTGGTCGCGCCACTCGGCCACCTCGGCGACGTCGTTGACCGGCACGCTCCACGCCGCCGCGTCGGCAAGGCCAAACGCGCGCAGTCCGGCCAGTCGCGCCGGCATCTGCGCCGGCCCGTCCGGCCAGTCCCAGACGAACAGGCCGATGCGCCCGGCAGTGTCCTCATCGAGTGACGTACGCGCGAGTGCGCCGGCCACCGCGGCCCGCGCCCCGGCCCCGCCCGCACTGACCTGCACGTGACCAGGCAGCTGCCACACCAGCTCGCCCTGCAATACGACGCGAGCCGGCGCGCCCGGCAGCTGCCTGGGTACCGCGCGGACGTGGGCCAGGCGCGCGGTCCAGTCACTGCCGCGTTCACCATCGCCGCGACTGACTGCCTGGCGCAACGCACCGTCGACATACAGCAAGGTCACGGCGACCCCGTCGGCCTTGGGTTGCAGCCACAGGTCGGTGTTGTCCCGCGCGGCCATCCACGCGGCCACCGCGTCCGCGTCCGCCAGCTTGGCCAGTCCCGTCTGTACGACGGGCGCAGGCGTGCTTCCGCGCGCTCCGCGCAAGGCATCCGCGGCGCGCGTTGGCGGGACGGAGAAGCACGCGCGCCAGCGTGCCTGTCGCGCTCGCGCCGCGTCATAGATCGCGTCGTCCACCAGCGACCGGCCGTCGCGGTGATAGGCCAGGTCCCAGCGCTGCAGCTGGCGCTCCAGGGCAGCCAGTTCCCGACCCGCGCGCCCGGCGTCCCAGTCCGGGCAGGCAGGCGTGGCCGCGAGCGCTGTGGCAAGCAGCCAGGCTCCGCCGAGGATCACTGGTGCGTCCGTGCCGTGTTCATGGCCGCAGTGTGCAGCCGCCCGCCCGGCGGGTCTGCCGTACTTTGCTGCGCCGGCCTGTAGGAAATCCGCGCATGTCGGGGTGGCGGAAGCCGCCGGCGAGCCCTGGCGCGCCGGTGAAGTCACCGGGCTGGATCGGAAGGACGGCGCTGGCGTCAGGCGAAGAACCAGTAGCACACCGCAATCGAGGCCAGCACGCCGGCCAGGTCCGCCAGCAAGGCGCAGCCGACCGCGTGGCGCGCACGCTGTACGCCCACCGCACCGAAATACACCGCCAGCACGTAGAAGGTCGTCTCCGTGCTGCCCTGCATGGTCGCCGCCAGCAGCGCCGGGAAGCTGTCCGCGCCGTGGGTCTGCATGGTCTCGATCAGCATGGCGCGCGCGGCGCTGCCGGAAAAGGGCTTCACCAGGGCGGTCGGCAGGGCATCGACGAAACGCGTGTCCCAGCCGAACGCCTCGACGCTCCAGCGGATGCCATCCAGCGCCAGGTCGAGCACGCCGGAGGCGCGCAGCACGCCCACCGCGCACAGCATGGCCACCAGGTACGGCAGCAGGTCGCGGGCCACGACAAATCCCTGCTTGGCGCCTTCGATGAAGGCTTCGTACACCGGCACCCGCCGCCACGCGCCGGCCAGCAGGAAGAGGAGGATGATGGCAAACAGCACCAGGTTGCCGAGCAGCGAGGACAGCGCCGCCAGGGCGACCGCGGAGAGGCTGGAAAGCACGGCGATGAAGCCGCCCAGCAGCAGCGCGGCCGTGCCGAGCCAGGCCAGTACCACCGGGTCGTGCAGGCGCAGCTTCTGCATGAAGGCCACGCTCAGCAGTCCGGTCAGCGTCGAGGCGCTGGTGGCGAGCAGGATCGGTACGAACACCAGGGTCGGATCGCTCGCGCCCTGTTGCACGCGGTACATGAAGATCGACACCGGCAGCAAGGTGAGCGAGGACGCGTTCAACACCAGGAACAGGATCTGCGCATTGCTGGCGGTGTTGCCGTGCGGATTGAGGGTCTGCAGCTCGCGCATCGCGCGCAGGCCGATCGGCGTGGCGGCATTGTCCAGGCCCAGCCCGTTGGCCGCGAAGTTGAGCGTGATCAGGCCGATGGCCGGATGCCCGCGGGGCACTTCCGGCATCAGCCGCGCGAACAGCGGCCCGAGCGCGCGGGCGAGCAGCGCCACCAGTCCGGCGCGCTCGGCAATGCGCAGGAAGCCCAGCCACAACGCCAACGTGCCGAACAGCACGATCATCACCTCGACCGACAGCCTGGCCATGTCGAACAGGCTCGCCACCATGGCCGCAAACACGCCGGCATTGCCGGCCACCAGCCATTGCGCCAGCGCGGCCACGGCGGCGGTGAGGAAAAAGCCAAGCCAGAGGCGGTTGAGCATCGGGGCGCGGTACGCCGGCAGCGGCAACCGCTGCAGGATCGCACGATGCGTGCCGTTGCGGCAGACTGGGCGCATGCAGGAAAAGCCCTTTGCCCCCGCGTGCGAACGCAATCGCGGTCCCATCCTCGAGGTACTGCAGGTGTTCCTTGCCGATCGCCGGCACGTGCTCGAGATCGGCAGCGGTACCGGCCAGCACGCCGTGCACTTTGCCGCCGCGCTGCCCGCGCTCACCTGGCAGGCCAGCGACCGCGCGCCCAGCCTGCCCGGCATCCGTGCCTGGCTGGACGCGGCCGGCCTTGCCAACACGCCGCCGCCGCTCGCCCTCGACGTGGCCGGCCCCTGGCCGAGCGGCCCCTTCGATGCCGTATTCAGCGCCAACACCCTGCACATCATGTCCTGGGCGCAGGTCGAGGCGCTGTTCGCCGCCCTGCCGGCAGTGACCACAGGCGACGCGAAGCTGGCGATCTACGGCCCGTTCAACCGGTCCGGGCGCTTCACCAGCGACAGCAACGCCGCCTTCGATGCGCAGCTCAGGGCGCGCGCGCCGCACATGGGCATCCGCGACGACCGCGCGGTCGATGCGCTGGCGCAGGCGGCCGGCTTCGTGTTGAGCGAGGACTGCGCGCTGCCGGCCAACAATCGCCTGCGGCTCTGGCAGCGCCGGTGAGCACGCCGGTGCTGGTGTCCTGGAGCGGCGGCAAGGATGCGGCCATGGCGCTCGCGCGGGTGCGCAGCGATCCGCGCTGGCACGTGGTGGGCCTGCTCACCACCTTGACACCTGCAGGGCGCGTCAGCGCGCATGGACTGGCGCGCGCAGTCATCGTGGCCCAGGCACAGGCGCTCGGCCTGCCGCTGTTCGAAGTGAGCCTGCCGGACGCCGCGCCCAACGCGCTTTATGAAGCACGCCTGGGCGCGGCGCTGGCCGCCGCCGCCGCGCGGTACCAGGGCCTGGCCACGCTCGTGTTCGGCGACCTGTTCCTGGCCGATGTGCGCGCCTGGCGCGAGGCGTTGCTGGCGCGCTGCGGCTGGCAGGGCCTGTTTCCCCTGTGGGGCGAAGACACCGGCGCGCTGGCGCGCCGTTTCATTTCCGACGGCTGGCGCGCCGTGCTGTGCGCTGTCGATACCACGAGGCTGGATGCCCGCTTCTGCGGACGCGAGTTCGATGCCGCGTTGCTGCAGGCCCTGCCGGCTTCGTGCGATCCTTGCGGTGAACGCGGTGAGTTTCACACCTGCGTGTACGCCGGACCCTTGTGGCGCGGGTCCCTGGCGTTGCGACGCGGCCGCGCGCTGTCCGGCGACGGGCGCTTCCGGTACCTGGCCCTGGCCGGCGTGGACAGGGTCGAGCATTGATGAACAGGGGGGGAAACATGATGCATGGATTCGCGCTGCTGCTGGCACTCGCCGGCGCACTCGCCGCAGGCCTGCCGGCCCGGGTCGCGGCTGCCACGGCGACCGAAGCCCTGGGCACCTGTCTTGCCGATGAAACCAGCGGCAGGGACCGCAAGATGCTGGCGCGCTGGGTGTTCGTGGCGATGTCCACGCACCCCACGCTGAAGGATGTGGCAAGCGTCAGCGCCGCCGCGCGCGACGCCGCCGACCGCGAGATGGCGACCCTGGTCACGCGCCTGCTGAGCGAGGATTGCCCGGCGCAGACGGCGCGCGCGATGCGTGAAGACGGCGCCAGCGCACTGGAGGGCGCGTTCGGTTCGCTGGGCGAGCTGGCCATGGTCGAGCTCATGTCGCATCCCGCGGTGGCCGCTTCGATCGCGACCTACACGAAATACCTGGACGATGAAAAGCTGAAGGCCGTGATGCAGGAGCCGGCGCAACCGTAGCCGGCGCGGCCTGCCGCATGGCCGATCGCGGGCCGGCCCTTGCGCCGCAGGGTGCTGGCGCGGCGCCGTGATGGGCGCCGGGCACCGGGCGCGGCTCAGGCCAGCGGTGCGAACAGTTCGGCGAGGTCGCCTTCCTCGAAGCGTGCCGACTGGCTGCTGCCGCCGTCCAGCACCGCCTCGGCCAGTTCCGCCTTGCGCAATTGCAGGGCCTGGATCTTTTCCTCCACGGTGCCGGCGCAAATCAGCTTGTACACGAACACCGGCTTGTCCTGGCCGATGCGATGCGCACGGTCGGTGGCCTGGGCCTCCACCGCCGGGTTCCACCACGGGTCGTAGTGCACCACGGTGTCGGCGGCGGTGAGGTTCAGGCCCACGCCCCCGGCCTTGAGGCTGATCAGGAACAGCGGTACCTCGCCGGCCTGGAAACGCTCGACCAGGGCGCTGCGCTGCGTGCCTGGTGTGTCGCCGGTCAGGCGCTGCCAGGCCAGGCCGCGCTCATCCAGTGCCGTGGCGATCAGCGCGAGCATCTCGGTGAACTGGCTGAAGACCAGCACCCGCCGGCCTTCCTCGACCAGGCTGTCGAGCAGTTCCATGAGATAGTCGAGCTTGGCCGATTCCTGCACCTGCCGCGCGCCGGCCAGCTTCACCAGGCGCGGATCGCAGCAGGCCTGGCGGAGCTTCAGCAGGGCATCGAGTACGATGATGCCGCTCTGCGCGAGACCACGCTTCTTCACCTCGGCCAGCACGCGCTCGTGCTGGGCCAGGCGCAGGGTTTCATACAGCGCGCGCTGATCGCCTTCCAGCTCGATGTGGCGGATGATTTCGGTCTTGGGCGGAAGCTCGGCGAGCACGTCTTCCTTGCGTCGGCGCAGGATCAGCGGCGCGATGCGGCGCTTGAGCCGTTCGCGCTGGCTCGCGCTGTTGCGCTTCTCGATCGGCGTGCGGAAGAAGCGGTTGAAGTGGCGCTCGTCGCCGAGCAGCCCCGGCTCGACCGCGTCCAGCTCGGCCCACAGTTCGCCGAGGTGGTTCTCCAGCGGCGTGCCGGTCATGGCCAGGCGTTGGCGCGCGTCCAGCTCGCGCACGATCTTCGCCACCTTGGCGCGCGCGTTCTTGATCGCCTGGGCCTCGTCCAGCACCAGTACCGAATAGCGGTGCGCCACCAGTGCCGCGCGATCGCGCAGCAGCAGCGGGTAGGTGGTGATGACCAGGTCGTACTGTGGAATCTCCGCGTGCAGGCCACCACGCTCGGGGCCGTGCACCACCAGTGACTTGAGCATGGGCGCGAAGCGCGCCGTTTCGGCCTGCCAGTTGCCGACCAGGCTGGTCGGGGCGATCACCAGGGCCGGCCGATCGAGCCGCCCAAGCTGCTGTTCCGCCACCAGGTGGGCCAGCACCTGGACGGTCTTGCCCAGGCCCATGTCGTCGGCCAGGATGCCGCCCAGCCCGGCATCGGCCAGGAAGCCGAGCCAGGCCAGGCCATCGCGCTGGTAGCCGCGCAGGGTGGTGCCGAATCCCGGCGGTTCGTGGGCCGGCTCACGGGGTGCGCACAGGCGCTGGTACTCGGCACGCAGGCGCTCGCCGCCGCGCCAGGGCATGGCCACGCCGCTGGCCAGTTGTTCGACCACGTCGGCCTGCGCACGGCGCAGCCGCAGCGCGCCCTGATGCAACCGGGGCGGCGTCTGCAGCCACTCGACCAGTGGCGCGATCAGCGCGCGCAGCTTCGCCAGCGGCAAGGGGATGCGCCGGCGTTCATCGAGCGCCACCAGCCAGGTCGCGTCTTGCGCCTCGCCCTTGCGCGGGTGCAGGGGGAAGGATTCGTCGGCGAACGCCTGATGCAGCAGGGGCAGCAGGTCGATGCGCTCGCCATCCAGGTCGATCCCCAGGCGCAGGTCGAACCATGGGCTGCCGGATTCCTCCGCCACTTCGGCATGCCAGGCGTCCTCGCCGGGCGCGGCAAGCAGGTCGAAGGGGAAACCATCGGCCGATTCGAGGCGAAAGCCCAGGTCGCGCAGGCGGGGCGCCAGCGCAAACACTGGGCCGACCCCGGCAAGCTGGCCGCGGCCGCGTTCGAGCACATAGTCATCCTCGCCCAGCGCACCGGATTCCACCACGCTCAGGTCGAACAGTTCCGCCGGTTCCAGTCCGAGTTCCTCCAGGCGCTCGAACGCTGCCTGTTCACCGCCGCGCTGGCGCATCACCTCGATGATGCGTTCGCCGCTGCGCCGCCGCTCGACCGGGGCGGTGGCGGTGGCCGGCAGGCGCACGTCGCCGTAATCGAAGGCCAGGCGCACCGCGCCGATCTCCGCTTCGGCGCTGCGCCACTCGCGCGTGGGCACCGCGCGCAGCGACACCACCGGCACGGGCGCCACCTCGCGTCGCTCGATCTGGCCCGTGCCGACCGGTGCCGGCAGCGCCGCCAGCAGGGGCGTGTCCTGCCAGCGCGCCTGCAGCAGCGGCACCTGCTCGGGCAGCAGGCGCGGCGCGCGCAGGACGGCTTCGGCCAGGCGCACCTCGCCATCCACCCGGCCCAGCTCGGGCACGCCCGGGTCCAGGTACCAGAGTCCATCCACGCGCAACAGCCAGGCTTCGCGTGACGCGCCATCGACACTGAGAGTCAGTTGCTGGCTGCCGTCCTCGTGCTGTTGCCAGCCGATGCGCAAGGCCCGCGTGGGGCCGATGCCGAGGCGGCCGGTGGCGGGCTTGTCATGGAAGCACGGCAGGCCTTCGACGAGCCGCTCCAGCAAGGCGCCCCCACCCGCGTCGCGCAGCGCGAACCACTCTCCAGGCACCTCGCCCGGGGTCGGCGCGCACATGCGCACACTCGCCACCAGCTGGAACGCAGCGGCCTCCAGGTCGAACCAGGGTGCCGGGTCGGTAGCGCTGCGCTGCATGGCCTGCGGTGCGACCAGACCACCGCGCTTGCCGGGGCGGAACCAGGTGGGTTGAGCGCGCAGGCCCGGCAGTACGCCCTCATCCGTGCGGCGCAGCACGATGCCGCAGATCCGCTCGGGCCGGCTCGGTGCAGGTGCCGGTGCCTGCGACTTCAGGCCCTCCAGCCAGGCTCTCCAGGCCGCCAGGCGGGCGTCGGCCGAGGGGGCCGCAGCCTCGCTCGGCCCGCCGCGCAGTTCGGCCAGCAGCAATGCGGCCACATGCTTGCACTGGTACTGGACCGGGCAGGTGCAGAAGCTGTCCAGCTGCACGTCGGCCTTGCCGGCGGTGAGCACGCGGATGCCGGTTTCATAGGGCGTCCGCGCCTGGCCCTTGACCTCACCGATGAGGTAGCCGGCCTGCGTGTCAGTGGAGAAACGCCGCTGCAGCACGCGTCCCTGCGCGTGGTAGCCGGCGCCCTTGAGAAGCGTGTGCTGATCCAGCAGCGAGCCGATATGGCGTGAAAGCAGCTGGCGAAAAGTCGAGCGATCCATCACGACGGGAAATGCAGGGGAACCTTACATCTTGCCCGCGCGGCCCGCGCCGCGTCCAGCGGGAATCCTGTCCAACGAGGTTTGAGCCTGGAGGAAGGCTCGCGATTCCAGCGAGGATTGAGCCTGGCGTGCCGAAAGGAGCGGCGGCTGGGCGGCTGATGGGCAGCCTGCCGGCGAGGCTGCGCCGGCCGTGGGCTACAGGTCGAAAAACATCCGCGCGTTGGCAGTCGTGACGGCCGCCACCTCGGCGAGGTCCTCCCCGCGCGCCGCGGCGACCGCGGCACAGACATGGGCGAGGTACATCGGCTCGTTGCGCCGGTGCGCAGGCTTGGGGACCAGGTCGCGCGGCAGCAGGTAGGGGGAATCGGTCTCGATCATCAGGCGCCCGGCCGGAATCGCCGCCACCAGGTCGCGCAGGTGGTGGCCGCGGCGTTCGTCGCAGATCCAGCCGGTGATGCCGATGAACCAGTCGCGCGCCAGGTAGGCTTCCAGCTCGGCGCGCGAGCCGGTGAAGCAGTGCACCACCGCCCGGCCGATGCGTCCGGCCAGATTGTCCATGCAGGCGATGAAGTCGGCATGGGCGTCACGCTGGTGCAGGAACAGCGGCTTGCCGGTATCGACGGCGATGGCAAGCTGGCGCTCGAAGGCGGCGATCTGCGCCGCATGCGACGCATAGTTGCGGTAGTAGTCGAGCCCGGTTTCGCCGACCGCCTTCACCTCGGGCGTGGCGATGAGCTCGCGCAGCAGCGCATCGGTGGCGTCATCGTAATCATGCGCATGGTGCGGATGCACGCCGGCGGTGGCATGCAGGAAGCCCGGATGGGCCTGCGCCAGGGCCCGGGCGGCGCGACTTCCCGCCGCACTGGCGCCGGTGACCACCAGCTCGGCCACGCCACTGGCGCGCGCGCGCGCCAGCACGGCGTCGAAATCCGCACGGAAGGATTCATGGGTGAGGTTGGCACCGATGTCGATGAGTTGCATGCCTGCGTCCTGCTCCCGTTTGCACTGAAGGCATCGGAACCGCGATCATGCGAAGCTTGGACTTCGCCGTGCGGCCGTGTGTTCACAAGGAATTCACGCCGCGCCGGCGATGCTCGCCCGCACTTGCCGATGGGGACCCCCTGATGAAACTGTCCGTGTATTTTACCGCCGCGCTGCTCGCGGGTGCTGCGTTCGCCTTGCCCGCGCTGGCGGCCGTGCCCAATGAACTCTCGCCCGCCGAGACGACCTGGCATGAACAGGCTTCGGCCAAGCGCCTGCAGCTCACGCCCCTGCGCGCTGCCGCGCCGGGCAGCGTCGGCGTGCTCGCGCCGAAGGTGATGGGGAACGCGACCTATCCCGGCACCCCGATGGCCAATGGCTTCCGCGCCTACCCGCCCAGCTGCGCTGCCGATCCGTTGCCGGACAAGGCCAGCGGCACGATCTGGTCGGGCAACGTGCCGCTGTTCGCGCGGACCAGCAGCGGCCAGGCCTACACGGAAACCGCGACCATCACGGTCTGGCGCCTGGCCTGCAGCAGCAGCGGCGCGGCCCTGCCCTACAACCCGACGGGTGCCTTCAACGCGCTGACCCTGATGCGCATCGACCGCAGCCAGGCTGCCGAAGGCGATCACAGCAAGTGGCCCTACCTGCCGCTGATCCAGGCCGCCCAGGGCAGCATCACGGATTTTGGCACCGATCCCAAGACGCTGATCCGCGTCGCCACGGAGCCGAACACGGTGATCGCCGAGATGCCCTATGGCACGCCGATGTACGACAGCACCACCTTCGTGCTCGAGAACTATCCCTACGTGGATGCGGGCTACTTCACCTACAGCGACGCCTTCACCCTGCGCATCAACCCGCTGCTGAACAACGTGGCGCCGCTGGATCTGGCCATCCCTGCCTACAATCCGAGCGAAAGCACCTACCCGGACGCCTTTGCCGCCCTGCCCCTGGATGGCTATGCCGCGGCCCAGTGGCAGAACTTCGAGTTCGACGAAGGTCTGCTGGTGCAGGTGGCCGAAGGCTACGACTCGGCGAATCCCAACCGGCGCATGCTGATCTTCGACCTGCTCACCCAGGACGCCGGCGGCGCACCGATCTGGCTGATCGGCTCGGCCGCGTTCGATTCGCCGGCCAGCGGCACCACCAGCCTGACGCCGGATGTCTATTATCTGGGCAACCACCAGGCGGGTGGCGGCTTCCAGATGTTCCACTGGGGCAAGGCGAAGTTCGTGATGGCAAGCTGCGGCGAGCTGCAGGTGACCTACACGCCCGATGCCAACCTGCCGGGCGACGTGCCGAGCTTCAGCGGCCTGACGTCCTACGAGCGCATCTTCAGCGCCAACGGCATGGTCTGCGAGTAGCGCGCATGTAGATCGGCAGCGCGGCCTGAGTGCGTGTTGCCACCGGAAGCCCCGGCCCGCCTGGCGTGTCGGGGCTTTTCATTTGCTGGTGAGCGGATCACCGGGCGGGTGCGCCGGGGCGTCCGGCTGTGGCAGGATGGCTGCAGCTGCGCACCCCCGGGACGACCATGGCCGACACCGCTCATTGCTGGCAGACCGATGGCTTGCAGCCGCGCTGCGCCATGGGGTGCCCCTGCCGCAATGGTGCGAGGTGACCACTGCCTGGCTCATGGCGGCGCTGGCGCTGGCGCTGGCGGCGCTGGCCTGGGCCTGGCGCCTGCGCCGCCTGCTGCGTGAGGAACGTGCGCTGGCGGTGCGGCGCCTGGCCGCGGGTGCGAAGCTTGCGGCGGCGCAGGCCGCCGCCGAGGAGCGCGAGCGCATCCATGCCGACCTGCATGATGACCTGGGGGCACGCCTGCTCGGTCTCGTGCACGCGGCCGAAAATCCCCGCCAGGCCGAGCTCGCGCGGGCCCTGCTGCGCGACCTGCGCCGGGTGGTCACGCGCGCGCGCGGCACGCCCGGACGGCTGGGCGATGTCCTGGTGGACATCCGGGCCGAAATCGGCGAGCGCCTCGCGGATGCCGGGATCGCGCTGGACTGGCAGGTTGGCGAGGACCTGCCCGACCCGATGCTCGACAGCGGCCACGCCCTGCACCTGCAGCGCATCGTGCGCGAGGCGGTCAGCAACGTCATCCGCCACGCCCGCGCGCGCCGCCTGCGCATTCGCGCGCGGGCCAGTCAGGGACGCCTGTGCCTGGAGCTCACCGATGATGGCAGTGGTGCCGGCGCCGATGCCCCGGCCAGCGGCCAGGGCCTGCGCGGCATGCGCGCGCGCGCCGCGGAACTGGAAGGCGTCATCGACTGGAAGACCGGTACCGCGGGCGGCACCAAGGTGCTGTTGACGATGCCCTTGCAGGCGCCTGCGTGAGCACTGCCGGAGCGGTGCTCATCGTCGATGACCTGGCCTCCAGCCGCGATTGGCTGGCCCGCGCAGTCACTCTCGCCTTTCCCGGCAGCGAGCTGGTGCTGGCTGCGGACCTGCGCAGCGCGCGCGCCGCCAGTGATCCCCCGCCTGCGCTGGCGCTGATCGACCTTGGCCTGCCGGATGGCTCGGGCGAAGAACTGATCGAGTTCCTGCAGCCGCGCGGCACCCTGTGCATTGTCGCCACGGTGTTCGACGACGACGCCCACCTGTTCCCGGCCCTGCGCGCCGGCGCCCAGGGCTATGTGCTCAAGGACCAGTCGCCCGAAGCGCTGGCCGAGCTCCTGACCGGCATCGCCAATGGCCAGCCACCCCTGTCCCCCTCGATCGCACGTCGCCTGCTGCGCCACTTCCAGCCGGAGCCGGCCGGCGCAGCGCCCCTCACCCCGCGCGAAACCGAAGTGCTGGGGCTGATCGCCAAGGGCCTGAGCGTGGCCGAGGTGGCCGGCCTGCTCGGGCTGTCGCGCCACACCGTGGCCGGGTATCTCAAGGATGTGTATCGCAAGCTTGCCGTGGGTTCGCGCGCCGAGGCGGCGCTGGAGGCGATGCGGCGTGGCTTGATCGCCAGATAGTCCCGAGCCGGCCTGCGGCCTTGCCCGAACCACGCGCCCGCGGGCGCGCGCCCGCGCTAGGATGGGGCGGATGACGAACCTTCCCCCTGCGCCGGTCGATGCGGTGCTGCCCGAGCTGCTGGCGAGCCTGCGCGCGCATCCACGCGCCGTGCTCGAGGCGCCGCCCGGCGCCGGCAAGACGACCCGCGTGCCGCTTGCCCTGCTCGATGCCCCGTGGCTGGCCGGGCGCAAGCTGCTGGTGCTGGAACCGCGGCGCATCGCGGCACGCTCCGCAGCCGGCTTCATGGCGGCGCAGTTGGGCGAAGCGCTGGGTGCCACGGTCGGCTACCGGATCCGCTTCGAGGCCAGGGTATCGGCCGCCACGCGCATCGAGATCATCACCGAGGGCATCCTCACCCGCCTGTTGCAGGACGATCCGGAACTGCCGGCGGTCGGCGCGATCCTGTTCGACGAATTCCACGAACGCCATCTGCACGCCGACCTCGGCGCGGCGTTGGCGCTCGACGTGCAGGCCAGCCTGCGTCCGGACCTGCGCCTGCTGGTGATGTCGGCCACGCTCGATGGCGCGCGCATTGCGCGCTGGCTGGATGCGCCGCGCATCAGCAGTGCCGGGCGCAGCTTCCCGGTGGCTATCGTGCACCCGCCGGCACGCGCGGGCGAAGTCTTTCCCGAACGCGGCTGGCCGTTCCACCTGCGCCGCGCGGTCGAGGCCGCACTCGCCGAAACGACCGGTGACGTGCTCGCGTTCCTGCCCGGCAAGCGCGAGATCGCACGCGCCGCCGCCGCGCTCGAGGCCCTGCGCACGCCGGACGCCACGCTGCAGGTGCTGCCCCTGCATGGCGAACTCACGCTGGCCGGCCAGCAGGCTGCGCTCAGCCCGCCGCCGGTCGGCGTGCGCCGCATCGTGCTGGCCACCAACGTTGCCGAATCCAGCCTGACCCTGCCTGCCGTCACCGCCGTGGTGGACCTTGGCCATGCCCGCGAGCCGCGCTTCGATCCGAATTCCGGCTTCACCCGTCTCGATGCGGTCAGGGTGTCCCAGGCCTCGGCCGACCAGCGCGCCGGCCGCGCCGGGCGCACCGGTCCGGGAACCTGCTGGCGCCTGTGGCCAGCCAGTCTTCGACTGGAAGCGGCGCGTCGGCCCGAGATCGCCCAGGTGGAACTGTCCGGGCTGGCGCTCGAACTCGCCGCCTGGGGCTCGGATGCCCTGCCCTGGCTGGATGCGCCGCCACGCGGCGCGTTGGCACAGGCGCGCGAATTGCTGCTTGCGCTCGGCGCGCTGGAGGATGACGGCCGCATCAGCGCCATCGGTCGGCGCATGCTCGCCCTGGGCGCCGCGCCGCGTCTCGCCAATGCCGTGCTGCGCGCGCCGCCCGGCCAGCGCCACCTTGCCTGCGATCTTGCCGCCCTCCTCGAAGCGCGCAATCCGCTGCACGGCGACGCCGGCCGCAGCGACGATTTCCGCCTGCGCCTGCAGGCGCTGCATGCCTGGCGCCAGGCAGGCGGCAGGCCGGGTCAGGCGCGGGCCACCAACGCCGCGACATTGGCAGCCATCGACCAGGCCGCTCGCGCCTGGTATCGGCGCGCGGGCGCCGCAAACGGCGCAACTGCGGCGCAGGTCTCGCCCACGGCCGCCGGTGATCTGCTGGTTCACGCCTTTCCTGATCGGATCGCCCGCCAGGATGCCGGTGATCCGCACCGCTACACCCTCGCCAACGGCCGTGGCGCACGTCTGGCCGAGGACAGTGGCCTGTATGGCGAGCCGTGGCTGGTCATCACCGATCTGCGCGCGCAGGACCGCGACAGCCGGGTGCTGGCGGGCGTGCCGTTCGACCCGGCGGTACTGGAAACGGCGTTCCCCGCGCGCTTCCGAGGTGAGCGCCGCGTGCGTTGGGACCCCGACAAGCGCGCCGTGGAAGCCGTGGAGTTGCAGGCCTTCGACGCCATCGTGCTCGATCAACGCAGCGTGCCGGTGCGCTTCGATGAAGCGCTGCCCTTGCTGCTTGCCGGCGTGCGTGCGCTGGGTCTTGACGCCTTGCCCTGGAGCGAGGCCGCGCGCGCCTTGCGTGCGCGCATCGCCCTGTTGGGCCGTAGTTGCCCCGAGCTTGGCCTGCCCGACATGTCCGATGCAGCGCTGCTGGCCAGCCTGGAAGACTGGCTGGCGCCCCAGCTGGCCGGCAAGCGTCGCCTGGATGCCTTGCAGCCAGGCGAACTTTCCGGCGCCCTGGCGGCACGTCTCGATCCAGCGGCGCGCCGCGCCCTGGAACAGGAGGCGCCGCTCGCCGTGCGCGTGCCGAGCGGCCTGGAGCGGCGCATCGATTATGCCGGCGAGGCGCCGGTGCTGGCGGTCAAGTTGCAGGAACTGTTCGGCCTGGCCGAAACCCCGCGCATTGCCCGCGGCCGCATCGCCCTGACCCTGCACCTGCTCTCGCCCGGCGGCAAGCCGGTGCAGGTGACCCGGGACCTGCGCAGTTTCTGGGAACGCACCTATCCGGAGGTGAAGAAGCAGCTCAAGGGGAGATATCCGAAGCATCCCTGGCCCGATGACCCCTGGTCGGCCACGCCGACGCATCGCGCCAAGCCGCGGCGCTGAAGCGGCCGGTGGGGATGCAGGCAACATCGGCTCGGCTCCTGCCTCGCCGTGTTGCCCCGGCCCTGCGCAGTCCCTGCTGCGGGCGCTCGCGCGCAAGTGCGCACCCGCAGGGGTGCGCACCCGCTTGCGCCCTCGCCCCTGGCCCGATGACCCCTGGTCGGCCACGCCGACGCATCGCGCCAAGCCGCGGCGCTGAAGCGGCCGGTGGGGATGCAGGCAACATCGGCTCGGCTCCTGCCTCGCCGTGTTGCCCCGGCCCTGCCGGCCCTCCGGCTCGCGCGGGTGCGGAACCCTGCCGCCAGCGCAGGGTCACACGTCAATCAGGCCCCGTGCCGGCGCCATCGCAAGCCCACGCGTCTGTCCAGACCCAGTCCGACTTCCTTCTGCCATCCACGAGGTTCCCCCGCATGAGCAATCCCCGCCGCGTACTGCCCTGGATGGGCGCCTTCCTGCTGGCGGTTGGCGCACTGGCGGTGTTCCTCGGGCCGCGCCTGGCCGCGGTGTTCGCGGCCAATCCGCTGTTCAACGGCGTGATCCTCGCCGTGTTGACGGCGGGCATCCTGGTCAACCTGCGCCAGGTGTTGATGCTCGGGCGCGAGGCGGACTGGATCGAGTCGTTGCGGCGCTCCAACCCGGAGCGGCGCGCCGAGGGACGGGTCCGGCTGCTGGCGCCGATGGCGCGCCTGCTCGATGGCCGCGAGCGTGGGCGCGCGGCCCTGTCGGCGGCGTCGATGCGCACCCTGCTCGACAGCGTGCAGCTGCGCCTGGAGGAGTCGCGCGACCTGTCCCGCTACCTGATCGGCCTGGCCATCTTCCTTGGCCTGCTCGGGACGTTCTGGGGCCTGCTCGTCACCATCCGCTCGGTATCGGACATCATCGGCACGCTGGACGTCGGCAATGATGCGGTAAGCATGTTCAGTGCCCTCAAGACCCAGCTCAAGGAGCCGCTCGGCGGCATGTCCACCAGCTTTTCCACCTCCTTGTTCGGCCTGGCGAGTTCCCTGGTGATCGGTTTCCTCGACCTGCAGGCCGGGCACGCACAGAACCGCTTCTACAACCAGCTCGAGGAATGGCTGTCGGGCATGACCCGGCTCGCCTCGGGCACGGCGCTGGAAGCGGATGCCTCGGCGCCCGCCTATGTGCAGGCGCTCCTCGAGCAGACCGCCGATGGCCTCGATCGCATGCAGCGGGTGATCGTCGAATCCGAGCGCGAGCGGCATGGCACCAACCAGCAGCTGGGCGAGCTCGGCAGCCAGCTCGGACGGCTTGCCGACCTGCTCGGGCGCGATGCGCGCGAGCGCCAGACGGCCGCTGAAGTGCAGGACGAGCTGCGCAACGTGCTGCGCCTGATCGCCAGCCAGAATCCGCCGAGCACGCAATTGTCGGACGAATTGCGCGCGGAACTGCGCCTGCTCTCGCGCACCATCGCCGCGGCGATGGATGGCCGGCGGGCGCCGCCCGGGCCGCCGCCGATGGTCGCCGAACGCGAGCCGCGACGATGAGCGTGCCCGCATGCGCTGACCGCAGGTCGCGCGGATGAGCGCCCTGCGCCGGCGGCGCGCTGCCTTCGACATCTGGCCGGGATTCGTCGATGCGCTGACCTCGCTCATCATGGTGATGATCTTCGTCTTGCTGATCTTCGCCATCGGCCAGTTCGTGCTCTCCGACACGCTGTCGGGGAAGAATCGTGCGCTGGATGCGCTGAATGCGCGCGTGGCCGAGCTCGCCCATACCCTGTCGCTGTCCGAGGCGCAGAACAAGACGCTGGACGCCCGCGTCGCGGAACTGGCCGCCTCGCTCGGCGAAGCGTCGAGCGCGCGCGATGCGGCCAGCCAGGAAGCGGCCAGGCTGGGCACGGACGTCGCCGCGCTCAGCACCCTCAAGCAGCAGCTGGAGGCTGAAATCGCGCGCATGGCGGCGGAACTGGACACCTCGCATGCGGCCCTGGTCAGGCAGACCGATCTCAATGCCAGCCAGGCGGCCCAGGTGGAACTGCTGAACCGCCAGCTGGTGGCCCTCAACGAGCAGCTGGCGCGCATCCAGCAGGCGCTGGATCTCGCCGACACCGAGGCGCGGGCCAAGGATGCGCAGATCGCCGACCTCGGGCGCCAGCTGAACGTGGCGCTGGCCAAGCGGGTCAGCGAGCTGGAACGCTATCGCTCCGAGTTCTTCGGCAGGTTGCGCGCCGCGCTGGGCGAGCGCAGCGACCTGCGGATCGTGGGCGACCGTTTCGTGCTGCCGACCGATATCCTGTTCCCGAGCGCATCGGCGGAGCTCGATCCGGCGGCGCAGCAAAGCCTCGAGGTGCTGGCGACCACGGTGCGCGAAATCGCCGCGGACATTCCCTCCAGCATCGACTGGGTGCTGCGCATCGACGGCCATACCGACCGCCGTCCCATCCACACGGCGCAGTTTCCCTCCAACTGGGAGCTCTCCACCGCGCGCGCCCTGGCCATCGTCAAGTACCTGGTGGTGCAGGGCATTCCCGCCAATCGCCTGTCGGCCAACGGCTTCGGCGAGTTTCAGCCGCTGGACGAGGCGGGCACGCCGGACGCCTGGGCGAGGAACCGGCGCATCGAAATCCAGCTGACGAATCGCTAGCGGTCCGCAAGCGCGCAAGTGCCCGACGCCGAGGGCGGGATGGCCGGCCAGCGCCGCAGTGCGCCGCGCGCGCGGCCGTGACGCCCGGTCTCGGGCATGCCGCGTGCATCAGCTGACCTGGCGCCATTGTCCGGGCGGCAGGCCATCCAGCGCATGGCCGCCGACGCGCTCGCGCACCAGGCGCAGGGTGGGCAGGCCGACGGCGGCGGTCATGCGCCGCACCTGGCGGTTGCGGCCCTCGCGTATGGTCAGCCGCAACCAGGCATCCGGCACGGACTTGCGATAGCGCACCGGAGGATCGCGCGGCCACAGCCAGGCCGGTGCGCCCTCCAGCAGCGCCACCGTGGCCGGCAGGGTCGGCCCGTCGCGCAAGGCCACGCCATGGCGCAGCGCATCGAGCGCCGCGGCCGGCGGCACGCCCTCCACCTGCACCAGGTAGCACTTGGCCTGCCGGTGGCGCGGATCGGTCAGCCGGTGCGCCAGCGCGCCGTCGTCGGTAAGCAGCAACAGGCCTTCCGAATCCAGATCCAGCCGTCCCGCCGGATAGACGTGCGCGTGGGGAATGAACTGCGCCAGGGTGGGGCGCGGCGGCGTGCTGCGGTCGCTGAACTGGCACAGCACGCCATACGGCTTGTTGAACGCGATCAGCATCGCGGCGCGCGCCCGGCGTGAACGGGGCAGGTGGCCGCGACGGACTCAGGGTTGCGCGGGCGTGTCGTCCCTGGGCGCGCTCTCGTTGCCCTGGCGGAAGATCCTGTCGCCTTGCGGCTTCTGGAACTTCAGCGTCATGCGATCCGATTCGCCGATGGCCAGGTACTTGTCCTTGTCGGTGTCGCCCTGCGAGAGGGTGGGTGGCAGCGTCCACACGCCCTTCTCGTAATCCTTGGTGTCCTTGGGATTGGCGTTGACCTCGCTTTCGGCCACGAGGGTGAAACCGGCATCCGTGGCCAGCCCGACGACGTAGTCCGTGGGCAGATAACCCGTGCCCCTGGCCTGCTCGAGGGTGGTCCCGGGCTTGGCGCGATGGTCCACCACGCCCAGCGTGCCGCCTGGCTTGAGCACATCGAAGAAGGCCTTGAACATGGCCGGCGCGTTGTCACCCCAGTTGTGCACGTTGCGGAAGGTCAGCACCACGTCGGCCGAATCGGCGGGCCCGAGCACCGGCGCCTTCGGGTCGTATTCGACGAACTCCACGTCGCCGAACTCGGCCGCATCCTTCTTCAGCAATGCGCGGTAGGCTTCGTTGGTCTTGCGCGCATAATCGGAACTGGCGTCGGTCGCATTGGCCGCGATGAAGTGGCCGGAATCCTTCAGCATGGGTGCCAGGATTTCCGTGTACCAGCCGGCCCCCGGAGCGATTTCGATCACCGTATCGCTGGGTTGCACGCCAAAGAACTCCAGCGTCTGGCGCGGATGACGGTACACGTCGCGCGCCTTGTTGGCATCCGAGCGCCAGGCGCCGGCCAGCGCCTCGTCCAGGCGTGCGGTGGCGAACTCTCCGGCGGTTTGCGGCGGCGTCGGCTCGGCCGGCTGGTCGGCGTCCGCAGGCATCGATTCGGCGGCCGGGACGGGCGGCGGAGCGGTATCGGCCGGCGGTGGCTCGGGGGCGCCGCAGGCAGCCAGGGCAAAGGCGAGGGGCAACAGGCAGGCGAGCTTGTTCATGGTCGGCAGACTTCCAGATGGATGGCGGGCCAGGAGCATTCCTTGGGCGCGCGAGCTTAACACACGCGCCCGCCGGCCCTGGACCGGCCGGTCCTCAACCGGGCAGGCGCGCCGACGCGGGATAGGGCGGCACGTCGCCGTATTCGCCGCGCAGGAAGCGCGCGCGCAATGCCTGCCACCAGTCCGGATCGAAGATCTGCGGATGTGTCGCAACCAGCGCCTCGCGCAGTGCCGGGGCGAGGCCGAGGAAGCGTGGGAACAGTTCCGGAAAGACATCGTTGACGCCCACGCTCAGCCATTCCTCGAGCGGGCGCAATTCGTCCTCGACACGTGCCGGCGGGATGCGCCGAAAGCGGCAGTCCTCCACCAGGCACAGCTCGTCGTAGTCGTAGAATACCGCGCGGCCGATGCGCGAGGCGCCGAAGTTCTTCAGCAGCAGGTCGCCCGGGAAGATGCCGCTGCGGGCCAGGTCCTCGATCGCCTGGCCGTAGTCGAGGACCGCGCGCAGCGCGTCGTCGAACGGCATCTCGCGCGTGTAGAGATCGAGCGGACGCAGGCGCCGCTGCACGTAGCAGTGCCTGATCAGCAGCTGCTCGCCTTCGAGCGCGATGGTGGCGCTGCAGTCGGCCTGCAGGGCGGCCAGCAGTTGCGCATCGACCTGGACCAGCGGGAAGCGCAGGTCGCGGAACTCCTGGGTATCGACCAGCCGGCCCACGCGGTCATAGCGCAGCACCAGGCGGTACTTGGCTTCGATGGCGCGGCGCGAGGTGTCCTTGGGCCAGGCGAAGCGATCGCGGATCAGCTTGAAGACCACCTGGTCGTGGCGCGGCGTGAACACCAGCATGACCATGCCGCGCTGGCCCGGCGCCAGCACCAGGCGTTCCTCGGGGTGCTCGGCCAGGTGGCGGAAACTGCGCCGGTAGCGTTCGGTCTTGCCCTGCTTGATGCGCCCGAGCACGGTAAAGATCTCGCCCACCGGCTTGTGCGGCATCAGCCGGGCGAGGAAGGCCACCACCGCGGTGACGCCGGCCAGGTCGGCGTGGAAGGCATTGCGCGCGTAGCCGAACAGCAGGGAGACCTGGTTGAGGTTGGTAAGCACCGCATCGACACGCAGGCCCGCTTCCTCGCTGACCAGCGCGATGACCAGCGGGCTTGCCTGGCCGCCGGCGGTGACCGCGCGGCCGACGCGGTAGGCGCGCCGCTCGCGGTAGAACAGGGGGTCGAGGAACTCCAGCGCCACCAGGGCGCGACCATCCTCCATGCCGCGTTCGGCCAGTTCGCCGGCCATCGCGTGCGCGCTGCGCTCGGGTTCGAGCAGTCGCCGCGTGAAGGGCAGATCGGCGAGGATCTGCCGACAGGCGGCCTCCAGTCCGTCGCCGAGCGCGTAGCGCCTGAGACTTGCAGGTTCCCCCTGGCCGGCCAGCGGATCGGCCCCCAGGGCCACGAACTCGATCAGCGGATCGACGCCGCGGGTCTGGAAATACCGCCGCGACAGGGTGTTGAACCAGGTCTTGGCCAGTTCGCGGTCGGGTTGCGGCGCGACCCGCTCGGCGTACGCCTCGCGCATCGCCGCCCACAGGGGCCGCGAGCGCACGCGCTCGTCGAGCAGGCCTTCCAGGCGGCCCAGCGTCTCGCGGATGCAGTCGTCATACAGGTCGATGCGCGCGCCGGTATCGAGCTGCGCCTGGCGCCAGTTGCGTCGCTCGAAATGCCGTTGCGCGCGTCGCGTGATGTCGGCGAAGCGGCCGTCGTAGTCCAGGAATGCATCCAGGATCAGCGCCGCCGAGCGTGCGGCGGCTTCGCTGAGGCTGGCGGCGGAGGCGGCGGGCGCGCGCGACATGCAGCGAGTCTCCCACAAACCCCGCGCCGCACGTGAGTTCGCGCGGCCGCCCTCGCGTCGCCGTGCGGGCGATCGGCGCCGCCCTGGGCGGCAAGCCGCCCGCGCCTGCCGGCTACGCCCGCGGCGCATGCAGGGCGCCAGCGACGGGCGCGGACGCGCATCGGCGGCCCGCACCCTGCGCCGCGCTACATCGCCGCGATCAGCGCGTCGCCGAACTCCGAGCACTTGACCTCGGTGGCGCCATCCATCAGGCGGGCGAAGTCGTAGGTGACACGCCGCGCCGCGATGGCCTTGTCCATGGCCTGGATGATGGCGTCGGCGGCTTCCGTCCAGCCCATGTAGCGCAGCATCATCTCGCCGGAGAGGATCAGGGAACCCGGATTCACCTTGTCCAGGTTCGCGTACTTGGGCGCGGTGCCGTGGGTTGCTTCGAACACCGCATGGCCGGTGACGTAGTTGATGTTGCCGCCCGGCGCGATGCCGATGCCGCCGACCTGCGCGGCGAGCGCATCGGAAAGATAGTCGCCGTTGAGGTTGAGCGTGGCGACCACGTCATACTCGCCCGGGCGCAGCAGGATCTGCTGCAGGAAGGCATCGGCGATGGCGTCCTTGACCGTGATGGTCTTGCCGGACCTGGGATTCCTGAAGGTCATCCAGGGGCCGCCGTCGAGCTCGGTCGCGCCGAATTCGCGCTCGGCCAGGGCGTAGCCCCAGTCGCGGAACGCGCCTTCGGTGAACTTCATGATGTTGCCCTTGTGCACCAGGGTGAGGGAACTGCGATCGTTGTCGATGGCGTATTTGAGCGCCGCGCGCACCAGGCGCTCGGTGCCCTCGCGGGACACCGGCTTGATGCCGAAACCGGAGCTGGCCGGGAAGCGGATCTTGCGGTGGCGCTCGGGGAAATGTTCCTTCATCAGCGCCTCGAACTTCTTCGCATCGTCCGTGCCTTCCTGGAACTCGATGCCGGCATAGATGTCCTCGGTGTTCTCGCGGAAGATGGTCATGTCCACCTTCGAGGGATCCTTGACCGGTGAGGGCACGCCTTCGAACCAGCGCACCGGCCGCAGGCAGGTATAGAGGTCGAGCATCTGGCGCAGGGCGACGTTGAGCGAGCGGATGCCGCCGCCAACCGGCGTGGTCAGGGGGCCCTTGATCGACACCAGGTACTCGCGGCAGGCGGCGACGGTTTCGTCCGGCAGCCAGTTGCCGGTCTGGTTGAAGGCCTTTTCGCCGGCCAGCACCTCCATCCAGTGGATGCGCCGCTGGCCGGCGTAGGCCCTGGCGACGGCCGCATCCAGCACGCGCACCGCGGCGCGCCAGATGTCCGGGCCGGTGCCATCGCCCTCGATGAAGGGCACGATGGGCTGGTCGGGAACGTTGAGCACGCCATTGGCGATGCTGATCTTGGCGCCGCCTGCGGGCGGCGTGGGGGTCGCTTGCGTCATTGCATTCTCCGGGTGGGGCGATCTGCGGCCGCACGAGGGACGCGCGCGGCAGTCGCCCATTGTCGCAAATGGCGGGCATTCACGCTGCAGCGCAAGAACCAATGTGGGGCGTGCAGTGCTATCGTTCCCGGACAGGGCGCAGCCCAAGGGGGCCTGCGCGTCGGCGACCCGACGGCGGAGACAGCATGCGCATCGGCATCGTGGTTGACTCGGCTTGCGACCTTCCGGTCGAGTACTACCGGGAGCACGCCTTGACGGTGCTGCCGATCAGCATCCACGTGAACGGCGACACCCTGGTCGATGACCGCGATCCGGTTGCCTGGCAGCGCTTCTTCGACGAAGGCTTCGGCAAGCATGGCCATAGCGCCGAGACCGAACCGTATTCGGTCGAGCAGGTGAAGGCGCTCTTCCTCGGCCGCCTCGTCATCGATTACGACTGCGTCTTCTGCCTGACCATCGCCTCCAGCCGCAGCCTGATCCATGCCCACACCAGCCAGGCATCGTTCTCGATCCTCACCGATTACCGGCCGATCCGCCAGGCGGCGAATGTGCCCGGCCCGTTCCTGATGCGGGTCATCGACACCGAGAACATGTTTGCGGCCCAGGGCGTGACCGCGGTCGAGGCCGTGCGCCTGCGCGCCGCGGGCGAGCACCCCGGGCAGATGCGCGAGCGGCTGGAACTGCTTTCGCGCCACACCTATGGCTACGTGGTGCCGCGCGATCTGTTCTACCTGCGCGCGCGCACACGCTGGCGCGGGGATCGCAGCGTGGGCTGGATGACCGCAGCGCTGGGCACCGCGCTCGACATCAAGCCGATCCTGCGCGGCTTCCGCGGCGAAACCGGCCCGGTGGGCAAGGCGCGCAGCTTCGAAGCGGCCACCAAGGTGCTGTTCGAGTACGCCGGGCGGCGCATCCGCGCGGGCCTGCTGACGCCCACGCTCTGCGTGAGCTATGGCGGGGAGCTGGCCGAACTGGCCGAATTGCCGGGTTACGCGGACTTGCGCGCGACCTGCGATGCCGAGCGCGTGGAGCTGTTCGAAAGTCCGATGAGCGTGACCGGCATGATCAACCTGGGCGCGGGTGCGGTCACGCTGGGATTCGCTGCCGAAGACCATGCCTTCGACGGCTGAGCCGCCGGGAAGCCGGCGGGTCGGCAGTGCCAGGTTGCGGGCGTGCGCGCCTGATTGCGCGCCTGGTCCGGTCGGGGTGGACGCCCGGATGCGCCACGTCCTTGCCAGGTATCGGGCGGCCCAGGCATGTCCTGGACCGCCCGAGCGGATGGCTGCCCGAGCCTACTTGGCGACGCTGAAATCCTTGCTCATCGCCGGCTGCTCGTCGAGCAGGATCTCGACCTTGTAGTGGCCTTCCGGCCAGCCGTCCGGCTTGCTGATATGGAAACTGGTGACCGCCGGGCCTTGTGGCGCGATGGTCTGCGTCGATTCGTTGACCGTCTGGCCGTCCTCATACGTCCACCTGGCCTGCAGCACGGCGTGATCGGAGGTGCCCGTGGTGGAGACCGCGGCGTAGATGGTGTCGTCCGGCTTGAACGTGGTGGCCGGCGTGGTGATCTTCTGATCGGGGCCGACCGCGCTGCCGAGCTCGACCGAGGTGACGGTGACCGGTTCGGGTGCCGGTGCGGGAGCAACCGGCGCCGGGGCCGGGGCGGTCTGTGCGGGCGCCTCGGGTGCGGGTGCCGGTTCTTCCTTCTTGCCGCAGGCCGTGAGCGCGACGGCGGCAGCCAGCGCGAAGGCGATGGTCAGGAACTTGCTGCGTGGCATTTGCATGATCTTGCCCTCCATTGGATCAATCGTTGGAATCGGTCGTGTCTGCGGGAATCCGCAGCACCTGGCCCGGTCGGATGAGATCGGGATTGTCGAGCTGGTCACGGTTGGCCTCGAAGATGGCATGCCAGCGGCTGGCCTTGCCATAGAAATGCTTGGCGATCCTGGACAGGTTGTCGCCGGAGACGACCGTATAGGTGCGCTCCGTTGCGGCTTCGGGTGTCGCCGCCGTGGAGTCCACACCCGCCTGCACATTGCCGAAATCGGCCTTCGGTGCGGCTTTGGGTGCCGTGCTGGTGGCGCCGGAACCGACGTTCGAGAAGTCCGCCTTGCGCGGGTCGTTGCCCATGTCACACCCTCCTCGCGATGGGGAACGCACAATACGCATGCCGGTGCTTAACCGCGTATGAGCATGCATGCGCGCGCTGTTGCAAATTGCCTCGCCTCATTGGCGCGGCAGGCGCGGATTGGCCGGTGTGAGGCCGGCGGCGCTACAGCGGAAGGGGTTGATGTCCAGGCCGCCGCGCCGCGTGTAGCGTGCGTACACGGCAAGACTGCGCGGCGCGCAGCGGTCGAGGAGATCGACGAAAATTCGCTCGACGCAGTGCTCGTGGAATTCGGCATGTGCGCGGAACGACACCAGGTAGCGCAGCAGTCCGGCGCGATCGATGCGCGGCCCGCGGTAGACGATCTGCACGCTGGCCCAGTCCGGTTGTCCGGTCACCGGGCAGTTGGATTTCAGCAGGTTGGACACCAGCCCTTCGCCGTCGTCGTCATCTGCGCCATCCGCGCGCAGATGGGCGGGATTGGGCGGCCCGTAATCATCGATGTCGAGGCATTGATCGTCGATGGATTCGCCATGCCAGGCGCCGGCAGCTGCGCCAGTCACGTCCGCGGGCGGGCGCAGTGCGACGCCCACCGCCGCACCGGCCGCGGCGGACAGGTCGTTCGCGAGCAGCGTCGCAACTGCCTCGAAGTCGCCCAGACGTTCCTGGTTGAGGCTGTTGAGGTAGAGCTTGAGCGATTTGGATTCGATCAGGTTCGGCGAGAGGGCCGGCACGCGGAACTCGCCCAGCGCGACCACCGGCTTGCCGCGCCCGTCGAGCCAGGAAAGTTCGTAGGCATTCCAGATGTCCACGCCATGGAAGGGCAGCGTCGCACCGAGCCCGAGGCGGACGCGGTTGGGCGCGCGCGCGATCGGGAACAGCAGCTTCGAATCGTAGCCGCGCCCGTAGGCGACCGGCTTGCCGAGCGGGCTCTGGGCGGCGTCAGTCATGTCGTACAGCATAGCCCCACGGCGCCATGTCGCCGCTCACGCCGGCCGCGCGAGGGGTTGCGGACCGGGCTCGGTCACTTCCGCCGCTTCGCCGTGGTGGTCCTCGGCCAGCAGCATGTAGAAGGCCGGCACCACGAACAGGGTGAACAGCGTGCCGATGGTGAGGCCGGTGGTGATGACCAGGCCCATGTTGTAGCGCCCGGCAGCGCCGGCGCCACTGGCCAGCACCAGCGGCAGCACACCGAGCACCATCGCTGCGGTGGTCATCAGGATGGGCCGCAGGCGCACGGCGGCCGCGTGTTCGATCGCTTCGCGCTTGCCCATGCCCGCGCGCTGCATTTCGTTGGCGAACTGGACGATCAGGATGCCGTGCTTGGAAATGAGGCCCATCAGCGTCACCAGGCCCACCTGGGTATAGATGTTGAGCGAGGTGGACCAGCCAAAGCCGATCGCGCCCATGCCGACCAGCCCCGGCAGGATGTTGATGAAGACCAGTGCGCCGAACAGCGCCATCGGCACCGAGACGAGGATCACGATCGGGTCGCGCAGGCTGTTGAATTGTGCCGCCAGCGCCAGGAAGACGATGATCACGGCAAACAGCAGGGTGAGGGCGAAGCCGCCACTTTCCTGCATGAACTGGCGGGCCTGCCCCGAATAGTCCACGTCATAGCCGGTGGGCGCGGTGTCGCGGATGGTGTCGCGCAGGAAGCCGATCGCCTCGCCCTGCGAGGCCATGGGCACGCCCTGGAAGGTCACGGAATTGAGCTGCTGGAAGCGCAGCAGGCCCTGCGGCACCACCTGGTCGTCGATGCTGGCCAGGGTCGCGGCTGACAGCATCGCCCCGGTGGGTGTGCGGATCTGATAGTCCAGCACCTGGTCCGGATTGAGACGGTCCACCTGCAGAACCTGCGGGATCACCTTGTAGGACCGTCCGGCGATGGAGAAGTAGTTGACGTAGCCGCCGCCCAGCGCGGCGCCGAGCGCGGTGCCGACGTCCCGTTGGCTGAGGCCCAGCGAGGTCGCCAGGTCGCGGTCCACCACCACCGTGCTCTGCGGTTTGTCGATCTTCAGGTTCATGTCGACGAACCAGAACATGCCGCTCCTCTGCGCCTTCTCGAGCACCGCCTGGGCGACCGGATAGAGATTCTCGAACGGCTCGGTGGTGATCATCACCACCTCCACCGGCATGCCCGAGGCGCCCGGCAGGGACGGGAACTGGAAGGCCACCGATTGCACGCCCGCGATGGTGTTCCAGTCCTGCTGCAGCGCCGCCTGCACCTGGTGGGCATTGCGCTCGCGCCTGGCCCAGTCCACCAGCTTGACGCCGGTGAACAGCGAGTTCGGTCCGGAAAA
>Ga0265293_10000700_pt1 | contig 77947 bp, 66 predicted proteins | sample Munlanlewell138R_FD_192505 | JGI IMG/M metagenome (GOLD analysis project Ga0265293, IMG submission 192505) | Leachate microbial communities from a municipal landfill in Southern Ontario, Canada - Leachate well 138R | ecosystem: Engineered > Solid waste > Landfill > Unclassified | place: Canada... | reverse complement strand
CTCGCAACAGCTGCCGAAGATGGCGGCGGCCGACACCAAGGCAACGGGGAATTCCCAATTTCAGTTGCCCGCCGGTTACGACTTGCCACCCGTGACGGCGCGAACCGTCAGCGCCGGTTCTGTTCCCCAGGCGCAAACCCGTCCTACAGTGCTGGTTTCGCCGCGAACCGTGGTGAGCAAGGTCGACGAAGAAGCCATTCGTGACTATCTTGACGGTGTCATGCAGCAGCATACCGAAAATGCAGCGCAATCATTATCCAGCCAAGGGCTGTTACCCTTTGCGCGGCTGCCCCAGGATGGAGATAATGTCCGCTAATTCCTGGGTAGTGGCTGTGTGGTGAGTGTCCTTTTAAAACCAATTTCCTGTGCGCATCATAAAATCCTCGCCAGTGTTTCCTTGCTGGCGCTGCTTTTTGGTGCTTTTGTGGCCAGCAGTGCCGCCCTTGCCATGGACGATGTGGAGCAGGCGCGCAATCTACTTCGCAAAATGGTTTCTGCAAATCGCGAGCTCGATTATCAGGGTATCTTTACCTATGAGCATGCAGGCTCTCTCAAGTCCATTCGCATCACCCATCTCCTTGAAGATGGTCTCGAATACGAAAAACTGCTTTATTTAAACGGCCCGCGCAAGGAAATTGTACGCCGGGGTGTGTCGCCCAAGTGCAGGCAGACCGAAGACCGCTTTCTTCAGGGCATCCCCATGCCCACCGAACATATCAGCAATCTTGAAAGCCATTACGAGCTGTTCCTGCGCGGCGAAGACAGGGTTGCCGATCGCCTGGTTAAAATTATTCATATCGTTCCCAAGGACGCCCTGCGCTATGGTTATATTTTGTCCATCGATAGCGAGTCCGGCCTGCTGTTGCAATCTCTCCTTGTTGGTACCAACCGCCGTGTCATGGAGCGTTTTCAGTATGTGGATTTGACCCTGGGGGTGGATGACAGCGTGGCTGCTGAACTGTTGACCCCGGCAATTGAGCAGTTGGCTGACAACTGCGCCAAGGAATCAGCCCCCGCCACATCAATGCTGTGGAAAGCCAACTGGCTTCCCCCCGGATTTGAGCTTGCCGCAAGCCATCAGGATGGCGATGGCAATGTGTCCATGAGTTACACTGACGGCCTGTCATTTGTTTCTGTTTTCGTCGATTCCGGTGAGGTCACCCGTTTTCCCGACATTCAGGCTCAACGGGGCGCCACCGTGGCGCAGCTTGCCAAGGTGGTCTATAACGGCAAAGACTATGCGATCTGTGTGGTTGGCGAAGTGCCCCCCGAAACCGCCAGTAAAATTGCCCAATTTGTCTCTCCCTGAGGTTTGTTGCAACCGTGCTTGAGGAAATAGGAACCGTTGTCGGCATAGAGGAAAATGCACTTCTGGTGGAAACCCTGCAAAAATCCGCCTGCGGCAGTTGTGGCGCCCAAAAGGGCTGTGGTCAACACACCCTGGGCAAGATTCTTAAAACTTCCTCGACGATTCGCGTACTTTTGCAAGGTCAAAGTGCGGCCAGTTTCCGTTTGCAGCAGCGGGTTAAAATAGGTATTCCCGAGCAGGTTGTGGTCAATGGCGCCCTTGTCGCCTATCTGGTGCCGTTGCTGACGCTTCTCATTTTTGCTTGGTTGGGGTTTCAGTGGCTGCCATCCGATGGTTTTTCTACCCTGTGCGGCTTGGTTGGTCTGGTGACTGGCGGCGCCGTTGTGCGCTGGCTGGCGCTAAGGCATCGCGACAATCACGAGATACAGCCTGTGTTACTTGAGGTGCTGGCGCCAGACTCTGGTATCGCCGGTTCTTCTGTTTGAAAATTACGACCCTGTGTTTTGTCGCACACGCAATCAATGATCACTACTGGAATGCCATGCCAGCCACACCCTGTTACTGAAATAGAGCCCTGCCACAATGATCAATAAAGTATTTTTCTGGGTATTACCATTACTGCTGCTCACTGTCGCCGTTGAGGCTCGAGTGCCTGATTTCGCCGATCTGGTGGCGCAAAATTCGTCGGCGGTGGTCAAGGTCAGTACGGTGCAGAAAAAATCAGCGAATATGCCGGCGCTGCCCCCCGGCCAGGAAATCCCCGATATCCTCAGGAAATTTTTTGATCAATATAAAAATCCCGATGATCAGGCTTTTGCCATGGGATCGGGATTTATTATCTCTCCCGATGGGTATGTGATTACCAATAACCACGTTATCGAGGGCGCGGATGAAATCACTGTCAGGCTCATCGATCGCAGGGAGCTAGCCGCAAAAGTGATTGGCGCAGACCCCCGTTCCGATCTGGCGCTGTTGAAAGTGGATTCCGAAGAGGCGCTTCCGGCAGTGACATTTGCCCCAGCCCACAATCTTAGGGTGGGGGAGTGGGTGATTGCCATCGGCTCACCCTTTGGTCTCGATTACTCGGCCAGCGTCGGCATCGTCAGCGCCATTGGCAGAAGCCTGCCAACGCAGCAGGGCGAAAATTATGTGCCTTTTATTCAAAGCGATGTTGCTATCAATCCGGGAAATTCCGGCGGCCCCCTTTTCAATCAGAATGGCGAGGTGGTAGGCATTAACTCCCAGATCTACACCAGATCCGGGGGCTCAATCGGGGTGTCCTTTGCCATCCCCGTCGCGGTGGCCACTGATGTCATTGCCCAGCTCAAAGCCAATGGCCGCGTCGAGCGCGGTTGGCTCGGCGTCCATATTCAGGATGTCGATCGCGACCTCGCCGAATCTCTTGGTCTGGCAAAACCCGTGGGCGCCCTGGTGTCCCAGGTTTTCGCGGACAGTCCGGCGGAAGAGGCGGGCTTCAAGGCAGGCGATGTCATTGTCCGCTTCAATGGCAAGGAGGTGGTGGAGTCTGGGGATCTGCCCCATCAGGTGGGGCTGCTCGCCCCCGGAACCAGGGTTGAAGCTGAGATTATCAGGAATGGCAAAGCCAAAACCCTCAACGTTGAAGTGGGCAGGCTTCCCGAGGCGGACGAGCCGGTTATCGCGCAAAGTGACAGCGCCGACGCCCTGGGATTGCGCGTTGTTGCCATTGAGACTGAAACGGCGCAGAAGCTAAAAATTTCTGGCGGTGTTGTTATTGAGAGCGTTCGCCCCGGAAGCCCTGCCCAGTATACGGAGTTGCAACCGGGCGATATCATTGTCCAGCTGGGGAACAGCCCGGTGAAATCCATTGCCGACTATGAAAAAATCCTCAAGACGCTACCCTCCGGCGTGCCTGTTCTGGTGCGCTTTCTGCGTCAGGGACAGTTTATCTACAGAACCCTGGAAATCAGTCCCTGAGATATTGTTGGCTGTCGCGCAGGCGCAGATGTTTATATCTTGCCATTGAGCACCGGAATACATGGCTTCCGGTGGTTAAATCGGATAGACTTCGCGTCGGCCAACCCCCTGTTATCTAGGAAGTTTCATTACATCGTGTCTGATTTAAGCCATATTCGCAATTTTTCCATCATCGCTCATATTGATCATGGCAAGTCCACCATTGCCGATCGTTTTATCCAGCTTTGCGGTGGGCTCAGCGCCCGCGAGATGTCCGAGCAGGTGCTGGACTCCATGGATATTGAAAAAGAGCGGGGAATCACCATCAAGGCGCAAAGTGTTACCCTGGATTTTACCTCCGCCAACGGTAAAACCTATCAGCTCAATTTTATCGACACGCCCGGCCATGTCGATTTTTCCTATGAGGTATCCCGCTCTCTGGCGGCCTGTGAAGGCGCCTTGCTGGTTGTCGATGCCGCACAGGGGGTGGAAGCCCAATCCGTAGCCAACTGCTACACCGCCATTGCCCAGGGGTTGGAAGTGATTCCGGTCCTCAACAAAATGGATCTTCCCCAAGCTGAGCCAGAGCGGGTAAAAACGGAAATTGAAGATATTATAGGTCTGGATGCAACCCATGCGGTGCAATGCAGTGCCAAATCCGGTGTTGGCATACCTGAAATTCTTGAAGAACTTGTCGCCTTGGTGCCTCCTCCAGAAGGCGAGGTGGACGCTCCCTTGCAGGCACTGATTATCGATTCCTGGTTTGATAATTACTTGGGCGTCGTCTCCCTGGTACGGGTTAAAAACGGAACCCTCAAGGCCAAAGATAAAATTATCTCGAAAACTATCGGCAAAGCCCATGTTGTCGACAATGTTGGCGTGTTTACCCCCAAGCGTAAAGATACTGGTGTCCTCAGAGCAGGAGAAGTCGGGTTCATTATTGCCGGAATCAAGGATATTCATGGCGCGCCCGTCGGGGATACTTTTACCCACGCCTCAACGCCGAATACTCCCGCACTGCCTGGATTCCAGAAGATAAAACCCCAGGTTTATGCGGGCATGTTTCCTGTCAGTGCCGATGATTTCGAAGATTTCCGTGAGGCGCTTTCCAAGCTGACCTTAAACGATGCTTCATTGTTTTATGAGCCGGAAAGTTCTGACGCCCTCGGTTTTGGTTTTCGCTGCGGCTTTCTCGGTATGCTCCATATGGAGATCATTCAGGAGCGTCTGGAGCGGGAATATGACCTGGATCTCATCAGCACGGCGCCCACCGTGGTTTACGAAGTTGTCAAAACAGGTGGCGAAATTGTTCATGTTTCGAGCCCCTCGGATCTGCCCGATCCCACCGCTATTGACGAAATGCGTGAACCCATCTGTGAAGCCAACATTCTGGTTCCCAAGGACTATCTCGGCAATGTCATTGCTCTTTGTGTAGAAAAACGGGGCAATCAGAAAGATATGCAGTTTATCGGCGGTCAGGTCTCGCTGGTTTATGAACTGCCAATGAGCGAAGTTGTGATGGATTTTTTCGATAGATTGAAATCTGTCAGTAAAGGGTTTGCCTCGCTGGACTACAATTTCATAAGATTTGACTACGCGCCATTGGTCAGGCTCGACGTGCTTATCAACGGCGACCGAGTGGATGCCCTGGCGCTTATCGTGCACCGGGATCATGCCCAGAGTAAGGGGCGGCAACTGGTGGAAAAAATGAAAGAATTGATTCCGCGGCAAATGTTTGACGTTGCCATTCAGGCGGCAATTGGCGGCCATATTATTGCCCGCTCCACCGTCAAGGCGTTGCGCAAAAATGTGATCGCAAAGTGCTATGGCGGCGACGTTTCCAGAAAGAAAAAGCTTCTCGAGAAGCAAAAAGCAGGCAAAAAGCGCATGAAGCAGGTGGGCAATGTGGAAATTCCCCAGGAAGCCTTCCTGGCGGTATTAAAAACGGATGGCTGAGATGGATTTGAATTTTCCTCTGATTTTGGTGGTGTTGACCTTTATCTGCGGGGTTATGTGGCTGATTGACAAGCTGTGGCTGAGTAAAAAGCGCGCCGACGAAGCCCCTCCTTTTTATATCGAATACACAGCGCCGTTTTTTCCTGTACTGTTTCTGGTTTTGGTGTTGAGATCTTTTTTGATCGAGCCTTTTCAGATTCCCTCCGCCTCCATGGTTCCCACCCTGGAAATTGGCGATTTTATTCTGGTGAATAAATATTCTTACGGCTTGCGTCTGCCCGTTACCCAAACAAAAATAATGGATGTTGCCGACCCAATGCGGGGTGACGTTATGGTGTTTTTCCCCCCTGGGGATGAGCGCTACTTTATCAAACGGGTTGTTGGCCTGCCGGGAGATCATGTTCAGGTTCTCGACAATCAACTGTTTATTAACGGCGAACTCATGGAGCAGTCCCCCGCCAAGCCACCCCGCGCTGCGGGTTATGGCTATAGTATTGTCGAAGAGACACTGGGGGATAAAAAACACCTGATCAGAAAGCATAGAACGCCCAGCAGGCTTGGCCGCTCCATCTCTTATGTTGTTCCCGAAGGCCATTATTTCATGATGGGCGATAACCGGGACAACAGTAGTGACAGCCGAGTATGGGGCGCGGTTCCCGAGGCGAACATTGTCGGTAAAGCCTTCGCCATCTGGATGCACTGGGACGAATTTTTCAGTCTTCCTTCATTTGAACGGGCTGGAAAAATCCGCTAATAAAATGTGGAGTATTTTTGCTGTTGGCTGGATGTAGCTCTTTATGGGCACGGCTTGTAAACCCTTACTGATACCAGGGAGATAAGCATGAAAAAATTTCAAACCGGCATGTCGTCACTGACTCTTTTACTGGTGTTAATGGCAGGCGCCTTTGTGCTGCTCGCCGCTTTCAAAATCGGTCCTCTGTATATCGATAACTATTTTGTGCGCAGCTCTGTCAATGCGCTGCAGGATGAAGATGTCAGCAAGATGAGCGATCACCAGATTCGCACCACACTCGACCGCTATTTCATAATTAACGGTGTTCGTGACCTGAGCTCCCGAGATGTAAAAATCGATCGCGATTCAGCCCGAACCCTGGTGATGATGGATTACGAAAAGCGCATCGATTTTTTCGCCAATCTCGACGTTGTCGTCAGTTTTGAAAACCACTTTGATACATCAGATTATCAATGACAGAAAACCCATTGAATCGCCTGACAGCCCGTCTTGGCTACGAATTTAAAGATGTCCATTTGCTGAAAAAAGCGCTCACCCATCGCAGCGCCAGTGCCAGCAACAACGAGCGTCTCGAGTTCCTCGGGGATGCCGTTCTTGACCTGTTGATTGCCGAAGCCTTGTATATCCGTTTTCCTCACGCAACAGAAGGGGAGTTGACGAGGCTGCGCTCCTCTTTGGTGAAAGGTAAAACGCTGTCAAAGGTGGCCCATGAGCTCGATCTTGGCTGCTGCCTTTCCCTGGGGACGGGGGAGATAAAAACCGGTGGTCAACACCGGGAATCCATTCTTGCCGATGCTGTTGAGGCGATTCTCGGCGCCATTTATCTGGAATCCGGCATTGATGCCTGCCGGGAAAGAATTCTCAGCTGGTTTCAAAGCCGCCTCGAAGCAATCAGCCTTGATGTGGATGAAAAAGACGCAAAAACCCGCCTTCAGGAGTGGTTGCAATCCAGGGGTAAACCTTTGCCGGTCTATGAAGTGATTGCCTCCCAGGGAGAGCCCCACGATCAAATACTCACCGTGTCCTGTGTGGTTCCGGGTTTGCCCGATGCGGTCATTGCCCAGAGTTCCAACCGCAAAAAAGCGGAAAAAAAAGCGGCTCAGTTGGCGCTGCTAAAACTGTTGGATGGAAAAAATGCCTGATACCCCCAGTTACTGTGGATACGTCGCCATTGTCGGCCGCCCCAATGTGGGCAAATCCACCCTTCTCAACCATCTTATGGGATTTAAACTCAGTATCACTTCCCGCAAACCGCAAACCACCAGGCACAATGTTCTCGGTATTCTCACGGAAGATCAGTACCAGATGATCTTTGTCGATACCCCCGGAATACACAGTCAGCAGGACAAGGCGCTGAATCGCTATATGAATAAGGCGGCGGGAAGTGCCATAAGAGATGTCGATGTGATTGTCTTTGTCGTCGACCGGCAGAAATGGTCCGATGCCGATCAGCTGGTAGCCGATCGGGTTTTTCAGCAGAAAATTCCCGTGATTATCGCGGTCAACAAAGTGGATCAGGTGGACAAAAAAGACCAGCTGTTGCCATACCTCGCCCAGCTTTCGGCGCGTTTTCCCGACGCTGAAATTTTGCCCATGGCCGCTCTTCACGGCCAAAACCTCGAACGCCTCACGTCACTGATTAAAGAGCGGCTTCCGCAAGCGGGTTTTTTCTACCCGGAAGATCAGGTTACCGACCGCAGTCAGAGGTTTATTGCCGCCGAGCTGATTCGCGAAAAAATCACTCGCCAGCTGGGTGAAGAATTGCCCTATGAAATTACCGTGGAAATTGAAGAGTGGCGTCAGGAAGAGAAAGTTCTTCATATCTCGGCACTGATTCTTGTCGAGCGCGATGGGCAGAAAAAAATCATTATTGGCGATGGCGGCCAGCGGCTGAAAAAAATTGGCCAGCAGGCGCGCAAGGATATGGAAACCCTCTTTGAGACCAAGGTCATGCTCAATCTCTGGGTCAAGGTCAAGGCCGGCTGGTCCGATGACGAAAGGGCGTTAAAAAGCCTCGGCTATAACGACATTCAGTGAATAATGAATTTCAGCGATCAGGCCTATGTGATTCACTCCCGTCCCTATCGGGAAACCAGCCTGCTTGTTAATCTGTTTTGCCGGCAGGCAGGGCGTTTTACGGTTGTTTCGAAAGGTTTGAAAAACAAAAAAAATAACCCGCTGCAACCCTTTTCCCTTCTTCAAGTCAGCTGCTCCGGTCGGGGTGAGCTCAAAAATTTGCTCGGCGCGGAACCCATCGAACACCGAATACTGCGCGGCAACAAGCTCTTCATGGCTCTTTATCTTAACGAACTCCTGATGCGCCTTGTTCATGAGCACGAACCCCAGGAAGCTATTTTTGATTATTACAACCTGACGTTGCTAAAGCTGGTATCGGAAACCGATGTTGAACCCTGCCTGAGACAATTTGAATTTCATCTCCTTCAGGAACTGGGTTACGGCGTTTGCGTCGATACGGACTGCTGTTCCGGGGAGGAGGTGGATGCCCGCAGTGTTTATAGCTTCGATCCCGCTGAAGGTGTGAAACTGGCCATGGGCGTTGCGGCATCAACCACCTTCAGCGGTGCCAGCTTACTGGCCATTGGCCGGGGCGATTTTTCTGATCCGGAGGTAAGAGTCGCGGCAAAACGTCTCGCCCGGTTGGCCCTGGCTCCCCATCTTGGCAGCAAGCCTTTGATGAGCCGGGAATTTTTTCGCGGCATTGGCAGCAACATCCCTGCTGTTGGGGAGGCCGGCAAAGCGATCAATGGTTTCACCAGAGAGCAGCCCGCCAGCGGAGGAAAAATTTCATCATGATTTTGGGGATTGGCACGGACATGGTCAGAATCTCGCGCATTGAAAGCTCAATCGCTAAAAATGCCGATGCCCTTGCAAAGCGTGTGCTGACACCGGCAGAGTTTGAAATATTTACCTCGTCGGCAGCACCTGCAGCTTATCTGGCGAAACGTTTTGCTGTTAAGGAAGCGGCAAGCAAGGCCTTTGGTACCGGTATTGGCAAAATTTCATGGCAGGAACTTGAAGTGGTCAATAATGAGGCGGGAGCTCCGGTTCTTCATTGTTTTGGTCAGGCAAAAATAATGCTGGCGGCGATGGGCGCAGGCAGAATTGATGTCAGTATCGCCGACGAGGCTGACCTGGCGCTCGCCTTTGTGGTTATTTCCCGGTCTTCATAAGCTTGGCCAGAATGGCGAGGCCAGACCCAGAAATACCTTTTATGGACGACAAACCGGGCACCTGCGGCTAAAATGGCTGTATCTGTTTATCGCTAATCAGAGCACCTCTAAAAAAGCACTTTTAGAGGTGCCCTTTAGCTTGTTTTTGGAATTTTTTACCATGGATTTTCCCCCCAGCGACGCCAGTGATGTTGATTTTCCCACCATTGAAAGCACCGTGGGCAATACCCCTTTGGTGAAATTACAGCGTCTTCCCGGAAAAACCACCAATCATGTCCTTGTCAAACTGGAGGGCAATAATCCCGCCGGATCCGTGAAGGATCGGCCGGCCTTGAGCATGATTTCCCGAGCGGAGGCGCGCGGCGAAATCAAACCCGGCGATACCCTTATTGAGGCAACCAGTGGAAACACCGGCATTGCCCTGGCAATGGCTGCGGCTATCAAGGGGTATAAAATGGTGTTGATTATGCCCGATAACGCCACCGACGAGCGCAAGGCCGCAATGCTCGCTTACGGCGCCGAGCTGATTCTCGTCAGTCAGGAAGAGAGTATGGAAGGTGCAAGGGATTTGGCATTGAAAATGCAGTCTGCCGGTAAAGGCATTGTCCTGGATCAGTTCAATAATCCCGATAATCCCCTGGCTCATCGAGACGGCACCGGGTCTGAAATTTGGCGTCAAACCAGGGGTAAAATTACCCATTTTGTCAGCTCCATGGGCACCACAGGTACCATCATGGGCGTGTCGGCATTTTTGAAATTGCAAAATCCCAATATTCAAATCATTGGTTTGCAGCCGTCTGAAAATGCCGCTATTCCGGGAATTCGGCGCTGGCCAGATGCGTATTTGCCGGGAATATTTGATAAGGCCAAGGTGGATGTGATTATGGATATCAGTCAGGAAATTGCTGAACAGACCATGCGAGATCTCGCCAGGATCGAAGGTATTTTTGCCGGTGTTTCCAGTGGCGGTGCAGTTGCCGCTGCCCTGCAGCTTTCCCGGCAGCTGGAAAACGCCTGCATTGTTGCCATTATTTGCGATCGCGGCGACAGGTACCTGTCCTCCGGCCTCTATAATAAATGACCGTGTGCCCGCAAAACTGGCGCCACTCTACATCTACATTGCGGACGTATCGGCGTCTGCCTTTGATCTGAAAGTGTTTGTGTAATGGTAAAAATCCGTGATGTTCATCATATTGATAACGAAACCCAGGTCGATATCGACAAGTGGGTTCGCAAGGTCGCGAAAAAGCTGGGTTTGACAACGGCAGCTATGGCCAAACTGACGGAAGCCTGTCAAATATCTTACAGCGTCGAACAGCAGGCGAAACAATCTCCTCAAACCAAGCCCAATCGTCCCAATGCGTTTTTGACCGGCATGGAAATGGCGGAAATTCTTGCCGAACTGGGTATGGATGACGATGGCTTGCTGGCGGCGCTGTTGTATCGCCATGTGCGCGAGCAGTTTATTTCCCTGGCTCAGGTTGAACGCCAATTCGGTACTGTTGTCGCCTCTCTGATCAGCAGTGTGCTGCAAATGGCCATTATCTCCAGTATGAGAAATGATGTCACCGACGAAGTATTTGGTCACGAGGCTGAGGATCAGGCTGCAAAAATTCGCCAGATGCTGGTTTCCATTATTGATGATGTTCGTGTCGCTCTGATCAAATTGGCGGAAAGAACCTGCACAATTCGCAATGTTAAGGATTTTCCTGAATCAAAGCGCACCAGGGTCGCCCGTGAAATAGTCGACGTTTATGCTCCGCTCGCCCATCGCCTCGGCATTGGCCACCTTAAATGGGAGCTGGAAGATCTCGCTTTCCGTTATCTCCAACCCTTTGAATATAAGCGTATTGCCAGATTGCTGTCAGAAAAACGCCGGGATCGCCAGATTTATATCGACGAGGTGATGAACACCCTGCGGGAGGAATTGGCGCGTATCGGTGTTGAAGGCAATGTCAGTGGCAGGGCCAAGCATATTTTCAGTATCTGGAAAAAAATGCAGCGCAAGGGCATTAGTTTCTCTGAAATTTACGATATTCGCGCCGTCCGTGTTCTGGTGCCAACGGTGGGTGACTGCTACACATTGCTGGGTATAGTTCACAGTAAATGGCGCAATATTCCCGATGAATTCGATGACTATATTGCCTCGCCCAAAGACAATGGTTACCGCTCTCTTCATACCGCAGTTATCGGTCCCCAAAATCGGATTCTGGAAATTCAAATTCGCACTTTCGCCATGCATGAAGAGGCGGAGTTTGGCATTTGCGCCCACTGGCAATATAAGGGTGCTGACAGTTCTGATGCCTCCCAGAGCTATGAATCTAAAATCGCCTGGTTAAGGCAGGTTCTCGAATGGCACGATGAAATTGGCAGCGACAACGCCAAGGATCTGTTTAAGCATGAAGGCTCATCGGAACGCATTTATGTCTTCACTCCCGAAGGTCATGTCGTTGATCTTCCGCCCATGTCCACAGCCCTGGATTTTGCTTACCGCATCCATACGGAAGTGGGGCACAGATGCCGAGGCTGCAAGGTCAATGGCCGAATGGTGCCTTTGAATACATTGCTGCACACTGCAGATCAGGTTGAGGTTCTTACCGGAAAAAACGAGTCCCCAAGCAGGGACTGGTTGTCGATGGCGTCCGGTTACCTGAATACACCAAGGGCGCGGGCGAAAGTTCAAAGCTGGTTTCGCAAGCAGGATTTTGAAAAAAATGCCGCTGCGGGAAAGGCCATTATCGAAAAGGAATTTCGCCGTTTGGGATTGCGGGGCATCAACCTTCAAGCCATTGCCGAAAAACTCCACAAACAGGATATTACAGAACTCCATGCGGCGCTGGGCGTTGGCGACATAGGTCTGGAGCAAGTTATTCGGCTGTCGAGATTACAACTCTCAATTGCCGTTGAAGAAAAGCCTTTTTTGAAAAAAAAGGTGGGCGCTTCCTGCTACAAAGGGTCGTCGTTTTATATTTACGGCGTTGGCAATTTGCTCACCCGTATTGCCAAGTGCTGTAATCCCTTGCCCGGCGAGGAAATCAGCGGTTATATCACTTCGGGGCGCGGCGTTACCATTCACCGCCAGGATTGCGGCAGCTTGTTGCGGCTGAAAAATCTCGAGCCAGAGAGAATCATAGAAGTGCGCTGGGGGGGGGAGCCTGCGGAAATTTATGCGGTTCCTGTGCGGGTTCGCGCCTATGACCGCCCCGGGTTGTTGAAAGACATTACCACCACCATTGACCGTCTGGGCTTTTCCATTGAATCATTTTTTTCTGAGGAAAGTCGCTCCAATCAAACAGATACCAGGGTTACCGTCGCCCTGCCGGATTTTGATAGTCTGCAGTTACTATTGTCGAAATTGCAGCAAATTCCCAATGTCATCGAAGCTTGTCGGGACAACGAATAGGGTAGGTTATGACTGACAGAACGTTGTATACCATTGAGGATCTACTGTTTTTAATGGCGCGGCTGCGGGATCCGCAAACAGGGTGTCCCTGGGATTGCGCGCAGGACTACCAAAGCCTCGTTGCTTTTACCCTCGAGGAAGCTTACGAAGTTGCCGATACTATTGAGCGTTGCGACTACCAGCACCTGCCCGAAGAGTTGGGGGATTTGCTCTTTCAGGTGGTTTTCTATGCCCAACTGGGTAAAGAGCAAGCACAGTTTGATTTTTCAACCATTGTCGACGGTATTACGGCGAAGTTGATTTCACGCCATCCCCATGTTTTTCCGCTGGGAACCCTGGCCAGCCGTCGCAGTGAACAGAAGTCCCCTGAGCAGGCTCACATCAGCGCCGTTTGGGAAGAAAAGAAGCGCGAAGAGCGCTCTTTAAAAGGGCAAAAAGATCTGCTGGCGGATATTCCCCCGTCCTTGCCCGCTCTCGTGCGCGCCCAAAAAATTCAGAAGCGCGCCGCCAAGGTCGGTTTCGACTGGCCAGATATTCGGGGTGTTATCGATAAGCTCTACGAAGAGTTGCATGAGCTGAAAATAGAGCTGGATAATAACCACCAAGCCGCTATTGAGGAGGAGTTGGGGGACGTGCTCTTCACCCTGGTCAATCTTGCTCGCCATCTCGATATCGATGCGGAAACCTCGTTGCGCAGGGCGACCCGTAAATTTGAAAGGCGTTTTGCCCTGGTCGATGAGGCTGCGGCCGAGGAAGGGCATTCATTGGCCGAATTGTCACCGCAGGACTTGAATGACCTGTGGCAGAAAGCCAAGACTATTCCTTGAACCCTCGAGCATCCCTAAAAACATTTTTTTCCTCTTGGCAGTAAGCTCCTGGGCGCTGCCAGCGCAGTCTATGCTGAGACCTGTGGCTGACGGACTATGCCCGAGCCGAAAGCCCATTTTTAGTGGTCTCCACGCCTTGCTACCCATACTGGTCTATGTCTATATAGGTAATCTGTAAATATTATTGGATCGCTGACCAATTGCCGTCATTGAGAATGGTGATCAGTATTTTTCAATCCGAAAATGAACCTTAAGAGAATGTCTCATCAAGTCCTTATTTGCGGTCGTCCATGAAAGTACTTGAATAAATTATCCCTCGCCAAATTTAATCCCTCGCGGCTTCATTGCTGGTCATTTCAGCGGCCAAACTATCGCGTTGTTTGCAACTGGCTAAGGTTTCGATTCCCATTTCAATGGTTTCGTTGACTGGGCATGTGCCAAGTATTCCCCCATGCCGGATATCCTGTAGCTATACCGTTTAGCTATCAAAAACTTCAAATCAAACCGCAACAGATCCTGGCTTCGGGTTGCCTTATCCTGTGTTATATTCAATAGGATAACAATAGGAGAAAACAAAGTGACCCGAATGGCGCGCTTTCCTCAAAACTTTGTGCAGCTTGTCACGTCTGCAGCTGCTGGCTTGTTTCCTGGTTATTTTGCTGTGGTGATGGCGACGGGAGCTACATCAATTGCAGCCAATATGCTGGGTTACAAGACAATCTCATTGTTGCTGCTACTGGCCAATTGCCTCGCATATGGGGCTTTGTGCATCCTTACTTTGATACGAATTGTCTGTTTTCCTCGAATGATTGTTAATGACATGATCAGCCATGCTCGAGGCCCCGGATTTTTTACCCTGGTTGCAGGTACCTGCATTCTCGGTGTTCAGTTTCAGGTTTTGATGGGTTGGTATCAGATTGCCGCTGCTTTCTGGTGGCTCGGTGTCAGTTTATGGGTCGTCATCATGTATCTGTTCTTTATTTCAGTAACCACTCGCAGCGAAAAGCCGACTCTGGACACGGGCATTAACGGTGCATGGTTATTGGCTGCGGTGAGCACGCAATCCGTTGCTATCCTGACCGCGCTGGTTCCCTGGTCCGGTCCTGAAGATTTGCGCCTGTTCTTTGCATTGTGCATGTTCATGATCGGTTGCATGCTGTATCTTGCCATTATCACCCTGATTTTTTATCGACTCACCTTTCTTAGGCTGAGCGCCGAAAATCTGAGCCCGCCTTACTGGATCAATATGGGGGCTGTAGCTATCGCCACCCTGGCTGGTTCAACTCTCATTATTCGAGGCGAAGAAGGTACTTTGCTGGCAGATTTTTTGCCCTTTATGCGAGGTTTTACGCTATTTTTCTGGGCAATTGCCAGTTGGTGGATTCCGCTGTTGATAGGTCTGACATTCTGGCGCCATGTGCTTCAGCATCACAGATTACAGTATGAGCCCCAGCTGTGGAGTATGGTTTTTCCGCTGGCCATGTATACCACTGGTACTGTTCGGCTGGTGGATGCCTTAAATACCGAGTTTCTGATGATCATTCCCACGGTTACACTCTGGCTGGCTTTGGGAGGCTGGATTTTTACCAGTTTGGGTATGTGGCGTCACTTTGCGGGGATGATTCGCGCCAAAATGGCATGAACCTGGCAAGCGCAGCTTTGATTGTTTTTCACGGTATCTCCCCCGGTGGGTGCAGGCCCTGGTTGAAAGAAAATCCACACACCAGCGGGAGCTGCGTGTCCCGATGCTAATTAGAAAAGGTTTTCAATAAGACGGCAAAAGCAAGAAAGACCGCCACGGTCATTACCCTTCACGAACTTTGCCCCCAAGGAATTTCGCCACAAGTGCTGGCGTTCTATCGAGGCGGGTCATTGACACCTATTTGCCCCGGGTGGGGGGAAAGATCGAGGATAGTTTGTGGCGTTGTCCGGTGGGGTGGGTTGATGTGTGCCATCAAGGACTTGATGAGTTACCTCAATGGTCTTCAGTTGTTCCAGGCGTATGATTGTTTCCATTGGGTGGTCATGAACCGTTTGTGCCCAGATCGGTTTTAGGCGCACTTCATGGGGGAATCAAGTCGGCCTCCTTCAGGCTCATTCCCTATTGGCGGAGGCTTGATCTTGTGATCATTTTCAAATCGGTGTAAGGTTCGACGCCGCGAAAGATTTTACGTTTAAACAGGAAACATTTGAATGAACATTATACTTCTTGGCCCCCCTGGGGCCGGAAAAGGTACCCAGGCGCAGTTTATCTCCGAGAGATATGCCATTCCTCAAATTTCCACTGGCGATATGTTGAGAGCCGCTGTTAAAGCGGGAACCGAATTGGGTAAAAAAGCCCAGGGCATTATGGCAAGTGGCGGCCTGGTTTCAGATGACATTATTATCGGGCTAGTCAAGGAAAGAATTCAGGCGCCGGATTGTGTCAATGGTTTTCTCTTTGATGGTTTTCCTCGAACCATTCCCCAGGCTCAGGCATTGATCGACGCGGGCGTCAACATTCATAGAGTGGTTGAAATTGCCGTTGAAGATGAGGAAATTATATCGCGCCTGAGCGGCAGGCGGGTTCATGAATCTTCCGGCCGCGTCTACCATGTAGTCCACAATCCACCCCAGAAGGCCGGGTGTGATGACGTTACTGGTGAAACCCTTATACAAAGGGAGGATGACAAGGAAGAGACCGTTAGAAATCGACTCAATGTTTACCATGAGCAAACCGAACCCCTTGTCGAGTTCTATAAAAATTACAGCCAAAAGGAGCCCGCCAAAGCACCAAAATACGCCAGTGTTTCAGGGGTTGGGTCTCTCGATGATGTTCAAAAAAGGCTTGTCGAAGCTCTTTCATGATGTGAAAAAATAAAATAGATTGTGGGGGCAACTGCCCCCTTTTTTATTTTTTACTGAAAAAAAATCATCAATTGACCCAAAAAAACATTAAAAACCCTACTCAAATCAAAACTTTTTTGCTGTTATCTTTGAATTTGCTAGCGCTATTGTTTAAAATTCGCACAGCAAGTCTGTTGTCTAGTCTTTCAATTCAATGATCGGGAGAAAAATAATGGCAAAAGTGTCCAGTAAGAAACCAACCAAAAAACCGGCTCGTACTGGCTCCGCTGTGAAGCGGGGAACTGCTGCCAGTAAAGCTGTTACTAAAATCACCTCAGAGGCGGAAAAAACTGTGGTAACCATTGAAAACAAGCTCGAATCCCTGCACAAAAAAGCAGAGGTAGCCAAAGCGCGCCTTGAACAGGCAAAGGCTCGTATTGCTGCAAAATCCACCAAGGCGGCGCAGGCAGCTCTTGTTAAGGCAAAGGCCGCAGCTTCAGAAGTTGCGTCCCAGCAGCGTCACGCCCGCGCCGAACTTGCCAAAGCCAAGGTGCAGCTGAAAATTGAGGAAAACTGGCATAAGGTGGTAGAAGCTGAGAAAAAAGCTGCCCTTAAAGTTCGCCAGATAGAAGAAAGAATTGAGAAAAAAGCCAAGGCTGACCTCGAAAAAGCACTCAAGGCTTTTGAAAAGCAGTGGAAGAAAGCGCGGCAGTCTGTCGATAAAAAACATGTTGTTGCCGCCGAGAAAAAAGCCGCTGATATGATCAACAAAACTCGCCAGAGTGTTGAGCAAAAAATCAAGTCGATTGCCGGTCAGGCAAAATCAAAACCAGCTGCCAAACCTGCAGTGAAAGCCGCGGCGACACTGGCAGCACCCGCTAAAAAAGCTGCAACCAGACGCGGTCGCCCACCAGCAGCTGCTTCTGCAGCAAAGGCGGTAAAGACTGAGAGCGCTGCTGTCCCCGAGACAAAAACCAGCCGCGGCCGTCCCAGAAAAGCAAAAGCGGCGCCCGCAGAAGCGCAGGCCACAGCTCCTGCAGCACAACCAAAGCGTCGCGGTCGCCCCAAAAAAGCCAGCCAATAGCCGTTGCGGCGTTGCTAAATCCCCCGACATTTCGGGGGATTTTTTGTAGAGCATACTATTTTTTCTTTGCCCGTTATTGTTTTCGGAGTTAGCTGTGACCAGTATTCTGTCCATTGAAACTGCCGGAGTCTGCTGTTCTGTGGCATTGAATTGTGACGGTGAGGTCACAGAGCTTGTTGAGCGGGCGCCCAGGGAGCACGCCAGGAAAATTCTTTTTATGGTGGATCAGATTTTGTCTGATTCCGGCCTTTCTCTTAAACAATTGGACGCCCTTGCATTTACCCAGGGGCCCGGTTCTTTTACAGGATTGCGTATTGGCTTTGGCGTTGTTCAGGGATTGGCCTTTGGCGCAGACCTGCCCGTCATCGGATTGTCTACCCTCAAGGTCATGGCGTTTAAAGCAGCGGTGCAGCGCAAGTTGTCTGCCGGCAGAATATTGACCGCCATAGACGCGAGAATGAACGAAATTTATTGGGCGGTATACGAAGCGGAGGTTGACGCTGAACTTGTGGTTGTTTTGCCAGATTGCGCTGCAGCGCCAGAAGATATCCTCGCCGCAATCAGGTTTCCCTTGGTGGCTGCGGTCGGCGATGGTTGCGGAATTCTGGCGCAGTTTTCTTCGTCAATGACAGTTTCTGAAAAACACCCTGACTGGAGCAGTGTCTGGCAGGATGACGATTTTTTTGCCGATGCCAGACACCTGTCCCTGCTGGCTATGCCAGCCTACCTTCGCGGAGAAACTGTGGCCATTGACGACGCTCATATTGCCTATATTCGCAATGAAATCAGCTGGAAGAAGAGAAAAAGAATCCGTTCTGCAGATTCGGTGTAAACTCCGTCTGCAATGGTGAAAGTAGTCAATCGATAATAGATCTGAGGGGGTAGGGGTGTCTCTTTTGCAGGTGGTTGTTCTGGCAATTATCCAGGGATTGACCGAATTTTTGCCCATCTCCAGTTCCGCGCACCTGATTTTGCCATCGGCGGTGTTGGGCTGGCCTGATCAGGGGCTGGCTTTTGATGTCGCGGTTCATGTGGGCACGTTGATTGCGGTGCTGAGTTATTTTCGCAAAGATTTGAAGCGGCTGATTTGTGCATGGTGCGGGCAGTGTTTTCGCGGCAATCCCAGTGCTGAAGGTCGACTTGGCTGGGCTATTATTCTCGCCACCATTCCCGCAGGAATTGCCGGGCTTCTCTTTGATAACTTCATTGAAACCCATTTGCGCTCGATAATGGTGATCGCTTTGACAACCATTGGATTTGGTTTGTTGTTGGGTGTTGCCGATCAGCGGTCGACAAAAACCAAGACTCTCGATACGCTCGGCTGGAAGCAGGCATTAATCATTGGCGTTGCCCAGGCACTGGCATTAATTCCCGGAACATCGCGCTCGGGAATTACCATGACGGCGGCTCTCGCTCTGGGTTTTGATCGTGTCACCTCTGCCAGGTTTTCATTTTTGTTATCCATTCCCATTATTGTCCTGAGTGGCGGATTTAAAGGGGTCGAATTATTGGGTGCCACTGCCGTGCCCTGGGGGCAGATTGTGTTGGCGGTTGCCCTGTCAGCGATAACCGCCTATTGTTGCATTTATACATTTCTTGCCTGGGTTGATCGCGTGGGTATGATGCCTTTCGTCTGGTATCGCCTGATACTGGGAGTGGTGTTGCTGCTGTTGCTGGCGACAGGGCAGGTATAATCGGTATTTTAGCGCTGACGAAGGCCGGGGCGTTTACGATCCCTGGTGCAAAGCAAGTTGACAGGAATCTTTATGACAACACCCCCAACCCCTAAGGAGCTCTCTGTATTCAATCAGGAGTTGCTCGCCTTTATCGAGCATTCGCCAACACCTTTTCACGCTGTAGCAACTATGGTGAAGCGCCTGGTCGGGCTCGGCTTTGTGCGTCTGGAAGAAGCTGATGCCTGGAATCTTGAGGCGGGCGGGCGTTATTTCGTTACCCGCAACGACAGCTCCATTATTGCTTTTGTCAAAGGTAGAGAATGCGACCACAGTGGCGGCTTGCGGATAGTCGGCGCTCACACGGACAGTCCGTGCCTAATGGTAAAACCCAGGCCGGAACTCGACGGCAGTGGTTATTTTCGCCTGGGTGTCGAGGTTTATGGCGGCGCCTTGCTCAATCCCTGGTTTGATCGGGATTTGTCCATCGCCGGTAGGGTGGTATATAAAACAGCGGCGGGGGAATTGACTCAAAAACTGGTTGATTTCAAAGACCCCGTGGCCGTCATTCCGAGCCTGGCCATTCACCTCGATCGCACCGCCAACGAAAGCCGCACCATTAATCCTCAAACGGATATTCAGCCGCTGCTTTTTGTCGATAATCCCGACAGGAGCAAGAATTTCAATCAACTCCTTGGTGAGCGTTTTCTGGGCGCCGTTGATGCCGAAATTCTCGATTGGGAACTCTATTTCTACGACACTCAAAAACCTGCCATTATCGGCTTGCACAATGATTTTGTTGCCTCTGCACGCCTTGATAATCTCCTCAGTTGCTATGTGGGAATGGAGAGCCTGGCCACTTGTGGCGGCGGGCAGACAGCGATTCTGGTTTGTAACGATCACGAAGAGGTGGGCAGCGCCTCTGCCTGCGGAGCTCAGGGAACCCTGTTGAGGTCGGTTCTCGAGCGCCTCATTCCAGATACGGAAAAGCGTTTTCAGGTTATCAGCCGCTCCCTGATGGTATCCACCGATAACGCCCACGGCGTCCATCCCAACTACCCCGCCAAACACGACCAAAATCATCAGCCCCTGTTGAATGCAGGCCCGGTTATCAAAGTCAATGCGCGGCAGCGTTATGCCACCAACAGCCTCACCGCTGCGTTATTCCGGCAACTGGCCGAAGAGGTCGGCGTCAGTCTCCAGGTCTTTGTGGCGCGCAACGATATGCCCTGCGGCAGCACCATAGGGCCTCTAACCGCAGCGGAAGTGGGGGTGCCCACCCTCGACGTTGGTGTGCCCACGTTCGCCATGCATTCCATTCGCGAACTCGCAGGCGTTCACGATGGCTGGGCGCTAAAAAATGTCCTCAGCCATTTTTTCAATAAGCCCGAAGCTCCAGTGGTGGCGGGCAGTTGCTGATTTTTGTTGCCAGCCGGGTTGTTGTCTTGGCGCCGGCTCCAGGTGCGCGCCGGTATAAATTGATAATGGTATTTTTTTCAATGGCTTGCCTGTTTTGGTCGACGCCCGTTCAGCGGAGTCAATGGCACGTCCCGCCACCATGATCTCTGTCAAGGTTGTTCCAGCCGTGTTAGGCTATAGTGGCTACCGGGTTTGTGGAGGCCTGAGCTATGGAGCAATTAACCATTAATGAGCAGAGGCACGCCCTTTGGGACGACGCCTTGATTCGCCGCTACGATCTTTCTGGACCCCGTTACACGTCGTACCCAACGGCGCCCCAGTTCCATACAGATTTTGTCTATGGGGATTTGAAAGACGCGATTGAAGTCAGCAATCGCAGAGCTAATCCCTTGTCTCTGTATACCCATATTCCTTTTTGCAGCCGGGTTTGTTACTACTGCGCGTGCAATAAAATTATTACGGCCAACCGCAGTGTGTCCCAGCCCTACCTTGAGCGCCTTGAAAAGGAAATGGCGATGATGGCGGGGCTTATCGATGCATCCCGCCCTGTCCATCAGTTGCACTGGGGGGGCGGCACTCCTACCTATATCAGTGACGACGAAAAGTGCCAGTTGATGGCAGCTACGCGCAGGTATTTTAATTTGCTTGACGATGACCGCGGCGAATATGCGATAGAAATTCATCCCGGTGATACCTCGGTGGCGACCATCGCTTGTCTGAGGGAGCTTGGCTTCAATCGCATCAGCATGGGGGTTCAGGATTTTGACGCCAAGGTTCAGCGCGCGGTAAATCGCTTTAATTCGGTGGAGGAGGTGGACTCCCTGGTGCGGGAAGCGCGACAGCAGGGTTTTCACTCTATCAGTATGGATCTCATTTATGGACTTCCCCTTCAGGACAGGCACAGCTTCAGCCGCACCCTGGATGCGGTAATCGAACTCTCGCCAGATCGGTTATCGATTTTTAATTACGCCCATATGCCCCATCTTTTTAAAACCCAAAAGCAAATCGACGGCACTTTGCTTCCCGAGCCTGAGGAAAAACTGGTTATTCTTCACATGGCCATCGAACGCATGCTTGCCGCCGGTTATATTTATATCGGCATGGATCATTTTGCCAAACCAGCGGATGAGCTTGCTGTCGCGCAGCGAGAGGGCAAGCTGCAGCGCAACTTTCAGGGTTATGCCACCCATGGCGACTGCGATCTGGTGTCATTTGGCGTTTCTGCCATTAGCGCTATCGGCGATACTTTTTCTCAAAATTACAAGGATATTGGCCATTACAATAAAGCCATAGACAAGGGCGAATTGCCCTTGGCCAAGGGCTTGAAACTCTGTGATGACGACTTGATTCGCGGCAAGGTTATCGAGCAACTGATCTGCCATTTTTGTCTCGACTTCCAAACCATCGAAGACAGATTCGCAATCAATTTTCAACACTATTTCGCCGCCGAGCTTGGCGAATTAAAGCAGATGGCTGTTGACGGCCTGGTGGTGCTTGAGGGTCGGGGGCTGCGAGTAACCGCCGCGGGGCGCATGTTGATTCGCAGAATTTGTATGGTGTTTGATGCCTGGTTGCAGCGGGCAGAAAACACGCCAAAATTCTCGCGGATTATTTGATGGCGATTCCCCGCACCTGTCGAACTTGTGTTCCCCTGCTTCAACGTTGTCCGCGGCCTTAATAGGTGCGCCGAGATCGGTGGATTTGACTCCTGGGGCAAGCATTGTCATAGCGTGCTGGCGTGAGCACCTGCCCTGAAAGCGGCCAAACCCTCGGAGACATAGCTCTGTCAGGGTTTTGCCCGCTGGATTTTCATCAGTTGATGGCTGGAAACTTCGTATAGGGATGCTGTTTCATTAACAACTGGATAATTTCCTTGACGGTCTGCAAGTCTTGGCCGCCAGCCCCGCCGGGGGGTTGGCTTGCCAGTTTTAATTCCATATCTTCCTGCCATCGGGTTATTTTTGAGTCGTTATTGGCAAGTGTGGACACCGTGTTGTCAAACCTTGATGACAAATCCCTCACACGCTCGTTGAGAGCAGCGATATCGACGGAAAGCACAGGGGAAGGCGCAGCGGCTGTTGCTGTGCTCAGTTGCGCCATTTTTCCCTGCAAATTTTTCAGATCCTTTAATGCCTGGGACAGCTCGGCGTACAGCTGATTATCTTTGCTGCGCAGGGCATTCAGTGCCTCCATTTGTGAGGCGAGCTGGGCATCAATGGCGTTGAGGGCATTACTGTCAGGATCACTGGCGATATTTTGCTGTTGCGCCAACTGTGTTTCCAGCTGGCTGCGCAGGCGCGTAAAGTCTTTTTCCTGGGCGCCAATTTTGCTGATGGCCTTATCAAGGTTGCTGTCAATGGTTTCTAGCTGCTGTTTAAGGGGGCGGATGGTGGCTTCAAACTCGGCTTTTGCCAAAGGTTCTGCCGCATCTTTGTGCGCTGCGGCCATACGACTTGCATCGGCCAGTTGGTTTTCATTGGTTGCCAGTGCCGTCGCCAGCTGCTTTTGATCTCTTATAATGGCGACAAGCTGTACAGCGATTTCATCCCGCAAACGGTTGAGGTTTGTCTTCTGGGCAGACAGTCCGGAAGAGGAGGCTTGAAGAGTATTGCCCAGGTTGGCAATCTCTTGCCTGAGGGGGAGAATGGCTGTTTCGAGTTCAGCCTTTGCCAGTGGCGGAGGAGCCTCTGTCTGTGCATTTAGTGTTTTTGCCAGGGAATCAAGCTCACCTTCGTTGATGGTTAATTTCTCATTCAGCTGGCTTTGCTGGCTTTTAATGCCGTCAAGTTCAGCAGAAATCTCCCCGCTGGTTGCCGCCAGGTTTTCAACCCGCTCTTTCAGGGGGGCAAGCGCGGCTTGCAGTTGATCCCCCGCAAGTAAGCCATCGGAGCTTTCGCGGGTGATTTTTAACTGGTTTTTTAACTCTGCCAGTTGGGATTCAGTGGCTTCGTCGTTGGCCGACAGCTGGTTTTGGTTTTCACTGAGCGTGGTCAGTTCTGTTCTCAGGGAGACGAGAGCCTGTTCAAGAGACGGGACACTGCTTGTTTGTTGCTCTATGGCACTGATTTTAATGGCGCTTGATGCCAGTTCCTTGCTCCAGTCGGCGCGCACAGCTGCGAGGTTTTTCTCAAAGATGCCGTTTAGATCGCCAATTTTTTTGTCAAAGTCAGACAGTTGCGCGGAAAAGGTTTGGTTTGTCAGCGTCTGCTGATCCATCCGTTTGTCAATATTGTTTTCCAGGCTTTTTTGCCATTGGCTGTATTTAGTGAGTTCAGCCGCTGTTTTTGCTGCTGTGTTGTCAAAGGCTTTTTGTAATGAAATTACATCGCTCTTGAGTCCAGCAATGGCGGCCTGGTTTTGCCTGCCTGCGGGAGTTTCGCCATTGGCGCTGAGTTGTAAGCTCTGCACCTGTTTTTCCAAACCTTGCAGCTTCGCGGCCTGAGAGGCCAGCTGTTTGTTGAGGGCGGCGATCTCTTTGGTGAGCTGTGGCGAATCGCTATTGACGCTGTCATCTGGTGTTGCGGTAGCCGGTGTTGATGACTTGTCTTGTGGCGTTGACGCCGCTTTTGCGTCCTTTGCAGACATAGTCGCCATTTGTTTTTCGATACTGGCGATGCTCTGCTGTTGCACGCTGTAGAGCACAGCCAGTAAAAGGGAAAAAATAATTGAAGGAACGATGATGTGGAGATGATGGCTAAAAAATTTTAAAGGATTGCCAGCACTTTCCCGTTTTGGCGTTTTCGCCGTCGCGCGGGATTTTGTTCCGCCATTGTTCTGGTGACTAATCCTTTCTTCAGGTTTCGGAACAAAAGGTTCCATAAGCCGAGTTCCTTTTGATGGTGATCACTGGAATTTGTAATGGCCAAATTCTACATGATTGAATCGCCTGATACATAGTTCCAGCCGGGTTAAACAATAAAGAGTTATTTTTGTGCGCGTGGTGCCGCCAGCGGCAAAAATCCGTCGAGCGGAACGGTCAGCGTGCCTCAATTCTGTTCTTTTCTGCTTTCCAGCAGGGAAATAAAGGCGCGCCCTGCATTGGAGAGGGTTTTTTCATTGTGCTGAATGTAACCGAGCTGGCGGGATAACTGCAATTTTTCGCAGATCAGTATTTGCAGGGTTTCGTCTTTCATGATGCGGGGCAGAATGCTCCAGCCAAGCCCCACGGAGACCAGCATCTTGATGGTTTCGAGGTAGTTTGTCGCCATGGTGGCGTTGAGGTTGAAACTGCCGCTGTCAAACAGTTTTTTGATCATGCGGCCGGTGTAGGTTTCCATTCCCGGCAAAATGGCGGGAAATTTGCTCAGCTCTTCTATATTGACCGGGTGGGTGCGGGCAAGGGGGTGTTCCCGGGAAACCATGAGGTCGAGGGGGTCTTCCCAGACTTTATGACTAAGTATGCGGGGATGAGGCTCCGGCGCCAGGGTGATTACCGCCACTTCAAATCTGCCGTGAAGCACAGCCTCATAGGCGACTTCAGAATCCATAAATTCGACTTCAAGACTGACTTCCGGGTTGCTGCCCGCAAACTCCTTGAGAATCGGGGGGAGGCGGTGCAAGCCAATATGGTGGCTAATGGCGATGCGCAGGCTGCCAGAGATATGGCCGGAAAGGTCTCGAATCGCCTGGCGGGTTTCGCGGAGTTCGGCGAGAATTCTCGTGGCTCTTGGCAAAAGCGCCTGTCCCGCTTCCGTGAGGTGAATGGTTCTGGATATGCGGTCGAAAAGGCGGCAGCCGAGAATTTCTTCAAGCTGGGCGATGCGTTTACTCACCGCAGGCTGGGTGATATGCACCCGTTCAGCGGCGACAGAAAATGAGCCTGCTTCGGCAACGGCGAGAAAAGCTTCCAGTAGTTGGGTATCCATGAGTAAATGCCAGTCTATTCTTTTTTGGAATTAAATCTATAAAAAATATGAATTTGTTTTATTCTAATCCTGGCGCTATGCTTTTGCAAAATCAGCCAAGAGGATACATCAATGTCATGCTCAACCCTCTACGACAAGTTGTGGGACGCCCATCTGGTGGAAACCCGTGAAGATGGCACTGCGCTTCTTTATATCGACCGCCATATTATTCACGAAGTGACCTCTCCCCAGGCGTTTGAAGGTCTGCGCCTTGCCGGTCGCAAACCCTGGCGCAGTGATACCAATGTGGCGACGCCGGATCACAATGTGCCCACGGACTATGAGGAGCGCAAAGGCGGCATCGACACCATTGTTGACGAAGTGTCCCGTATACAGGTGCAGACACTGGACGACAATTGCGCCGAATTTGGCATTAAAGAATTCAAGATCAACGATCACGGTCAGGGCATCGTCCATGTCATGGGTCCCGAGCAGGGGTTTACCCTGCCTGGTGCAACGGTGGTTTGTGGCGATTCCCACACCGCAACCCACGGCGCCCTCGGTTGTCTTGCCCACGGTATCGGCACTTCCGAAGTGGAGCATGTCTTGGCGACACAATGTCTGGTGGCGTCAAAAATGAAAAATATGCTGGTCAAAGTCGAGGGTGAGCTCCAGCCCGGGGTGACTGCCAAGGATGTGATTCTCGCCATCATTGGTAAAATCGGCACCGCTGGCGGCACCGGTTATGCCATTGAATTTGGTGGCAGCACTATTCGCAGCCTTTCCGTTGAAGGGAGAATGACCATCTGCAATATGGCCATTGAAGCCGGCGCCCGGGTTGGTCTTGTGGGTGTCGACGCCAAAACCATTGAATATATCAAAGGCAGACCCTTTGCTCCCAAGGGTGAGAATTGGGACAAGGCAGTGGCGTATTGGCAAACCCTGCATACCGATGAGGGCGCCCACTTCGATGCGGTGGTTGAGTTGAATGCGGAAGAGATTGAACCCTATGTGAGCTGGGGGACTTCGCCAGAAATGGTGGTGCCTGTGTCGGCACTGGTGCCCAAACCTGAAGATCAGCAGGAAGAAACCAAGCGCAAAGGCTACCAGCGCGCCCTTGAGTATATGGGGTTGCGGGGTGGTATGCCGGTGACGGACATTAAAATTGACAAGGTTTTCATTGGCTCCTGCACCAATTCGCGAATTGAAGATTTGCGTGCCGCCGCCGCCGTGGCCAAAGGCCGCAAAAAGGCTGACAGTATCAAGAAAGTCTATGTGGTGCCAGGTTCTCATCTGGTGAAGGAGCAGGCGGAGAAGGAAGGCCTGGACAAGATTTTCATCGAGGCGGGAATGGATTGGCGCGAGCCCGGCTGCTCCATGTGTCTGGCAATGAATTCGGATGTTCTCGGTCGCGGCGAACACTGCGCCTCCACATCCAACCGCAATTTTGAAGGTCGCCAGGGGGCGGGTGGGCGCACCCATTTGCTCAGTCCTGCAATGGCGGTTGCCGCTGCAGTCACCGGCTATATCACTGATGTTCGCACCTTGCCCCAGGTGTAAAAGATTCTCAGAGGACGTTAACAATGAAAGCATTTACAGCCCATAAAGGCATAGTGGCGCCTATAGATCTGGCGAATATCGATACCGATATGATTATTCCCAAGCAGTTTCTCAAGGCCATCAACAGAACCGGCTTTGGCCCTTATCTCTTTGATGAAATGCGTTATGAAGATGAAGGCTGGTACGGCAAGGATTGCAAAACACGGCCGCTGAAGAAGGATTTTCCACTAAATCAGAAGCGCTATGAGGGCACTTCCATTCTGTTGACCCGGGAGAACTTTGGCTGTGGTTCCAGCCGTGAGCACGCTCCCTGGGCGCTGGATGATTATGGCATTCGCGTTATCATCGCCCCCAGTTTTGCAGATATTTTTTACAACAATTGCTTTAAAAACGGCATGTTGCCGATTGTTCTTGATAAAGAACTTGTAGCCATGCTTTTTGAAGAAGTCGCCGCCAATCCAGGCTATGAACTGGCGGTGAATCTGGAAAATCAGACCATTACCAGAGCCAATGGTGAAGTCATCAAATTTGATATTGATGATTTTCGCAAACACTGCCTGTTGCAGGGGCTTGACGAAATTGGCCTGACTCTTCAGGCTGCGGAGAGCATCCGTCGCTTTGAAGAGGGGCACAGACAGCGCCAACCCTGGATGTTTGATGCTATACATTAAGGGTGCACTGCATTTACGCATGATTTTAAGTGGAGGAATATTAAGGTGAAAAAAGTAGGTATTGTTGGCTGGCGCGGCATGGTCGGTTCCGTCCTCATGGAGAGAATGCAGGCGGAAAACGATTTTCGGGATATCGAGCCGATTTTTTTCACCACCTCCCAGGTGGGGCAGGCCGCCCCCAATATTGGCCGCGATTTGCCGCCGTTGCAGGATGCCAATGATATTGCCGCCCTGAAGGCCATGGATATTGTCATCACCTGCCAGGGCGGCGATTATACCAAAGCGATTTTTCCAACCCTTCGCCAAAGTGGCTGGAAGGGCTACTGGATAGACGCCGCCTCTTCTCTGCGCATGGCCGATGACGCCCTTATCGTTCTCGACCCCGTCAATATGGCGGTGATCAAGGAGGGCATTGCCAAGGGCGTCAACAATTTTATCGGCGGTAACTGCACTGTCAGTCTCATGCTGATGGGGTTGGGCGGCCTTTTCAATAAGGGCTTGGTTGAATGGGCTAGCGCCATGACCTATCAGGCGGCCTCTGGCGCCGGTGCCCAGAACATGCGCGAGCTCATTGCCCAGATGGGGGTCATTCACGGCCAGGTGGAAAATCTCCTTGCCAATCCCGCCAGCGCCATTCTCGATATCGATCGCCAAGTTGCCGCAACCATGAGAAGTGGCGACCTTCCGAAAAATAATTTTGGCTTTGCCCTCGCTGGAAGTCTGTTGCCGTGGATAGACACTGAGCTTGATAACGGCCAGAGCCGCGAAGAATGGAAGGCGCAGGCGGAGTGCAACAAAATTCTGGGTCGCGAAGGCAATCCGGTGCCAGTGGATGGCATCTGTGTGCGCATTGGTGCCATGCGCTGCCACAGCCAGGCATTGACGCTCAAGCTCACCAGGGACGTTCCCCTGGATGAAATTGAGCACATTATCGCCGAAGCCAATGATTGGGTGTCTGTGGTGCCCAACCATAAGGAAGATACGCTAAAGGCGTTGACGCCGGCAGCGGTGACGGGAAAACTGGATATTCCTGTTGGACGCTTGCGCAAGTTGAGTATGGGTTCTGACTATCTGGCGGCCTTTACCGTCGGTGATCAGCTGTTGTGGGGAGCCGCCGAGCCCCTGCGCAGAATACTGAGAATTCTGCTCGAAAATTAACAGGCCGGTGAATTTGTGCGAAAGGTCATGCTTTTAGCGATAAAAGGGCGATTTGTATGACCTTTCGGTAACCAACAGTTGCCTTCTGGTTTCTTATAATAAATACTTAAAGTCCGTAACTTAGCGCAATTTGTTGCGAAAAGGTTTTAACCCATTATAAAGTTGCGCTCTGGCAGGGACTAAAACGAAAGGAAAAGCCATGGCTTTGCGAAAGCGCCCGATTGCTGCTGGTATTGCGGCACTATTGTTGTCTGGATATGTATCCGCTCTCGGACTGGGGGAAATTCGCCTCAATTCGGCTCTCAACGAACCTCTCGACGCAGAAATTCCTCTTCTCAACATCGGAGAGCTTTCCGAGGCAGAAATCATTGCCGGACTGGCTTCCCGCAGCGATTTTGACAATGCCGGGGTGGAGCGGGAATTAATTCTTTCCGGCCTTCTTTTTAATCTCGATTTTGCTGCGCCTGGAGGCCCGGTACTCAGGGTGTTCAGCCAAAAGCCCATACGCGAACCCTACCTGGATTTTTTGGTTGACGTGCAGTGGCCAGCGGGGCGTCTGCTCAGGGAGTACACCCTGCTGCTGGATCTGCCGGTTTATGCCGGGGGGACGTTCACAAAAAAAAAGGCTAGTGCGCCGGTAGCCTCAGCGAGCGCTCGCCAATCAGGTTCGCGCCACACACAAGGCGCAGCCAGCTCAAATTACGGTTCATCCTCAACCCTTGTTGCCGGAGATGAGCAATATGTGGTCAAGGAGGGCGATACCCTGTGGCGGATTGCCTCGAGCCTGCAGTCTTCAGATTCCGTTCACCAGCGCATGGCGGGGATTCAGCAACTCAATCCCGATGCCTTTATCAATGGCGATATCAACTTGTTGAAAAAAGGCGCTGTGCTCCGTTTCCCGGCAGCTGGCGCTGGCACCGCGGTATCTGCGGGCGGGTCTTTTGAGCAGCCCTCCCAACCCGTTTCCTCCGGGGCGCAGTTGAGCGGCAGTTCTCGCCCGGCGCCAACCTCTGCGGTGACCGACAGTGACGGCCGTCTGAGTCTATCCGCAGGCAGCGAAACCCCGGGGCAGGGTTCAGCTCTGGGCGCCAGTGGTTCAGGCGCTTCAGCGCTGCGCGGGGAAATCGACGCCATTCAGGAAGAGCTCGATCGCGCCGAGAGGGAGAACGCCGAGCTCAAGCAGCGCCTCTCGAGCATGGAAGAGCAATTTGCCACCATGCAGCGGCTTCTCGAACTCGAGGACGACGATCTTCGCGCTGTGCAGCTGGCTGCAGCCCAGCCCCAGGCAAGTGGGGAAAACAGTGCCGCAGTCCCTGACACCACTGAAAGCCCGGACGTTGACCTGGAGCAGTCGCAGGAGCCTGAACCCTCCCAGTCCCTGGCGCTGTTTCCCAGCGCCAATGTGGGGGCGCGCAGCGCCCCGGACAAGCCAGGCGTAAACACTTCTCAAACCCCGGCCAGCAGCGATTCTGCCCCAACGGTTTCCCTTGACAGCCAGAGTCCGGTAAATCCGGTGCCAGTGTCTGACAAACAAACAAAAAGTGAAGAGGGTACTCCCAAGCCTGCCACTTCAACAGAAAAATCGGGACTTAAAACAGATGATAAAGGATGGTTTGAAAAAGTGAGCGGCTATTTGACTTATATTCTTGGGCTTCTTGTTGTTGTCATTGGTGCAATGGTTTTCTTTGTTCTGCGCAAAGGCAAAAATCAAAACGAACAGGAAGACTACGCGGAGACATTTCAGAAACCTGCTGCCCGGTTTACACCACCGCCGGCACCGGTTCGGTCGGCGCCTGTGCCGCCACAGGAACAGCCCCAGGCTTCCTCCATCGATGAAATTGATCTCAAGGCCGGGGATGATCTGTTTGCAGATTCTCCCGTTGAAGAGGCGCCAAAGCAGGACAGCGGCTATTCCCAGACCGCCCACACCACAGCCGATGATGTCGAATTGGATCTGTCCGAGTTTGATCTCGATGACTTTGGCGCCGATGAGCTCGAATCATCTTCTCCAGCCACTGACACTGGGGCGGCGGATCATCTTAATTTGGATGAGGATTTTGATTTTCTCGGCGATATTGACGAAGGTGATACTCAGCTTGAATTGGCTCAGGCCTACCTGGAAATGGGCGATAATGCCGGCGCCAAAGAAATTCTCATGGAAGTCGCCGAAGGCGGCAATGACGAACAAAAAGCAAAGGCCAGAGAATTACTTGAAAAAATAGCCTGAGCCATTACCGGTTAGTGGATTTGTAGCGGCGTTTTGACTACTCAGTCCTGGGTTTATTTGCCCAACAGCCTGTTGCCAGAGGGTGAGGAACTCCCTGAGGGCGTATTCCGCATGGCTGCGGCCGTTGAATACAGCGGCCGCAACTTTTGCGGCTGGCAACGCCAGAGCCACAGCCCCAGTGTTCAGGGGGTTGTGGAGGCCGCCCTGTCTTTTGTCGCCAATGAGGCCGTTACCATCGCCTGTGCCGGGCGCACAGACACTGGCGTGCACGCAACCAATCAAATTATTCATTTCGATACAACCGCCAAGCGGCAGCCCCACAACTGGATACGGGGCGCCAATACCCGCTTGCCGGAAAATGTCAGGCTTCACTGGCTTGCCCAGGTAGATGGGCGGTTTCATGCCAGATTTTCGGCGTTGTCGCGCACTTATCGCTATATCATTTGCAACGAGCCCGTTCCCCCGGCCATTTTTCGCGGCCTGATGACCTGGTGCAAAGAGCCCCTTGATGAAGGTCTGATGCACAACGCCGCCCAGGGGTTGTTGGGGGAAAATGATTTTTCCTCGTTTCGTGCCGCCGCTTGCCAGTCGAGAAGCCCGTTTCGCTGTGTTGAAAACATCAGTGTTTACAGGCAGGGAACCCTGGTGGTGATCGAGATTACAGCCAATGCGTTCTTGCACCACATGGTGCGCAATATTGCCGGTGTGTTGCTGGCTGTCGGTCGCGGTGATAGACCGGAAAACTGGCCTCGGGAATTACTGTTGTTGCGGGACAGAAACCGGGGAGAAATTACGGCAGCGCCAGATGGCCTTTTTTTGGTTTCTGTAGCCTACCCATCCTGCCATCAGATACCCGCGCTCGACCCGGGGCCTCATTTTATCGCGCAGCCGGGTTAAATCGTGAAGCTGCCTGTGGGGCTGGTCATCTGCTAGAATCCGGCCATCGCCAATCAAAGAGATGCAATCTGTGCCCCAGGCAAGAATCAAAATCTGCGGTATCACCTCGGTCGCCGACGCCCTGTTGGCCGTCAACGGCGGCGCCGACGCCATTGGTCTGGTGTTTTATCCGCCGAGCCCGAGAAATGTCGCTATTGACACCGCCGTGGCAATAGCCGCCGCCGCAGGCCCCTTTGTCACCACAGTTGCGCTTTTTGTCAATCCCGAACCAGCCCTAGTGGAAACTGTACTCACCCGGGTTAGACCCCATGTCCTGCAGTTTCACGGCGATGAATCCCCAGCTTTTTGCGAGCAGTTTGGCCGCCCCTATATGAAAGCAATTCGCGTCCGCGGGGATACCTCTGTTCTTGACGCCGCGGCACCCTTTCGCAGCGCCGCCGGTATTTTGTTTGATGCCTGGAGCGAAGATCGCTATGGCGGCACCGGCAAAACCTTTGAGTGGGACAAAATCAAAGGCATTGACGGTTTTCCTGTTATTCTTGCCGGTGGTTTAACGCCGGAAAACGTTGCCGAGGCTATTGCCTTGACAACCCCCTACGCGGTTGATGCCAGCGGTGGTGTGGAGGCGTCTCCCGGTGTTAAGGACAGCGCTAAAATTTCCCGCTTTGTTGCCGAGGTGAGGGCGGCGGGGCGGCAATCTTCGGGAAATTAATGTTAAAATCCACGAAAATTTACAGCGGAATATTCTATGAGTTGGCTGCAACGCATAAAAAAAGGGCCTGTTACCCCCAAAAAAGATAGAACCAGCAGTGTCCCCGAGGGTCTCTGGCGCAAATGTCCACGCTGCAATACCCCGCTATACAGACCCGAGCTGGAAAAAAATTCTGATGTTTGTCCCAAGTGCGACCACCATATTCGCATTGGCGCCCGCCGCCGCCTTGAACTGTTTCTCGATCCCCAGGGGCGGGAGGAGCTCGCCACCGACGTGGTTCCAGTGGATCGCCTTAAATTTAAGGACACCAAAAAATACAAGGATCGCCTCACCGAAGCGCAAAAATTGACCGGAGAAAAGGACGCCCTGATCGCCATGCGCGGCACCCTGCAGGGTATTCCTGTGGGGGCGGCGGCTTTTGAATTTAATTTTCACGGCGGTTCCATGGGCTACGCCGTGGGTGAAAAGTTCACGCGCACTGCCCGTATCTGCCTCGAGGAGCGCCTGCCTTTTATCTGTTTTTCCGCCACAGGTGGCGCCCGCATGCAGGAAGCGTTGATTTCCTTGATGCAAATGGCGAAAACCAGTGCCATCGTCGAGCGCCTTAAGGGTGAGGGAATTCCCTATATTTCAGTGATGACAGACCCGGTTTACGGCGGCGTTTCCGCCAGCCTCGCCCTTTTGGGCGACATCAATATTGCCGAACCCAATGCCCGTGCAGGTTTTGCTGGTCCCAATATTATTGAGCAAACCATTCGCCAGAAGTTGCCCGCGGGTTTTCAGCGCAGCGAATTTCTTCTTGAGCACGGCGCTATCGATATGATTGTGTCCCGGCTCGACATGCGCGACACTATCGCCAGGCTGTTGAGCAAAATGACCGGGATTCCCACCGTCAAAGAACTTGCAGACGCTTAACCCTGCCAGTTTCTCGATCCTAACAGAATCGCTGTCAATGCCGGATCGCAGCCTTGATGACTGGCTCAAACTTCTCCAGAGCCGTCATCCCGTCGAGATTGATCTTGGTCTCGAGCGCGTTGGTCAGGTGGCCGCTCGCCTTGCCATTGGCGCTGTTGCTGCAAAGGTTGTCACCGTGGCCGGCACCAACGGCAAGGGTTCCTGTGTGCGCACCTTTGAGCAACTTGCCCTCAGCCAGGGGCTTCGCGTTGCCACCTACAGCTCCCCCCATTTGGTGCGCTACAACGAGCGCATTCGTATTCAGGGGCGCGAAGTGGACGATGGGCAGCTCTGCGCTGCCTTTGCCCAAATAGAGGCGGTACAGGGGAATGTTTCTCTGACGTATTTCGAGGTGGGTACCCTCGCGGCGCTGTTGATTATGGCAAATTCCGCCCTGGATCTCGCCGTGCTCGAAGTGGGACTGGGGGGTCGCTACGACGCCGTCAATATTATTGATGGGGATTTGGCGGTGATCACCCCCATCGCCATAGATCATGCCGCCTGGCTCGGCGATAGCCGGGAGCTGATCGCCATTGAAAAGGCCGGTATTGCGCGCGCAGGGCGACCCCTGGTTTGCTGCGACAGCGAGCCGCCGTTGTCGCTCCGTGAAAATCTCGATACCCTCCGCGCCAGGCCTTTTTATATCAATGAGCATTTTCAGGGTGACTGTGTTGGCGACCTCCTTCATGCCCGCTTTACTTTGCCCTCTGGCGCAACTAAGCAGTTTTGCGATTTGCCGATTCCGGCGCTGCCACTGCCCAGTGTGCTGGCGGCAATTCAGGGGATGCTGATTCTCGGTTATGATGTTGACTCTATAGCATTGGCAAACACCTTGAGCCAGCTGCATCTTGCTGGCAGGTATCAGCGGATGCAGCTTGCCAACCGGTTGCTGATACTGGATGTGGCGCACAATCCCGCTGCCGCTGCCTTTCTGGCGAAAAAGCTCGTTGCAGAAAAGCGGCGGGTGATTGCGGTGGTCGCGATCATGGCAGACAAGGATGCTGTCGGCTTTGCCCGCGCCCTGCGCGGGGCGGTCAGTCACTGGTGCCTGGGGGATTTGGCAGGGAATGTCAGAGCCTTGCCCGCCGTGGAGCTGGCTAGGATTCTGGACACCCTGGGTTGTAGCTATGGCTGCGCGCAAACCCTTGAAGATGCTTTTGATCAGGCAGTCGATATGGCTGAAAACGACGATATTATTATGGTGTGCGGGTCATTCTTTACCCTGGCCGCCATCGGCAACCATATAGGGAGGCAGGATGAGCTCTGAACGGTTCAGGCAGCGACTTGTTGGCGTACTGGTGCTGGTAGCCCTGGCGGCGATTTTTGTGCCAGCTGTTTTTAACTTTAATCCATCCCGGCCCGTTGATGAAACCACGCAAATTCCTCCCGCCCCGGATATTAAAGAGGAGTCTATCCCCGCGCCTGTAGTCCCGGAGGAGCAGGCAGAAGTCATTCCTCAGGATGAAGTCTTTACCCTCGTTGAAGACACAGGCGGCGATTCTGACAGTCAGCAGCAAGTTCCTGCGGCGCCTCGCCAGGATGTTAAACCGACATCTACAGCTGTCAAAGAGGTGGCGCCGACAAAACAACCCCCCGCAGAAACCCCTAAACTTGCCGGCAGCGGTCTTCCCGAAGCCTGGGTTATTCAGGTGGCAAGTTATCGCGAAAGCGAAACCGCCGAGAAATTATCCGCTCGCCTTCAGGGTGCAGGTTTCAAGGCCTTCGTGCGCCCGGCAATGGCCGGAGCGGTGAAGGTGTATCGGGTTTACGTCGGCCCCCATGTGCTGCGCCAAAATGCCGATAAAGAAAAAGCGCGCATCGATGCGTCCCTGGGGGTTAAATCCCTGGTTTTGCCATTTGAACCCTGACCTGAGGCACAGTCTTTGCTAGAATTCCGCCTCTTTGGCGCTAGAGGGAAAATCTGTTGAACTGGGCTGACTGGGCTATTGTTGCCATTTTGGGTTTTTCCATTCTCATCAGTATTGTGCGCGGCTTTATCCGCGAGGCGCTGTCGCTACTAATCTGGGCGGCAGCCTTTGTCGGCGCCACTGTTTTCCACCAGGAAATGGCCGGATATTTTGCCAGTCTGGTGGATACGCCGTCACTTCGCGCACTGGTGGCCTGGGTGGTTCTGTTTTTTGGTATTTTAATGGCGGGTTCGCTGCTCAGCTTCCTCCTCGGCCAGCTGGTCGAGACCACCGGGCTTTCGGGTACAGACCGTTTGCTGGGGTCGGTCTTTGGCGCCTTGAGGGGATTTATTGTGGTTATGGTGGTACTCATTATTCTTCCGGGGGTTCTTCCCGTGTCCCAGGACTCCTGGTGGCAAAATTCTCTCCTCATCCCCTATTTTCTCGCCTGTGAAGACTGGGTGATGGATACGGGTTCCAATTTGTTGGCGTTTTTCAAGTCGTTGTTTTAAAGGCGAGAGTCTATCTAAAGGTGAGTGTGTATGTGTGGTGTCGTAGGCATCGTTGGAAAATCTGATATTAACCTGCATCTTTACGATGCGTTGACCATGCTTCAGCACCGTGGTCAGGATGCCGCAGGTATCATGACCTGCGAGCACGGGCGAATTCATCAGCGCAAGGATGTCGGGCTGGTTCGGGATGTATTTCACACCCGCCACATGGGAAGACTTAAGGGTAATATGGGCATAGGTCATGTCCGCTACCCGACGGCGGGAAGTTCAGGGCCTGCCCTGGCGCAGCCTTTTTATGTCAACTCCCCCTACGGAATCTGTATTGCCCATAACGGCAATCTAACCAATGCGGACGCCCTCAAATCCCACTTGTTTTTATCCGATCTTCGCCATGTCAATACGGACTCTGACTCTGAGGTGTTGCTCAATATTTTTGCCCATGAACTTCACCTTCAGGGCAAAGTGAAGGCGGAGCCAGCGGATATTTTTGCCGCCATTGCCCGCCTTCACAAAAGATGTCGCGGTGCCTATGCAGTGGTTGGCATGATCGCCAGCTACGGTGTTTTTGCTTTTCGCGATCCTCTGGGAATAAGGCCCTTGGTTTTTGGCAGCCGGGAAACAGAAAACGGCAAAGAGTACATGGTTGCCTCGGAAACCGTCGCCCTTGACGTTCTGGGTTTTAACGTCGAGCGGGATGTGGCTCCGGGTGAGGCGATTTATATCGATATGGAAGGCAATTTCTTCAGTGCCCAGTGCGCAGACAATCCTCGCCTTGTGCCCTGTATTTTTGAACATGTCTATTTTGCCAGACCCGATTCCATCATCGACGATATTTCCGTGTACAAGTGTCGGCTGCGGATGGGTGAAAAACTGGCGGAAAAAGTCCTGGCCGAACGCCCCGATCACGATATCGATGTGGTGATTCCTGTGCCCGACACCAGCCGGGTTTCCGCCCAGGCCATGGCGGAAGTGCTGGGAGTCAAGTTTCGCGAAGGCTTTATGAAAAACCGTTATATCGGCCGGACTTTTATTATGCCCGGTCAGAAACAGCGGAAAAAATCCGTGCGCCAGAAATTGAATCCCGTGCGCCTCGAGTTTCAGGGAAAAAATGTTTTGCTGGTGGATGATTCCATCGTTCGCGGCACAACATCCAAGGAAATTATTCAAATGGCTCGGGAGGCGGGTGCCAGCAAGGTTTACATGGCATCGGCGGCACCGCCGGTGCGGTTTCCCAATGTCTATGGCATTGATATGCCGTCGGCAAAAGAGCTGGTTGCCCACGGCCACAGCGTTGAGGAAGTGGCCGCCAATATCGGCGCCGACTGGCTAGTGTACCAGGATCTGGACGATCTTATCGAAAGCGCCAGAGAGGGCAATCCCGATGTTGTGCAATTCGACTGTTCGGTATTTACCGGGGAATATATTACCGGGGATGTGGATCAGCATTATCTCAATCAGCTCGCCAGTGCCAGAAGTGACTCGGCAAAAACCGCCAGCGACTCCCAGTTGCGCCTTGAGGTGGTGGGTCTTCACAACGGCGGCGAGGGCAGTTCGATATGAGTATCGACGATCCCGAAAACCCCCTGTTTGGTGCCGCCATCGACACCCTTGCCATTCGCGCCGGTCAACACCGAACCGCTGAGGGCGAACACGCCGAGGCCATTTTTCCCACATCCAGCTATGTGTTTGCCAGCGCTGCAGAAGCGGCTGCGCGCTTTGCCGGCGAGCAGCCGGGAAATGTCTATTCCCGCTACACCAACCCCACTGTGCGTATGTTTGAGGAGCGCATAGCGGCTTTGGAAGGCGCGGAAGCCGCCGTTGCTACGGCTTCCGGTATGGCAGCTATTCTGAGCACCTGTATGGCACTGCTGAAGGCTGGCGATCACATTGTCTGTTCCAGAGATGTTTTTGGCACTACGACCAATCTTTTCAGCAAACATTTGTCAAAGTTTGGCGTTGAAACTACCTTTGTTGCCCTTGCCGACCTGTCTGCCTGGCAAAATGCTGTCAACAGTAATACCAAACTTTTCTTTTTGGAAACCCCGTCCAACCCCCTCTGTGAAGTGGCCAATATTGAAGCTCTGGCGGCTATCGCCAAGGCTCACAATGTTCTTCTGGTTGTCGACAACTGCTTTTGTACCCCGGCGCTGCAGTTGCCGTTGAAACTGGGGGCCGACCTGGTGATTCATTCCGCCACCAAGTACCTGGACGGCCAGGGGCGCTGCCTGGGGGGCGTGGTGCTTGGCGCCAAGGAACTCACGGATCAGGTACTGACCTTTTTGCGTACAGCCGGGCCGACAATGAGTCCTTTCAATGCCTGGGTTTTTCTCAAGGGGCTGGAAACCCTGAGGTTGCGTATGGATGCTCACTCCGCCAACGCCATGGCGCTGGCGGAGTGGCTGGAAGCCCACTCGGCAGTGGAGAAAGTGTTTTACGCCGGCCTGGCCTCCCACCCTGGGCATCAGCAGGCTCGTAAACAGCAGCGGGCTTTTGGGGGTGTGCTGTCGTTTAGCGTCAAGGGGGGCAGGGCAGAGGCCTGGAAAGTGATCGACAGTACAAGGATACTGTCACTGACGGCCAATCTGGGGGATGTTAAAAGCACCATTGTCCATCCGGCCACCACCACCCATGGCCGTCTCTCAAATGAGGAGCGCCAGCGTGCGGGCATCACCGAAAATCTGATTCGAGTGGCAGTGGGGCTTGAGGATTTAGAGGACATTAAAAAGGATCTCGACAGGGGCTTGTCGCTGCTATGAATGTCAGCCTGAGCCGCCTCCAGCATGACAAACTTGAAGCTGTTGTCAGCCAGGTCGGCTCAGTACTCCTGGGCAAGCGCCATCAGATCAGAATGGCGCTGTGCTGTTTGCTCGCTCGAGGGCATTTGCTGATCGAGGATCTGCCGGGAATGGGTAAAACGACCCTGGCGCATGGCCTCGCTGCGAGCCTGGGGTTGTCCTTTAAGCGCATTCAATTTACCAGCGACCTGCTGCCCGGCGATATTCTCGGCATCTCTGTTTACCATAAGGAAACGGAGAAATTTCGCTTTCACCCGGGACCCATTTTTACACAGCTGCTGCTCGCCGATGAAATCAATCGCACCACTCCCAAGACCCAGAGCGCCCTCCTTGAAGCCATGGGCGAAGGGCAGGTGACCATTGACGGTAAAACCCGCCAGTTACCCCAGCCTTTCTTTGTTGTCGCCACTCAGAATCCGGTCTCCCAGGGGGGAACCTATCCATTGCCGGAGTCTCAGCAGGACAGGTTTGCGCTCTCTCTTTCCCTGGGTTATCCCGATGTTAGCGCCGAGAAAAACATTCTTATGCGCCCCGACAATCGGGGACAAATGGACAGCCTCAAGCCCTGTCTGAGTCCTGAGGAACTGGTGGAACTGCAAAATCGGGCTGCTCGAGTTCACCTCTCCGAGCCCCTGGCCGACTATCTGGTTCGCCTGGTGCAGTTTACCCGCAACGCCGGTGGCGTCGATTGTGGTTTGTCCCCCAGGGCGTCACTGTCGCTGTTGGCCTGCGCCCGCGCCTGGGCGATGCTGGAGGGCAGGGATTATGTGATTCCCGAAGATATTCAGACGGTTTTCCCCGCCGTTGCCCGCCACCGGCTGCAGATTCAGGGGGATGGCCGCCGGGGCGCGGCGAAAAGCGACCTGCTCGTGGAGCAGGCGCTCAACGAGGTGGACACCCTCTGAGCTGGAGGCGCCCGCATGTCAGCCTTTTTAACAAAATACTGGCGGCGATATTTTGATTTCTGGCTGCAGCGCCGCCTCCCCAGGGTTTCCCAAATCACCCTCAACCAGCGCTCGGTTTTTACCTTCCCCTCCCGTACGGGCCTTGGTTTTATCGGCGTTTTGGCGTTGATGTGGCTGTTGGCCACCAACTACGAAAATAATGTGGTCTTTGTCTTCGCTGCGCTGCTGGGCGCCGTGTTTGTGGTCACGATTTTTCACAGTTACGCCAACTTGGCTGGCGTCAGCCTGCGGATCGTTCAGATTGAAGCCGGATTTCCCGGGGATAAAATCCGCGTCGATGTGGAGGTGTCCCAGCAGGATCAACGCTACCGGGATGGCATCTGGTTAAAGTTTGGCGATGGGTCACCCCAGCCAATCCTTTCCAATACGGGCGATGGCGGTAGTGACCAGCGCCGCGCGGTGGTCAGCCTCTATCTGGATGCCAGGCGTCGCGGCAAAATTTATGCAGGGCGCTTGACGGTGGAAACTGTCTATCCCCTCGGCCTGATAAGGGTCTGGAGCCACGTTCTGCTGGACGGTTGGGGCGTTGTTTATCCGCAACCCATTGCCGCAAGCAGGCAGCATTCCGGTGTTGGCGACAGCACAGATTTTGCCAGTGATGAAATTCAGGGGGCGGAGGATTTCAATGACCTCAGCCCCTACAGAGCTGGAGAACCTTACAACCGTATCGCCTGGAAACAGCTGGCGCGAGGTCAGGGGCTATACAGCAAGCATTTTGTCGATCCTGTTGCCGACCCCCAATGGCTTGACTGGAGCGACTATCCCGGTCTTGATCGCGAGGCGCGCTTGTCGCGGCTTTGTGCCGATGTCTTGCAGGCGGCAACCAGTGGTCGTCCCTACGGCCTCAAACTGCCGGGAGAGCAATCTGCCCTGGGGCAGGGAGAAAAACACCGGCAACAGTTGTTGCGCAGTCTGGCGCTGTTTGAATGGGAGCACAGCTAGTGTTGCCCCCCTGGCAAATTCCCCGCAACGGCACGTTGTGGCTGCTGGTGGCGTTTTCTGTCACCGTTTTGCCCCTGAGCCGTCATCTTCCCCTGTGGGTGCCCGCGATAGCCCTGGTCGCCCTGGCCTGGCGAATGGGTATTTACCGAGGGCGCTGGGGCGCACCACAGCGCTGGCTCAAGGTGGCATTGATTTTCGCCTGTATTGCGGGTCTCCTGATAAGCTTCAAGCGTCTTTATGGCCTTGAACCCATGGTTGCGATGCTGGTGTGTGCGTTTTCCCTGAAGCTGCTGGAAATGCACCAGCGCAGGGATGCGCTGGTGGTGGTTTTTTTAGGCTACTTTGTTGCCGTCACCCTGGCGCTGTTTGACCAGAGCCTGGCAGCGGCTCTCTATGTGGCGACAGCGGTCACTTTTGTTACTGCCAGCCTCGCCGCTCTTCACCAGACATCCCTGGATCGCCGCCATTATCGACCACTGCTGCAGTCCCTGCGCATTCTTGGCCAGGCTCTGCCGCTGATGGTGGTGTTTTTCCTGGTGATGCCGAGGCTTGGTCCCCTGTGGAGTGTTCCATCTCCAGGTTTGGCGATGACTGGTATGAGTGACAGCCTGGAGTTGGGGGATATAACCCGCCTTGGCCGCTCCTCGCAGATTGCATTTCGCGTTGACTTTGAGGGGGAGGTGCCCTCCAGGGAAAAACTCTACTGGCGCGGGCTGACGCTATCCCGTTTTGATGGCCGCCGCTGGACACAGGCCGACTGGGGACACAGCGGTGGCCTGGTGCAATGGCAGGGGCAGAATTCCGTGTGGCATGAACAGGCGGTATTACTCCAGGGTAACCCTGTCGCCTACAGGGTTACCCTGGAAAAACACGGCGGCAACTGGCTCTACAGTCTGTGGTTGCCTCAGATTCACAGTGCCAATACCGGACTGTTGCGGGATTTGACATTGGTCTCTCCCGAAGCGGTGACGCGAAGGTTGGAATATCAGGTGACATCCCGGCCTGCCAGCCTGCTGGACGCTGAGGGGTTGGCTGCTGTCCGCAAAAGGGTGGAGCTTCAGTTGCCCGGAAACAGCAATCCACAAACCCTTGCCCTGGCCAGGCAGTGGGCGGCGGAAAGTCCGTCTCCCGAGGCATTGATTGCCAGGGTGTTGGCTTATTATCGCCGCGATTTTTACTACACGCTGTCGCCAAACTCCTTGGGACAGCACGCCATCGATGATTTTCTGTTCCGCAGCAAGCAGGGCTTTTGTGAGCATTTTGCCGCCAGTTTTGTCTTTTTTATGCGCGCCGCCGGTATTCCCGCCCGCATTGTTGCCGGTTACCAGGGCGGGGAAATTCATCCCGATGGCGGCTATCTCAGCGTCAGGCAGTACGATGCCCACGCCTGGGCAGAGGTCTGGCTCGATGGTCGCGGCTGGGTGCAGGTAGACCCAACCGCCGCAGTGGCGCCTGAACGCATTGCCAGCAGCCTGTTGGATTTGATGTCCGGGGAGGAAATTTTTGGCGACGCCCCTTTCGATCTTGCCCGGTTTCGATCCGTGGCCTGGCTCAACAGTCTGCGACTGGGTCTAGAGTCTCTTGAGTACCGCTGGGCGAAATGGGTTCTCGGCTATCAAAATATTCAGCCGGCGCTGTTGGCGAAATGGCTGGGTGGCCTCGAGAGCTGGCGTATAGGCGGGTTTTTATTATTGGCTTCGATACTGTCTCTACTGCCGGTCATAAGAGCTTCGTTTTATTCTTCGAAACTGGAAAAAACGCACCCTGCAGACCGCTATTACCAGCTGTTCTGTCGACGCCTTGGCAAGGCAGGCTGCCCGCGCAAGAAGGGCGAACCGCCCTGGCGCTATGCGCAGCGCTGCGGACAAATACTGCCGACAAAAAAGCAGGATATTGAAAAAATAACCCAAAGCTATGTCACCCTGCGCTATAGTCGAGGTGGCGGTAATCTTGCTGAGTTGAGGGCGCTGGTAAAGGGATTTCGCGCCAACAGGATCAACAAATTCTGATAGCAACGGGAAACTCGCCAACAGAATTTAAACTGAATAACTGCGTGGGCGCAGCGCTATTTCAGCCTGTGCCACAAAGGAGAACGCCATGACTAATGAAGTCTGTACCCTGGGGGGCGGTTGTTTCTGGTGCCTGGATAGCGCGTTTCGCAAAGTCAAAGGCATTCTTTCGGTAACCAGCGGTTACGCCGGAGGCAATCTCACAAACCCCACCTACGAACAGGTGTGCTCTGGCGAGACAGGGCATGCCGAGGTGGTTCAGCTGGCTTTTAATCGCGACGAAATCAGTTTTGCCACTGTCCTCGAGCTGTTTTTTGCGCTCCATGATCCCACCACCCTTAATCGTCAGGGCGCCGATGTTGGCAGCCAATATCGCTCCATTATTTTCTACGGCAGCGATACCCAGAAAACCATCGCCGAGGCGACCATTGCCAAACTCGACAGAGAGAAAATCTGGCCAAACCCGATTGTTACCCAGGTCGTACCTTTGACCACCTTCTATGAGGCGGAGTTTTATCATCAGAATTACTACGAACTTAATGGCAGCAATCGCTATTGCCAACTGGTCATCAATCCCAAACTGGGCAAATTTCGTGACCACTATGCTCAATATCTGACATAACCCGAATCGAGACCCGCTCGGTGAGATGGGCACTGTTTGATGCCGTGACCAGGGCGTGGGGCGCCGAGTTTTGCGCCGATGTTGCCGGTGACAGCGCCCTGTTTTTTATGTGGTGACCTTTTTTATTCAGGCAAGCAGGGAAGGGTTTCAGCCCCAGGGTGACGATATTTTGAAATTGCACTCTGGCTCTGTTGATCTATGCTTCTAAGGAATAATTTTATGTGTTTTTATAGCAATTACTTTTATGTGCGGGGTTTCCGCGGAGATAGATAAATGAAGTTGCAACAGTTGCGTTATGTCTGGGAAGTTGCCCACCACGATCTTAATGTCTCGGCAACTGCCCAGAGTCTTTACACCTCACAACCTGGCATCAGCAAGCAAATTCGCCTTCTTGAGGACGAGCTGGGGGTGGAGATATTTTCCCGCAGCGGCAAGCACCTGACCCGCATTACCCCTGCGGGCGAGGATATTCTCAAAATTGCCGGGGAAATCCTCCGCAAGGTTGAAAGCATCAAGCAACTGTCCCAGGAGTACAGCGCGCCCAATCACGGCAGCCTCACCATCGCCACTACCCATACCCAGGCTCGCTACGCACTGCCATCTGTGATCAAGTCATTTATTGAAAAATATCCCCATGTTTCCCTGCATATGCACCAGGGCACCCCCGTACAGATCTCGGAGATGGCGGCGGAAGGCACCGTGGATTTTGCCATTGCTACGGAGGCGCTGGATTTATTTTCCGATCTTCTGATGATGCCCTGTTACCGCTGGAATCGCTGCATTCTGGTACCCAGAGACCATCCCCTCACCCAGTTAAAAGGGCTCACCATCGAGCAGGTGGCGGAGCATCCCATAGTGACCTACGTGTTTGGGTTCACCGGCAGGTCGCGGCTCGATGAGGCCTTTAATGATCGTGGCCTGACCCCGAAAGTTGTCTTTACAGCCACCGATGCCGATGTGATCAAAACCTATGTGCGCCTCGGGCTGGGCATCGGCATCGTCGCCCATATGGCCTATGATTCGGAAGAGGACAGCGATCTGGTTGCCCTTCCAGCCGGGCATTTGTTCAAGTCCAGTGTTACCAGTCTCGGCTTTCGTCGCGGCACCTATTTGCGTAGTTTTATGTATGAATTTATTCAGCAGTTTGCCCCTCACCTCAGCCGTGCCGTGGTTGAAAAAGCCTGCGCCATCCAAAGCAGAGAAGAGCTTGAGCATTATTTTTCCAGTTTTGAATTGCCGGAGTTTTAGTCATGAGCCTGACCAGTAGTGATCATATTTTAGTGACCGGCGGCACGGGTTTTATCGGTCAGCCCCTGTGTGCCCAGCTTTTGGCCATGGAATGCCGGGTGACTGTGCTCACCAGAAATCTGGCGCGCGGCAGGAAACTACTGGCACCGGCACCGACGCTGGGGTTGATCGCCGACCTCCAGGAATTGGACGGCCTGCCCGCAGTGAGCGCGGTGGTCAATCTCGCCGGTGAGCCGCTGGCAACCAGGCGGTGGAGCGCTGCCCGCAAGGAGCTTTTTTATGCCAGCAGGGTGGGTATGACGGAGCGCCTGTTCGAATACTTTTCCGGCGCCGGGCGGTCGCCACCCACAGTGTTGATCAATGGTTCTGCCATCGGCTACTACGGTGCCCACGGCGATGAGGTGCTCGACGAAAATGGCGCCATTACCCCTTGTTTTGCCAGTGACCTTTGTCGCGCATGGGAAAAGGCGGCCTGCCAATTTGAATCCCTGGGCGTCAGGGTCTGCCGGTTGCGCACGGGCATCGTGCTGGGTGAGGGCGGCGCCCTTGCCGCCATGTTGCCCGCCTTTAAACTGGGGCTTGGCGGCACCATGGGCAGTGGCAGGCAGTGGATGTCGTGGATACATCGCGACGATATGGTTGCCGCCATTGCTTTTTGCCTCAGCGGGGATCATCTGGCCGGTGCCTTTAACGCCACCGCCCCGACGCCAGTGACAAACCGGGAGTTTGCCAAAATTCTCGCCGCCACCCTGTCGCGTCCCTGTCTGCTGCCGATGCCGGCATTTGCGATGCGGTTAATGCTGGGTGAAATGGCCGATGAACTTTTATTGTCTGGGCAAAAGGTGATCCCTGCACGCTTGCAGGAAGCCGGGTTTCAGTTTTCCTATTCAAATCTGCCCCAGGCTCTGGCGCAGATTCTTGCTTAGGCGCCCCCGTGCGGCAACCCTTTTGCGATGATTGATGATGCAGGTTAATGAAAAATTGCCCCCCCGAAATAAAATCGATAGCACCACTGAGACGCGGCTGGAGTATTTATGACTGCTGAAGAAATGACTGGGCGAACGCAAAAATTAGCGGTGGAACAACTCTACCACAGCTGTAAAAAGGAAGATCTTGCCTTTGAAACCACCGAGGATCTCGCTCCCCTTGAGGATCATTTCGGCCAGGATCGCGCCGCCGAAGCGCTTCAGTTCGGTATCAAAATGAAGCACGAAGGCTATAACCTGTTTCTGTTGGGTTCAACCGGCGTTGGCAAGCACGAATTGCTGGAGGATCTGTTTGAAGGTGGCGCAGAAGCCATATCGCCGCCGGTGGACTGGTGTTATGTCAACAACTTTGACAGCCCCCACAAACCCATCATTCTCGCACTGCCTGCGGGCAAGGGCCGGTTGTTGCGCAGCGACATGCTTGGCGCCGTCGAGGATTTGCTGGTCAGTATTCCCGCAGCCTTTCAAAGCGAAGATTATCAGTCAAGGCTGCAGGAAATGGCCGAGCAGTACAGTCAGCGGGAACAGAAAGCCTTTCAAGCTCTGGGGGACAAGGCCAGGGAGAAAAATGTCGCCCTGATTCAAACTCCCAGTGGCTATACCCTGGCGCCCCTCAAGGATGACAAAATACTTTCGCCCACAGACTTTGAAGCCCTGCCTGAAGAAGAGAAACAGCAGACCCTTGCGGTTATCGACGAGCTCAAGGCGGAGCTGAAAACCATTGTTCGTCAGCTGCCCCTATGGGCTCGCGAAGGCCGGGAGAACATGCGCAATCTCAATCGGGATTTTAGCCGCCTGGTGATCGATCAACTCTTCAATGAGCTTGGCGATAAGTACCGGGAGCTTCCCGAGGTGTTGGCCTATCTCAATGCGGTTCGTACCCACGTCAGCGAAAATGTCGATACCTTTCGCCAGGCGGGGGAGGAGGGCGCCCAGGGGAGGAAATCGGGGGCAATTCCGTCAAAAGCGGCGGAATTTACCGAGTACGCGGTCAATGTCCTGGTGGATAACAGCGAGTTGACCAGCGCTCCGGTGGTTTATGAAGACAATCCCTCGTTTATCAACCTGATTGGTCGGGTTGAGCACGTTGCCGAATACGGCACGCTGTTGACCAATTTCACGTTGATCAAGCCGGGAGCCTTTCACCGCGCCAATGGCGGTTATCTGATTCTCGATGCCGCCAAAGTGCTGTCCAGCCCTTTTGCCTGGGATACCCTCAAGCGTATTCTCAGAGCCAGGGAAGTTCGCATCCAGTCCCTGGAGCAAATGTTCAGTTTTGCCAGCACCACCCAGCTGGAGCCTGAGCCCATTCCCCTGGCGCTCAAGGTGATTCTCACGGGCGACCGCTATCTTTACTATTTGCTGGAGCAATACGACCCCGAATTCGGCCAGCTCTTCAAGGTTGCCGCTGATATGGCGGAGGAAATTTCCCGTTCTCCGGAAAGCCTGGGCCTCTTTGCGCGGCTGATAAAAACCCTGCAGATTCGCCGCAATTTACTGCCCTTTCACTGGCAGGCCGTGGCCAGGGTGATTGAGCAGTGTTCCCGCCGCATTGAAGACGGGGAAAAAATTTCCATGCACGTTGGCTACCTTTCCGATCTTCTCTGCGAGAGCGATTTTTTTGCCAGGCAGCGCAATGGCGAGCTTGTCCTGGTGGAGGATGTGACCAATGCGGTGGCTGCGGGTATTTACCGCGTCGATCAGCTGCGGCAAAAATCCCAGGAATATATTTTGCGGGATATTCAACTGGTGGACACCGATGGCGAGAGTGTGGCTCAGGTCAACGGTCTTGCCGTCTATCAGCTGGGGCAATACGGTTTTGGCAAACCGTCGCGAATTACCGCGACCGCGCGGCTCGGTTCGGCGGGGATTCTGGATATCGAGCGGGAGGCGCGTCTCGGGGGCAAGATCCATTCCAAGGGAGTGATGATCATTTCCTCTTTTCTTGCCAACCGCTATGCCCGCGACAGGCCGTTTCCCCTTTCCGCCACGCTGGCTTTTGAGCAGTCCTACGGCGGTATTGATGGCGACAGCGCCTCTGTTGCCGAGCTTGCGGCGCTGATTTCGGCGTTGACAGATATCCCGGTGGATCAAAGTCTTGCGGTCACCGGCTCTGTTAATCAGCACGGACAGGTGCAGGCCATTGGCGGTGTCAATGAAAAAATTGAAGGTTTTTTTGATGTCTGCCGCGCCCGTGGTCTCAGTGGTCGCCAGGGCGTGATTATTCCTGCCGCCAATGTCGCTCACCTGATGCTGAGGCACGACATTCTCGAAGCGGTCAATGCCGGGCAATTTCAGGTTTATGCCATCAGCACCGTTGATCAGGGTTTGGAATTGTTGCTGAAAACCGCCGTTGGCGACAAAAATGCAGCGGGTGAATTTCCACCGCAAAGCATCAATGGCAAAGTGGTTGCCCGTGTCGAAGAATTGATTCGCCTTCATGGCCGCTACGGGAAAAATAGCAGCGATGCAGCGGGGGGCACTGAAGGTCGTAACAGCGGGGACGACAATGGCGCGAGCCCGGAGGTCGACGACCATGAATGAAGTCCACGCCCAGGAGCCAACGCCCGAAAATGGAAAAGAAATTTGCATCGCCATTGATCCCGGCGGCATCAATCAAAACTCCCTCTGTGTCGCGGTACTGATTGCCGAAAAGCTCAAGGCCGGCGTCTACGGGCTGGTTGTCGACAATGGCCTTTTGCAGGTGGCGCAGCTGCCTTTTGCCACGGAGATATTGATTTCCTGCGGCAATGAGCGGGAGCTGGCCACAGACAGAATCGATGTTTTTCACCGCAACTGCCTGCTGACCATAACCAGAATGATCGAGCAGAGCGCCAGGCAGCGCCAGGTGCGCTACCGCATGGAAAGCGCTGCACCGTTGAGTTCTCTGCATCTGGTGCTCTCCAGAGGGCAGAGTTTGTTTCTGCCGGCGTTGAAAAGTCGCTTCCCGGTGCGCCTGCGCACCGATGCCGAACAGTTGCGCATCATCAAGTGGGTGTACGACGGCAGTGTTGAATGTGAACGCAGTCTGGCGCTTCTTGAGGAGCTGGTTCGTGCGGGCATCACGCAAACCATTTTTTTACTGGGGAAATGTGCGGTGCCGCAACGGGTGATCGCGGAGCTTTCCCGTTACGGGGCAAAAGTTTTTTGGCTCCACACAGACTCAAATGCCGACCTGTTCAAACAGCTGGTCAGTGTGCCCACCGCCGGATTGATGTTGCTGCCGGGGTCGTTGCTAGAAACTATTGGCGAGTGGCAGTTGCTGCAAATAAACCGCGCCACCGCTGCCGCCATTTTGGTGGTCAGCTGATTGGGTTGCGGACTAATCGTCGCCTTCGTAGATACAGCCGCTGGTGCAGGTTTCGCGCACCTGGATTTTGCTCAGCTGGGGCAGTCTCGGTTTTAACTCATTCCATATCCAGCGGCAGAGGTTTTCGCTGGTGGGGTTTTCAAGACCTTTGATGTCGTTGAGGTAGCGATGATCAAGAGCGTCGTAGGTGGGTTTGAATGCGGTTTTGATATCGGCGAAATCCATCACCCACCCGCTGCTTTCCCCCGGTGAACCGCAGACATAGAGGGTGACGGCAAACGAATGGCCGTGAAGTCTGCCGCACTTGTGGCCTGCAGGCACGTTGGGCAGATAGTGAGCCGCCTCAAAGGTGAATTCCTTGAATATTTCCATAGCTGTCGATCAAAAGGCTGTAATTTAAGGCTGTATGTTAAGGCTGAGGTTGAGTGAAGTATAGAAAAAGTTTTATAAAGCGATTGACAGATTCGGGAGATTCAGTAAAATGCGCGTCTCTTCATGAGGGGTGGTTAGCTCAGTTGGGAGAGCGACGGCCTTACAAGCCGTAGGTCACAGGTTCGACCCCTGTACCACCCACCATTTGGCCTGGTAGTTCAGTTGGTTAGAATGCCGCCCTGTCACGGCGGAGGTCGAGGGTTCAAGTCCCTTCCAGGTCGCCATTTTTACGTGGCGCTGCCCGTTAGCATTAAAGGCAGCACTGCAAAAAAAAGCGACAACAGCGAGCACTGCAGCGCAATTGGCGGCAGGCTCTGAAACCTCTTGCGACAAGAGGTTTTTTTTTGAAAGAAAGTGTACGAATGCTGCATCCAATGCAGCCTACCGCATGGTTTTTTGCACTGCGGCCTGGTAGTTCAGTTGGTTAGAATGCCGCCCTGTCACGGCGGAGGTCGAGGGTTCAAGTCCCTTCCAGGTCGCCATTTAATTGCAAACTCAAGTCACCCTTTCTCTTTTCCCCACCTTCTCTTTTTTCCGGATTGTCGCGGACTCAGTCGCGCTGCTGGCGCCAGATGCTCGCCATCAGGTTGCTGCAACGGCCGCAGCTTGCGAGTTGGTGCGGTATGGCCAGCCGTCGGGAATCACAAAAATCCGCTCCGGCAGGGTTGGCGTGCTGTTCGCCGTCATCTTGCCCTGAAGCATCAGCGGTTGTTTGCGCATATCCAATAGCGCCCTGATTTCTCCTTCCACGGCCGCCAATGGCGTAGTTGCGCCAGGTTCTGGATCCAGCCATTGCTCCTTGTCGACAATTTTCCAGGTGGCGCCGGGAAAGGTTGCCGCCAGTGCCGGCAGTTGTCCGGGGTAGAGCCACAGTCCCCTTGGATGCTCCTGATTGATGATTGCGGGAGTTGGCGCATCGCTGGCCTCGGGATAAAAAAGATAGCCTTTCATGATCGCTACTCGGATATTCGGCGTTGCCAGCCCCCGCGCCTTGATGGCGGCCAGTGCTTCCGGGTGGGTGCTCAGGGGCAATTGGTGATGAATAAAGTGGTGGGTTTTCAGCGCCAGGCTGTCGTCGGGGTTGGGGCCGAGCCATTTTTCGAGAGTGCTTTGCTGGGGTATCCAGGCGGGCAGGTAGAGATAAAATTTGACCGCAACCTCGAGGTGAATCACCAGGTTGAGGTGGCTGTCCTCGATAAGGAAATCAATGGATCCAAGGGTGCGGGAGCCGGCACTGATTTGCAGGTTGGTTGCCAGGACGCGATAAAAACTGTGCTTGTCGAGAAAGAACTGCCACAGCGCCTCAAAGCGCGCTCCGAGGCGGCGATCCTCCCGTGCGTTCAGAAATTTTTCCAGCATCGCTGGCTGTTGGTCGACGCTCGCCAAAAGATGGCGGGCTTCCTCATCTTCGGGAATATGCCAGTGAACCGGGCTTGTCTGGCGGCTTCCGGTTGCTGCCGGGGGCAGGGAGTACGTCATTATGGGGGGGCTGAAAAGACACCAACCCAGTTCTCTGGTGAGGTGGTGTTGTGCCTGTTGCCAGCAAAAAGCCATGATTACGGGTATCCTGTGTATAATTCGAGGATAACCTATTTTGCTGTGTTAACACTATGGTCAACTTTAACCGCATCGGCGTGCTCACCAAGCTCCACCATCCTGAAGTGCTCGATACCATCAATCTATTGATCCAGTTTCTGGTTCGAGAAAACCTTGAGGTGGTGGTTGAGTCCGGCCTCGCCGAGTATCTCGCCGGCAATAGTTTCAAGGTTGCCGATGGCAATGCCATGGCGTCGAGTGTGGATCTGGTGATTGTGGTGGGTGGCGATGGCAGCATGCTCAGTGCCGCCAGGGATATGGTGCATCATCAGGTGCCCCTGTTGGGGGTAAACCGGGGGCGCCTGGGGTTTTTGACCGATATTTTGCCGGAAGAGGTGGAGGCGAGGGTCAGGCGCGTACTTCAGGGCGAATATGTTGTCTCCGATCGCTTTTTGCTCGATGTCTCCATTACCCGCAATGGCCAGGTAATCAGTAATGGCCTGGCGCTTAATGATGTTGTTCTGCATCCGGGAAAATCCGTGCGCATGCTCGAATTTGAACTCTATATCGACAGGCAGTTTGTCTATAGTCAGCGCTCCGACGGTCTGATTGTGTCGACCCCCACAGGTTCAACGGCCTACGCGCTGTCTGCGGGCGGCCCCATTTTGCACCCCAAACTGGATGCTATGGTGCTGGTGCCCATGAATCCCCACACCCTTACCAGCCGCCCCATTGCCATTGCGGGGGACAGCGAGGTGGAGATTCGCGTCGGGGAGCGCCGGGATATCGAACCCCAGGTTACCTGCGATGGCCAGGAAGATTTTATTACCGAGCCTGGGGATGTGATTCGTATTTGGCGCGAGTCGAAAACCCTGCGTCTGATACATCCTGTGGATCACAATTTCTACAGCATTTGTCGCAGCAAGCTGGGCTGGGGCAGTCGTCTCGACGCTGGCCGTCATATCGAAAGGTAAGTCGCTTATGAAATTCGTCAGGCTGGCGGAATTTTCGCCGGATACGGATGTAACGCCCATTGCGACCGCCTTGACTCGCAAGGGCATTGGTCACGATTTCATGATGGAGGAGGGCGCGACTGTCCTCTACGTGGATGCCGATGCCGAAATTGGCGAGGTGGTTGCCGTTGTCCGCGCAGCGGCGGCGACCATGGGGCAACAGCAGGTTGCGGGTTCGCGCTCTTCCCCCGGTCTTGCCACACAGTTTCAGCGCACGCCGGTGGTGATGCTCTTTCTGCTCCTGAGTATTCTCGGCGCCACGGTGCCAGAATGGTATTTTGGTCTGTTGCGCTGGCTCACGTTTCAGGACTTTCAACTTGTCAGCACCACCGAAATTCAGTTTTCAACTCTTCAGGAGACCCTTGCCGGGGGAGAGTACTGGCGATTGATTACGCCGATCTTTATTCACTTTGGCATTTTTCATATTGCCTTTAACGGCCTGTGGCTGTGGGAGTTTGGCCGCCGAATCGAAACCGTTACCGGCAGTTTCCATTTTTTGATCCTGGTGATCGTCAGCGGCGCTTTTTCCAATTTCAGCCAGTATTTTTGGGGAGGGCCATCGCTTTTTGGCGGTATGTCCGGTGTGCTTTACGCTCTTCTCGGTTATATATGGATTCGCAACTGGATTGCTCCCGTTCCTGGTCTCGCCTTGCCAAAAGGGATTATCGGTTTCATGCTGGCGTGGCTATTGATTTGCATGACCGGCATCGTCGATCTGTTATTTCGCGGCAGCATCGCCAATGCGGCTCACGCCTCCGGCTTGATGATTGGCATGTTCCTTGGCGCTGTTTTTGGCGCCTTGAACAGCAGGCGATCGCCAACCTGAAATCTCACCCTGCCCTGATGGGTTCAGGGTTACAATACAAACCTGTCTACTCAGATAATTGGTGAGTTTATGGATTATCAACAGTTAATTGCCACAATGACCCCGGATATCTACGAAAATCTGAAAAGAGCCGTAGAGCTGGGCAAATGGCCAAATGGTGAACGCCTCAGCCCAGAGCAGCGGGAAACCTGTCTGCAGGCGGTTATCGCCTACGACCATAAACACAAACCCCAGGAAGAGCGCGTGGGTTATATCCACAGCAAGAAACACGGCCACTGTGGCAGCGATGGGGGCGACGATGTCACCGGCATCGACGAGCCGCAGCCGCTGAGCTGGAAATAACCTGTGGTTTTGCCCCTAAGGTATAGCGGCCATCTGAGCAAGATGCGGGTGGATTATCAGGATTGCGTTCATTACCAGCTTCCCCTCGACGACCAGTTGATCCCCCTCAATGGCATGATCGGCAAGACGCTGAGTATTGACTACCTGGGCGAAATTCACTGTTGTCACTGCGGTCGCAAATCAAAAAAAAGCTTCAACCAGGGTTATTGCTACCCTTGTTTTACCAGACTCGCCCAGTGTGACAGCTGCATCATGAGTCCGGAAAAATGTCATTATTTTGCGGGAACCTGCCGGGAGCCGATGTGGGGCGAAAGCCACTGCATGGTGGATCACATCGTCTATCTCGCCAACTCTTCCGGTGTCAAGGTGGGTATAACCAGGGAGAGTCAGACACCGACGCGGTGGATGGATCAGGGCGCAACCCAGGCGCTGCCGATTATGCGAGTGAAAACCCGGCAACAGTCCGGATTGGTGGAAGATATTCTGAGGGAGCATGTCAAGGATCGTACCGACTGGCGCGCCATGCTCAAGGGCAATGCAGAAACCGCCGATCTGGCAACCCTCAGAGATGCCTTGTTTGAGCGCTGTGAACAGAAACTTGGCGAGCTGGAACAGCGCTTTGGACTTCAGGCGCTGCAGCGCCTGGACGACGCCAAGCCATTACATTTTCGCTATCCGGTTCTTGAGTATCCGCAAAAAGTGACTTCTTTCAATATGGATAAAAATCCACGGATAGAAGGTACCCTGTTGGGAATCAAGGGTCAGTATCTGATCTTTGATAGCGGCGTCATTAATATTCGCAAATACACATCCTATGCGGTGGATGTCACTTTCAGCCAGCCCTAGGACTCTTTCAATGTGATTTTGTCTTAGGAGTCAGCCCTGCTGGCGACCCATGAAGATCCTGTAAGACCGGCAATATCCCATTGAAGCAACGCGAACGTGCTGTCTTTTTAGAGAACATTAGAGATTTATTTATGGTCTATCGCGACAACCAGCCAAAAACCATTTTCCTCAACGAATACCGAGTGCCGGATTTTCTTATCGACACCGTCGCCCTGACCATAGCTCTGGAGGATGGGGAAACCCGTGTTACGGCGGTACTGGCAATGCGCCGGAACCCTGTCTCTGAACGCGCCAATGCGCCCCTGGAGCTCCACGGGGCAGGGCTTGATATTGTCAGTCTCCGTATTGACGATCAGCCCCTGGTGGCGACGGAATACAGCCAGAGCGGCGAAATCCTCAATATTCACCGCCCCGTTGGGGAGCGGTTTTCTTTTGTGTCCGAGGTGGCCATAAAGCCCCAGGAAAACACCACCCTTGAAGGACTCTATCGATCCCGCCAGCTATTTTGCACCCAGTGCGAGGCGGAGGGGTTTCGCAAAATCACTTTTTACCTGGATCGCCCCGATGTGATGGCGGAATTCACCACAACCATCATTGCCGATAAATTGGCTTATCCGGTATTGCTGGCCAACGGCAACAGGGTGGCGGAAGGGGATCTCGATGGCGGCCGCCACTGGGTTCGCTGGCATGACCCGTTTCCAAAACCCGCCTATTTATTTGCCATGGTGGCGGGAGATCTCGCCCATATTGAAGACTCTTTCACCACCGGCAGTGGCCGCCAGGTTAGTCTGCGTATCTTTGTCGAGGAAAAGGATCTCGACAAGTGCGACTTTGCCATGACCGCCCTGAAAAAAGCCATGAAATGGGATGAAGAAGTCTATGGCCGCGAATATGATCTCGATGTTTTCATGATTGTCGCCGTCGACGATTTCAATGCCGGCGCTATGGAAAACAAAGGGCTCAATATCTTTAACAGCTCCGCTGTGCTCGCCAAACCGGAAATTACTACTGACGCCAGTTTTCAAAATATTCAGGCCATTGTCGCCCATGAATATTTTCATAATTGGTCGGGCAACAGGGTTACCTGTCGCGACTGGTTTCAGCTCAGTCTCAAGGAAGGCTTTACCGTATTTCGCGACGCGACATTCTCTGCAGACATGGGGTCTCCCGTGGTCAAGCGGGTTCAGGATGTCAATATGCTGCGCACTCTGCAATTTGCCGAGGACGCAGGCCCCATGGCGCATCCTGTGCAGCCCGCGTCCTACATGGAAATTGCCAATTTCTACACTCTGACCGTCTATGAAAAAGGTTCTGAGGTGGTGGCAATGCTTCACACTCTTCTCGGCGCAAAGCTGTTTCGTCAGGGTTCTGACCTTTACTTCAGCCGTCACGATGGTGAGGCGGTGACCATTGAAGATTTTGTCGCCTGTATGGCCAGTGTAAGCGGTCGTGATCTCAGCCAGTTTATGCATTGGTATCGCCAGGCCGGAACCCCGGAGGTGGATATCAGCGGCAGCTACGATGCCAACGCCAAAACCTATACACTCAATTTTCGCCAGTCCTGCCGCGCCACTGCGGAGTGTGATCATAAAAAACCCTATCTCATACCCGTAAAAATGGGTTTGTTGGGCGCCGCTGGCGATTTACCCCTGCATGCCGATGGCGTCTCGGGGGCAACAGAAACTGTCCTTGAAATCACTGAAGCCGAGCAGCAGGTGACATTTAACAATGTGATGGAAAAACCCCTTCCTTCACTTTTTCGTGGTTTTTCCGCGCCGGTTAAATGGACGTTCCCCTATGACCGCGACGATTTGGTTTTTCAGATCAGCGCAGACAGCGATGGCTTTAATCGTTGGGAGGCCTGCAACCGGCTCGCTGTAAGCATTGTCAAAGAAATGGTGGCTGCGAAAGTTGAGGGCGACAGCCTGGTTCTGGATGGCCGCCTGGTCGCCGCCTATGGCCGTGTTCTGGCAGCGGCTCTCGATGAGGGCGATGCGGACAAGGCCATGGCGGCGCTAATGCTGACTCTGCCAACCGAGGCTTATCTCAGTGAGGAAATGGCGGTTATTCATGTTGAAGCCATTCACGCCGTTCGTTGCGAAGTCAGAACCGTGTTTGCCAGGGAGCTGGCCGCCGACTGGTTGCGCTGCTATGAGCACAATCAGAGCGACGAACCCTATCAACCCGAGCCCCGCCAAATAGCCTGCCGCAGTCTGAAAAATGTGGCGCTCTCCTACCTGTCATTGCTTGATGACAAAGAAATTATTGCTCGGATTTTCAATCAGGCCGTTGCGGCGGACAATATGACGGATTGTCATTCCGCGCTGGTGGCGCTGGTCAACTCGCCGGTGAAGGATGCCGACAACCTTGCTCAGCAGGCTCTGAACCGTTTCTACGAGCGCTGGCGCGACGAACCTCTGGCGGTAAATCTCTGGCTGCAGATTCAAGCGGGAGCCATGACCCCGGGTGGCCTCGAGCGGGTGTGCGCCCTTCTTGAGCACGATGCCTTTGATATGCGCAACCCCAACAAGGTGCGCTCCCTGATCGGTGTTTTTTGCAATCTCAATGCAGTTAATTTTCATCGCGCCGATGGTGCGGGCTATGGTTTTCTCGCCGACAAGATACTGGAACTCGACGGCCTTAATCCGCAAATTGCGGCTCGCCAGTTAACGCCGTTGACGCGCTGGCGAAAATACCCTGCTGAAAAAGCTGGCCCCATGAAAGCCGAATTGGCAAAAATTGCCGCAGCACCCAAACTGTCTCCAGACGTCTACGAGGTGGTGTCAAAAAGCCTTGTCGGCGCTTAGCGGAATGGCCAGAGGCGCTTCAGCGTCTCCCGTGGAAAGCAGCGGCGTCAAGCCACAGGCCGTCGCCGCTCCTGTCGCTGGAAGGGTTATTCGTTGAGTCTAAATCCCAGTTTGATGGCCACTTGATAATGGCTGACCTTGCCATCGGTGATGTGGCCGCGAATTTCGGCCACTTCAAACCAGTCGATATGTTCGAGGCTTTCAGAACTTCTGCCGATGGCGCGTTCAATGGCGTCCTCAATGGATTTTGATGAGGATCCGACGATATCAACTATTTTATAGACATGATTGCTCATGGCAGGCGCTTCCTGTTGATGGATTCACCTTTAAAGGTAGTACATTATTGACCCGGCAATAAAATAGATCTCCTATCTATTTTATTGCGCACGTCCTAGCACCCATCAACCTGATATAAAAGTTTGCCGGGTCGATAGCAAAGGGTTTGTGAGCCGCAATTACCTTTAACCTCGATTTGAGTGCCTAAGGTATTGGGTGGGATTCTCTTGAATACAGGCAAAAGCCAGTCATTGCGCTGCGCTCACTCGGCGATGGCTGCATTCCAGTGTCAAAATGTGTGGCATCCAGCTGTTTTTATCCCTGGATGGTTTGAAAATGGTTTTATTCGTTGCGGTGCTATTCGGATGAGGTTTTACTGATGGGGGCTATATCCGTGGCGTGAAGACCTTTTTCCCCCTTGATGATATTGAAGGTGACTTCCTGGCCTGCCTTGAGAGTTTTGTATCCTTCCATGCTGATCGCTGAAAAGTGTGCAAAGATATCATTGCTGCCGTCTTCAGTGAGAATGAAGCCGTAGCCTTTGGCATTGTTAAACCACTTAACGGTTCCTTTTGGCATAAAAATCTCCGCCTAAAATCAGGATTTTATTAATTGTTATGTCTTCGCCCGACGAGTTGAAAAGCACATCAAAATCAGGCCGTAAACTAATATCTTTATTTTGTGTCCAAGTCAAGTCTAATTTTTCAATAAACAGCAGGACAAGTCCCTGATAAATTTTTTTTCCCGCGCTAGAATAGAGATGAGCAGTTACTTGTTATGGTTACAATGGAGAAAGCAGTTAACGTGTTGATTTATGCAGGTTCGGACGATCATGGCAGCCATATTGACCGCCAGGGTGGCCACGGACTGGTTGCCGAGGTGGAAAAAGCCAGGCTTAAGCGTCCGCCCATGTATCAGGTGGTGTTGCTTAACGATGATTACACCCCCATGGAATTTGTTGTCGGCATTCTCGAATTGTTCTTTCACCTTGAAAGAGAGCTTGCGGTACGAATTATGCTTAAAGTTCACACAGAGGGAAGAGCGGTTTGTGGTGTGTTTACCCGCGATGTCGCCGAAACCAAAATGAGCCAGGTCAATCAGTTCGCCAGGGAAAACGAGCATCCGTTGATCTGTGAAATTGAGCCTGCAGATGACAATGATTAAGCAGTATCGTTTGGCGTTTTGCTCTTCGAACAGCGTCTGGTCAATGAAACCTTGGAGTCCGAGCCATGCTTAGCAAAGAACTTGAAGACACCCTGAACAATGCCTTCAGGGTTGCCAGGGAGAGGCGGCACGAATTTATGACCGTTGAACACCTGTTGCTGGCGCTGCTGGACAATCATTCTGCCAGTGATGTGCTCAGAGCCTGCGGCATCAATTTTGACGCGCTGCGCAAGGATCTCGATGAGTTTATTGAATCGACAACGCCCATTATCAAAAACGATGATGAAAACACCCAAACCCAGCCGACCCTTGGCTTTCAACGGGTTTTACAGCGGGCGGTATTTCACGTTCAGTCTTCCGGAAAGACCGAAGTGCAGGGTGCCAACGTACTGGTCGCCATATTCAGTGAACAGGAGAGCCAGGCGGTTTATTTTCTGCGCCTGCAAAATGTCACCCGCATAGATATTGTTAATTACATCTCCCACGGGATCGCCAAGTATGTGGATCAGGGGGACAAGGGCGCCGAGGGTGAAAATGTTCGCCAGCAGGGTGGTGATCAGGCACAGGGAGAAGCCGCTGGTGAAAGTATGCTTGAGCAGTTTGCCAGCAATCTCAATGTTCAGGCCAAAAAAGGCTTGATCGACCCATTGGTGGGGCGTGCTGCGGAGCTTGAAAGAGTCTGTCAGATCCTGTCGCGGCGTCGCAAAAACAACCCCTTGTTGGTGGGTGAATCCGGCGTTGGCAAAACCGCTATTGCCGAAGGTCTGGCCAAGCGCATCGTCGACAAAGAGGTTCCCGATGTTATCAGCGCCAGCGTCGTTTACTCTCTCGATCTTGGTGCGCTCCTCGCTGGGACAAAATATAGAGGTGATTTTGAGAAAAGATTCAAAGGGTTGCTGAAGGAACTTGAGAAAATAGATCACGCAATTTTGTTTATCGATGAAATCCATACCATTATTGGTGCGGGTGCTGCGTCCGGTGGCGTGATGGATGCCTCGAATCTGCTGAAGCCCTTGCTGACCTCCGGTAAAATTCGCTGCATAGGTTCGACCACCTACCAGGAATACCGGGGTATTTTTGAGAAGGACAGGGCACTTTCCCGCCGCTTTCAAAAAGTGGATGTGCCGGAGCCCAGTGTCGACGAAACCTACCGTATTCTCAAAGGTCTCAAGTCCCGTTTTGAAGAACATCACGGGCTGCGCTTTACCAATGCGGCGCTAAAGTCCGCCGCCGAGCTGGCCGAGCGTCATATCTCCGACCGCTTTCTGCCTGACAAAGCCATTGACGTTCTCGACGAGGCCGGCGCCTACCAGCAGTTACTGCCCGTCAGCAAACGCAAAAAAATCGTTGGTGTTGCAGAAATTGAACAGGTTGTCGCCAAAATTGCCCGCATTCCACCCAAAAGTGTCTCCGCTTCTGACAAGGAGCAGCTGCGCAACCTGGATCAGCAGCTGAAAATGGTGGTTTTTGGCCAGGATGAGGGTATCGACGCACTGGCGACGGCCATCAAAATGGCGCGCGCCGGTCTGCGCGACGGCGAAAAACCCATTGGCAGTTTTCTCTTTGCCGGCCCCACAGGAGTGGGCAAGACCGAAGTTTCCCGGCAGCTTGCCCATGTGCTGGGCATTGAACTGATTCGTTTTGACATGTCTGAGTATATGGAACGCCACACGGTTTCCCGTCTGATTGGTGCCCCTCCCGGCTACATCGGCTTTGATCAGGGCGGCCTCCTCACCGATGCGGTGACCAAACATCCCCATGCCGTGGTTCTCCTCGACGAAATTGAAAAGGCTCATCCCGATGTGTTTAACCTGCTCCTTCAGGTTATGGATCACGGCACGCTCACCGACAATAACGGTCGCAAGGCGGATTTTCGCCATATCATTTTAATCATGACCACCAATGCCGGCGCCGAACTGCAAAGTAGGGCATCCGTTGGCTTTGCCCACCAGGATCATTCAACAGACGCCATGGAAGCGATCAAGAAAATGTTTACGCCGGAGTTTCGCAATCGCCTCGACGGTATTATTCAGTTTAAATCACTGCCCCCGAGCGTCATTATGACGGTGGTCGACAAGTTCCTTACCGAGCTGCAGGCAAAACTGGACACTAAAAAAGTGACTCTCGATGTGGATGATCGCGCCCGCGCTTGGTTTGCCCTCCACGGTTACGATGAAAAAATGGGTGCAAGACCCATGGCGCGTCTGATTCAGGAAAAACTCAAGAAACCCCTCGCCAATGAACTGCTTTTTGGTTCCCTATCGGAATCCGGCGGTGAAGTCCATGTGACGGTGGAGAATGACGAGATCGTGCTGCAGTTTGCCGAAGAAGCGGTTGCCTGACCCGGATTTTTCCGGGCACAGCAGCTGCGCTCGACTCTTTTAGCGGGCGCGGTAGGTGATGCGGCCTTTGCTCAGGTCGTAGGGGGTCAGTTCAACCTTGACCTTGTCGCCGGTGAGGATGCGGATATAGTTTTTGCGCATTTTTCCGGAAATGTGCGCAGTGACGACATGGCCATTTTCCAGTTTGACGCGAAATGTGGTGTTGGGAAGGGTATCGATGACTTCACCTTCCATTTCAATATGGTCTTCTTTTGCCATATATCTCCTGAACTCCTCAAAGGTACTTGCTAAATAAGGGACTTGCCAGCGTGCGCTGAAAAATGCTGCGCAGGACGCTCGGCCTGAAAAGGCCTGGCTCAAACGGCTGTTTAAGGTAAAGGCACTTAATTTGGTGCGGGATTTTGCCCTAATTCCATCAAGAAGGCAAAGAAGTTCCGCAGGTTTCCCTACTTTGGTATTGAACCCAGCGGTTGCCAATAAAAAGTTCCTGGGGCTGGAACCGGTTTTTGTATTCCATTTTTCGGCAGCCCTCGATCCAGTAGCCCAAATAAACATAGGGCAAATGCATATCCTTGGCGAGATTCAGCAACGACAACACCGCCAGGGTTCCGGGGCTTCGGCTTTCTTCCTCAGGGCAAAAATAGCTATAGATGGCGGAAATGCCGTCGTCGAGAAGATCCAGCACAGAGCAGCCAACCAGCTTGTTATTGAGGCGGAATTCCAGGTATCTGGTGTAGTCACTGCCTTCGCCGAGGAAATCCATGTACTGCTCAGGATTGGGGGGGTACATATCGCCATCCTGATGTCGGGCGGTGATGTAGCGTTCAAACAGCGGGTAGTGCTCGCGATGGTCAATCTTTGCCACCAGGGAGCGGTGAAGATCGCTGTTTTTGTTGAGACAGCGGCGAAATGAGCGACTTAGCCGGAAAGCGGGAACCACAATGCGGCTGGCGATGCAGGCTTGGCAGCTGCCGCAACTTGGCGCGTAGAAAAATTTTCCGCTGCGGCGAAAACCGAGGCGGGAGAGGTGGCTGTACAGTGATGAATCGACACTGGTGCAGGGATCGACAAAGCTGGTGATCGCCTCCCTTTCCGGCAGATAGCTGCACTTATGTGGCCTTGTAAAGTAGAGGCGAACATAGCGGAGGTCGGGCGAAACATCTCTGGTCATTGGCGGCACTCCTTAAAACTGGAGATGGCAGAGTTAAATTCCGTGCTCTGCGGCCAGTGTATACCCTCATCCGCCGCTTGGGCTAGCATTTCCAAAAAATGCTCCCTGGGCACAACACTGACGCCCAGGTTAAGGAGATGGGCATTTTCAAGCTGGCAGTCGATCAGCTTGAATCCTTTTCTCGCCAGGGTTTGAGAAAGACCGACAAAGGCGATTTTTGAGCCGTTGCTGACGCGGCTGAACATGGATTCGCCACAGAACAGGGCGCCCACCTGAACGCCGTAGAGGCCGCCGACGAGCCTATCCTGATGCCAGCATTCCAGGGAGTGGGCATGACCCAGCCTGTGGAGCTCCTTGTAGGCGGAGATCATCGCTCCAGTAATCCAGGTGCCCCTGGCAGTGGCGCGGGGAGCGGCGCAGGCGGCAATGACATCATCAAAGGCGCTGTTGGTTGATAGCCGGAAATCACAGGTGCGCAAAAATTTGCGCAGGGTTTTGCCGATATGCTCCTGGCCGGGTTTGAGCACGGCTCTGTGTGCCGGGCTCCACCACAAGATCGGCTGGGTTTCTTCATACCAGGGAAAGATGCCTTTTTTATAGGCGGTTAACAGGGTGCTGGCGTCGAGATTGCCGCCCACCGCCAAAAGACCGTCCGGTTCGGCGAGGGCTTTGCTGGGGTGGGGAAACACGGGGTTGTCCCCGTCTATCCAGGAAAGTTCCATAACAAGAGCGCTGTGCCCGACTCAGCCCAGGTCGTCCAGATACTTCTCTGCATCCAGCGCCGCCATACAGCCAGCGCCCGCTGATGTGATGGCCTGCCGATAGACATGGTCGGCGACATCACCGGCGGCAAAAACACCGGCCACGGAAGTGGCTGTGGCGTTGCCGGAGGCGCCGCTTTTGATGGTGATATAACCGTTGCTCATAGCCAGCTGGCCGGCAAAAATATCCGTATTGGGCCTGTGGCCAATGGCAATGAATACCCCGGCGAGATCGATGTGCTCAGCGCTGCCGTCAAGGGTGCTTTTGATTTTGATGCCGGTGACGCCGCTGTCATCGCCAACCACTTCCTCAAGGGTGTTGTTCCACATCAGGGTGACGTTGCCGTTTTTGGCTTTTTCAAAAAGCTTGTCCTGGAGAATTTTTTCCGAGCGCAGACTGTCACGGCGGTGAACCAGCACCACCTCGTTGCAGATGTTTGACAGGTAGAGAGCCTCTTCGACAGCGGTATTGCCGCCACCGATGACGGCGACTTTCTGGCCGCGATAGAAAAACCCGTCGCAGGTGGCGCAACCGCTGACGCCCTTGCCCATAAACGCCTCTTCGGAAGGCAGGCCAAGGTATTGGGCGGAAGCGCCCGTGGCGATAATCAGGGCATCACAGGTATAGGTTTCCATGCCCTGCAGTTTGAATGGCCGGTTTGACAGGTCGACGGATTCGATATGGTCAAAAATCACTTCGGTATCAAAACGCTCGGCGTGCGCCTGCATCTGTATCATCAGATCCGGCCCCTGAAGACCTTCACTGCCGCCGGGCCAGTTGTCCACTTCGGTTGTCGTAGTGAGCTGGCCGCCCTGTTGCATGCCGGTAATAACCAGAGGCTTGAGGTTGGCGCGGGCTGCGTAGACAGCGGCAGTCCAGCCCGCAGGGCCGGATCCGAGAATAATCAAACGACGGTGTTTCACTTCACTCATGGTGTTTCCTTGGCGGTTAATTCGTGGTGCGAATGATACGGGACAATAACGGGATGTAAAACCAGGTTTTATTAATGTCATCGATAGCGGCTTTTAATCGCTGGCTATTCGCATTTCAGGTATTACAATAGGCGTCGTTGCAATATGCCGGGAAGCAGGTTTGGCAAAGAGAAATCCTAAGAAAAGCGCGGACAGGCCGAAACAGCCATTGACTGAACGGGGCAAACTCATTGTCCGTGAAGGGGCGCTTATCGGCTGGCTTTTGATTTGCCTTTATCTTCTGCTGGCGCTGGCGAGCTATTCCCCTGAAGATCCCGGCTGGTCCCACACTGGCAGTAGAGACGATATCAGCAATGCCGCCGGCGCCACCGGCGCCTGGCTCGCCGATGTGCTCTATTCCCTGTTTGGCTACATGGCCTATCTTTTTCCGCCACTATTGGCTTTGCGCGCCTGGAATGTGTTCCAAACCCGTCAGGTCAATCAGCAACCTTTTGACTGGATTGTCTTTACCCTGCGTTTTGTCGGCCTGATTCTGGTGATGACCTCGGCAACCTCCCTGGCGGCCATCCACTACGGAGATGCCAATGCGGCGCTACCTGCCGGGGTCGGCGTCGGCGGACGCCTCGGCGATATTCTCGGCGAGGCTGTTACCGCCGCGTTCAATCATGTGGGCGGTACCCTCATCCTGATTGCGGTTTTTCTCTTTGGCCTTACCATTTTTTCGGATCTGTCCTGGCTCGCGATTATCGACAACCTTGGCCGCTACACGCTTATGTTGGTTGATTGGGTCAGTAAAAAAATTCACCAGCGCCGCCATGACATGGAAGAGCGCCGCTTGGCGTCAGAGGCGCAAAAAACCCGCAAAGCCGTGGTTGAAGAAAAAGCATTGCGTATCAGCGAGCGCAAGGAACCTGAAATTCATCTCCCCGCCAAGCCCCAGGCGCCCAGCCCCAGAGTCGAAAAAGAAAAACAGGTACCCCTGTTTACAGATACCCCCGTCAGCGGCGAATTGCCATCCCTGTCGCTGCTCGATCCCGCCGTTAAAAATTCCGGCAAAGGGTTTTCCAAAGAATCCCTCGAGGCCATGTCCCGATTGCTGGAACTCAAACTTCAGGATTTCGGTATCGCTGTTGAAGTGGTCGAAGTTCAGCCGGGGCCGGTGATCACCCGCTTTGAAATTCAACCGGCTCCAGGTATCAAGGCCAGCCGCATCTCCGGGCTGGCGCGGGATCTGGCGCGATCCCTGGCGGTGATCAGCGTCCGTGTCGTGGAGGTGATTCCCGGCAAATCGGTGATGGGTATTGAAATCCCCAATGAGCACAGGGAAATTGTTCGTCTCAGTGAAATTCTCTCCAGCAGCACCTATGACCACTCGAAATCCCCTTTAACCCTTGCTTTGGGGCACGATATATCCGGTCAGCCGGTGGTGGCGGATCTCGCCCGCATGCCTCATTTGCTGGTGGCGGGAACCACAGGTTCGGGCAAGTCGGTAGGCGTCAATGCCATGCTGTTGAGTCTGCTGTACAAATCCACCCCGGAGGATGTCAGGCTGATACTGGTGGATCCGAAAATGCTCGAATTGTCGGTTTACGATGACATTCCGCACCTGCTCACCCCGGTGATCACCGACATGAAAGATGCCGCCAGTGGCCTGCGCTGGTGTGTCGGCGAAATGGAGCGCCGCTACAAGCTAATGGCGGCCATGGGCGTGCGTAACCTGGCCGGATTTAACCGCAAGGTAGAAGACGCCATTCGCGCTGGAACGCCGATTCCCGATCCCATGTGGGTTTACGATCCCACCGCGGGGGTTTTTGCCGATATTGAAATTCCAGAGCCGCCGACGCTGGAAAAACTGCCCTATATTGTGGTGGTGATCGACGAATTTGCCGATATGATGATGATCGTCGGCAAGAAGGTGGAGCAGCTGATTGCCCGTATCGCCCAAAAGGCGAGGGCGGCGGGAATCCACCTGATTCTTGCCACCCAACGGCCGTCGGTGGATGTGATCACCGGCCTGATAAAAGCCAATGTGCCCTCGCGGATTGCCTTTCAGGTGTCCTCCAAAATTGATTCCCGCACCATTCTCGACCAGGGCGGCGCCGATCAACTGCTCGGCCATGGCGACATGCTTTATCTGCCTGCAGGCACCAGCGTGCCGGTGCGCATACACGGCGCTTTCGTCGACGATCACGAAGTTCACAAGGTGGTGGCCGACTGGAAAAAACGCGGAGTCCCCCGCTATCTGGAGGAAATTACCGATGAAGACTCGACCTCGTCAATTCCCGTGCCTGGCTATGCGGACGGCGGCGACGGCGGCGGCGATGATGACCCCGAGTCAGACAAGCTCTATGATGAAGCGGTCGAATTTGTCATTGAAAGTCGCAAGGCCTCGATTTCTGCGGTACAGCGCAAACTCCGTATCGGCTACAATCGCGCTGCCCGGCTGATTGAAACCATGGAAGCCGCCGGCGTTGTCAGCACCATGAACACCAATGGCAGCCGGGAAGTTCTGGTGCCCAACCGTCGCTGACAAGCACGACAATACCCACTTCTCTTCTGCCGGATAACCAAGATTTCTATGAAAAACTGCGTTCGCTTACTGTTTTTGTTGCTGCTGACAGCGGCATCCCTGAGCCGGGCGGGGGGCGTTCATCAGCCCGAAAGCAGCAAGCGGCTCGATGCCCTGCTGTCCCCATTACAGACCCTTTCTGCCCGCTTTGCCCAGACGGTTAGCGATGCGGAAGGCTACGAGCTTCAGGCGCTCACCGGCACCATGATTGTCGCCCGCCCCGGTAAAGTTTACTGGAAAAGCGACGCCCCCTACGAACAACTGGTGGTATCCGACGCCAGCACCCTGTGGGTCTACGATCAGGATCTTGAACAGGTCAGTATCCGTCCCTTTGACAACGATATTGCCAACACGCCAGCAGTGCTTTTTATCGGCAAGGTGGAACAGCTGGAGGAAAAGTACCAGGTATCCAGTCTCGATGATGGCAAGGGCGTAGTTTTTACCCTGGTGCCCAGGGATCCCGGCGCTCTTTACGAGAAGCTGACACTGGCATTTGCCGATGGTATGCCGGTTGCCATGACTCTTTGGGATACCCTGGGGCAGCAAACCCGTATTGATTTTGAGGATGTCACCACCAACCAGCCTGTCGACGCGAGTTTATTTACCTTTGAAGTTCCCAAAGGTGTCGATGTGCTTTACGACCACTGAGTCCCATGAGCGACGACCTTTTTGCCCAGCCGCTGTATCAACCGCTGGCAGCGCGGATGAGACCCCGCAACCTCGATGAGTTTGCCGGTCAGGAACATGTGCTGGGGGAGGGCAAGCCGCTGCGGGAGGCTATTTTGAAAGGCCACCTCCATTCGATGATTTTTTGGGGGCCTCCGGGTGTCGGCAAAACCACACTGGCGCAAATGATCGCCAGTTATGGCGACGCCCATTTTGAAACCCTGTCTGCGGTACTCGCCGGTGTCAAAGATATTCGCGAAGCCATCGCCCGCGCACAGGCCTTTCGCAACGGCGAAGGGCGCAAAACCGTGCTTTTTGTCGACGAGATACACCGTTTCAACAAGTCCCAGCAGGACGCTTTTCTACCCTATGTGGAAAATGGCACTGTTATTTTGATGGGCGCCACCACAGAAAATCCCTCCTTTGAGCTCAATAATGCCCTGCTGTCCCGCTGCCGGGTCTATGTCTTTCGCCCCCTGGGTAAAGAAGCCATTTTGCGCCTCGTCAATCGCGCCCTTACAGACAGCGAACGGGGATTGCCGATGCCGCTGACATTTGCCCCCGGCAGTCTTGAAACCCTTGTCGATGCTGCCGACGGCGACGCCCGTCGCGCTCTCAACCTGCTCGAAATTGCCAGTGATCTCGCCGAAGATGGCCGGGTTGATCGCGCCATACTTGAAGAGATTCTGGTTGCCGATACGCGCCGTTTTGACAAAGGTGGCGAAGACTTCTATAACCAGATTTCCGCCCTTCACAAGGCAGTGCGGGGATCGAGCCCGGATGCCGCCCTCTACTGGTTTGGTCGTATGCTCGATGGCGGCTGCGATCCCCTTTACATTGCCCGTCGCGTGCTGAGGATGGCTTCTGAAGATATCGGCAATGCCGATCCGCGGGGGCTGAGCATTGCCCTCAACGCCTGGGATGTTCAGGAGCGCCTGGGGTCGCCGGAGGGAGAGCTGGCGCTCGCCCAGGCCGTGGTTTATCTCGCTGTGGCGCCGAAAAGCAATGCCGTGTACACCGCGTTTAACCAGGTTATGGGCGATATTCGCAAACAGCCCAGCTACGAAGTGCCGCTCCATATTCGCAATGCGCCCACGGGACTTATGAAAGAACTCGACTATGGCAAAGGCTACCGTTATGCCCACGATGAGCCGGATGCGTTCGCCGCCGGGGAAAACTACTTTCCCGAGGAACTTGGCGACAGCCAGTATTACCATCCCGCTGATCAGGGGCTTGAAAAAGCCATTGGCGAAAAGCTGAACCGCTTCAGGCAGTTGAACGCCGCCAGTGGCCAGCGTCGTTACCACAAGAGGGAAGAGCATGATTAGCCTCGTAGTTGTTGCCGTAGGCGGCGCCCTCGGCGCTCTGGGGCGCTACGCTGTCAACGGCCTGGTTTACCCGCTGATGGGTACCAAATTTCCCCTCGCTACCTTGGTGGTTAACGTCTCCGGCTCTGTCCTCATGGGAATTTTTTATGTCCTTATCATTGAAAAAGGTGCCCTGGCGCCCGAGTGGCGCAATTTCCTGATGGTGGGGCTGCTTGGCGCTTTCACCACTTTTTCCACATTTTCCCTCGATGCCCTGGCTTTGTGGCAAAATGGCCACCTTTTACTGGCGCTGGTCTACATTTTTTTAAATGTGGCGCTGTGCCTGGCGGGCATAGGATTGGCAATATACATCACCAGGTTGCTATAACTGCCCCGCGATTTGCTATTACTTCGAACTCTGGAACCGATTACACCCATGCTCGATGCAAAACTTGTACGCTCCGAACCCGAAACCGTTGCCGCAGCCCTGGCCAAGCGCGGTTTTACCCTGGATATCGACTATCTGCAATCCCTTGAAAGCCAGCGCCGCAGTGCCCAGGAAAAAACCCAGCAACTGCAGGCGGAGCGCAACGCCTACGCCAAATCGATGGGTAAGGAAATCGCTGCAGCAAAGGCCAGGGGCGACGATGTCGAGGCGCTGAAAGCAAAGGGTGAACAGCTCAAAAACGCCTGCCATGAGGCGGAAGGGGAGCTTGTCGCCGTTCAGGAAAAACTGGAGCATTACCTTCTCGATGTGCCCAATATGCCGGATGCAGAGGTGCCCGAGGGTCTCAGCGAAAGCGACAATGTGGAAGTACGCCGCTGGAGCGAGCCCCGCAACTTCAGATTTGCGGTCAAGGATCATGTGGATCTGGGCGATCGCGACCGGCAGCTGGATTTTGAAACCGGCGTTAAACTCACGGGTTCCCGTTTTGCGGTGATGCGCGGCGATATTGCCCGTCTCCATCGCGCTCTGATTCAGTTTATGCTCGACACCCACGTCAATGATCACGGTTACCAGGAACTCAATGTTCCCTATATCGTCAATCGGGAGTCCCTGTTTGGTACCGGCCAGTTGCCCAAATTTGAGGAAGATCTTTTTAAACTGGAAGACGAGCGCGAGTTTTATCTTATTCCCACGGCGGAAGTGCCGGTCACCAATATTTACAGAGACGATATTATTGATGAGCAGTTGCCGATTAAATTTGTCAGCCACACCCCCTGTTTTCGCAGTGAAGCGGGCAGTTACGGCAAGGACACCCGGGGGCTGATACGCCAGCACCAGTTTGAAAAGGTCGAGCTGGTGCAGTTTGTTCGCCCTGAAGATTCTGATGTCGCCCTTGAAGAGCTCACCGGCCATGCCGAAGCTGTTCTCAAAAAACTCGGTCTGCCATTTCGCACCATTATTCTCTGCGGTGGCGATATGGGTTTCTCTGCAGCGCGCACCTACGACATTGAAGTCTGGGTGCCGTCCCAGAACAAGTACCGGGAAATTTCCTCCTGCAGCAATTTCCGCGATTTTCAAGCGCGCCGTCTTAAAGCCCGCTGGCGCAATCCCGAGACCGGAAAACCCGAATTGGTGCATACCCTGAATGGCTCCGGCCTGGCTGTTGGCCGCACATTGCTGGCAATTCTTGAAAACTATCAACAGGAAGATGGCAGTGTGGCGATTCCCGATGTGTTGCAGTCCTATCTCGGTGGGCGCCAGACCCTATTGTCAAGGTAATCTGAATGGATTATTTGCCGCTATTCCATGATGTTCGGGGGCGGCGCTGCCTGGTGGTGGGGGGCGGCGAAATCGCCCTGCGCAAAGTCAGGCCTCTGCTGGAAGCGGGAGGGCGGGTGTTGATCGTGGCGCCACAGGTTTGCCAGGCGTTGGAAACCATGGCCGAGGCTGGCGATATCCAGCTTGTCAGGCGTGCCTTTCACCCCAATGATCTAACGGGAGCCGTGCTGGTCATTTGCGCCACTGATGATTCTCGCGTCAATGAGGATGCGTCGCGCTGGTGCCGGGAGCGCAATATTCCCGTCAATGTGGTCGATAACCCCGCGCTCTGCTCAGTGATTTTCCCGTCAATTATCGACCGCTCACCGGTGCAGATTGCCATCAGCACCGGTGGTTCAGCCCCCGTATTAGCCCGTTTGCTGCGGGGGAAGATCGAATCCCTTATTCCGGCGGGTTTTGGCAAATTGGCTGCTCTGGCCAACCGTTTTCGGCCTCGGGTAAAGCAAGCCATTGAGGGGGAAAATGGTCGTCGCAAATTTTGGGAACAAGTCTTTGAAGGGCGAATTGCTGAAGCCGTATTCAGTGGTAATGAAGCTGAAGCCGAGGATTTGCTGGAGAGGGCGCTGGCAAATCAAAATCCGGTGAATCAGGGGGAAGTCTATTTGGTGGGCGGTGGCCCCGGCGACCCCGACCTGCTGACCTTTCGCGCCCTGAGGCTGATGCAGCGGGCAGATATTGTTCTTTACGACCGCCTGGTGTCCAAAGAAGTGCTTAACCTTGTCCGCCGCGATGCCGAGCGTATCTATGTGGGCAAAACCGCGGGCGATCATCCGGTAACCCAGGGCAATATCAACCGCAAATTGGTGGAATACGCCCGCCAGGGGCACCGCGTACTCCGTCTCAAGGGCGGCGACCCTTTTATTTTTGGCCGCGGTGGCGAAGAAATTGAACACCTTGCCGAGCACAATATCGCCTTTCAGGTGGTGCCGGGAATCACGGCGGCCTCCGGTTGTGCCAGCTATGCGGGGATTCCCCTGACCCACAGGGATTACGCCCAGTCTGTGCGATTTATTACCGGCCACCGCAAAGGCGACCAGCTAAGCCTCGATTGGCGCCAGCTCGCTGCTCCCGGTCAAACCCTGGTGTTTTATATGGGGCTAAACAGCCTGCCGACCATCAGTGAGCAACTGATGGCTCATGGCCTCAGCTCTGAGATGCCAGCGGCTCTTATCGAGAAGGGCACAACTGCCAGCCAGCGCGTGGTTATAGGCACTCTGGCAAATTTGCCGCAAAAAGTCGAAGACCGAAAAATCAGAGCGCCAACCCTGATTATCGTCGGTGGCGTTGTGTCTTTGCACGACAAACTCAATTGGTTCAAAGGTGAGAACCGTGACTGACGCGGAAAACTACGATTACGATCTTTTTGTCATCGGCGCAGGTTCCGGCGGTGTGCGCGCGGCGCGCATGTCCGCCCAGTACGGCGCCAGGGTTGCCATTGCCGAGGAGCGCTATCTCGGCGGCACCTGTGTCAACGCCGGCTGTGTGCCGAAAAAATTATTTGTCTATGCCGCAGAGTTTGCCCACAGCTTTCGCGATGCCGCCGGATTCGGTTGGCAGCTTGGCGCTGCAAAGTTTGACTGGCCGGCATTGAGAGACAATAAAAACCGGGAAATTGCCCGCCTCAACGGTATTTATAGTGAGCTCCTCGACAAGGCCGGCGTCACTGTTATTGAGGGCTCGGCGCGTTTGCTGGGGTCAAACCGGGTCGCAATTAATGGTGGCGAATACAGCGCCCGCCATATTTTAATTGCCGTCGGCGGCTGGCCGTGGATGCCAGGGATTCCCGGTGGCGAGCTGGCGATTTCCTCCAATGAGGTTTTTCATCTCAAAGAATTTCCCCGCAGAGTGATTATTGTCGGCGGCGGCTATATTGCTGTGGAATTTGCCGGTATTTTCAATGGTCTGGGGGCGGAGACCCATGTGGTTTATCGCGGCGAGCTGTTTCTCAAAAATTTTGACCAGGACTTGCGCACAGGGCTTGCCGCCCAAATGGCCAATCAGGGTGTTAAGCTCCATTTTGACGACGATATTGTTAGAATTGAAAAAAATGCTGATGGCGCCCTCGATGTCACTTTGCGCAGCGGTGCTTCCCTGGTGGTGGATGCGGTCATGTACGCCACCGGCAGAAAGCCAAAAACCTCGGGACTGGGGCTGGAAAACACAGCGGTTGCCTTGGATGACCAGGGCGCAATCAAAGTGGACGACCGTTTTGCCACCACAGCCCCCGGCGTTTACGCCATTGGCGATGTGATTGACCGTGTTGCTCTTACCCCTGTCGCCATTAATGAGGCTATGGTGTTGGCGGACAACCTCTTCAATGGCGGCAACGGCGCCATGGATTACAGCAATATTCCCACGGCGGTGTTCAGTCAGCCCACCATAGGCACTGTCGGGCTCAGCGAAAGTGACGCGCGGGCACAGTTTGGCGGCAACATCAAAATCTATCGCACCGAATTCAGACCCATGAAGCAAACCCTGGCTGGCGGCAGCGACCGGGTGATGATGAAATTAATCGTCGCTGCAGATACGGCGCGCGTGCTGGGCTGCCATATGCTGGGCGATGCCGCCGGGGAGATTATTCAGGGACTGGCCGTTGCCATAAAGGCAGGGGCGACAAAGAGGGATTTTGATGCCACTGTCGGGGTGCACCCGACGGCGGCGGAAGAATTTGTTACCATGCGGCTTTCCGTTTAGGAGGAGCGCCGCTGTACTGGCTTTAGGAGACACTATGAATTTTACGGGTACCGAACGCTATGTGGCCACCGAAGATTTGCAAATGGCGGTCAATGCCGCCGTTCTGCTGCAGCGGCCACTGCTGATCAAAGGGGAGCCGGGCACCGGCAAGACATTGCTTGCGGAGGAGGTCGCCGCCGCCTTGAAGATGCCGCTGATTTCCTGGCATATCAAGTCCACCACCAAGGCGCAACAGGGGCTCTATGAATACGATGCGGTTTCCCGCCTGCGGGATTCCCAGTTGGGCAACGAAAAAGTCCATGACATCAGCAATTACATTCGCAAGGGCAAACTCTGGGAAGCCTTTACGGCGGAACAGAAATCCGTACTGCTCATCGATGAAATCGACAAGGCGGATATTGAATTTCCCAACGATCTCCTCCTTGAGCTGGATCGTATGGAATTTGACGTTTACGAAACCGGCGAGCGCGTTAAAGCCAAAAACCGGCCAGTGGTGATCATCACTAGTAATAACGAAAAAGAACTGCCGGATGCCTTTTTGCGCCGCTGCTTTTTTCACTTTATCAAGTTCCCCGATCGGGAAACCATGCAGCAAATTGTCAATGTCCATTTCCCCGACATCAAGAAAACCCTGGTCAATGAAGCCCTGGATATGTTTTTCGATGTGCGCCAGATTCCCGGTCTCAAGAAAAAACCTTCCACGTCCGAGCTTATCGACTGGTTGAAACTGTTGATGTCTGACGATATTCCCGACGAAATTCTCAAAAACCGCGATCAGTCCAAGGCGATTCCTCCCCTCTACGGCGCTCTTCTCAAGAACGAACAGGATGTTCACCTCCTGGAAAGACTGGCATTTATGCAGAGAAGGGCTGGCCGCTGATGCTGCTCAAATTTTTTGAAGGGCTGAGAAAGGGCGGTGTTCCCGCTTCCCTGAAAGAGCTGTTGACACTGCTTGAAGCCCTGGAAAAACACATCGCTTTTGGCAGCGTGGATGATTTTTATCTGCTCGCCCGCACCTGTCTGGTCAAGGACGAAAAATATTACGACCGTTTTGACCGCGCCTTTGCCCTCTATTTCAAGGACTTGGAAACCCTCGACGATTTTATTGAGGCGTTGATTCCCGAAGACTGGTTGCGCAAGGAGTTTGAGAAAAGCCTCAGCGAAGAGGAGAAGGCAAAAATTCAAACCCTGGGCGGCCTCGAAAAACTCATTGAAGAGTTCAAAAAACGCCTTGAAGAACAAAAAGGCAAGCATCAGGGCGGCAATAAGTGGATCGGCACCGGCGGCACCTCGCCTTTTGGCAACAGCGGCTACAATCCTGAAGGGATTCGTATCGGCGGTGAAAGCGGCAATAAAAGTGCTATTAAAGTCTGGGAAAAAAGGGAATTCAAAAATCTCGATGACGATGTTGAGCTGGGCACCCGCAATATCAAATTGGCGCTGCGTCGGCTTCGCCAGTTTGCCCGCAGCGGCGCCAACGAGGAGCTGGATCTTGACGACACCATTAAATCCACCGCCAAAAATGCCGGTTATCTCGACCTGAAAATGGTGCCCGAGCGCCATAATGCGGTAAAAGTGTTGATCTTCTTTGATGTTGGCGGCTCCATGGATTCCTATGTGCGCACCTGCGAAGAATTGTTTTCCGCCGTGCGCACCGAGTTCAAACACCTGGAATACTATTATTTCCACAACATGCTTTACGAATATGTGTGGAAGGACAACAAGCTGCGCCACACCGAGCGCATCAGCACCTACGACCTGTTGCACAAGTACAGCGGCGATTACAAAGTGATTATTGTCGGCGACGCCTCCATGGCACCCTACGAAATTACCTATCCCGGCGGCGCTATCGAGTATCACAATGAAGAGCCGGGGGCGGTGTGGATCAAACGCCTCACCGATACTTATGAAAAGTTGCTGTGGCTCAACCCCGTCCATAAAGAGCACTGGGAATACACGCCCTCCATTCGCATGATCAACGAACTGGTGGAAGGCCAGATGTATCCATTGACCCTGCATGGCCTTGAAGAGGCAATGTCCTTCCTCTCCCGTTAAGCGCAATGGCGACAACTGATTTACCAAAAACAAATACGCAGGATTCCGCAGCCCTGCCGTCGAATCCTGGGCTGTCTGTTGCCGAGCCCTTATCCTTGAGCGATCGCTTAAACCTCGAAAACTGCATGCTTCGCGATCGCGGTCACTTTATTCGCCGTTTTCGCCACATAAAAGACAGGCACAAACAGGGCAAACCCATCGATAAAAGCCTCGGAAAATTGCAGGCAGATATAGGGGTTTCAAGGGGCTTGGCCGAATATCGACAATCCCTGATTCCCGTTATTGAATTTCCCGAAGAGTTGCCGGTCGCTGCAAGACGGGAAGAAATTCAACGTGAAATTGCCTGCTCTCAGGTTGTTATTATCGCCGGTGAAACAGGTTCGGGAAAAACCACCCAGATTCCCAAAATCTGCCTGGAACTGGGCAGGGGCGTCAAAGGATTGATAGGCCACACGCAGCCCCGCAGGATTGCCGCGCGCACTGTGGCGGATCGCATTGCCCAGGAGTTGAAAACACCCCTAGGCGACAGGGTCGGTTACCAGGTGCGTTTTGCCGATCACAGCAGTGACAATACGCTGATTAAATTGATGACCGACGGCATTTTGTTGGCGGAAATTCAGCGCGACCCTTTGCTTTATCAATACGATACCCTGATTATTGACGAAGCCCATGAGCGCAGTCTCAATATTGATTTTTTGCTGGGTTATATTAAATCCATCTTGCCAAAACGCCCGGATCTCAAAGTGATTATTACCTCCGCGACTATCGATGTGGAGCGTTTTTCTCAGCACTTTGACGGCGCGCCGGTGATCAGTGTTTCCGGCCGCACCTATCCTGTCGATATTTGGTATCGCCCGCCACTGGAAAATGATGAAGATATTTTTACAGCTGTAGTGGATGCGGTGGATGAACTTCTCAAGCTGCCCCAGCGAGGTGATATTCTCGTTTTTCTCAGCGGCGAACGGGAAATTCGCGAAGCCTCGGCGGCGCTGCGCAAAGCCGGTTTTCCCCATCTCGATGTACTGCCTCTTTATGCCCGTTTAAGCCTCGGCGATCAAACGCGAATATTTCAGCCCCATAAAGGCATGCGCGTGGTTCTGGCCACCAATGTTGCCGAAACATCCATTACCGTGCCCGGTATTCGCTATGTGATCGATACAGGTTATGCCCGCATCAGTCGCTACAGTTACAGAACAAAAGTCCAGCGTCTGCCCATTGAGCCCATATCCCAGGCCAGTGCCAATCAGCGGGCAGGGCGCTGTGGTCGTCTCAGCGACGGCGTTTGTATTCGCCTTTACAGCGAAGAGGATTTTAACGGGCGACCGCCGTTTACCGATCCGGAAATTGTGCGCACCAATCTTGCGGCGGTTATTTTACAAATGCTGCAGATGCGGATCGGCGATATTCGCAATTTTCCCTTTGTCGATGCGCCGGATAACCGTTTGATCAACGACGGTTTTCAATTGCTGACAGAGCTGGAAGCGGTGGACAGCAAAGGACAGCTTTCGCAGACGGGAAAAATACTGGCAAAATTGCCGGTAGATCCCCGCATCGGAAAAATGCTCGCAACCGCCAGTGAGCAGGGCGCGCTGCGGGAAGTGCTTGTCATTGCCGCCATGCTCAGTCTTCAGGATCCGAGGGAAAGGCCGGCAGACAAGCGCCAGGCCGCTGATGAAAAGCACCGCCAGTGGCAGGATAAAGAGTCCGATTTTTCTTCAATATTGCAATTGTGGCAGCATTTTGAGGAGCAGCGTCAGGAACTGTCGCGGCGAAAATTCAGCGACTATTGCCACAAAAATTTTGTCTCTTATCTGCGCATGCGGGAATGGCGCGACCTTCACCATCAACTCCATCTCGCCTGTCGCCAGGCGAGCCTTGTTGAAAACCATCAGCCTGCCGGTTATGACAGCATCCATTGCGCCCTGTTGAGCGGGCTGTTGAGCCATGTGGGATTTCGCCATGAAGAGCGCGAATACCTGGGGGTGAGAAACCGCAAGTTCCATATTTTTCCCGGTTCTGGTGTCGCCAAAAAGCCGCCCAAATGGCTGATGGCAGCGGAAATGCTCGAAACATCCCGGCTCTTTGCCCATCACGTGGCGCGTATTGAGCCGGAATGGATTCCGCCGCTGGCGCAGCACTTGATTCGCAAAAGCCACAGCGAACCCCACTACGACGGCCGCCGCGGCCAGGTGATGGCGTTCGAGCGTCAGACATTGTTTGGCCTTGTCATTGTCGAGCGCAGCCGCGTTCCTTTTGCGGACATCGACGGGGTGCTGGCGAGGGAGATTTTTATTCGCGGCGCCCTGGTGGAAAATGCCGATGGCGGCAGTAGAAAAAAACACAACCCTTTCAAGGGGAAACAGAATTTCGCCAGCCACAATCAGACTCTTGTCGATGAACTTGAGGATCTCGAAAATCGGCTGCGGCGCCGCGATATTCAAATCGATGACGATTATTTATATCAATTTTACGATGAGCGCATTCCCGCCCAAATCAACAACCTGAAAGCCTTTGAAAAATGGCGCACACAGGCCGAAGCGGCGAATCCTCGCCTTCTTTATCTTAATCGGGACAACTTGCTGGCGCGGGCGCACCTGCAACAGGCCGGGGAGCAATTTCCAAAAACCATTGCCTGGAAAGGGATCGATTACAGCATCAGTTATTGTTTTCAGCCCGGTCACGAAGACGACGGCGTCAGTGTTACCCTCGCCATTCCCCTGTTGCACCAGGCACCCAATTATCTGTTTGAATGGCTGGTACCCGGATTGTTGCGGGAAAAATGTATTGCCCTGGTGAAAACTCTGCCGAAAAATATTCGCCGCCAGTTTGTGCCCGTGCCGGATTTTGTTGATAAAGCCCTGCCGGGAATGGTTGCTGACAACAGTCCGCTGGTGTCCGCTCTGGGTCATCAGCTCAAGCGCCATACGGGGATTGATATTCCCACCATGGCCTGGCAGCCGGATCAGCTGGAAAGTTTTTATCTGATTACCTACAAACTCGTCGATGAGCGCAGCGCCCTGGTTGCCCGCAGTAAAAATCTTGACGAATTGAAACGCCGCTTTAGGGATCGGGTTCAGGAAACCATAGAGGATGTGGCGGGGGACAGCGCCGAAATTCGCCATATCACCAGTTGGTCTTTTGGCCGTTTAAAGGAATCCCAGCGGCTGCGCAAAGGCAAACTCGATATCGAGGTCTACCCCGCGCTGGTGGACGAACAGGGCTCCCTAACCCTGAAACTGCTCGACAACCCTGAAGAGGCGGCGGAAGCGTCCCTGCGGGGCACGGTAAGGCTGTTGATGCTGCAAAGCCCGGACGCGGCAAAATACCTGCGCAAGCAACTCTTTAAAGGCCAGGAATTGGCCATTGTTGCCGCCGGGCTTTCAGAGCATGAACGTTTGCGGGAGGATATTATTTTTGCCGCCTATAAGATTGCCTATCTGGAGGACGGGACGCTGCCGCGAACCGAACAGGAATTTCAGCATTGTCTCGCGGCGGGCAAGCACAGGATCGTCGCAGTGGCGCAGGAACTGGAAACCATTATGGTCAATCTGCTTGTGCCCCTTAAAGAGATCCAGCGCTGGCAGGCGCACTATAAAAATCGCTACCGGTCGTCAATTGCTGATGCCAAGCAACAGCTGGCCTATTTGTTGCGGCCAGGATTTCTTTTTGAAACCGACGCCTTTTGGCTGCAGCAGTACCCAAGGTACTGCAAAGCCCTGGCGCTG